>Ga0184637_10002142_pt1 | contig 12823 bp, 10 predicted proteins | sample PLM3_127_b2_FD_133143 | JGI IMG/M metagenome (GOLD analysis project Ga0184637, IMG submission 133143) | Groundwater sediment microbial communities from an aquifer in East River, Colorado, USA - PLM3_127_b2 | ecosystem: Environmental > Terrestrial > Soil > Riparian zone | place: USA: East River...
CGGAAGCGGATAGATCGCGACGGGCCTTCCGAGCGAGGTCGCCTCGGTGAGCATCGCCTCGCTGTCGCCGGTGATCACGAACGCATCGGCGTGTGCGAGCAGGCCGAGATAGGGGTTGGCCGGATCGTCGGGCGTCCAGCGGTGCAGGAAATGGATATCGCCGATCGCGGCGCAGAACGCGTCGGCTGCGGCCGCTCCGAGCCGGCGGCTGGTGGTCGCAAACAGGGAGCCGCCGCAGTGGCGGGCGAGGTCGGCGCACGCTGCGCCCAGGCGCCGGGCTTCGGACGGGTCGAGGCGGTATTGACCCGAGGTTCCGCCGACGAGCACCGCGATGCGCGGCGGCGTTGCTTCGGCCAGACGATCGGCCCACTCCGCGAATGCCTTTGTCAGCGCCTCGCGCGTCACCCGATGCAGCGGCGCGTCGGTTTCGATCCGATGCGGATGGGGGAAGAGCCGCGCATAGGAAGGCGTCACCACCCGGTCGAAGAGCTCCGCATCGTCGCCGCCCTTGCGTCCCAGCATGACGATCCGCGTGCTGCCGCCGGAGCGCTCGCGGATCCACTGCGCGACCGGGGCGCTGCGCCGGCCGGCCGCGATCACGAGGTCGGGCCAGGGCGGGTCGAGCGGCGACGACGCCTCGCGATCGATCCCCAAGAGCGACGCGCCGAGCCAGCGGTTGTGCAGCCGCGCAGCCGCGCCGCAGCGCAGGCGCTTGCTCTCGTAGGGCCAGGCGAGCGACTCTGCGAGGCCCTGCGCCTGGGTGGCGTTGCCGGGGCGATCGTCGCGCAGCACCCAGACACGCGGAGGTGTCGGGCCCGACCAGGCGCCGCCGCGGCGCCGCGCGTTGCCGAACACGAGCTCCCATGCGAGCTTCGGGTGGGCGCGCGCCGCCGCCCGGATCTGATCCTCCCAGCGCTGTCGCTGGCGGCGCACGGAAGCGGGCAGATCGAGCACGACCCGCTCGCGCGCAGCGGCGCACAGCTCGGCCAACAGCCACGGGACGTCGTCTTCGGGGGCTTCCGCCAGCCACGTTCCCGCCCGCTGCTCGCGCGCGTGCTCGGCAGGCGGGCCTCCGGGCGCCGGCGGCAGGAACTCGCCCGCGCCGCGGATCGCGGCGCGATCCTTTCCGGCTTCGCTCGGCTTCACCTCGCTGCGCGCCCTGCGGGCTTGCGCCGCCCACCAGTCGGCATAGCGGTCGCTCGGGCGTTCGCGCGTCCGCAGCAGGAATCCGCGCGCGTCGGCCTCGGCCTCCAGCGCGTGCCACACCGCGCCGACCGGGTTCTGCTGGTAGGCGTAGCGCTCGGGAAACGGACGCCAGGGCTGGGTGTGTAGCGTGGTGTAGTGGATCAGCCGGGCTTCGGCGGGCGGACGCTCGTCGTCGCGGACGTTCCATGCCGGGTCGAGCGCGCCCCACACGCCGGGAAGCGCCCGTGTGCGATCGTGCAGCCGGCGCTTCGTCTCGCGCTGCGCTTTGGCGAGCGTCCAGTGCTCGGCCATCCGCTCGCAGTCGAGCAGCATCACCGACGTGTCATCGGCGCGTACACTTCGGAACCCGCAGCCCTCGAGATCGCCATCGAAGAGCAGACCCGGGTCGCAGCGGTACACCTGGTCGACGTCGTTGTAGATCGCGCGGCCCCGCGCCCCTGCGAAGTGCGGGATCGCGAAGCGGTAGTGCGTGAAGCCGGTGGTCCAGCGCCGAGGCGAGAAGCCCGCGAGATCCTTCATCACGTGGATCTCGTAGCGGCGTCCGGGGTCGCGGACGCGCTCGATCGACCATCCGAACACCCGCTCGGCGCGGTGCTGGGCCGGCTCGCTGCCGACGAAGATGCGCACCGGCGGGCGGTCGCTCGCCGGTGCGCCGGCGCGCGGCTCCAGCACGAGACACTCGGGTGCTTTGCGCGCGCGGCCCATCGGTTCAGGAACGCGTGCGATCGAGCGCCTCGCGAATCGCGACCACGTCGCCGAGCAGCGCATCGAGGTCCGCGAGGCGGATCTGGCACGCGCCGTCGCAGGGTGCGTTCTCGGGATCGGGGTGCGTCTCCACGAACAGCGCATCGATGCCGAGCGCCGCCGCGGCGCGCGCGAGCGGCGCGACGAAGCTCCGGTCGCCGCTGCTCGCCCGCTCGCCGGCCCCCGGGTGCTGCACCGCGTGGGTGGCGTCGAAGCCCACCGGTGCTACTTCGCGCATCGCGACGAGGCCGCGCATGTCGACGATCAGATCGTGGTAGCCGAAGCTGGTGCCCCGCTCGGTGACCATCACCCCACCGGCGCCGAAGCCCTTCGCCTTCTCGACGGCGTGGAACACGTCGTCGGGCGCCATGAACTGACCCTTCTTGATGTTCACGGGAAGTCCGGTTCCCGCGCACGCCTTCACGAGGTCGGTCTGGCGCGAGAGGAAGGCGGGGATCTGCAGCAGCTCCGCGACTTCGGCCACTAGCTTCGCCTGGCCGGGCTCGTGGACGTCGGTGGTCACCGGCAGGCCCGAGGCCGCCTTCACCTGCTCGAGGATGCGCAGGCCCTCGTCGAGCCCGACTCCCCGGAACGAATCGCGGCTGGACCGGTTCGCCTTGTCGAAGGACGCCTTGAACACGGCCGGCAGGCCGTGGCGCTCCGCGATCGCCGCCACGCCGTCGGCGCAGGCCAGTGCGGAATCCAGGCTCTCGAGCACGTTCTGGCCCGAGATCAACAGCAGAGGGGAGCCGCCACCGACGGTGATGTCGCGGATTCGCATCGGGTAGGGCCCTCCGGGCTGCGGTCGGATTCTGAATAGCGAGACTGGCGGACGATGGCTAACGCGGGGCGTTCGCACCCCGAGCGGCGAGGTCTCTCTGCGCGCCGGCGAGATCGTCCGGCGAATCGATCTCGCGCCACCACAGACCCCGGACGCTGGCGGTCTCCACCGCCGTCGCCTGTGCAATCCGGTTCACGACCGAGAGATACCACTGGTGCATCGCCTCGGGACGCCGCACGGCATCCTCCAGCGCGCCGGTGAAGAGCTTCGGCCCCGAGCCGCGGAACGCGACCAGGCCGATCGACTCACCCCCGACCATCGGCGTCGGCAGCCACTTGCCGATTGCCAGCAGCCGTCCGAGAGGGTCGAGCGACACCTTCATGTCATCTTCGTCGTAGCGGTGTTTGTGATCGATCGCGACCGTGATCGGCGCCGGCGGCGCATCGAGCACCCGATCGAGGACGGCGTCCTCGAAGATCGTGTCGCCGTTCAGCAGCAGGAAATCATCGGACATCGCCCCGCGGGCGACCCAGCAAGTGACGAGATTGTCCGAGCTCGTGTAGAAGGGATTGAAGAGCGTCTCACAGGCGATGCCCGGCACGGGGTTCGCCGCGAGCCAAGCCTCCACCCGCTCGGCTCCGAAGCCGAGCACCACCAGCACCCGATCGACGCCGCCCCGCGCGAGGCTGCGGAGCTGCCAGCCGAGAATGGGTTCGCCACTCTGCACCGGCAGCAGGCACTTCGGATTCTCTACGGTCAGCGGCAGCAAGCGCTTGCCCTGGCCGGCGCTCAACACGACCGCCTTCATCGCTCCCTTCGAATGGGCCGCATGTGCGGGTGATCCGTGCCGCGACGCCGTTGCTCTGGGCCGCTCGGGCGCTCTAGGATTGGGCCTCGAGGGGGGAGTCGAAAGACTGCGTTGGGCCTATATGCTTGTCAATGGGAAACGCAGCCTCCTGCGTAGACCCGAATTGCGTGTCAATGGGAAACGCAGCCTCCCGCGCAGGGCCGAATTGCGTGTCCAGGGACCGCAGCCACGGCCCCACGGGGTTCGTGAGACGCCCTGCTCGCTGCGCCTAGATCACCTTGCTCCCGCCCCCGCGAGAGGGACCCCGCGTCGCCATGGCCGGACTCGAGCCCGCGATCCGTCGTCCCGGCAGCACGCTGTCGCGTTATGTCGCCCGCGAGGCGTTGCGTCCGATCCTGCTCGCTGTGGCGGGACTCACGCTCGTGGTGCTGACGCGCGACCTGATCGGCTTCACCGAGCTGGTGCTGAATCGCGGCGTGGGTGCGCGGGAGATGCTGCGCATCGCGTTCTGCGAAGCCGTTCCAGTGGCCACGACGGTGCTTCCGTTCGCCGGGCTGATCGGCTCGCTGGTCGCGCTCGGCCGGATCGGCGCCGACCACGAGATCCTCGCGCTCGAAGCCGCGGGAGTCAGTGCCGCACGGTTGTCCGGACCGCTCGGACGCCTCGCCGCGCTACTCGCCGCAGTGACGGCGGCGCTGTCGCTCTTCGGCGCGCCCGCCGCGCAGCGCGCGCTCGATCGCGCGCTCGATCGCATCGCGCGCGATCAGCCCTGGACCCAGATCCGGGCCGGCTCTGTCAATCGCTTCGGCGGGTGGCAGCTCGAGGCGCGCGAGGTCACGGCCAAGGGCGACGAGCTGCGCGGGATCCTGCTCTGGGTGCCCGACATCGGGGAGACCATATTCGCCCGCCGCGGTCGCATCGGCCCGTCCGGGAGCGGCTCGCTGCGGCTCGAGCTCGAGCAGGGCATCCTCGTGCTCTCGCCGGCGCTGGGCCCGCGGCAGTTCCGCTTCGACCGCCTCGCCACCGTTCTGCCCGCGAGCGACGAACCCCAGCCGTGGGACCCGGCCGACCGATTCCAGGCGCTGTCGCTCGAGGCGCTCGGCCGCGCCGCGCTCGACGTGGGCGATCACGTCACCTCGCTGGGGGCGACCCGCGAGTGGCACCGCCGCTTCGCGACGCCCTTCACGACGCTCTTGCTGGGATTCCTCGCCGCGCCGCTGTTCCTGACGCGCGGCCACTTCTCGCGCGCTGGCGGCTCGGTGCTCGGGATCGCGGTGACGATCGCCACGTTCGCGCTGGCCCAGCTCGGGGAGGGGTTGACGCAAGCAGGGGTAACCGGGATCGCGGGCGGCGTGTGGCTTCCGAACGGCGTGCTCGCGCTGCTGGCGGCCGGCTCGTTCTGGCGTGCGCGCCGCGAGGGGGTGCTGCGGCGCTCGCTCGATCGACGCGCGCTGCGCGAGCGGACGCTCCGAGCGCTTCCGGGTCGCCGCCCTGACAAGACGCGCCGGCGCGCGCTGCAGCGCTACGTCTCCGCGCGTTTCCTCCAGCTTGCGCTGCTCTCGTTCGCCGCGATCCTGACCGCGTATTTGATGGTCGACGTGATGGAGCGGCTCGACTGGTTCGCGCGCTACCGCGCGACCGGCGAAGAAGTGGCGCGATTCTACGCGGCGCGCGTGCCGCTGCTCGCATCGCGCGTGGTGCCGATGGCGCTCCTGGTCGGGAGCGCGCTGATTGCGAGCCTGCTCGCCGCCGAAGGCGAGCTGATCGGCATGCGCGCCTGTGGCATTCCGGCGGTGCGCGCGATGGCGCCGGTCCTGGTGATCTCGGTGGCCGTGACGCCGCTCTTCTTCCTGCTGCGCAACGTCGTCGTACCTCGCACCAACGCGCTGGCCGATCAGCTGAAACAGACGGAGATCAAGGCGGACTACTACGAGACGCTCGCCGAGAGCCGGAAGACGGCCACATGGCACCACGTGGGCTCGCAGGTGGTCGAGGCCGCGCGCTTCGATCTCGAGCGCGGCGACGCTGTGGATCTCACCCTCTATGACCTCGGCGAGGACGGGCTGCCGGTGACCCGCGCCGATGCGCGCGCGGCGCGTCACATCGGCGGCGGCATCTGGCGGCTGCTCGATCCCTCGCGCCTGGAGCTCTCCCGCGAACACGTACTGCGCGTGCCGGCGCGTTCGTACGCGGAGCTCGGCGAGGAGCTCTCCGCCGAGATCGACCCGATGCACCTGTCGCTCGGACAGCTGGCGCGCGAGATCGAGTTGGTCGATGCCGCCGGCTACGACGCCACCGCGCTGCGCGTCGACTACCACGTGAAGGTCGCCGAGTCCCTCGCCTGTATCGTGCTGCCGTTCTCGGTGCTGTTGTTCGCGGTCACCGGTCCGCCGTTCCCGGCTCCGGCGTATACGCTGCTGGTGAGCGGAATCCTCGTGGTCGCCCACGTGCTGCTGACCGGCGTCGGCATCTCGCTCGGATACGGCGGGACGCTCTCGCCCCTCGTGGCTGGCTGGTCGCCGACTGGGTTGTTCGCGGGCCTGGTCGCGCTGCTCGGCGCCCGCGTCTGGAAGCGCCTGTAGTGAGCCGGGTGGCGACGGCGCTGACGCTGGCGGGCGTCGGTGTGCTCGGGAGCATCGCCCAGGCGGACCTGATCGCAGAGCAGATCACGCCCGCCACGGCCGTGGAACAGGAGGTGGGCGGGCCCGACGCGATCGGCGGCGCCGGCGACTGGTGGCTCGCGAACGACGTCGTCGAAGTGGTGATCGACGACGTGGCGCGCGAATTCGGCATCTCGACCCACGGCGGTACGATCGTCGACTTCGGTCTCCGCGACCGCTCGGGCGAGGACCAGTTCGCGAGACTGTCTCCGCTGGTGAACCTCTCCCAACGCGTGGTCGTGGGCTATGACGCGATCCGCGCCGAGGTCGATCCAGCAGGTGGCTGGGCGCGCATCCGTGCTTCCAGCTCGGGCCTGCGCACGATTCCCCGCGGTAGCGGCTGGGCGCGCGCGCTGGATCCGCTCGTCCCCGATCCCGGCGAGGTGTCGGCCGTCCGCGTCGAGACGGTCTACGAAGTGCGTCCGGGCGAGTCGTTCGTGCGGATCGAATCCACGCTCACCAACGCGGGCAGCGAGCCGGCGCCGATCTTCGCGTTCGGCGACGTGTGGATGCGCGGCGGCCGCAGCGGTCGCGGATTCCTCGGCGACGCGTTGAATACCTCGCGCGCGCGGGGCTTCGACCACCGCGAGATGACCCCGAACATCCTGCGCTCGCTCGGCGCGCTCGCGACCTTCACGCACGTGGCGCTACTCGGCACTGCGGATTTCCCGCCGATCACCTACGCGCTCTACGCGCCCGCGCGAAGCGCGCGCGGGCTGCCGCTCTACGGCATCGCCGGCGAGCACGCGAGCCTCGTGTTCGGCCTGGTCGGAGACCCGCCGGTCGGCGAGCTCGGGCTGTACGCGCTCGCGCGGGCGATGTTCCACGAGCTGGCGCCGGGCGAGACGTGGCGCTGGCAGCGGCGGCTGCGCGCGGCGGGTCGCCGCGATCTGGCGGCCACCAGCGGCGCGATCTTCCGCGAGCTGGGCATCAGCGGCGAGAACGCCGGTATCGAGGGAAGCATCGACGTCGGGCGACGGCGCGCGGTGATCCTCGTCGAGACGCCCGGCGGCGCGACGGTGACCGAAGTGGGTGTCGATCCTCACCGCTGGTCTTCGCTCGCCTGCGGCTCGCTGCGCGCGACTTGCCCGGGCTCCTTTCGCGCAGCGTTGCCGCCCGGAGACTACGTCGCGCTGCTCCGGGTCGAGCACAGCGCAATGCAGCGCCGCGCGCTGCGGGTCGAGGCGGGGCGCTACACGGCGGTGACCTTCGAAGCGCCTCCACCGCCGGCAGTCTTGGTCTTCGCTCCGGCGTTCGCGGACGGCGGACCCGGGCGCATCGAGATTCGCGGCCGCGACGGCACTCCCGATCCGGTGTTCGGCGACGACCTGCTCGGCGCCACACTCGATGGGATACCGCTCGCGAGCGGCACCGCGACGTCGGCGGTCGTCTTCCTGGGCAACGACCGCGACCCGGGCGAGATAGCGCTCGCGCCCGGCCGCTACGTCCTCACCGCAACGCGCGGCCTCGATTGGGAGGCCGCCTCGCAGCCGGTGGAGCTCCGCGAGCCGGCGGCGCACGCGGTCGTGCCGCCGTTCGCGCTGCACGCGCTCGAGCCGCTCCCGGGCTTCGTGTCGGCGGATCTGCACGTGCACGCCGAGGCCAGCGACGACTCGCAGGCGCCGAACGAGGAACGGCTGCGCCGCTTCGTTGCCGAGGGCGTGCAGGTGCTGATCGCGACCGACCACGATCACGTCGCGAACTACGGTCCTGCGCTGGAACGGCTGGGCATCGCCGGTCGGATCCGGGTGGTGCAGGGCGTGGAGGTCACCGGCAGCGGGCCGAGTGTTTCGGCTCCGTGGACGATCGGACACCACAACGCGTGGCCGATTCCGTACGCGCCGCACGCTCACCGGCACGGCGCTCCCGCCAGTCAGAATCGCCCGGTGGGTGCGCTCTATGCGGAGCTGCGCCGGGACTACGGCGCCCGGGTGATCCAGCTGAACCACCCGCGACCGACACCGGAGAACGTCGCGAAGGGCGATCTGAATGGCGCCTTCTTCGCGCATCTGGGCGACGGCCGCAACTTCGATCCGCGGCAGCCGCTCGAGGCGGCGCAAAACGAGCCGCTCGTGCGGCGCACCGGCGCCGATGGCACCCGCGCGGTCGATTTCGACGCGCTCGAAGTGATGAACGGAGCTTCGTACCCGCAGTATCTCGCGACGCGCGCCGACTGGTACGCGCTGCTGCGCCAGGGCGAGCGGCGCACCGCGACCGCCAACTCCGACACCCACGCGCCGGAAGAGCTCTCCGCGTATCCGCGCAACTACGTGTGGGTCGGCGCCGACGGCGACGCGCCGCTGCGCTTCGATGCGGCGCTGCGCGAGGGGCGCAGCTTCGGCACGACCGGGCCGCGGGTGCGGCAGCTCCGCGTGAACGGGGGCTCGCAGGGCGACCTGGTCCTGGCCGACCGGGGACGCGTCCGCGTCGAGTACGCGGTCGACGGCCCCGGCTGGGTGCCGATCGACGAGGTCCGGATCGCCGTGAACGGCGAGGTCGTCCACACGACGGCGGCGCGGGTCGGATCCACCGAGCTCGTGCTCGAGCGCGACGCCTTCGTCACGCTCGAGGCGGGTGCGCCGCTCGACGCGGATCCCGGCGCGTGGATCCGCGCCCATCCCGGGCTCTACACCGAGGTGATCGCACCCGGTTTCGTCGCCACCGCATTCACCAATCCGGTGTTCGTCGACGTGGACGGCAACGGCCGCTTCGACCCGCCGGGGCTCTGAGCAGGGCTATTTGCCCTCGAACTCCGGCGTCTCTTTCGCGGCCATCGCCTGGTAGCCCCGCGCCATGTCGTCGGAGGTGAACAGCGGTGCGGCACTGGCGGCCTCGAAGCGCAGCGCTTCGGCCAGACCCTGGTGGGCGCGGTAGTTGATCGTGCGCTTGATCGCCTGGACGGCCAGCGGTGCGTTGGCGGCGATCTCCAGGGCGAGCGCGCGCACGTGGTCGCGCAGCACGTCCACGGGAACCACCTCCTGCACGATGCCCAGCCGCAGCGCGGTTCCGGCGTCGATCCGCCGCCCGGTGAACGCGAGCAGCTTCGCCCAGCCCGCGCCGATCTCGGTGACCAGGCGCAGGTCGCCGCCGGCGTCGATCGACACGCCGACCTTCGGCTCGGGCAGCGCGAAGCGCGCATCGTCGGCGGCGATCCGGATGTCGCCCATCATCGCCACCTCGAGACCTGCTCCCAGGCAGAAGCCGTGGATCGCCATCAGCACCGGCTGCGGCAGCTCGGCGAGCAGATGGAAGCGCTCGTGGACCCAGCGGAAGCGCTCGAAGTAGTTGCGCGTCTTCTCGGCCGGGGAGCGCCCGGTGATGCGATCTTCGGGCATCCCGAGGTCGACGCCGGCGCAGAACGCGCGCCCTTCGGCGCGCACGATCACGACCCGGATCGCATCGTCGAAGCGCAGCGCCTCGGCGTGGGCAGTGATCTGGCGCGCCGACTCCCAGCTCCACGCGTTCAGCTTCTCGGGGTGGTTCAGCACGATCCACGCCAGCGGCGGCTCGCGGACGAGCTCGATCAGGGCCGGCCGTTCGTTCACGCCTTTCCCCCTAGCCCTCGAACGGGCCTTTGCCGAGTTGCTCGCGGATCGGAACGAACTCGGGCATCAGCATCGCGCGGCGCTGCCAGTTCGCGCCGTCCACGACCAGCGTGTTCCCGCTGATGTAGGACGCATACGGCGACGCCAGGAAGGTGGCAGCCCAGCCGAGCTCGTGCGGGTAGCCGACGCGTCCGGCCGGCGAGCGCGCGCCGTCGTTCTTGCGCCGCTCGGGCACCGAGCGGATCGCCTGCGTCTCGTCGTCGTGCGGGAACAGGCCCGGCACGATGCCGTTGACGCGGATGCCGTAGGGCCCCCACTCGACGGCGAGCGTCTCGGTCAGGTTCTTCACGCCGGCCTTCGCGGCCGCGGAGTGGGCGAAGCCCGGCCCTCCCGTCCACGCGTAGGATGCGCCGACGTTCAGGATCGAGCCCGGCGTGCCGGCTGCGATGTGGCGCCGGCCGAACTCGCGCGAGCAGTGAAAGGTGCCCGACAGCACGATCTCGACGACGGAGCGCCACGCATTCGGGCTCATGTCTTCCGCGGGCACCGGGAAGTTTCCGGCCGCGTTGTTCAACAGCACGTCGGGTAGCCCGAGCTCAGCTTCGATGCGGTCGAACGCGGCGGCGACGGCCTCGGGCTTGCGCACGTCGGTGGCGACGGCGAGCGCGCGTGCGCCGGTCGCCGCGACCGCGGCGACGCCCGCCGCGAGGTGCTCTTCGCTGCGCGACGCGATCGCGACCGCTGCGCCGAGTCTCCCGAACTCGATGGCCATCGCCTTGCCGAGGCCGGTGCCGCCGCCGGTCACCAACACGACCTGACCGGCGTAGGTTCCGTCGGGTAGTGCACGCGCTCCGAGTGCCGGCGGATCCGGCAGTCCCATGAATGTTCCTCCCGATCCACGCCGCGAAACCCGTGGTAGCGTTGCCGCGCACGGAGGGTCCATTGGACACAGCGATGCAGCGGCGCGAGATGCGCGAGTTGGAGGTTGGCACCGACCAGGTGCGCTGTCACGTCGAGCAGCGCGTCGCGGTGGTGACGCTGCATCGCCCCGAGGCGCGCAACGCGCTGACGCTCGAGATCAAGGAGGCGCTGCGCCGACTGATTCCGGCGCTCGGCGACGATCCGGAAGTCGGCTGCGTGTTGCTCACCGGCGCCGGGGGAGCGTTCTGTGCCGGCGGTGACACGAAGGTGATGGCCGAGGGCCCGCCGCCCGAACGCGAGCCGCGCGTGCGGATGTTGCGCCGCGAGCACGAGGTGCCGGCGGCAATCCACCGGCTCGCGAAGCCGGTGATCGCGGCGCTGCCCGGTCCTGCAGCCGGCGCGGGCTTCGCGCTGGCGCTCGCCTGCGACCTGCGCATCTTCGCCGAGAGCGCGTTCGTCACCACCGCCTACGCGCGTCTCGGGCTCTCGGGCGACTACGGAGCGAGCTGGTTCCTGACGCACCTCGTCGGTCCGGCGGTGGCGCGCGAGCTGATGTTCACCGGGGCGCGCCTCGACGCGCGCGACTGCCTTCGGCTCGGGATCGCCAACCGCGTCGTGCCGGACGCGGAGCTCGAGCGCGCATCGCTCGCCTGGGCGCGCGAGATCGCGGCGGGCCCGCCGGTCGCCCTGCGCTACATGAAGGAGAACCTGAACCGCGCGCTGACCGAGGACCTCCAGTCGTGCCTCGACGGCGAGGCCGAGCGGATGGTCGCGGGCGCGTTCACTGAAGATTACGTGGAGGCCGTGAAGGCATTCACCGAGAAACGGCCGCCGCGCTTCCGCGGCCGGTGAGTGGCCTCGTCTGCCCGGCGTGGATCTGGTGGGCCCTGGCGTGGTTTCGCCATGCGGCGAGCGTGGTAGCCTGAGGTCATGGCGCGAGCCGAAGAGCACATCCGAGAGCTGCTGAACCTGCCGGTGGAGGATCGCGCTCGCGCCGCGAAGCTCCTGCTCGACAGCCTCGATGAGACTCCCGAGGATCCCGAGGCCGAGGAGTTGCGCGCCGCTGAGTTGACGCGCCGCGCTCGTGCCGTTGCCGATGGGGGTGCCGAGCTGATCGATGCCGACGAAGTTCGCCGACGGGTCGCCGCGAGGCTGCGCGAAATTCGCGGGCAATGAAGCGCTACCGGTTCCACCGCGAAGCGCTCGACGAGTACGAGGACGCGATCGCGTACTACGAGCGCACGCGGCCCGGTCTGGGCGATTCGCTTGTTACGCGTCGGATCTACTCGGGCTCTTCGGGGTTGAGCTTGGGCCACCGGTTGTACCTGATGTTTGGGTCGTTCGAGCGGTACTTGCGGATTAGTTCGACCTCTTTCGCGGATAGCTCCGCTTCGGTCGCGGTTTCGGACTCCCAAAGTATCTGCTTCCGGATCGTGTAGTCACGACGCTGCTCATCGGACAACGTGGCGAAATCGGCGTTGATCAGATCCGGATCCGGGCTCCCCATGTACCGAGCGCTTCCGAAGCTGTCCTTCCCGATGTAAATCCTTCCAGTCGGATACGTGAGCTTGTAGACCTGTTTCATTAGGAGATTGCTTCTCGCTCTGGGGCCGCCTCGCGAAGGTGCCTCATTCCCGCCGCCTAACTTGATTTCGACGGCCGCAGTCTACCTCGAAGGCGCTCGATCGCAGACGGTTTGAGGACGGTCTGCTCGTCGAGCCGCGCTGTCCGATGGGGTCGTGGCTATAGCCGGAAGTCGCTGCCCCGCCACGGAGTGCGGTCGACCGGCGGGTCGCCGAAGACGGCGCGCAGCTCGTCGATCCAGAGCAGGATCGCGGCGAGGTCGATCGGGTGGTCGCGTTCCCAGCGCGCGACGGCGCTCGCCGAGTCCCGGAACTCGCGCCGGGCGTCCGCGCTGAGCGCGTCGCGGCGCATCTCCTCCAGATCCTCACGCTTCATCGGCTCTCCTCGAGCAGCGCGTCCAGCTCCTTCTCGCGGTCGAACAAGCGAAAATACTTCCGCACGCGCTCGAGATCGAGCTCCGGTGCCGATTGCAGCACCCGTTGGATGTCTGCCATGTCCCGGTGTCGCCGCCGCGGGTCGTTCGAGGAACCCTGCACCTTCAGACCGATCAGGTCCGCCGCGTCCACGACCGGGA
>Ga0184637_10002143_pt1 | contig 12819 bp, 13 predicted proteins | sample PLM3_127_b2_FD_133143 | JGI IMG/M metagenome (GOLD analysis project Ga0184637, IMG submission 133143) | Groundwater sediment microbial communities from an aquifer in East River, Colorado, USA - PLM3_127_b2 | ecosystem: Environmental > Terrestrial > Soil > Riparian zone | place: USA: East River...
GAGACATACACGAGCCCGTCATTGGACACACGGGCGGCGTGCACAGGTTGAACGAACTGCGGAGCGCCCTTTTCGTCCGCGTCGGGCAGCGCGGGGTCTGGAGGGTTGTTGGTCGGTGCGTTACCGAACGCGCCCCACATCCGCTTGAACCTGCCCGTGTCCGCGTCAAACACGATCACTCGTCTATTGCCATACCCGTCGGCCACAAAGAGCTCATTCGTCTTGGCGTACACGAACGTGTCCGCCGGCTGATTCAGGTTCAGCGTGTCGGCGTTGCCTTTGCTCTGCCCAGCCCGCCCGATTTGCATGACGAACTTCCCGGCCTTCGTAAACTTGAGCACGTGATTGTCCTTGGCGCCATTGCCGCCGATCCAGACGTAGCCCTTCGGGTCCACGTAAACGCCATGCTCCGAACTGGGCCATTCATACCCCTGGCCCGGTCCACCCCAAGCCTGGATGAAATTGCCCGCCGCGTCGAACTCTAATAGCGGGGGGGCGGCCCTAGGCTTCTCCTCGGGCTCTAACGTGCCCGGGCGCTGCAACACCCACACGTGATCCTGCGCGTCGATGGAGACGCTCGCGACTTGTCCTAACTGCCAGTTGTTCGGGATCTTCGGCCAGGCTGGGTCCACTTGGAACTTCGGCGCCTCGCGCGCGGTGGATGGGCGGGCCTGTGCGGCCGCGGTCTCCACGCCCGGCCGGCCCGGGCCGATGACGAAACTGGCCAACGCCGACACGACGACACTCGCTCCAATCATTCGCCTCATGACAGCCTTCCTCCTCTCAGTAACGAAGCTCAGCCTCAACGGACGCGTAACGAAGCGACTCTCAGGACTACCCTCTTGGGCCGTGCAAGCACGGCTACAGCCGTTCCTCGCCGGGTCGCCTGCTCCTCTTCTGCGGTTTGCACAGCGACCTCGATTCTAGCGATATTCCGTCACGCGGTCTAACGAATTGGCGCTCCGTCTGCAGGCCGCGCGAGATTGCTTCCATGGACTCTTCGGCTAATCCGGGAACGAAGCACTACAATGCTCACCGTGGCGAACGTCACCGCTTCCATCCGGGTCCGTTACGCCGAGACCGACAAGATGGGCGTGGTCTACTACGCGAACTATTTCGTCTGGTTCGAAATCGGCCGGACCGAACTGCTGCGCAGCCTGGGATGGTCGTATCGAGACATGGAAGCAGCCGGCGTTGGCCTTCCTGTGATCGAGGCTCACTGTGAGTATCGGCAGCCCGCGCGCTATGATGATGAGCTCGAGGTCCGCACGAAAGGCGAACTGGTGTCTCCGGTGTGCCTCGCCTTCGACTACGAAGTCGTACGCCGCTCGGACGGAATTGTGTTTGCCGTCGGGCGAACGGTACACGCGGCCGTCAAGGAGGACGGTAAGCCCTGCCGGCTTCCGGAACGCGTGAGGAAACTGCTGGGCACACCACGAACCGCTCAAAGAGCATGAACGCACTGGTCACCGGCGCCGCCGGATTCATCGGGTCGCATCTAGCCTCACACTTGCTCGATCAGGGCAGTTCCGTGATCGGGATCGACTGTTTTACCGATTACTATTCGCGGCCGCTGAAGGAAGCGAATCTCTCGGTCGCAAAAGAACACCAGCGATTTCGATTCGTCGACGCGCGCCTCCAGGATGCCGACCTGAAACAGCTCCTGCGCGGCGTCACGCACGTCTTCCATCTCGCGGCACAGGCCGGCGTGCGAAAAAGCTGGGGACGCGAATTCAACGTCTATACGGTAAACAACGTCGAGGCGACGCAAGTCTTGCTCGAGGCGTGTGTCGGTTTGCCGATCGAGCGATTGGTGTACGCGTCGAGCTCGTCGGTCTATGGTGACCATGTTCCGCTGCCGATGCGCGAGGATTCCTCCCTGCAGCCGCTATCGCCGTACGGCGTCACAAAGTTGGCCGCCGAGCATCTGGCGTCGCTCTATTGGGAGAACCACAAAGTCCCCGCAGTGTCGCTGAGGTACTTTACTGTCTACGGGCCGCGTCAACGTCCCGACATGGGCTTTCATCGATTTCTGCGAGCCGCAATCGCCGGGGACGCGCTCACCGTGTATGGTGACGGCGAGCAGACGCGGGATTTCACCTTCGTGGCCGACGCGGTCACCGCCACGATCGACGCCGCGACGAAGGGGCACGCTGGCGGGGTGTACAATATTGGAGGCGGTTCACGCGTGACGGTCAATGACGTGATGGACTTGATCGGCCGTATCGCCGGGCGTTCGTTGAAGATTCAGCGTGAGCCTGCGCAAAAGGGGGACATGCGTCACACGTACGCTGACACATCGCGCGCTCAGCAGGATCTTGGATTTGCCCCATCAGTCACACTGGAAGAAGGTCTGCGCCAGCAGTACCGATGGCAGCAGACAGCGCCCGTTCCGGCATGAAGAGGCATCTGGTGCGTCCGTTCTGGCGATCTCGACCGGTTGCGGTTCTGCTTGCTGTCCTGGGTCTCGCATCGTGCGGCCCGGGACGCGAGGTGCTGCCACCGGGCTCTGCCGGCGCCGATCAGTTCTTGTACGAACGCGGCATGGCGGCCTCGAAGACGAGGAAGTGGGTGGACGCGACCGACTACTTCACGAAATTGATCGATGGCTATCCGCAGAGCCCGTATCGCGCGGACGCCAAGCTCGCGATCGGCGACGTGTATCTTGCGCAGAGCACGGCAGAATCGCTCGTGCTTGCACAGAATGAGTACCGCGAGTTCCTGACGTTCTACCCGACCAGTCCGCGCGCGGACTACGCTCAGTACCAATTGGGAATGACCTACTTCAAGGCCATGCGCTCGCCGGGCCGCGACCAGACCGCCACCAAGCAGGCTGTCAATGAATTCGAATTCTTTCTTCAGCGCTATCCGAATAGCTCGATGATCCCGCAGGCGCGGGCGCGGCTCCGAGAATCCAAGGATCGGCTCGACGAGAGTGATTTCGGCATCGGCCTGCACTACTATCGGACCCGCTGGTACCCAGGCGCCATTGCGCGCTTCAAGGAGCTTCTGAAATCCGATCCCGGATTCACCAATCGCGACGCCGTCTACTTCTATCTAGCGGAATCGCTCCTACGGACCGAAAACAAGGCTGAAGCTCTGCCCTACTACGAGCGGCTGGTCGCAGAATTCCAGAGCAGCGACTATCTCGCTGATGCGCGAAGGCGCATCAGCGAGCTCAAGGGCCCCGACAACAAGCAGAGCTAAGGGTTTGTTGGAGGGCCTTTCGGCATGACGCGAATCTGCACGGCTCTGCTGTTCAGTCTCTTGCTGCTGCCGGGTGTGGCCGACGGCGTCCCCGGCGCGGCAGCCGCGCTGGGGGGCCCCGGCGGGGTCCCCAGCGAACAACCGCCCACGACACAGCCCGGCCTCGTCTCGCCTCCGCCCTGGAGCTTCAACGATGTGGCGTGCGCGCCGTTTCTCACGGTGGCGCGGCCTGACGCGCGCTTTCAGGTGAGCGGTGGGATGGACACGTTCGTCAAGCGGATGATGGCGTCACCTGACGTGCTCGTCATCAACGGAGGCCTTCAGCAGGGACTGCAAGTCGGACAGGAATTCTTTGTTCGGCGGCTGACGCGACACATGGGCGAACGGGGCCCTGACCGCGATCATCCGGTCGCGGTGCACACCGCGGGATGGATCAGGCTGATTGGCGTGAGTCCCACGTCATCCACTGCCAGCATCACCCATGCATGCGGCGACGGCATCTTGATCAGTGACTATCTGGAGCCATTCGTTCCCCCATTGGTGGCGGCACGAGCAACCGAGGGAACGCCGCAATTCGAGCATCTCGGCCACGTCATGATGGCCGACGCGGGACGAACCACCGTCGGCCTTGGGGAGTTCACGACGATTGATCGCGGCAGCGACCACGGCATCATGAGCGGCCAGCGATTTACCGTCTACCGGGATACCGGTCGCCAACAGTCTTCAATGTATCGGGACACGGGCGGCCCGGAGGGATTCCTGGTGGAAATCGGCACCGTCATCGCCACGTCGGTCCGCCCGGACAGCTCGACCGTTCAGGTGCTTCGGGCGCGGGACGCGATACGACGAGACGATTTCGTCGCGATCATGCGTTGAGCTAGGAATCACGGGGCGGGACACTAGCCCGCGCGAGTGTGTTTGGCCCGGGCCGCCGCAAAATCGGCCGTCTTGGGCGCCGGCAGACGCGTGAAGCGAAGATAGTAATCGAAGCCTGAGAGCAGCGCCGTCATCACCACGACCCAGAGCGCCATCTGGCCCAGCACGACAAACTGTTGCAGGTACTCGCGGCCGAGGATGAGGAGCAGAATCGCCACCACCTGGGCGCTCATCTTGATTTTTCCCAGTGGCGAGACCGCGATCACCAGCCCGCGGCTGTAGGCCAGGCTCCGCAACCCCGTCACCGCGAACTCCCGGCCGATGATGACCGCCACCATCCAGGCCGGCGCCAGGTTCATCTGGACGAGCGACACCAACGCCGCCGAAATCAGCAGCTTGTCCGCCAGCGGATCCATCAACTGTCCGAGCGCAGTCACCTGCTTGCGGCGTCGCGCCAAATAGCCGTCGAGCCAGTCGGTGAGCGATGCCAGGCCGAAGATTGCGGCCCCCACGATTTCTTTCCGCATGCCGAGAACCATTCGTCCCTCGAACTCCGTGAGCAAGACGACGACCAGCAGCGGCACGAGGAAAATCCGAGTAACGGTCAGGGTATTGGGAAGATTCATCAACGCAGCCAATTGTAATGCCCAGCCTCGAGGGCGGCAAAGAATTCTCGTCAAATCGGCTAAGATCAAAGGTTGACATGAAGGCCTTGCTCCTCGTTGGCGGCAAGGGAACGCGCCTGCGTCCGCTGACTGTTCACACGCCGAAATCGATCGTTCCGATTTTCAACCGTCCCTTTCTCTTGTACCAAATCGATCTCCTGAAGCAGATTCCCGAGATCGACGAAATCATCCTCAGCCTCAATTACCAGCCGCGGCGGATCGAAGAGCTGTTCGGCGATGGCAAGGAGCTCGGTATCAAGCTGCGCTACGTCGTGGAACCTACACCGCTGGGCACCGCGGGAGCGGTGCGGTATGCCGGCGAGTCGTTGACCGACTCGGTCGTGGTGTTCAACGGCGACGTGATGACGCAAATCGATCTGGCCGCGGTAATCGCCCTGCACCGACAGCGCAAGGCGCTGGCCACGATCGTCTTGACGCCGGTCGAGAATCCTTCCGCGTACGGGCTTGTGGAGGCTGACGCAGAAGGCAACGTTCGCCGCTTTCTCGAGAAGCCCAAGCCCGAAGAAATCACGTGCAACACCATCAATGCCGGTATCTATGTCCTCGAACCCTCCTCATTCGGCCGGATCCCCCGGGAGATGGCCTGGTCGATCGAGCGCAGCTTCTTCCCGTCGCTCGTCGAGCGCGGCGAGACGTTCGTGAGCTACGTGTCGAAGGGATACTGGATTGACATCGGGACACTGGACAAGTACGTGAAGGTCCATCGCGACATCATGAACGGCCTCTACGTTGCGCCTCCGTTCAGCAACGGACGCGGTACGACGGCCATCGTCGAATCCGGCGCCCGCGTCGAACCTGGCGCCGAAATCATCGGCCCCGTCTACATCGATGAGGGCGCCTCAGTGAAAACGGGGGCGCGGATCGGCCCCTATTCAGTGGTTGGACGACACTGTCAGGTCGAAGAAGGTGCGGTGATTCACGGATCGATCCTGTGGCCCAACACTCGGGTCAGCAGGGACGCGCGGATCCAGGATTCGGTGCTGGGCCGCGGCTGCTTCGTGGGTCAGGATGCCAGTGTAGAAAACTGCATCCTCGGCGATAAATCAGAAATTACTGAGTTCAGCCGCCTCTAGGAAGGCTCAGGGTACTTGCGCGGGCCACAGGCCTTGAGCCGTAAGCCTTAAGCCCGCCGTGGAGCACCTCGTCGTCGTGAACACTTCGATCTTCAAGGCCTATGACGTCCGGGGCGCTTATCCTGACGAGCTGGACGAAACGGTCTTTCACGACATCGGCCGCGCCTTGGTCGCCTATCTTGATGCTCGCCGGATCGGCCTCGGGCGCGACATGCGCATGTCCTCTCCTTCGCTCGCAGCCGCCTTTCTCGACGGCGCGCGCACCCAAGGGGCCGACATCGTCGACTTCGGCCTCATCGGCACCGACATGCTCTACTACGGGGTCGTGAGCGCCGATCTGGACGGCGGCGCGCAAATTACCGCGTCTCATAATCCCAAGCAATACAACGGCGCGAAGATGGTGCGAAAAGAGGCGTTCCCGCTGAGCGGCGATGCGGGCATCTCCGACATCCGGGACATGCTCGTGCGGAACGCTATTCCAGCACCTGTCAGGGCGCCAGGCATCGTCTCGGGTGTTGATATCCTGCCGGGCTACGTCGAGCATGTGATGCGGTTCATCGATCGGTCGCTGATTCAGCCGTTCGATGTGGTGCTCGATGCGGGTAATGGCGTCGGTGGATTGATCGCGCCGCACCTCTTTGATCAGTTACCGTGTCGAACGACGCGGCTGTGTTTCGAAGTGGACGGAACCTTTCCGAATCATGAAGCCAATCCCCTTATCGAGGAGAACCGCGCTCATATCGTCCAACGCGTGATCGCCCAGGCCGCGGACGTTGGCATCGCCTGGGACGGAGACGCCGACCGGTGTTTCTTCATCGACGGCTCCGGCGAATTCATCGCCGGCGATTTTGTGACCGCGCTCCTTGCCGAAGCGTTCCTGCTGAAGCATCCGCACGCCACGATCATCTACGACGTGCGCGCGAGCTACGCGGTCAAAGACACCGTCGCGAAATACGGCGGGCGTGCGCTCATGAATCGCGTGGGGCATGCATTTTTCAAGCGCCGGATGCGGGAGGAAGGTGGGATTTTCGGCGGCGAGGTGACGGGGCACTATTATTTCCGCGACAACTTCTATGCGGACAACGGATTCATTCCGGCGCTGCTCATCCTGGAATTGATGTCGAAAAAGGGTCAGTCACTCCGCGATCTGCTGCAACCTTTGCGGGAGCGTTATTTCATTTCCGGGGAGATCAACACAAGCGTCGCCAGCATGGATGTGGTGCAGCGCAAGCTGGAGGTGATCGCCGCGCGCTACCACGATGGGCACGTTTACACCATGGACGGCGTATCGGTCGAATATCCCGACTGGCACGTCAATGTGCGCCCGTCCAACACCGAGCCGCTCTTGCGTCTGAACCTCGAGGGTCGCACATTCGAGTTGATGGAGAAGAAGCGCGACGAAGTGCTGGCGCTCATCCGCGCGTGAACAATACTCCTGGCTTCCAGCCTCTAGCCTCCACTAAAGTAGTAGCCAGGAGGCGGGCTTAGCATAGTGGTAATGCTCTGGCTTCCCAAGCCAGCTAGACGGGTCCGATTCCCGTAGCCCGCTCCACTAGTTGCCGCCGGGGTGTTTTTGACGCCACTCGTCGCTTCGCTTGATGGCGTCCAGGATTTTCTGCTTCGCCTGCTCATCCGCAGTTCCGAGAAGCCGTTCGCCCAGATACACATCGAACAGCCAGGCGCCAATCCCTTCAAAATCAGGACTTCCCTTAATCCAGAGGCCCTCAGGGCGCTGCAGCCCTCCTTCCGACTGATAGAGCGAGTGGAGCCAGGACCCGGCGGCGATCACGTCCTGGCGCCGGTCGCGCAAGCTCTCCGCAATCAAGTCGCGGGCGCGCTGGTCGATTTGCTTGCCCAGCTCCGCGTTGGCTGTTCTACTGTTATCCAGCTCAGCCCGCAGGGTCCGATTCGTCACACATTGCGACAGATTCAGAACTCCCAGCACCAACACCAGCACAAGCCAGACTCTCGGGCGCATTGTTTCGTTCATGCTCCTCTCCTCGAGTGTCATAACAGCCATGCTCCTCCGATTGCCCCGCCGACGATCAACCAGGCCGAATGAAGCTTGAAGAAGGCCCCGGCCGCCAGCGCAGCGACGGCAATCAACCACTGCCGCCAGTCCGTGAAGCCCAGCGACAACCGAATCGTAACAGCAATCATAAGGCCAATTGCGGCTACATTGACCGCGTCCAGGAACGCCGCCGTCCAGACACCTTTGCGAACCCACGGCAGGACCGCTTGCAGGCCTGCGACGAAACAGAAGGACGGAAGGAAGATCCCAACGGTCGCCACGATTGCGCCAGGCAATCCCGCCAGCACATAGCCGATGAAGGTGGCCGTCGATAAGACAGGGCCCGGCGTAAACTGGCCTACTGCGATCGCGTCCAGCAGTTGGCGCTCGGTTAACCACCCGCGGTCCCGTACCAAGGCGCCTTCGAGGAACGCAACGAGAACATAGCCGCCGCCGTACAGCACCGAGCCCACTTTCAGGAAGACGGTGCCGAGGTCCCACAGCCGCACCGGCGCATCCGCGGTTGTCACCGCCGCAGCGACGACTGCGACCCCTGACAGCAGAAGCCATGTGACCATCGTCAGGCCGGTGGTGATCCTTGGAATGGCACGGCGGAGCCAGAGCATCCCAATCGCGCCTCCGAGGAACAACGCTGCAATTTCACTGACCCCAGCGAATGCCGCCGCGGCGACTGCCGCGCCAATCATCGCCTGCCGGTAGCTCTTGACTGCGGTTCGCATCAGTCGCCACACGGCCAGGGCAATCACGGCGATTGCTGCCGGCGAGATTCCGAGCCACCAGCGGGTCGCTTGCGGAAGTGTTCCGGTGCGGACATAGAGCCACGCACAGATCGCGGTAATCGAGACGGCTGGCAGGACGAACGCGGCCCCGGCGACGAACCATCCACCCCATCCGCCTCGGATGAAACCGAGCGAGATGGCCATTTCCGTCGAATTCGGTCCGGGTATCAGGTTCGTGGCGCCGAGCAGGTCGAGAAATCGGTCGCGCGAGATCCAGCGCCGCCGCACCACAAACTCATCTTCCATGAGCGCGATATGTGCGGCAGGTCCCCCCATGCTGATGGTGCCGAGCTTCAGAAAGACCTGAGCGATCTCCAGCAACCGGTGACGGGAGGACATAGGAAACGGTCCCTGGTCCTTGGTACGTAGTCCTTGATCCGAGCCAAGGAGTCAGTGAGTCAGTACGCGGACGTCGACGCCGATGTCTGCTGTCCGCGCGACTGCTGCACAATCTTCACGCCGGCGCTGGCGCCGATTCGCGTCGCACCAGCCGCCACCAGCGCCTTGACGGCTTCGTAATCTCGTACTCCACCCGCCGCCTTGATGCCGACATTCGGTCCAACGACCCTTCGCATCAGCGCCACATCCGTCGCGGTGGCGCCGCCTGGGCCAAATCCCGTGGATGTTTTCACGTAGTCGGCCGCGGCGGCTTTCGCGATTGTGCAGGCGGCGACCTTTTCCTCATCTGTGAGGAGAGCGGCCTCGATAATCACTTTGCTCAGCACCCCGCAGTCGCGGCAGGGCGCCGTCACCGCCTCGATGTCACGCTCCACCAGACGAAGGTCGCCCGATTTGAGGGCGCCCACGTTGATGACCATATCGATCTCGGAAGCGCCGTCGAAAATGGCGCGCCGCGTTTCGTAATGCTTGACGTCCGGAGTCGTTGCGCCGAGCGGAAAGCCGACAACCGAACAGACCCGCACGCCTGTGTTCCTCAACAAACGGGCTGACAACACCACCCACGTCGGATTGACACACACGGTGGCGAATGTGAGCTGTAACGCCTCAGTGCACAGCTTCTCGAGATCGACACGCGACGCGTCGGGCCTGAGCAGCGTGTGATCGATCAACGCTGCCACATCCCGCGGCACGGCGCCGCTTGCGTGGAGACCCAGCCGTGTTGCGCCGGCTTCGAGCACGGGCTGCAGCCGCTCCGGGCAACACTCGTACAGGACCGAATGACACCGGCACGTGGCGGAAGATCTTGCGGCTCGTTTGCCCGCGGCCACAACCTCTTCAACCACGAAGTCGGCGACGCGACGGAGTTCGTCAGGGGTCATGTATCCGTTGCAGTGATCTCTGTGGTGCTCTGTCAATGTCATCGCCGATTCTGTTCGAGCGCACGGATCTTAGCCAAGCGCCGGATGTGCCGAGGCTCTCGCATCGCCGTCTCCATCCACACGTGGACGATGGCGATCGCCTGGTCTGTTGTCAGCAGCAAGGCGCCCAGGCAAAGCACATTCGCGCCGTTGTGTTCGCGGGAATAGCGGGCAATCGTCTCGTCGGGACACATCACGGCGCGCACGCCATCGATTTTGTTGGCCGCAATCGCCGAACCGATGCCGGCGCCGTCAATGATGATGCCCGCATCGGCCTCGAGTACGGCCACGGCTCTCGCGACGCGCGCCGCGACATCCGGATAGTCCACGGATGCCGAGTCGTGAGTCCCCAAGTCATGGACCGTAATCCCCTTCGCCCTCAGGTTGGCTGTCAAGTCACGCTTCATTGCAATACCCGTATGGTCGCTGCCAATTGCCACCTTTCGAACCGGCATCACGGGAGCGAGCGCCGACTCCTGCTCGGAGACCTCATCGTCCCGCACGACGGTGATGCGACGCTCGCGAAGCGTGTCCCTGGCAAGCGGCGTAATGTGTCCACCGGCCACCAGCATCACCGTGCTCCCCAACTCCAGAGTGCGCGCATCCGACTCCGTAATGATCTCGAAGCGCTTCGTCATTCGCCCGCTCTCGGCTCCAATCTCAGGCCCTCGACTCTGGCCCGGCGTTGTCATCAAGCACCACGATTTCCCCGAGATTCCGATATTGTTCGGAGTAGTCGAGACCGTACCCCACGACGAATCGCTCATCGATCGAGAAGCCGACGTAATCGACCGGCACATCCACCTTGCGCCGCGAGGGTTTGCTCAGAAGGCAGGCCGTGCGGAGCGACTTCGGCGACCGCGCGCGCAAGATTTCCTGCAAGTACATCAACGTGAGGCCGGTATCGACGATATCCTCGACGATGACAACATCGCGGCCCTCGAGGCCACAGTCCAGATCTTTCAGCAGTCGCACTTCGCCCGATGTCGTCACTCCGGCACCGTAGCTTGCGAGCGCCATGAAATCGAGCGTCACAGGCCCAGGCATGTATCTCACGAGATCGGCCAGGAACATGAAGGCGCCCTTGAGCACCGCGACCAGGTGAATCGGCGCACCGGCCGGATACGCGCCTCGGATTTCGCCAGCGAGCTCGCGCACTCGCTCCTGGATCCGATCGTGTGACAGCAGAGTCATCATCGGCTGCTGATGGCGAATGAGCGGAGTGGGGTGCACGTCAGCGCAGCAACCGGAGCTCGAGCGCAGGTCAGCCGTGCAGGGCGTGAAGACCACATCGCCGTGCGATTCTACTCGATCGCGCGCGCCTGGCAGCCTTGCCGGCAGAGCGTGTATAGTGAACGGCCGTGTCGGTGCACATTGTCGATCATCCGCTGGTGCAGGACGCGCTGATCCAACTTCGGAACGTCGCGACTACGCCAGACCAATTTCGACGAGTGGCGAACCGCATCAGCGTGCTCCTCGCGGCTGAGGCGATGCGAGATCTCCCGACGATCGCCGCGACCGTCGATTCGCCGCTGGGCCCCGCACAGGGAAAGCGTGTCACCGGCGATGTCGTCGTCGTGCCCGTCCTGCGCGCCGGCCTCGGGATGCTCGATGCCGTTTTGCAGTTGCTGCCATCGGCGCGCGTGGGGCACATTGGCCTGCAGCGAGACGAGCTCACCGCGATCGCCTCGCGATACTATTCAAAACTGCCCGGCGATCTGACGTGCAGCTACGTGCTCGTGATCGACCCGATGCTGGCGACGGGTGGCAGCGCAGTGGCCGCGCTCGATCTGCTTCGTCAGGCGGGTGCGCGTGATGTGCGACTCGTCTGTATCGTCGCCGCGCCGGAAGGAGTCGCACTGCTCGCAGAACACCACCCTGACGTGAATGTGTATACCCCGGTTGTTGACCATTGCTTGAACACCGACAAGTTCATCCTTCCCGGCCTGGGAGATTTCGGCGATCGTCTGTACGGTACTCAATAGCAGCAGGCTCTGGTGAGGCCCCTATGGCGCAGCACAAGGACACCAACGCGACTGGTTCCGCCGCGCGGGAGCGGCGAGGGTCGCCGCGGACGGCGCCGTCGGATCAGTGGCACACCGCCATCACTCAGATCGAGCCGAACAAGATTCTGATCCGCGGCTATCCTGTCGACGAAATCATGGGCCGCCTGAATTTTGGTGAAGCGATCTATCTCCTGCTCGTGGGCGAGCTGCCGACCCCGACGGTCGGGAAGATGATGGGTGCGGTGCTCAGTTCATCGCTCGACCACGGCGTCACGCCTCCGTCGACGCTCGCGGCGCGCAACATCGCCACCACGGGGGCGCCGCTGCGGGCCTCAGTCGCGGGAGGCGTGCTCGCATTCGGCGCTCACCACCACGGCGACATCGAATCCTGCATGCGCTTTCTCGATTCAGGTCTGGCCCTTGTTCGCAGCGGCCGATCATTGAATCAAGCCGCGGCGGAGATTGTCCAGCGGTGCCTTGATCGCGGGGAGACGCCGCCGGGCTTCGGCCACCGCTTTCACTCCCGCGACCCGCGGGCCGCACGACTGTTTCAAATGGCGCTCGAGCTGGAGTTGGAAGGCGATCACATTCGCATGATTCGCGTCGTCGAGCGCGCGCTCGAGGCGCGGTCGAATGGCACGGACCATCCGCTTCCTGTCAATGTTGATGGCGCCATTGCGGCCGTCTGCGCGGACCTGGGATTCGCCTATGAGCTCGGAAATGCCATGTTCATCATCTCGCGGGTGCCGGGGCTGATTGCACACGCACACGAGGAGAAGCATCGCGAGCCGCCGATGCGGCAAATCGATCCGAAAGATCACCAATACGACGGCACGCGCGA
>Ga0184637_10002144_pt1 | contig 12814 bp, 7 predicted proteins | sample PLM3_127_b2_FD_133143 | JGI IMG/M metagenome (GOLD analysis project Ga0184637, IMG submission 133143) | Groundwater sediment microbial communities from an aquifer in East River, Colorado, USA - PLM3_127_b2 | ecosystem: Environmental > Terrestrial > Soil > Riparian zone | place: USA: East River...
AGATAGCCACTCAGGTGAAGGGTGGACGTGCCGTAGAGTTCGGTCAAAGGTAGACTCCGATAAAAGATTCGGAGAAGAAAGTTAAGAGAAATACAGAGTAGAACTAGTCAACAAAAGATTTGACCCCAAAACCACCAGTTATCTCCATGTAGATGGAATCAGGACAAATGTCTATTTTATCACTCCATGCTATCTGACCGCTACTTCCAATGTAAACCTTTTCGAAGGCGCTATAATCATTCCAAACCTTAAACACGCCTTTTCCGGCAAGGTGAGATAGATCCACTCCGCCTTCAACTCCGTCAGAATACTTCACCCATATCTTGTAATCAGCTAATGCCTTAACTTCTATTGGTTTAAACATCACACTCTAATTCTATAAATTATTTATACACCTTTCAAATACTAAAAAATTAAAGAGAAATTAAAGTCCCCTTTAATTTCTTTTAGGATCAGCGCGGCAAATTCCTGCTACCACTTCAGTATTCGCTTATGATTGTTCACTCACATTTTCTATTTGATCTGCGAGGACCTCAGATATATGTCTCGGCTTTTTACCTGTGAAGTGTTCAATCTGGTATAAGCACGATATCCCTGAAACCGCTATTACTGTTTCAAAAGATGAATTGCGAACCCTTGGAAAAAGCCTATCTTCACCAATGATTCTTGATATCTCATAGTGTTCCTTCTCATATCCGAAGCTGCCTGCCATACCGCAGCATCCAGAACCGCTGTCACTTACAGAACAACCAGCTACCCTCAGCATATCTAGTGAGGGCTCTACACCTGAGAGCGCTCTCTGATGGCAATGTCCGTGAAATAAGACCTTGGGACCGGATGCCTTCCAGGATATGTTTAGTCCCTGATCCTTTTTTTTGTAATTGAGAAATTCCTCCAGGAGAAATGAGTTTTCAGCAAGCATCCTTGCATCCATATTCCCGGGCAAAAGGTCCAGATATTCGTCCCTGAATGAAAGTATGCAGCTCGGTTCAGTTCCAATAATCGGTATGCCCTGACTGGCATACCTTGCTAATAATCGGACATTACTAGCCGCCCTTGCCCGTGCAGGTTCTATCATCCCTTTGCTGAGGAGAGGGCGTCCGCAACATACCCTGTTTGGCTCAAGTATGACATCATATCCCGCTGCTTCGAGTAGTTCAACTGCGGCCTGCCCGATCTGGGGAAGGTAATAGGAGACCCAGGTGTCATGGAAATAAACTACATTACCTTTACATGGATGTTTGTTATCTTTTCTCCTTTCGTAAAACCATTTGGTAAATGGTTTTTTGCTCATTATTGGCAGTGAACGCTTACGGCTGATCCCGATTCCGTTCAGAATCCAGCGTGAAAAATCGCTTTCAAATAAAGTGCTGGTAATTGGGGATAATATCGATGAGAACTGGCTAATCTCGTGTATGTACCCAAAGAGTCGGTCACGGAGTGTAATACCGTGTGAGGAATTGTAGTGAGCAAGGAATTCAATCTTCATCTTAGCCACGTCGACGGACGAGGGGCACTCCCTCTTACACCCTTTACAGCCCAGGCATAGGTCAAATACCCTGTGCATATCGGGGCTGGTTAAGGACTGGAGGGGCAGCCTTCCTGAAATAACCGCTCTCAGTGCATTGGCCCTTGCCCTTGTTGTATCTACCTCGTCTCTTGTAGCCATGTAGGAGGGGCACATGATATCATCATCGAGCTTACGGCACAGGGCCTGACCATTGCACATCTCCACTGCATCTGAAAAGCCTCCGTCAGATGACCAGTCCAGATATGTTTTTAATTCCCTTTCCTTGTAATTTTCTCCAAGGCGGAGATTCTCAGTTGGAAGAGGAGCATTTACCACCTTGCCTGGGTTTAATAAGCCCTTTGGATCAAACGCAGCCTTCAGATCGCACATAGCCCTATAAATACTGGGTCCAAATAGTCTTTCGTTAAGATAAGCGCGCTGCAATCCGTCACCGTGCTCACCGCTCATTATACCGCCATATCGCAGTGCGAGCCTTAATGCCTCCTCGGTTAATTCCTTCATCTGAGTAATGCCTTCTATCGTCTTCAGATTCAGAAGCGGTCTTACATGAAGGCATCCGGCGCTCGCATGACCGTAAAAACCGGCTTCGGTTCCTATCCTGCCTATGATATCCAGGATGTCCCGAACATACCCTGCAAGATTTTCGACTGGCACCGATACATCCTCAATACAAGGGAGCGGTTTATAATCTCCCTTCCTGCTCATGAGCAGTCCCAAGCCTGCTCTTCGGACCGTCCACACATTCGACTGCGACTCCCTTGAAAATGCGGTGGAAATCGAGGCTTTGATCTTATGATTTTTCAAATCGTTGATCAGGTCATGTGACCTTATCTCTAGCTCTTGCTCAGCTTTTCCGTAGAACTCTACGGCCAAGATTGAAGATGGCTCTCCATCTATAAAGGATAGCAATGGTGCGTAGCCACGGTGTTTCCGAGTTAAGTCAATAAGCATCTTTCCGATCAATTCTATGGCTGACGGATTGTGCTCAAGTATAAATGGCACTGCCTCCATGGAGGCGATCAGGTCTTCAAATTGAAGGAGAACTAGGCCTGTATGGGCAGGCCGAGGTACCAGACTTAGCGAGAACTCCGTCGCTACCGCCAGTGTACCCTCAGAGCTTGCGAGGAGCCGAGCAGGGTTAAATGGTTTGTTAAGTAGGTATGGAAGGCTATAACCTGAAGCTCTCCTCCAATGTTTGGGAAACTCATCGTTTATAGCCCTACCATGCTGCCTCCTCATCTCAAGGAGGGAGCTATATAGCCTCCCCTCAGAGTCTCCTTTTCTAGTTTTGTTATTAAAACCTTCATCATCCAGCGGAGATAGTTCTAAGTAGCTTCCATCTGAAAGAACAACCTGTGCGGCTATTAAGTTGTCTCCTGCCATTCCATACATGATTGAATGAGCCCCGGTAGCGTTATTGCCTATTACGCCTCCCACTGTGGCGACGCGTGCTGTAGAAGGGTCCGGACCGAACATCAAACTATCATTTTCAAGTGCTTTGTTGAGTTGTTCTAAATAAATTCCTGGCTGAACTCTAACTGTACTTGTCTCTTTGTCTATGGAGATTATATTGTTCAAATATTTAGAAAAATCGATGATCAATGCATGTCCAACTGCCTGACCAGCAAGGCTTGTACCACCACCGCGGGGAAGAATAGGCACCTCGAACTGAGATGCTATTTCTATCGCTTTGATAACATCATCCACTGTACGTGGTAAAACAACACCCACAGGCTCAATTTGATAATTGCTAGCGTCTGTGCTGTAAAGAATGCGACTAAGGGGATCGAAGCGTACTTCTCCACTTAGGTTAGTTTTAAGTGATACTTCGAGTTCACGATGAAGTGAATCGATAGACATCTTTCTCCCGTCAATTTAAGCCATTATAAGTGAATCTACTCTTGAATTATTAAGACTGATTTAGCTTGATAATTCCATTTAACTCGCTCTAGGGTTTCCCTTGCCAATAGGTGATTGCTTCAGCTATTTAATTGCGAGCGTCTGCTACGCAATCTCTCGATGATTAAACAAAGGTTTTCTTTTAGGGGATATCATTAGCTAGACTGGAATGTATGAAAGATGAATATTAAGAGGTGTTTTTTGCTAGCACCAGATTTAAACGGTCTTCCGAGGGGTCGAACTTCCTTAAGAATCTCACTTTAGCCGTCTATATATGCTTCATCATCATCAGAATTATTAAAGACCCTCAACAGTTCATAGGTTGTACTTCTCTGCGCAGGGGTTCTTCCTATTTCCCTCGTAAGCCTGCGAAATTCCTCGGGTGGAAAATATTGTCCGTGGCTTGCTCCAGCTGCCCTTGAGATATGTTCTTCCATAAGCGTGCCACCGAAATCGTTTGCACCAGCCGTAAGGGAGAACTGTGCAAAATCTGGTCCCTGCTTAACCCATGATACCTGGATATTGTTTATCCATCCCCTCAGCATTAGTCTAGAAACGCTGTACATCTTTAACTGATCAAGGTCAGTTGGACCTGGATTAACCTTACCCTTCGAGTTCAGATATAGCCTCGTGTTCCAGGGGATAAATCTCAATGGGACAAATTCGGTGAAGCCACCGGTTTCCTTTTGAATATCCCTTAGAATTCCCAGGTGCCTAGCCCAGTGATATGGCTTATCCATATGACCGTACATAATTGTTGACGTGGTTCTCATACCCGCTTTGTGCGCCTTTTTCACCACGTCTATCCATACTTGAGTTGGAATCTTTCGTGGTGCAATGATCTTCCTAACCTCTTCGTCTAAGACCTCTGCAGCGGTTCCGGGGAATGTGTCATGCCCTACATCCTTGAGTCTCTTTATGAAATCCTCTTCGCTAATATTTAGTGTCTTTGCACCATAATGTATCTCGAACGGAGAAAAGGCGTGTGTGTGCATATCAGGGACAGCTTTTTTCACTGTCTTTATGATCTCAATGTAAAAGTTCCCATCTATGTCAGGATGCATGCCTCCCTGCATGCAGACCTCGGTCGCACCGTTTTCACGCGCTTCAATCGTCTTTTGAGCTATCTCCTCCATCGTCAGAAAATAAGCCCTTTCATCACCCTCTGGTGCCATAAAATTACAAAACCCGCAGTATACATTGCAGATGTTCGTGAAGTTTATGTTCCGGTTTATTACATACGTAATTATGTCTCCTACATCCTCTTTTCTAAGCTCATCAGCAGCGATAGCCAGTGCGGAAAGCTCGTCTAGATCCTTGATGTTGAAAAGGTGTTCTCCGTCTTCAATTGTTACTTCCTCTCCTGCAAACGCCTTGTCAATAATCCTGGAGGTCGTTCCGTTGACCTTTGATATGAGAGCATCGAGACCCGTACTCCTTTTCTCCTCTATCATTTGCATATCATCGCTAATTGATTGCATCATTATCCTCCTTTGGGACTACGTAGCCGCGATTGTCAATAAATTTATTAAGACGATCTAAGAGATTTTTATCTATGAACTCATCGCTGATAAACTCTGGATATACTGGAAGCCTTTCTTTAAGTGAGAAACCTAGATCGGAAGACAACTCTCTCATTATCCCTATCTGTGGCCAGGGGCATTCGGGGTTTACGTAGTCAATAGTAATAGGCGAAACTCCACCTAGATCGTTTATGCCGGCAAACACAAACAGCGAGTAAGTCTCCGGATTCAAATTCGGGGGAATCTGAATATTCATGCCCTCTCCGAATACTAGCCTTGAAATGGCAACAGTTTTCAGCATATCAATAAAGCTTGCTTGAGGGTGTTTCTCCATCGGTATCCCATGTTTTGGGATGAAATTCTGGACTATGATTTCCTGAATGTGACCATATTTATCAGATAGGCTCTTCAACGCAAGGAGTGAATCAATCCTCTCCTCCCAGGTTTCACCAATTCCCACGAGGATTCCCGAGGTCCAGGCTATCCTTAACTCGCCTGCCAATTCCATAGTCTTCATTCTGAGTGTCGGAACCTTGTCAGCACAGCGATGGTGTGCTTCTCCCTTCTTTAGTAACCTTGGGCTAATGTTTTCAAGCATCAAGCCCATGCTCGGATTGGTTCTCCTAAGGGCTGAGAGTTCTTGCATATTAGCCAATCCAAGGTTTGAGTGAGGGAAGATGTCTTCACTCATTACAGCCTCGCACATATCTATCAGGTACTCTGAGGTAGTCTTATATCCTATTTCACCAAGGGCTTCAACGTATGTTGGATAGGATAACTCCGGTTTATCTCCGGTCACGAATAACAACTCTGTGCAACCAAGCGCAGCACCCTTTCTTGCCATATCAAGGACCTCTCCCGGTGGTAAAAATAATTCCCCCTCGCCGGGCTCTATTTTAAACGTGCAGTAACCGCAGTGGTCACGGCAGAGCCTGGTCAACGGTACGAAAACGTTTTTTGAATAGGTAATCGTCCTTCCCTTTCCTCTATCCCTGATACTTGATGCTGCATGGAGGAGATAAGGGATATCGTCTGGCTCAAGGTTCACCAAAAATAGGGCATCGTCTCTGTCAATAGCATTCGTGTTGAATGCCCTATGTATTATCTGTTCAAGTCTTTGTGAAGGAGGCGTAAGTCTATCGACATTGATTCCATGTGACCCAAGATTAAAGTGCGTTTGACTCGAATTCAAAAGCTCTGTCGTTTCTCTGATTAAAGAGTTCATCAAATCTTTCCTTCAAAAGTAGATCTAGATTGTCTTGGACTGAGGTTCCTAGCCCATCAACTCAGTAATACTTGCATATGGAAATAGACTTTGTCAAGGGGATTTTTATTGCAAGTGTTGTTGCTAACGGTAACCATTAACATCAAGCCGAGTAGCAACTCAGTGAAGTGTGGGCTTATACCCTATAAAACAAATTATTGTCGCACAGGCATTTCCTAAGGGCATCGAAGGGATGACGCTCCTACTTTATGCTGGTGCCCTCAAAACGCTCCAAAACCCTTTCAGCAAGTCTCTCGGCTTTATCGTCATTTGAGATCACGATATTTGTAACCATGGGTTTTATTCCGATTGACCTTATTTCATCCACCTCAAAGGCATCTTTTTTATCGATTACAATATAATCTAAGAAATCGCTATAGAGTCTGGCTACCTGAGTCGATGAAACTTCTAGACCGACACCTCTCATTAGCCTGTCTGCGGGCCCCTTTAAGGGTCTGCCCCCAACTATTGGACTTATCGCTATCACCTTGGCTTTTGTCCTTTTAAGGGAATCCCTGATTTTGCTTACATTTAGGATAGGACCAATACTGATAATCGGATTGCTTGGGCATAAGATAATCAATCTTGATTCCTTTATTGATTCAACAACCCCCGGTGCTGGTCTTGCTTTCTCTATTCCCCTTATTTTTATGTCGCGCACCCTGGGTCTCATCTTTTTTTTAATGAGGTATTCCTGAAAATGCATTTCACCCTCATCTGTTACTATCCATGTCTCCACATCCTCATTAGTCATGGGGAGGATCTTGATACCCCTTATCCCAAAGTACTCGACCAACTTGTCTGTAATCTCCGATGATTTGAAACCGATTTGCCTCAGATAATTACGATATATATGAGTAGCAAGATCCTTGTCACCTAAATTAAACCATGTTTCTAAGCCAAATCTTCTAATAGACCGTAAGCAATTAAAGGTATCCCCATTTATTCCCCATCCCTTACCCCTGTCTACGTTATTCGAAAGCCAGTAGATGATAATGTCAATATCAGGGGAAATTCTCAATCCAGAGATAGTTATGTCGTCGCCGGTATTGACTACAATCGTAAGAGATTCATTTTTTATTACTCTTGAGAGGCCTTTTAGGAATTTAGCGGCTCCAACCCCTCCTCCGAGGGCTGTAATCATGAGTTGAACCTTCTTAAGAATAGAATTAACCAGGAAAAAAATTAGTCAGGGTCGAGCGATAGAATATGTGAGTGTTTATCCACTGTCAAGATAAAGTAATGCTTAAATCAGCTATATTATTCTTGAAAGAGTGTGATATGTTGTATAGATTTTTATATATCCTAAAGTCGGAGATAAACTTTTGTTATGAGTTTAGATTTAATTCGAAAGCATAATAGCTTTCTCACTAAGGGGATCCTCCTACTTCTTATAATCACCTTTGTCATCGGTTTCGGTTTTAGTTATGAAAGGTTTGGGTTAATAGGGGCTGTCCCTCAGGGGGTAGCCGCCGATGTAAACGGCGAAAAGATACCCTTGAAGGATTTCTACAGGGCTAGGGAAAATCTTTATAGGCAATATGGAGGACAACAACCTGATCTGCCTGAAGCAGTACAGAATTTTATTGACATGTCGGCGCTGAACCAATTAATCGATTTAAAGCTTCTCTCCCAGGAGGCAAGAGAGCTAGGTTTTATGGTTACGGATGAAGAATTAAGGGAATCAATAAGTAAAAACCCCTCCCTCCAAATAGATGGTACTTTTATAGGCAAAGAGGCATATGTAAGCTTAATCGAGGGGAGTTTGAACGAAAGTGTAGGGGAGTTCGAAAACCGTTACAGAGATGAATTGCTTGCTCAAAAGCTGGTAGCGTTTATTAATGAGACTGTAAAGATAACGGATGAGGAATTATACAATGATTTTAGGATGAATAACGAAGAGACAAACCTGTATTATGTAACATTTTCAACGGAAGATTTTGTTGATTCGATTACTCCTTCCAGAGAAGAGATTAAAAGCCATTATGAAAAACACAAGAATGAGTTTAAGACCCCGGAATTGAGGACTGTTCGTTTCTTGACACTGAGTCCTGATAGGTTTGAAGACAGGGTGAAGGTAAGCGATGAGGAGATAGAGGCATACTATAAAGCCTATCCAGATGAATTTAAGAATGCTGCACAGGAGATCCTGCCGCTTCGGCAGGTTCGTGAGGAAATTTTATCAAAATTAAAGAAACAGAGGGGAGAATTGCTTAGGGTTGATTATATAAAGAGACTCGAGGTGGATTCAAGCGTTGGGTCAATCAAGGAGATAGCAGAGGAGAATGGAGTTGAAAAGATAAATGAAAGCCAACCTTTTACTGCATCCCAGGCAGTTGAAGGTTTACCCACCCCTGTAATAGACGAGGCCTTTTCAACGACTCAAGGGGAATTGTCAAACATAGTTGTGGGAAACGATATTTGGATAATCGAGGTTTCGAATATATCCCCTTCACGACAGAAAGACATGAATGAGTCGGAGGGTGAGGTGATCGATAGGATCAAGATAACTAAGGCTAGGGAACAGTCGCTTTCGAGGGCAGAGGAATTTCTCAATGAATTGAGGAAGGGTGAGATGAGTGTAACAGACCTCTCGAAATCACATGGATTAGAGTTGAAAGAAACGGGTTATTTCAGTCGAAATAGAGGAGTACCCCATATTGGGGTAGAGGAATTGAGGATCGATGCGTTCAGCCTAAGCAAAGGTGATCCAGTAGCTTCTAAGCCATATGTTTCTGAGGATAATGTTTTTGTTGTATCTTTAAAGGAATTCAAGGATGCGGACAAGAACGAGTTTCAGGTTAAGAAGGCTGAGTTTAAGGAGACTGAGTTATCGCAGCGGAGAAATAAGATATTGATGGGTTGGTTGGAGAGGCTAAGAGAGGAAGCAAAGATTATTCCAAACGAGACGATATTGAAACGGCAGGGTTAATTCATATATCCCTTTCCTATAAAACGTCTATTTACCTGATCAAACCTCTAAAGACACAATATATTGTAGTCTTGGACTAGTAAACTACTTTAAGTTGTGATATTATCTACAAAATTAATGCTTCTTGAGGCATTAAGTCTTAGGATATGAGAATCAAGTCGCTGGAATTGTTAGGTTTTAAGTCCTTTTATGATAAAACTTCCATTCAATATCGCTCTGGAATAAACGCGATAGTCGGGCCAAATGGCTGCGGCAAATCGAACATAATTGATGCTATTCGCTGGATCCTCGGTGAACAGAATCCAAGAAGGCTGAGAGCCGAGAATATGGAGGAGCTGATCTCTAACGGCGGCGATGTCCACAAACCTGTTGGTATGGCAGAGGTCACGCTAGTAATCTCTGGCGTGGGGACGGCTAATTTAGATGAAATTGTCATCAAACGTAGGGTGTTTCGGTCAGGCGAACACGAATTTTACATAAACGGTATTCCGTGCAGGTTAAAAGACATTACAGAGGCCTTCCTAGATGAGGGTGTTGGAGCTAGATCGTACTCAATAATAAGCCAAGGAAGGGTGGAACAGGTCATATCCGGCAAACCCGAAGAGATTAGGTCATTAATCGAAGAGGTAGCGGGAATAATAAAATACAAGGTAAGACGAAGGGAAACAGAGAGCAAGATAAAATCAACAATTGATAACCTAGCTCGCGTCAGGGATGTGGTTAGAGAGATAAATCAGCAGATGAATGTGCTGAGTCGGCAGGCAAGAGATGCCGATGAGTTCAGAAGAATTTCGGAAGAGCTAAGACGTACGGAATTAAGAATCAATCGCTTTAAGCTTCATGAAATTGAGGGGAAGATCAGGGGACTTTCAATCGGAAAGGTGAAAATTGAAGGAGGAATCTCCAGTGTTTTTGAGAATATTAATAACACTCAAGAGACCATAAAAGAGAGTGAGTCTAATTTGATTCATCTGGAAGAGAGCCTCGAAGTCTTAGAGAATGGAGCTTTTAAGATTAAATCTGTCCTTCAAGCAAAGGAGTCATTCCAGGAAAGGGCGAGAAGCGAAATCTCTGCTATCGATGAATATATTGGGAAGATAGAGCGAGAGATAGAACTACTAGTGGTTGAAAAGGAGAAGAGTGGTGCCCTGTTGGAGGTTAAGGAAAATAATCTCAAGGATGTCGAGATAAATAGGGCCACAGTCGATAGGGAAGCTAATAGGATAGAAGAGTCTATAGCGGTATTAAGAGAGCAAATAAGAGGAGACCGAAGTGAAATCGATGGCATCAGGGTTGATCTATTCGAAGCCTTAGACAAGCACAGCTCGATAAAGGCTACTATAGTGGGTTATGAGAAGGAATTAAATGAGCTTAAAACTCAACGTGATCGATTGATGAAGGAGAATGAAGAAGTTCAGGATGAACGGGAGAAGATTTTCAAGGTAATCTCGGTCCTAGAAGACAGTAAAAAGCAGATAGAGGATAGAAAGGGTTTACTTGAGCAGAATAATAATGATATTCAAAAAGCCTTTAAGAACCTGAATCAACAACAAGAGGTGATTAAAAAGGAGAATTCAAATTTAGAAGAAAGATTTAAAGAAGTCAATTCGAGACTTTCGGTGCTAAAACAGATTCAGACAAACTATGAATGGTTACCCGAGGGTGTTAGAAGATTTATCCTGGAAAGAAAAGGAAATGGTCTTCTGGGTTTGACATCTGATTTCATATCGGTAGAGAAGGGTTATGAAAGGGCTATCGAAGCTGCATTAGGTGAAAAACTGAAATGGATTTTTGTAAAAGAGAGTGAGGAAGCCCTCTCGGCTGTTGAGTCTCTAAGGGAATTATCAGTTGGCAGGGTTACATTTATACCGATCGGAAGAAATAAACAGAGGAACGAGTTCAGCAAAAATGGTCACGACATTTTGCCAATATGGGAAAAGATTGCCGTTGATGGAATTGAGAGGGAAGTAATTGACGATATGCTTAGTGGTGTTTTTCTGGTTTCCTCCTTAAAAGAGGCAATGATGCTACGCGATGAGATTGGGGGAGGCGCCTCCTTTGTTACGGTTGATGGCGATTATCTTGATTCTACCGGTGCAATGTCTGGTGGTTTGATTTCGGAGGGTGTCTTTGAAAGGAAAAGAGAGATAGAAGAACTGTATATTGAGACCATTAATCTTGAAGAAGGTCTTTCGACAATCTCCTTCGAATTAGAATCTAAACAGATAGAAATTGAAGATATCAAAAATACCATGCTGAAGCAAAGCGAGGAGCTATTAGAGCTTGAGATCAAGGACGCTGAGGTAAAAAAGGATATATCTAACGTTAGAGAAAACCTTTTAAGGTTGGGGAAAAGAAGTGATCTGATTGAATTTGAATTAAAGATTATAGATACAGAGCTGCAAGAGAAGGAGAAGATTCTATCCGAGGCTAATTCTCGATTAAAACAATTTGATGATGAAAAGACCGGACTCGGAGAAAGGTTTAGCTTATTGGAAGTAAAGGTTAAGGCTGCTGAGGATGAGGAGGTCAAGCTTGAGGAGCAGATATCAAACCTTAGAGTTGAAATTGCCACCCTTTTCGAAAAACAGAAGGGATTAATTGAGGATTTAGATGAACTGGGCAGTAGATACCAGAGGCTTACACAAAAGATTGAACGGGAAAACGGCGATATCGCGCGGAAAATGGAAGAAAGGTCTAATTTAATGAAATTAGATGAGGAAGCGAGAGAGGATTCTAAGAAATTGTTAGGAAATATTAAATTGATGGAAGGAGAGTTGTCAGCAAAAAAGGGGGAGAAAGAAGAACTATTAAACAAAATAAGATTAACGGGAGAACGTAAAGAGGGTTTACGGTTGGAGCTTGCATCATTGCAGGAGAAATCGCATTCAATTCAGATGCAAATTAATGGTTTACAGATTGAGTTGGAGCATCTCGAAGTCGATATTGGAAAATCGGTCTCGGAGATTAAGGAGGAGCCTGTTGCTGGGTCTTCTGATTTGGAGAGATTCAATCTCACTGGAGAGGAGGAAAGACTTAGAAAATTAAAGGAAAGGGTAGACAGATTTGGTCCTGTAAATCTTCTTGCGCCTGAAGAGTTCAATAAACTCGAAGAAAGGTATAATTTCCTAAATGATCAAATAGAGGATCTGACATCCGCTGTTTCTTCCCTCAGAAAAGCAATGCATAAGATAGATAAAGAGTCTTCGAAAAGATTTATAGAAACCTTTGAAGTTGTAAATAAGAAATTCCAAGAAACATTTACAAGACTATTTAGAGGTGGCGAGGCTAAGCTGGTACTGGTTGATCCAGAGGACATACTAAACACAGGAGTTGATATCATGGTGAGGCCGAAGGGGAAGGGGTTTCAGTCCATTAATCTTCTTTCAGGTGGAGAAAAGGCTCTTTCGGCGATAGCTCTCGTTATAAGTGCGAGCTTCGTGAGGCCCGCTCCCTTTTTCCTCTTTGATGAAATAGATGCCCCTCTCGACGATGTAAACACGACTCAGTTTGTCGATCTCATTACGGAAATTTCCAAGGAATCACAGATCCTTATTATTACGCATAATAAAAAGACTATGCAGGCAGTGAATTCATTGATAGGAATAACATCAGACAAACCTGGTATTTCAAAGGTTGTTTCGGTCGAACTTCAAACAATCTAA
>Ga0184637_10002145_pt1 | contig 12814 bp, 9 predicted proteins | sample PLM3_127_b2_FD_133143 | JGI IMG/M metagenome (GOLD analysis project Ga0184637, IMG submission 133143) | Groundwater sediment microbial communities from an aquifer in East River, Colorado, USA - PLM3_127_b2 | ecosystem: Environmental > Terrestrial > Soil > Riparian zone | place: USA: East River...
CGGTTGTGCCGCAACGATCGGCGATCTTGCGCAGGGTATCGCCGCTGACCACGATCACACCTGTGTCACATGCGACGGCCGCAAATGCAGGGCCAGTGGATGCAAAGGTGGCAACCAATACTGCCATAAGAATAATGGATTGTAAAAACTTTTTTGTGTTCATCGAAACCTCCGTTTCTTGATTTACAAAATCTACCTGGTAGATGAACTCCACTATTAAAAAGTTCCTGAAAATATCAGACCCCTACTAATTTCCTATTCTTTGGAGGAAAATCCGCCTGCATGGCAAGCGGATTTTTCGTTCACGCGCGATGTGGAGCGGATTCGGGGGAAGCAAACTTTTATTTAACAGAGGCCGCTCCAAGGTCCGCGTGAGGCGTTTTGTCCATCAGCGAAGGTCAATGAAAGTGGATTATACTTATCGTCATAATAAAACCCGGAGAAAAAATGGACACTATCATTGAAAGTATTTACGCACTGGAGATCCTTGATTCGCGCGGTAATCCTACCATCGAAGTGGAAGTGACGCTGGCAGATGGCTCGTGGGGGCGCGCGGCGGTGCCATCGGGGGCATCCACTGGCGAGCACGAAGCGCTGGAAATGCGCGATGGCGACAAGAAACGTTATCTCGGCAAGGGCGTGACGAAGGCGGTGGCGAACGTGAACGGCGTGATCTCAGACGCGCTCTTTGGCTGGGACGCGGCGGAACAAAAAGCAATTGATACCGAAATGCTGGCGCTGGATGGCACGCCAAATAAATCGAAACTGGGCGCGAACGCGATCTTGGGAGTAAGCCTGGCTGTAGCAAAAGCCGCGGCGAATTCATTTGGCCTGCCGCTTTATCGTTATCTGGGCGGCGTCTACGCGCATGTACTGCCAGTACCCATGATGAATATTTTGAATGGTGGCGCCCATACTGCCTGGCAATCCACAGACATGCAGGAATTTATGGTGATGCCATTTGGAGCCTCATCGTTTGCTGAAGGCGTGCGCTGGGGTGCGGAGATTTATCACACTTTGAAATCAGTATTGAAAGACAAAGGCTATGCAACGCTGGTCGGCGATGAAGGCGGATACGCTCCCGCTTTGAAAGCCAACAACGAAGCCATCGAAGTCATTCTGGTGGCAATCGAAAAAGCCGGATTCAAAGCTGGGCGCGGAAAAGATGTTGCTATTGCGCTCGACCCTGCCGCCTCTGAACTTTATGAGGAAGAATCAAAAACATATAACCTTCGCAAGGAAAGCAGGAAATTGACTGGCGAGCAGATGGTCGAATTTTGGGCGAAGTGGGTCAATGACTACCCGATCGTTTCCATCGAAGACGGCCTCGCACAGGATGATTGGGACTCGTGGAAGCTGATGGTTCAAACCATGGGCGATAAGATTCAGCTAGTAGGCGATGACCTGCTCGTGACAAATGCTGAACGCGTCCGCCGAGCTATTAAAGAAAATGCAGCGAATGCATTGCTCGTTAAAGTGAATCAGATCGGTTCGCTGACCGAAACCATCGAAGCCGTGGAAGTATGTCAGCGTGCTGGCTGGCGGGCGGTTACAAGTCATCGCTCGGGTGAAACGGAAGATACCACCATCGCCGATCTGGCGGTTGCGCTCAACACGGGTCAGATCAAAACAGGTGCGCCCGCGCGTTCTGACCGTGTTGCGAAATATAACCAGCTGATCCGCATCGAAGCGGAGCTTGGTGATACCGCTAAATATGCAGGCTGGGACGCACTGAATAGTAAATAAAAATCGAGCCACAGAATTCACAGAGATTCTTGGGGAAAAACTCAAAATGCACTGTGAACTCTGTGGCTATTCTTTTAATGACTCTAAAGCCAAGGGGCGTGCTTACCTTATTATTCAAACCTTTCAAATCTTGCTTGATTTTCCTTCAATTCGCGTTCGCGCTCTACTTGGAGTGCAAGTTCAAGTTTTTGATTCTGCGCGGCGGCCCAATCTCGAATTTCCGAGTTTGGATGTTCAAAAAGTTGGGTAAATAAAGGAAACCGCTTTGCCATTGCATCTGCTCGTGAGCCATTCCAAGACATAGGATAAATTTCGTTTGCAAGTTGTGAAAGCACTGCTTGGACATTGGTTGATTTTTCAAAGATGGTCGGGAGTATCGGATGCCAGCACAATTCCTCCGAATCTTTTGATTTTGAGTACATTTGCATAGATGCCACAATCAGAGGATAACGCGCCTCTGGGTCTTGCTCACACCAGTCTATGAGAATATTTTCTGGTATTTGATTCACAGGGCTATCCGCTCTTTCAAGATCGTCAAACATCATCCGTTTGAACATGTATTCATCGCGCCCAATAAATGCATCCAAAATATATATGGTTGAATCTGCGCCAACCTCCCAAGCAATCGAGGGTAATGAAAACTATATATTCGGTGCTCTTGGAATCCCTCTACAAGGCGTTGGCACAGATCTTTCGCAGACTGGACGCCATCTTGTCCTCTCATGGAAACATCTGCTATCTGCTCTAACCGATAATCAGGATGGTCATGTCCATTCTGGTCTTTTTCATAAGGGTATTGCAGTAGAACCTCACGTGAAACCGCAATTAACTTCTGAGAGTGTATAGCAACTTCTCCCCTTTCCCTATGAAATCTCATACTCAATATCTCGATTACAACCTTTACACCATCATCTTTTAGAAGGAGCTTTTGTATGAGTGCTGCCAAATCATCATCTTCTATTTCTTCATGTCTACGACCCCAAGCAAGTTGTTTGAAACTATAGATGTCTACATCACCCTCATCTAATGCTTTATACAAGCGTTCAACGCCTTGTTTGTCAATCTTTGAGGTAGCCTGAAAATATGGAAACCATCGACCTAGCAATTCGTCTTTTATGAGAGAATTGAGAATTGAATGGTAAAGGTCGGGGTCGTGCATAGCGCAGGATGAAAGGAAGCCTAACAAGACCACAATTTGACGCCTTTCGGTTGGTGTAATTTCGATTTGTGCATAAAGCATTTGCCACATATTCTTTCTATCTTCACAGCCATCTGCCAATCCCTCACCAAATATGTGTAAGCGATCATGGTAGTTTGACACAAGATCTGGTAAAAGTTCCCCGAAAACGACCATATCTTTCGCTACCGCTGCGCCAATTTGCCGTGTTGTATTTTGAACCCGTTTCCAATGCTCTGTAGCGTCCTCGTCTTCATCAAAATCATCTTCTAAATCAAAACCCAAACGTCCATCAGCAAACGCATACGTACGCGCTTGTTCCAGAAGATTAATAGGTTTTAGCCTTTGCGACAGTTGCTTGAGACTTATTAACGCCTTTTGATCCATCTGCTTACCATCATATCTAATAATTCCATTGAGTGAAATCCATCCTTGATTCCAGGATTCTTGGCTATGGATTTGAATAGCTGACTTTTCTAAATCCACAAGAAAACTCTGATCGAAACGTATCCCAATTAACCATAACCCTCTAAGGCGACTTGCCAATATCCGTTTAATCTTTATTGAAATAGGCGTGCCTAATATAGCTATTTGTAAGCAGATCGCCAGATAGATTCTGTACCAATCCACTATCTCTTTATTTGTTTTTGGATGATAGCCATAATCACGTGATCTTGCGCCAAATGTGCTTATATCGCTTCCAATAAAATGATCTGTTTGCAGTGCGGCATCAAGGAGATTTACCCCTAAATCCTGCTCTGCTTGAGCACTTGAGTCTATCAACCCATTAATGATTGCCGCGCGCATTTGTACAGGCGCATGCGTTCCAGACAAGACAATGTGAAACAAGTTAGACAGCGTCCTGCCCGCGGAGCTATTATTGTTTATGTCAGGTCTTTCCAACAATGCCAATTGAGAAAGCAGTTTTACACTTCTCTGAAACAGTTCAGCTTCATAAGCTATATGCCTTAACAATCGAATAAATTCATGGCGCAGAAGTCTTTTCAAGCCATCACTTTCTTCGACAGTACGCTCTAACATCGTTAGTGCCGCCTCAGGTGCAACAGGCGCAATGTTTTCAAATACAGCTAGCCCGAACGGATTCAAATTACAGTTTGTTTCACCTATCCAACCATTTGGTTTCAACCACTCTTTGGCGATTTCAATTGCAGGTTCACAATCATGAAGATATCCAAGACGACGGGAAAAAGACTTGATTAGCCGTTCTGATCCTCTTGACATAAGAGCATTCACAACGGTTTGTGTTGGTATGGAACTGAGCGCATCTTTGGCTAGTCGGTTGGCGATAGCGTGTGGGAGAACAGCCCTCCATACACTTCGTGCTTGCACCAACCCCCTACTCTGTAGTTCGGTAATGTCTCGGTACAATTCACGCGATGTTTTTTCAGCCAAGTCTGCCAGAAACTTAAGCTCGGATGTCTCAGATGTTGTGCCGTCTCCATTAAGTGAGTACACCAGGGAACAGATTTCGGCTGAAACTTTCAAGTTTTCATTTGGATGATGACGCTGGTGGAACAGCCTATCGAACAATTCCTCGTCTCTAAGTGTTGACAAACTCTCACCTTATTTCAACGTATTGGCAAGAGCAATTGCCACCCGTGCATTTCCGCTTGCAAACTCTGCAATTGTTCGCGCGTTAATCTGGCTGATATTTAGGTAGCGTTGTTCTAATAGCTTTTCGATTACGTTATCACTGGAGGGTTCTAGTCTAAAGACATCTGTTTCTTCTGGAATGTCATCACGAATATCATATTCAACTGTCAGTAAGCTAACCATTGAACCCGCACATAATTTGGTTAGTGTGCGATGCAACTCAAGAGAGCAATTGTCAATGATCAACACGGCTTTTGTTTGTGTTGCTATAAGTTGGCTGGCAAATAATGTAGGATCAGGGATAGGACCATCTGAAATATCTGTATAGTGTGCTAAAGATTGGTTAAGTGCGTGATCACCAATTCGCTCATCGAACAGTGCTTGTACAAGCCGTGTCTTTCCAACACCTGATAAACCCGTTAGTCGAACTGATGCACCATTCTGAGACAGGCGCAGCCTTAATTTTTGCAATCCACCAATTACCGAATCACCCTGCTCAGAATTCGTTCCGTCGTAGAGTCTCAATTCTTCGTCAATTATGTACTCTTCCAGAAGCCCTGTTGGCGTATTTGCCCAGTTATCGTGGGGGCGCCAACCTTGTAGCGGTCGTCCAATTTTGTTTCGTACCCACAGAATCAAAGAAGAATGTGTACGTACCCAAGTTGCAACACGTCCTCGATCCAAAAAATCAACGTGCAACTGCTCATGATTGGGTTCATCAGCAACAGCCTTCCGCATTGCCGCAACACGGCTTTGCAAAGCCTTGTCTGTTGTTGATCCAGTTGAATTAACAATGATATATGCCCCGCCTACGTTAATTAGTGTTTTAATTTCCTCTCGAAGTTTCCCATTTGGTCTCATTTCCTTTTCGATTTTTGAAGGTTGCATATCAGGCTTTTTCACCTGAAATCCCGTTGTCCTTCTCGGCACTAAGCTATTTTTAGGCGGCTCAACATCACTACGAACAGTTATATCCATCCCATCATCACTTGCATCTTGATGCCCGCCCCAAATAATCCCACTTGTGGGTAATCCAGCCAGCCGAAAATCTGCCTCGCACAATAAGCCAATCAGTGTGCGCAGATCTGTATCGTTCAGCAACGCAATATCATCCCCTGTAATTTCAAGCAAAGTTGACATGAGGGCTATTTTACCGTTATTCGAATGAAAAACAGAAACGATTGAATATTTACCGCCCTACTATATTTTATTGGCGTACTTATCCGCAAACAGTGCGGGTTGTCCGCCTGTGTGCCAGAATAATATTGTTTCGTCTTTCTTGAAAAACCCCTTGCGGATCAGATCGATCATCCCCGCCGCGGCACGCCCTGTATAAACAGGATCGAGCAATAGCCCCTCATACTTCGCAAATAATCTGACCGCTTCGCGTTCCGCGTCGGTCAATACGCCGTAGCCTGCTGTACAGTAATCGGCGTTTGCTAACAAGTCTGTAGGAGTAAACTCAACGCGCTTCTCCAGCTTTTCACTGGCCTCAGAAGCCAACTCAGAGACGCGCGTCTTCAACCATTCCTCCGGTTCATCAATACTGATGCCCAGTACTTTGCCTTTGAAACCAAATACATGTTGACCTAATACAAGCCCCGCGTGCGTCCCACCAGAGGATGTGCCGAACACGATCCAGTCCGCGTGAACATTTTGCTCCATAAATTCTTTCATTGCGAACGCATATCCCAAAGCACCAGTCGGGCTTGACCCGCCATAGGTAACAAGATAAGGCTTCTTCCCCGCTGTAACGGCTTTATCGTATGTATCCTGCAAAGCCTGGTCACGGTCCGCGCGGTCTCGAACATTGACGATCTGCGCGCCAAACATCTGGTCCAGCAACAGATTCGCAGAGGGATATTCAGGCATTTCGCCATTGAGTACAAGTATGCAATCCAAGCCAAAGCGCGCTGCCGCGGCAGCAGTTTGACGACAGTGATTGGACTGCAACGCGCCACCGGTGATCAAGGTCTGCGCGCCCTGCTCCAACACTTCAGCAACAAGAAATTCCAACTTGCGAGTCTTATTGCCACCGAAAGCGAGTCCGGTTTGATCATCACGCTTGATGAGAATACGCGGTCCGCCCAAAAATTCTGAAAGCCGCGGCAGTTCTTCGATGGGAGTTGGGAGATGAGCAAAGTGCAAGCGATGGATATTATTCATGAGTTCTCCTATTCAATCATACTTGTTGGTTTCGATACAGGGCGGACAAACACCGCCCATACTCAACCAACGGTAGTTCTACGAAATTACGCACTAAGATTTTGCCTGGTCTTCGCTCTGCCACGCGAACGCATCACATCCAGCAGGCGCGGAATGATCTCTGAATACATCTTATACCAAAGCGGATTCGGCGCGAAGTCCCATGCGCCAAGTGTACGAACGACCTTTCCTCCCAGGCCCTCTTTGAAGCGATAGACTCTCCACAGCGAGTCGCTTTCATCGAACACATCCGGCGCACCCCACAGATCATAGAAATTACAACCTTTAGCTTTTGCGCGTTTCATGGCTTCCCATTGCAATAGGTAGGTCGGCATCTTCTCGCGATGCACAGCACTCGACATGCCATAGACATAATACGCGCGCCCGGCAAAATAAAAGACAAATATTGCGGCAACAGGTTCATCGTTTACTTCTGCGATGAGAGGCTCGGTGAAAGGAGATTGGAGATTGGAGACTGGAGAATTAGAGATTGGAGAGTTGGTTTTCGACATAAACGTTTCCCAGACTGTTTTGTAATAACCTTCATCACGGATCACAAATCCATCGCGCACAGAAGTTTCGGCGTACATTTTGTAAAGCATGGGCAAATCTTCTTTCATACCTACGCGCACAGACACACCTTTTTTCTCAGCCAAACGGATGTTATAACGCGCCTTCTGTTTCATGCGCGCCAGTATTTCTTCTTCAGATGCATTCAAATCAACCAGGACTGTGTTCTTGAACTGGATCTGATCCGACGAATATCCCCAGCCCCTGCGCTTCAACTCGGACACCACAGCCTGCCCGCCGTTATCAAGGGCATCATTCTCGCTGTTAGGAATTCCTGTTCCCAACACGACATCAGGATCCATTTTCAAGAAAATTGCACCTTGTCTTTTCGCCAGGGATTGTAGATCGTTGAGCACACGGTTCCTCAGGGATTCATTCGTCCAATCGAGCAATGGACCTTTTGGAGTATAGAGAATGGATAAGCGCGCGGCGAATCCGTTACGGAGGATCTGGCGTTTGAGAATCAATGCGGCAGCGACTGGCGCGTGGAAAGTAGAAAGTTGGCTTGGGTCATTTTCCACTATCCATTTTCCATCGGCATCCCACACCGCGTAAAGCGGACTCCAGCCATACTTCGCCTTCACCTGCCCCCATTCGTAGGTTTGGAGGAAATGAGGGTTGGGAAGTTTTGAGATCAGTTCATTCCAAGACATTGCAATACACTACTCCCAAATATTCTGCATTTGCATATCATAGACAATGCTGTGATGTCCAGGGTAAACGGCTGAGGGAGTAATATCCAATTTAGCCAACAAATAAAGTAATTTGGATGCTTCGGAAACTGGGAGAGTAAATTTTCTAAGTTTCAAATCGATGATTAATTTATCAGGATCAGAATGTTCAGGATCTGCTTTATTAGCTAAATCTTCCAAGAATTTATCCATAGATGGATAATCACCTTCTGCCTCTTTTGTATAAAAACGATTCAGGAGAGTAAACACCCCTTGTTGCGCTTTCAAATTTGGGTTGGTTGCACTTGGAGCTGTAACAACATGTACTGGATCAGTATCTCTAGACATATCATCATGCTTACCAAACAGTGGAAAAAGAAACGCCCAAACTACAAGACGTGATGACGAATCAATTTTATCAACTTTCAACGCACCTTCTGCGCCAAAAAAGGCGGCAATAAAAGATTGTCGTGTCCAATCTAAAAGCCTTGTAGGCACGCCATAATGTTGAGCTAAAGCAGTAAGCGATAATGCCAACTTAGTTGGCGACCAACTATCATACCCTTTCTCAACAAGGAAGTCTTTGGATTTTATAGTTTCCAAAACGGAACGGAGATCTTGAGAATCGTCAGGTAATACTAACCCCCTTTTATCAGCAATTTCAAAAAACTGAATAAGAATATCGCGCTCAGCAAGCAATAACTGCGAGTAGGTTTCTGCCGCCCGACGAGTTAAAGATGGTAATTTATTATTTTTACGAAATATAGATTGAACAAGAGGTTTGTCTTCTCCTTGCCCTCTAAACAACCAATAATCATTAAGCTTGGCATCCCCAAAATTACTACCCCATGGCGAAAGTGCATCCAAAAATTCTTGTGCAGTTGAGCAATCAACTTGCGGCTGGACAACATGATAAGTCATTGCATGTCTCCTCTTTTCATCCATACTAAATACGCCCAATATAACAATGGATTATAGACTCTATCCATCGCCTGGACGGCGCGTTTGAGTTCGCCACCAAAGCCGCGTTTGAAGCGATAGACACCCCAAAGCCCGTTGTGCCGCGTTTCAAAATTGGCTTCTAGCGTGGCTTCGTCTTCATCGGGCACGCCCCAAAGATCATACTCTTCGCAGCCGCGCGCTTTCGCCCATTTCATCGCTTCCCATTGCAGGAGGTATGTGGGCATGCGGTTGCGCTCCTCATCTGTGGAAGCGCCGTAGAGATAATAAGCACGATTTCCATTTTTAGCCACAAATAACGCGGCTAATGGTTTCCCTTCATATTCAGCGACCAGTATCTCACCCATTTGTTTTGGATGAAACAGCTGATATGCGCGGCGATAATATTCAAGTGAATGGACTCCAAATCCATCGCGCCCGCCTGTGACAAGCATCATCTTGTGAAATGATTCGATGTCGTCCCACGCGCGCACGGTCACACCTTTTTTCTCGGCGAGGCGGATGTTGTAGCGCGTCTTTTGTTTCATGCGGGCAAGGATTTCATCATCGTTGCCTTTGATGTCAATGATGATAGTGTGGGGAGGTTGGATATTGTGGGGACTTTCCCTCACTCCTAACCCCTCTCCCGCTGGGAGAGGGGAATCATTCCATGAGTCTGGCTCAAGTTTGAGGAAGATAGCGTGGTTATGTTTGCAAACAGAATCAATTTCCTGCGAAAGCGATTGTTCAATATTTGCCTTGGGAACATAGCCAATTGTGAATCCCAAAGAGAGTTTACGAAATAAAATCTGTACACCTGTATTCCTAGTGATAATTCGCACTGCCTTCCACCCAAACGCGGACTTCAATTCACCCCATTCGCCTGTTTGTAGCAGGTGAGTATTGGGATGAGAGGAGAGGAATTGATTCCAGTCAGTGAGGGAGACGATGGGCATGAATATATGCTCGGTGGTTGAGTAGCCCTATGTTTTCCGGGGCGTGTCGAAACCACGAATTGCAAGAATAATTTTGATTGTTATTTGCTAGTTTCGACACCTGCACTTGCGTGCGGTGCAAGTGTACGTTCTTCCTCTCCGCTACGTTTCGCTCAGAACTACTCAACCAGTAGAGCTTATTAGACGTTAGATAATTGCTGTAATATTCGGATGCTGCGTTTGGCGGATGGAGGAGCCGGGGATCAATTCATCGAGCAGTTTGATAAGCGCGTCAGGGTCGGCGGAGTGGCTGAGGGTGGAGAGAGACTCGATGGCTTGAGCCAAGTTGAGGCTTGGTGATGAAGCGTCTGCTTCGAGACGGAAGATATCCGGATGCAGAGTCTGCGCGAGGGGAGTCCCTTCATCCCAAAGTTCTTCAGTCAGCTTTTCGCCAGGGCGAATGCCAGTGTATGAAATTTCGATATCGCGATGAGGTTCGAGTCCGGAGAGCCTGATAAGGTCTTCGGCGAGATCGAGAATACGGACGGGCTGACCCATGTTGAGGACGAATGTCTCACCACCATTTTCCATGGACGCAGCCTGCAACACAAGATAGACCGCTTCGGGGATGGTCATGAAGAAACGATACATGTCGGGATGCGTGACGGTGACAGGCCCACCATTCGCGATCTGCCCTTTGAAGATGGGAATGATGCTGCCGCGACTGCCGAGCACATTTCCAAAGCGGACGACGGTGAAGGCGCGTTTGTGGCTGTGTGCGGCGTCGAGCACAATCATTTCAGCGAGACGTTTGGTCGCGCCATAAATACTGGCTGGCCGAACCGCTTTATCCGTTGAGATCAGTACAAATCGTTCGACATTTGCAGCGAGCGCGGCTTGTACAACATTATGTGTGCCAATGACATTGTTCGTGATGGCTTCGACCACATTCGCCTCCATCAACGGGACATGCTTGTGAGCCGCGGCGTGAAAGACGACTTGCGGATCATGTTGTTTGAAAACAGAAGCAAGCCGTTCCACATTGCGGACATCTGCAATGACGGGCGAGAGCAAAAGGTTCGGATAATCCTGATCGAGTTCGAGAAAAATTTCAAAGATGCTGTTTTCGCCATGGCCAAGCAAAACAAGTTGAGAGGGGTTGCGGCGCGCGATCTGCCTGCACAACTCGCGTCCGATGGAGCCTCCTGCGCCGGTGACAAGCACGCGTTTTCCTTCGAGCGCCGCGCCCACTGCCTCATCGTTGACGTGTACATGCTCGCGGCGCAGAAGGTCGGTAATATCCACTTCGCGCAAGCGATTGACGCGCACCTTGCCGCCAATCAGTTCATAAATCCCAGGCATGGTGCGGGATGTGATTCCCCTGGGGCGGCAGACGTTATTGACCTGCCGTACTAACTTACCTGGCGCAGAAGGGATGGCGATGATGACTTCGTCAATATGATGCAATTCAATTGCGGCGGATAGATCATTGACCGTGCCGATCACCGTCACGCCGTGAATCGCATGTTTCTGTTTGGCTGGGTCATCATCCAAAAAACCAACAGGAGTTAAATTAAGTTGGGATGTTTTCTGAAGTTCCCGCACCACCAACGCGCCTGCATCTCCTGCACCGATGATTAGAGCGCGCTTGGTTTTGCCGTTCGTACGCGATGCCACAGATTGTTCTGCCAGGATACGCAACGCAAAGCGCGAACCACCGATCATGACCAACGAGAGCAGCCAATCTATGCCCAACGCCGAACGCGGCATCCCTGGTTTCACAAAGCCTGCAAGATTTAATAAAAGCATTACACCCGAAACAACGACGGAAGCGGAGGTGACAGCCACAGTAATCAATCGTAATTCACCTGTGCTGGCATAGATCCATAAGCGACGATACAGACCAAATAAATAATAAACAGGAATTTTTATTACCAACGCCACCCCGCACATCAACAGCACGGCGGGGAAATAAAACGGCAATTCACTTACATTCAGCCGCAATGCAAAACTACCCAACACTGAGACGATGATGAGTGCAATATCCCCGATCAAAACAAAACGATTGCGGATGTGAGGGCGGGAGGGATTCATGAGGTAATTGATAAGGGGCAATTGGTAATTAGAGATTGGAGACTGGACGCTTCGACGGGCTCAGCGCGGCGGATTGGGTGCGCATCCAATCCACTGTTTCTTTCAAACCATCGGCTAATGAAACTTGGGCGCGGAAGTCAATCAAATACGCGGCTTTTTGTGGGCTGCCGACCGAGCGATAAATATCCCCTGCGCGCGGGGCGGCGAATTCAGGCTTTGGCGCCTCGGGAAATAATTGATATAACACATCCAGCAAATCAAGCAAACGAGTTTCAACGCCTGTGCATATATTGAAAATTTTTCCCGCAGCGTTCGGGTGTTCAGATGCGATCAAATTCGCGTGCACAACATCATGGATATTAATTAGATCGCGCGTCTGACCGCCATCGCCGAAGACGGTCACGGGTTTGCCATCCAGCAATCGGCGCGCAAAGATCGGCACCGCCGCAGCGTACATCGAGTCTGGGCGTTGGCGCGGGCCGTACACGTTAAAATATCGCAACGCCGCGACTTCAAAGCCAAACGAGTTGGTGAACAATTCTGCGTACATTTCGTCCACACGCTTGGATACGGCATAAGGCGACAGCGGCTGAAGCGGCGTCTCTTCCACAAGAGGCAGCGCATCAGACTCCCCGTATACTGCCGCGCTCGAAGCAACCACCGCGCGTCGGGCGCCACTCTTGCGCGCGGCGTCGAACAACAACGACGTGCCTGTGATGTTCACGTCAAAACATTCCTGCGGCTCATGCATGGATTGCGGGACTGAGACAAATGCCGCTTCGTGGAAAATGACTTCGACTCCGCGCACAGCTTCCGTCACGTGTGAAGCGTCGCGCACGTCTCCTTCGAGGACTTCGAGCTGA
>Ga0184637_10002146_pt1 | contig 12787 bp, 19 predicted proteins | sample PLM3_127_b2_FD_133143 | JGI IMG/M metagenome (GOLD analysis project Ga0184637, IMG submission 133143) | Groundwater sediment microbial communities from an aquifer in East River, Colorado, USA - PLM3_127_b2 | ecosystem: Environmental > Terrestrial > Soil > Riparian zone | place: USA: East River...
ACGTAGCGATGTTCCAGGCGTGGAAGCGGGGCCCGCGGGAGCAGACCCACGTTCATCCACAGAGCCGCCTGCTCCGTTGATGGCGCGCGATACGCCACCCAGAACGGCTCGCCGCGAAACTGCAGCGTCTCCAGCTCCCTGGGCGCAAATGCCGGCTCGATCGCCGCCACCGCGGCACGCATGCTCTCGACGGTCATGAGCTCGAGCTTCAGCGGGCCGCCCGTCGACGCCTCCCGCTCGGCGCGGCTGGCGGGTGGCGACCGGAACCAGTTGAAGGGACCCATCGAAAGGAGCCCGCTGTAGGCCCAGGTGAGCGTGACCACGCCGAAGAGGAGACCTGAAACGTGATGCCACTTCATCCAGCCGGCGTAAGGAGATACGGACGGCACGCGCTTCAGGCGGAAGCGGCTCCCGGGAGAGAAGCGCCACAGCCCCCACACGATGCCCGTTGCGCACATGAAGCAGCCAATGAGCGACGACCAGATGATGAACTGGGTCCATAACGGCCCGTTGACCCGGAGGGGAGTGAAGTAGACCCAGTGAAAGACGGGGCCCAGATAGCCCCAGAAGCGTTCCCGGAAGGTCGTCCGCAATACCACGTCGCCCGTGACCTCAGACACGTACAAATGCGTATCCTCGGCATCGTCCAGGGCGAAGCGGTGCATCGGCATCTGTGCTCGCGCCTGAATCGTCCACTGGTTGGGCTCGGTCAGGTACTCTGCGTATCGGATCGGACCCGCATGGCCGAGGGCGTACCGGCGCGCCACCTGCAGCGCCTGGTCTTTGTCGACCCTCCCTTCGAAAACGGCGCCCGTGTCGGCGAACACCACGGTCTGGGTGCGGGCGCCGAACCGGTAGACCGGCCGGCTGCCGAGCATCCCGACCTGCACGCGATCGGCCTCGACACCGGCCTTCGCCGCCGTTTCAGCGGGCGACAGGGTGACCGTCGACAGATCGAGCGCCGGCGCGCGCGCCAGCCGCTCTTCATCCGCGAGCCCAGGCATCCGGGCGTACATCATCACGATGCCCGAGACGAACCACGCGACGAAGAGGATGCATCCGGCAATCCCCAACCAGCGGTGTGTATAGGCCAGCACCTTCCGCCAGTCAAAGATCCAGAGCGACAGCAGTGATGTCATGACGTCAATCGCACCAGTATTGGCGGGCGAACGGGACCCATCAACTTAAGTGTTTCTGAATTCTTTGTCAGGAAGAAGCGAGTGATTCAGGGCTGAATCCGGCCGGCGTGATGAAAGAAGGCCGCGCGATACCGCGCGGCCTTCAGGAAACGTGGATCTGGCCGGTCTACGCAGTCACACCTGCAGCGCCCTGCTCCCGATAGAAGGCGATCAGATCCATGCTCTTCGGCGGGTTCGCCCCGAGCTGCCGAATCATCGTCGTGACCTGTCCGCGATGGTAGGACCCGTGGTTGACGACGTGCTGCAGCATCTGCCAGAAAACCTGGGCCTGCGGCGGCTCGCTCGGCGTCCGGCGATATTCGATCGGCCGTCCAATGCCCTCCTCCCCGAGGCGGTCAATGACTGCGCGCACTCGGCGCTCCTGCTCCTTCCACGCGCTGCGGATGGTGGCCAGGTCAGGGAATGCTTTCGAGTCTGGCATCGCGGCGGGCGAGTCTCCTTCCCACCGGGCACACCAGATCCACTCTGCACCGTAGAGATGGACGAGCGTGTCGCGGAGGGACGGGAAGCTGTTTCCGAGGTCTCTCGTGAACTGCTCCGGCGTGAGGCGTTCGGCGGCGTCGAGCAGCCGGTCCCGCGCCCAGTAGTGGTAATCGACGAGCGTGTGCAGTTCCTGAAGATTCATTTATTTGTCCTGGGAATCACGGGTGGCGTTTCGTCCGCGCCGACGCCGCTGCCCTCGGCATCGTGCTCGTCGGGATTCGGGAGCGAAGAAGGCGGGTCGCTCGCCGGGAACGACCCGGCGAGCGTTTCGTCAAGAGCGGCCTCGCGAATGCGACGCTCCTCGTCTGGCGTATGGTGGTGAGACTGGCTGTTGCTCATGACATCCTCGCGTCCTGCATTATGGATCGCGGCCCCGTTGACCACGAGGATGGAATCGGGCAATCACTCACGAAGCTCCTGTACTGACTGGTCGATCAGCGCAAGAGCCTGGGCAATCAGCAGGAGGTTCCTGCCGGGAAGTGCGATCATCTTCTCCGCCACCGCAATAGCGCTTCCGAGCTTCTGCTGCGTGGGCGCGTGGAGCCCGGCTCCGTTCAGGACTGTGTACGCATCTGTCAGTTCGGCGCGCAAGAGCTCGGACAGCTGCCTCACGTGAGCGGTAGTGGCTGCATTCCTGAGCCGGGTCGCCAGGCTCCTGGCTGACCGAAGGTTCTCGAGGGCGTTGATGACTCGCAGGAACGCGGCGACAGCCTCGACCTCGGTCGAGTCGAGCTCGATCCCCGGGCCGTTGCCCCCCGGGAGGAAACCGATGCCGACCGCGCCCGGCGAGTTGTTGAACGCGGGGCCGGTGTAGAAGGCGACGGCACCTTCAATCGTCCTGATCGCGTTGTTGTGGAAAAAGGGGCCGGTGTCGGCCGCCTCGACGAGGACTGTTGTATTGAATGTGCCATTCCCGAAGCCAGACGCCCCGATCGCCGTCCCGAAACCTCCGTCGGGCGGGTTCAGCTGGGCCGGAACCAACAGGTCCGCCGGCTGCGACCGCAGATTCTCGACGCCCGTGTTGAAGTTCGCGTTGTGGATGCCATCGACGCTCGCCCCGGCATTCAGGTGGCAGCCGAAGCACTTGCCCTTCGTCGGGTCATTGAAGAGGTCTTGCCCTTTGGCGGCCACAGCCGACCGCAGGCGGAGCGCGCCCGGCCCCGTCAGCACGAGGTTCCTGCCGGCGTCCCAAGGAACGCTGGAACGCCTCCAACGCATCCATCTGGCCGACCGTCGGCACGACGAAGTCGACCCCCGGGGTGCGGTTCAACGTCTTCGGATAATGCTGGGTGACGGCCCCAACGATGAACTCGCGCAGCGTGCCCGCCCCGGGGGCGCCATCGCCGCTCCAGCCGGTGCGCTCATTCGGCGGAATGATCGTCCCGTCCGGGAACGGCAGGACGTTGGCCGGCGTCAGCGTGTTCTGGAGCAGGGCCAGCGTGTGCGGCACACCTCGCATGTTGAACTTGTTCGCGAGGTCGTCGAACCCGTCCTGGTTCTCCAGGATCAGACCGAACTGCCGCATCAACACCGGGTTCTCGAACTTGCACCCGGTGTTCGCGACGGGGTCGTCGCACATCAACGCCGGAACAAACTCCGCCACGAACAGCGGATCGTTCGGCGGCAACGTCGCGATGAAGTCCGGATCGATCGTGAGGTTCCGGTCCTCCCGGTGACAGGTGCCACACGTCCGCCCATTGCCGCCGAATGTGTCGGTGAAGAAGCTCCGGCGTCCCCTTGTGATCAGCTGTTCCAGAGCAGTCGTCGGGTCTGGGATGGGCCCGATCTGCGCGTACGCGGTCGGACTGACGGACGCGAACAGCCATCGCAGAGTCCTGTCAGAAGCCGGGCGCTCCGGTTCGTCAGCATGGCTCAACCTCCCGAACTGCCCTCGTTGTCCACTGCGATAGAGTCGTTGGAACAGCGTGGCGGCGCCGACGAGCAGCCGGTCGTTCGCGGGATCTGAGCCCGCGCGAGTCACCGTCACAAGATCCGGATCGAACTGCGCGAAGGCCGCGCGGCCGAGGCTGACATCGAGTGTCGCCATCCCATCCTGCCGGTCCAGATTCCCAAGACGCAGCCTTCTATCCCCAGGTTCCGGCAGCACGCTTCGCCCTGGTCCGGGACGATTCTCGATCAGCCAGACCTCCCACGTGCCTTCAGGAAGCGCGGCGACTTCGACCGAAATGGTGCCGGCGAGGAGATCCAGGACCATCCGCCCATGCGTCGTGCTCGAGGTCGTCGCCAGACCTTTGGCGGGCCCCAGGGAGATGGTCATGCGCCGATCGCCACCATTGGCGGCGTAGGTGGCTTCCCAATCGTTGTAGGAAGTCATCAGTGTCTCCACACTCCCGAAGCCTGCGTCGTTGAGATCGGTCTCTGCGGCCGGCACCGTCCCCGGCAACAGGACGGCCAGGCCTACGTACGCCAGGGACGCAACAAGAATCAGTCGTGTCATTACGCGACGCTTCATACGCTCACCTCCTAATCGATGGCTTCATGACATTCACCGCTGCGGTGGGTTCCCGTCCCCTGCAGTGCGCCCCCTGGGGCATACCTCGAACAGGCGCGGGCCACAGGCGTCACGCACACCGATAGCAGGTGCCGCTCGTGCGGGCGTTCGTTCGACAGGCGTGGAGCACTTACGGACCGACAACCAAGGGAGCGCCCGCCGCGATCGACACAACAGCGCGCGGACGCCACCAGGTGCGTCGGAGCCTACTTACCAATGGTTGTGACTAAAGGAATGCTGCGGGGAGACAGCACGCCGCGGCGCGCGCGGTCGCAAACACGACGCCACTGAGGCGAGCGACACTGGCGACGATCAATCGGACGCTCAACGTTTGTTAGAGTGCTCTCGTGCCCGGTCGTGTCGAGTGATCGAGCGCGTCGCGAAATCGTTTACTCGTCCAGATTCGATACGAACAATGAACGATTGGCTTGTCATTTTTTTACGACCACTCGGCATCGCGAATGTCGTGACCCACGTTAGTCTAGACGCTGCGCTCACGTGCGGGCGATCGTGTAGATATGCACGGGTTCGCCGTGCACGGGGTCCACGTCGGCTCGCTCGAAACGTTCACCGATCTTCGTCGCAACCCGAATCGAGCGAAGATCATCGGGTGCAATGAGGCTGACGATACGGTCGATCTGCGTGTGTTCCCAGATCCATCCAAGCGCGGCTGTCGCCGCCTCGGTCGCCAAGCCGTGGCCCCATCGGGAGCGGTGAAGGACCCAGCCGAGATCGACACCGGGCCATTGTCGCTGCGGATGGTAAAAACCGACACAGCCGATCACGTGTCCCGTCAGCTTCTCGATGACAGACCACTGACCGTATCCGCGCCGCTCCCACTGGCGGAGCATGTCGTTGGTGTTCTTCAACGCCAGGTCGAGACCGCCAGGCGGTTCGCGTAGTGTGACTTGCTTCTGCTCCACGACCTCCGGATCCCACAAGATGCCCATCAGGGCCTCCGCATCCGCCAGCTCCGGTACGCGTAGCAGGAGGCGCGCTGTTTCGACCGAATTGATTGGGAAGGCCAAGGCCGTTGACCAGTTTAACACCTGCCCCTTGGGCTTCGGATTGGGGACTTGGGAATTGGGAGTTGGGATTTGGGAATTGCGAGTTGGGAGTTAGGAGTTGGGAGTTGAATTGGTCGGGGCGACAGGATTTGAACCTGCGACATCCTGCTCCCAAAGCAGGCGCGCTACCAGGCTGCGCCACGCCCCGACACGGTCATTATCCCACAGGGGCTGACAGCGCCACCGCAGTCGCTCGCGCTTGCGGCAGGCCGCGGGTGTATAACGTTATCTATCCGAGACGGCCCAATGGACATTCAGGATACATATCGAGCGAAAGGCAGCGAGGAGACAAGCTGATGCGTGACGTGCTCAGAAGCTCTGTGGCGTTCGTGTGGTTGATCCTGCTCCCGACGCTCGCGTTCGCGCAGGTGGAGGTCAGGGTATTCGTCGGTGGAGCGATGACCGGGCCCCTCAAGGAAGCAGGTGCCGCGTTCGCCCGAAGCTCGGGTCACAGGCCCGTGTACGTCAGTGACACCACGGGCGCGCTGCTCGCACGGCTGGCCGCCGGCGAGAAAGCCGACCTCATCGTCGTCACCGGCCCGGCCATGGATATGCTGCAGAAGGAAAACAAGGTCGTGGCGGAGAGCAGGGTCGATCTCGCTCGGGCCTTGATCGGCGTTGGGGTGCGCGTCGGCGCGCCCTCCCCCGATCTGTCGACCCCGGACACGTTCAAGGCCGCCCTCCTCGCGGCGCGATCGGTGTCCTACGTCAATCCGGCCTCGGGCGGGACGTCTGGAACGTATTTCGAGGGCCTGCTGCAGCGCATGGGGATTGCCGAGGTGATGAAAGCGAAAACCATCTACCGGACGCAAGGGGCGGAAGTAGCCGACGCCGTCGCCAGGGGCGAGGCCGAACTGGGCATCACCTTCACCAGCGAACTGCAGCCGAACACGGGGGTGAAAGTGGCGGGAACCCTGCCCGCGGCCATCCAGTTGCCGACGATCTATTCGGCGGCGATCGCCACCGCGGCCGGGAGCGGCGACGCTGCGCGCGCCTTTCTGCGTGCACTCGCCGGCGCCGAAGGCCGTGGGGCGATCGCGCGAGCCGGGCTCGAGCCGATCGGCCCCGCGCGCTGAACGGCCAGGACGGCGTATTCAGCCACACGAGCTGAGGGCTTCCCGGGCAAGGCGGGCATCAACACCGACTGGCTGAACCTCCAGCCCTCGGGTGGCCTGTCGTGGGACCCGACCCGCGTCTCGCAGTCGGTCACGCCGCGGACAAAAGTCGCCCTCCGACGCCTCTCTTGTCACTCCGGGAGGGCACTGCCCTGGTCCCGGACTCGCGCCCGGCGTTCCCTGGACGAGGCCGCGGCTCGTTCGCCCCTTGGCACTCATGTTGCCCCTGCTTCCCTGTAGAGGGTGCCATGGGTCCACTGGGGGAACTGCTCGCGAGCGATCATCGGCACGCACTGGAGTTCTTTTTCGTGGGCCTCCGGGACGTGTCCGAACCTACCGTCGATCGACAAGAGTTGCTGTACAACGCCAGCGTGCTGGCGCACTATGCCCAGGTATCCACACGCGCCGACACCGGGTGGCCAGCCCCCGCGAATCTCAGCACGGTCTTCGACCAGTTCGTGTCGGACACCACCCTGCTGCGCGACGGCGTGATGATGGAAGAGGCGGGCGCGCAGTGCCTCCTGCTGGCGGGGTTCTTCGAGGATCAGATGCGCAAGCGCCACAACATCCGCTGGTACTCGGAGTTGGGAACGGGTTTCTTCAGCCGGGCGGCGGAACATGAACCGTCCCCGCACAAGGCCCGGCTCCTCGACGCGATCGCCAGGGGCTTCGAACCGTGGCGGCAGCGGCACGCGCGGCTGAGTCGCGAGTTGCGGGATCATCCCTATCTGCTGCCCCATCCTGACGTGCCGACCCAGTAGCCACGCGCTCACCCATTACGATTTTCGCGGGCTCCTACTCGTTGGCGGGGTGGGAACCGTGGAAAGCGCGGCGCTGGGGTCTCCCCCTGCGCGCCCGCGTTCCGGTTGGCAACTCCTTTGCGAAGCGTGTGACCCATGGACAGTTGCAGAACTCTCCAGAGGGAACCCTCCACACGCGAGACGGCGTCGGTATTCGCCATGTTCCTGGCGACGCAGATCCTCGATGGTCTGCTCACGTACTGGGGCGTCAGTATGCTCGGAGTCGGCATCGAGGCCAACGCCCTGCTGGCGACTTCGATGGCGGCCATGGGCGCTCCGCGGGCGCTACTCTCGGCCAAGCTCCTGGCATGCCTGTGCGGCTACATCCTGTATCGCACCGAATTCCACAGGCCGCTGGCGATCGCGACCGGGCTCTATCTGGGCGTGGCGATTTTTCCGTGGTTACTGATCGGGGGAATGCTGCAGGCGGCCCGCTGAGGCGCGAGGGATACCTGCCGGCTGTACGTCGCTGACGTACGAGCGATCTTCTCGCGTCCGGTCCTGCATGACGAGCTCGCCGTGGGAACCACGACTCGACTGAATCACAGCAAGACGTCGAGCAACAACTGGTTCAAGGTGTTCCCAACTCGAGGTTCGGGGAACTGTTCGACGAGTTCCGCGTTCTCAGGCGCAACACGCCCTTCTACCTCTTCTGCGACGCGGAGACCATGTTCGTGGCGAAGCCGGAGGCTGTGCGGGCGGGGTTTCGGTTTTGGAAGCCGTTGGTGTGGGACAAGCGTACCGTCGGGATGCCCTCGATGATCTACGTGCAGGTCGCGCGGCCTGCCGCGATCGTCGACGGGGCTCTATGAAGCGTCATCAGCGAGGTGCACGTGAACCAGCGACCCCCTGCGCCCAAGGCAAGCTGGGGCCGCTTCGGAAAGTGCTGATTCCCGAACGATTTGCAGCGTCTGAAAATTCGTGGGCCCAAATTTGGGCCCACCCGAGCGGCGACAGCTCGTTCCTCCCGGCCAGTGATGGCAACGAAGCGTAGAGCGAGAGCTGCCAGCTGACGCGACGATCGATGACGCGATCGAGAAGCTCGTGTTCGTCGCGCAAATCGAGCGCGGCATCGCGGAACTCGATGCAGGCCAGGGCGTGCCGGACCGCGAAGTGACGCGTCGATTCGATGAACTTGTCGCCACGGGTGTCATCCGACCTCCGCAAGAACCAGGAGATCCGTTCGAGGATTGGCCGGACATCCGTCTTCCGCGCGGAACGGCGAGTGAGTTGATTGATCGGGATCGCGAAGAGAAGTAGGGCTCGATGTCGAAGGTCACGATCCGCGTGGATGCCGGGTTGAAGGAACGCCTGGCGGATCTCGCCGCCCAGACAGGCCAGGGCGTCGATGAGTTCGTCGAAGCGCTGCTCCGGCGGTTTGCCGAGAGCGATGTGGGGTTCGAGCGCGGTGTGCCAGTCTTCCCTCGGCGTCCTGGCGCTCCAACGATCTCGATCGAAGACGTGGACCGTCTCGCCGGCCTCGAGTAGCGCGGGTATCCTGGGCGCGTACCTGAGATCAGCGAAGCGAATCGCGCCGTTGGAGTAGCTCTGGCCATGCTGAGAGATGTCGTTTCGGTCCAGCCGCTCCCCGAGCATCGGCTTCGCGTCAGATTCGATGACGGCACCGAGGGGGTCGTTGACGTGGCTGAGACGGTGGAATTCAGTGGCGTGTTCGAGCCGCTGCGCGAACCCGAGTTCTTCGCCAAGGCCAGCCTCAATGCGGAACTCGGCACCGTATGCTGGCCGAACAACGCGGATCTCGACTCCGACGTGCTGTACGCACAAGTTGGACGGACGCCATGAAGTATCTGATCGTGATCGAGCCGACCGCGACCGGCTACTCGGCCTCTGTGCCTGACGTCCCCGGCTGCATTGCCACCGGCGACACGCGCGACGAAGTCGAGCGAGAGATGAAGGGCGCTATCGCTTTTCACTTGGACGGCCTCAAGGCAGAGGGCATGGGCATCCCAGACCCGAGCAGCTCGTCGTCCTACGTCGAGATCCCGGAATAGCACGAGATGATTCATGAGCTCGATCGAGTCGTGCTGACGGAATCGGTGCCGGCCGAGCGCCTGGAGCGTGGCGACGTTGGGACCGTCGTTCACGTGTACGCCGACGGCAAAGCCTTCGAGGTGGAGTTCATGACGCTCGATGGCCAAACCGCTGCGGTCGTGACCGTCGAGGCATCGGCGGTTCGGCCTGTCACCGGTCGGGACATTTCGCATTCGCGGCACTTGCAGAGTTCCTGATCGAAGTAAGTAGGCTATGCAGCCTCTCGCGGATGCACGTCTCGATTGATTCTGTTCGCCGAGGCGGTCGCTACGTCCAGATCGTGCGCAATCTGCAGGTTCATCCAGAACTGCGGTGTCATGGAAAAGTAGCGCGCCAGCCGCAACGCGGTGTCAGCCGTGATGCTGCGGCGTCCATTCACGATCTCGCTCACCCTGGTGACAGGCACTCGCAGGTCGCGCGCGAGCCCGTTGATACTCAGTCCAAGCGGTGTCATGAGGTCTTCCGAGAGGACCTCGCCCGGATGCACCGCCGGTAGTCGGCGAACCTTAGCTGTCAGTCCCTCCTCGCTCGGCGGCGAAGCGTGTCGCACCTTTGTCCTCATGATTGCTGCCTCTCTTCCCACGCCTCGCGGCCTGCTCGACCCTTCCACACGGTCTCCCGGGCGAACGCATCGGTCCGAATCCAGTGCAGCGTTTCCTTCTGCTTGCCCGTCTCCAGAAAGTAGTCGAGAGCTTCAGCGGCAAGAGATGGCTCAACGAATAACTGTCGCGGCCATCGTTCCCGAACCTGACCGCCGAGAACGATGTCGACTTCTGGCGCCGTCAATGAACCGGATTCCGCAAGGAAGAAGCCCCACGACAGCTCGTCCTCGAAGCAGTGGAGGACCAGCCCGTGACCTTCGTGGCAGGACAGACCGGCGCGCGGGAACTGCGCGTCGTCCTCCAGCGTAATCGTGATCTCGTCCCAGACCGGACCTCTGCGAACGATTTCAATCAGTTCGGCCCCTGAAGGAACCTGCGCATTCTCGCCGCCACCGAGTGTTGAGTAGCGAAACGTGGTCATTGATTGTCCCAGACCAAGTGAGGTGCCTCCGTTTCAGTCAGCGGGCCTGGCGCTCGGCGCAGGCTCGTCATCGACCACGATGTCGTCGGGCTGGACCCAAACGACGCGCCCATCAACCCAAGTCGCCATCGGATTGCCCAGTGCCTTGTGGAACCGCCGGGCATCTCTGGCCGCCTCTTTCAGAGCTTCGTCGATTGCCCGACCATCCTCGAAGAGTTCGTCGATTGTCGGATGTGAATCACCCATGGACGTACTCCTCCGCTGCCGATCCCAGGTTCGCTGGTGCCCTGAAGCATCGAGGTGAACGACACCTGCGTGCGTCGAACGCCCGCATCATGCAGACCTGTCGTCATCGAACATGTTCCGCCTTGGCGCTGGCGGCTGCTTTATGCCTTTCGGCATGAGCCGCTCCGACGACAGACGATCGAGCCGAGCGAACCACGCATCGATCTCCAGCCGGACATTCAGACTCAGCTTCCAGGTCGCCGCTTCGGGCGCCTTGGCGCCACGCGCGAGACTCGCCACGAGCCGCACTGACGGATCGAGCGGCTTGAGCGACTTCGCTTTCCGGGCGAGTGGACGCAGGCTCGCGGCCTGGCGCGCGTGTCCGAAGTACTCGAGCAGATAGCCGAGCCGGCGCGCAGTGGAGTTCTCGTAGACAGCCGCTGCGCGGGCGAGCTTTCGGGGATCGGCGCGCGCGCCGAGGTCGTGAATGATCTGTGCGGCGCCATTGAGTCCGGCCGCCTGATGGAAGTACCGAACGGCGTCGAGCAGTACGAGCTCAATGCCTGCGACCTTGGCGAATCCGGCATCGGTCTTCAACTGGCCGAGCCACGGCGGCTGGTTGACGGTGGCGAAGGCCTGAGGCGCCTGATACACGAACTGGATGCGCTGTCGATCGATCGCGATGGAGCGAAGTTGCCTCGGGACGATCACCTGGAACAACTGCGCGGCCTGATGCGAGGCGCCGTGAAACGCCGCGGCGCGGAGCAGCGAGATCCGGTAGTCCATGCCGAGATGGTGCATGAGCGGATCGATCCACCGCGCCGGGTCTGGTCCGCCGGCTGCGCGGTCTTCCGGCCGCAGGATGAGGTAGAAGCCTTGCTTGGGACTTGCAAGGCGACGCTGCTTGATCAGGCGTGCCGCAGAAGCCGCGAAGGCGGTTGTTGAGAGACCCAAAGCCATCATGACTTCGGCTTTGATTACGTATGCGCGGCCTTGCCCGAGCCGCTCGTCGAGGTAACGGGCGAGCGTCTTCTTCATGCCCCAATCATATTCATAAAGTGACGATACTCGCATCATTTTGAATATGATCGAGGCATGCCGTGGGCGGCCCAAGCGCCAGTGTCCTAGGCCGGCGTCAAACTGATCCGTTACGGCGACGTGGCATCCGCACGACATTGCCACTCCCTCTTGGTGCGACCGGAATCTTGACCTGCTGGCTCGCGGCCACCAGGTCCTCCTTCAGCAAATGCGCGTAGTGCGCCTCCGTCACCGCGACGCTCGAGTGCCCGAGGATCTTGGACAGCTTGTAGATGTCGCCCCCGGCCTGAAGCCAGCGCGTGCCGAAGGTGTGGCGTAGCACGTGCGGGGTCAGCGACGGAATCTTCGCCCGCGCCGAGCCTTCCGCCAGCACCTCACGTAGCCGTTGCGGATTCTGCCTCCACAGCTTGCCGTCTTCTTGGAGCTGTTCCTCCAGCGCCGCCCGGGCATCCGGCTGCATCGGCACATCACGCTCCTTGCGGAACTTGCCGATCACGTGGACTGTCCCTCGTATCCAGTCGATGTCGCTCGCGGAGTCGATGCCGCGGATCTCGTCAAGGCGACAGCCGGTCCCGAGCGCGAATCGAACGAACCGCTGGAAGCGCGGGTGAAGCGCTTCCAGCAGCGACGTTTCCTCGTCGAGCGTCAGGACGCGTGTCCGCGGCTTGTCCTTTCCCCGCTTGATGCCTCGAAACGGGTTGCGGATGTCGTAGCCCTCGTCAATCGCTCGCTCGAAGATGGACTGGAGCAGGCCGCGCTCACGCCGCACCGTGCTCTCCGAAACCAGACGGCGGTCTTGTGGCCCGGATTGCCCGTCATCTGCGTTCGCCGGAGGTTCAGATACCGGACGATGTCGGACTTCGTGATTTCGTCGAGCCGCCTGGCGCCGACGTGCGGAAGGAAGTGCGCGACGATCTGCGCGTCACGGTTTCTCGCCGACTTGAGCGGCGTGTACGTCTTGCGATACACGTACCACCACTCAACGAAGCTCGGGATCGTGCTCTTCCATCCGTGCACGCCGGCGCGGATGTCGAGCTCGATCTCGTTGGCCCGCCGCTCGGCGGCCTTCCTGTCGGCGAACCCGGTGGATTCGCGGAACAGACGCCCGTTGATCATCTTCCGGAAGTACCAGATGCCGCCGCGCTTCCGCAAAGCCATACTTCTCCCCCTTCCTCATCCAGCGATCGAGCGCATCGCGGTCGAACCGAACCCTCCGGCCATCCCTGATGAACGGCAACTGGCATCGGTTGATCCGGTGGTAGATCGCATGACG
>Ga0184637_10002147_pt1 | contig 12783 bp, 10 predicted proteins | sample PLM3_127_b2_FD_133143 | JGI IMG/M metagenome (GOLD analysis project Ga0184637, IMG submission 133143) | Groundwater sediment microbial communities from an aquifer in East River, Colorado, USA - PLM3_127_b2 | ecosystem: Environmental > Terrestrial > Soil > Riparian zone | place: USA: East River...
CCGCGTCTCGGGCAGCCCCCGCAGCAGCAGCATCACCGGCGTCACCAGGAGCCCGCCGACCGCGAGCTGAAGCGAGGTGTCCACGGCGCCGGCCAGCGCGCCGACGATGAGCAGCCCGAGCGATCCGCACGCGACCTGGGCCGCGACCACGATCGAGGTCAGCGTCGCCCGCAGCTCGGTCGGGAACAGCTCCGCCAGGTAGGCGTAGACGACGGCGAGCAGCGCCGCGTTCGCCGTCACGGCAAGCCAGAAGCCCGGCGCGAACAGGAGCTGGATCTCGGTGAAGACCAGCAGGTTGGCGAGCGCCCCACAAGCGAACCCGGCGGCGATCACCGGGCGGCGACCGATGCGGTCGCTGCCCGGCCCGCCGATCAGGAACCCGGCGAGGGCGAAGGGGCCGGCGCTGAGGATGGTCGCCGTGTACAGCCCCTGCCACCCGTACTCGTCCTGGGCCAGCGCGGAGGCGTAGAAGAACCCGGCCGTCTGGATCGCACCGGCGGCGCCGAGGACGGCGGCGATCCGCCGCATCCGCGCTGCGTAGGGCTCCGGCACGCGCGGGATCAACGACGGCTGGATGCGCTCCTCCGTGCGGGCGACGGAGAAGGCTCGCGTCTCGCCGAGGTTGCGCCGCAGGTAGGCGACCACGAACAGGGGCGGGAGCGCGGCGAGGTAGAAGATCCGCCAGTCGAGCGGCGTCAGCGGGACGGCGAGCAGGGCGAGCGCCGCGAGCCCGGGGCCGAGGAAGCTGACCAGCCCCACGACCGACAGCGCGGCGCCGCGGCGATCCGGGCGCACCTCCTCGGCGATCACGAGGCTCGCGAGGGAGGTCTCCGTGGCCAGGAACGCCCGCGCGACGATCTGAATCGCCACGAACGCGACGAGGCCCCAGGCGAGCGCCGTGAGGCCGGTGGCGGCCGTGAAGCCGGCGATCGAGACGAGCAGCGTCGTGCGGCGGCCGATGCGGTCGGCGGCGCGCAGGATCGGGACGCTGCCGAGCGCCGCGAGCCGGATCACCGCCACGCCGACCCCGAACAGGCCCACGGACACGCCCAGCCCGTCCGCGATCCGCGGGGCGCCGATCGTCAGCACGCTGATGTCATAGACCTCGAAGAAGCCGACGAACATCAGCGGGACGAGGATCCGCCACTCGCCCGGCTCGAAGCTGGACAGCGCGCGCAGCCCGCCGCGCACCCGGGCGCGCCCCGCCGCGACGCGCCCTCGCACGCCGAGCACGGGCGCCGCCGCGCCCGCCGCCCCCGGGTCCGATCCGCCATCCGCCACGTCCCGCCACGGTACCTGCCGGTGCGCACACCATGCCTGCAAGCGAACCTGCAACCGGAGGAGCGCGCGGCGGCCGCCAGAAGTCGGCTGGCGTGCGGGATCTTGCCCTCAGAGAGGCCCTGGAGAAGCTTGCTTCCGACGCCGCCGAGCGGCTGCGCGAGCTGGTCCGATCGGGTGAGGAGATCCCGTTCGAGGTAACCGGACCGGCTGACGGCTCCCCGTTCGCGCAGTACGCGCCTGAGACCGGTCGCTTCGTGTGCCAAAACGCCGCGGCGATCGCCGCCCTGGACGGATTCGCGGACGCCTGCGCGGCGATCGGGGAGGCGTCGCTGGCGGGGCCGTACCTGGAGGCGGCGGGCGAACCCGTCCCGCCCGAGGAGAGCCGCCGCACCGAGGCGGCGGCGATCGTCTTTCTCGCCCGCCTCTGGGAAGACTCGTCCGACTTCTCGCTCGACGGCGATCGGCTCCCGTCGGCGCTCCGCGAGCTCGAGGGAGCGGCCGAGACGCCCGACGGGGAGGCCGAAGTGATCGCGCCGCTGATCGGCCTCCACATGCCGACCACCCGCCTCGCCCTGGCGACGACGACGCTGGTGCGCGCCGATGTCGTCGAAGTGCCCGACGAGGTGCGCCGCACCGAGGGCACCCGCCGAAGCGCCTGGGAGCCGCAGTTCCTCGCCGTGGTCAGCGCGCCGGCCCCGGCCCCGGGTGATCCGGAGGCGGCGCCGGGCGACGCGTCACCCCCCGGCGCCGCCCTGCGCGAGCTGGTCACGACACTGCGACTGTTCAAGGCCGGCGGGGTCGGGCTCGGCCCGTACGCGTGGGCTCGCTCCCCGGGCGATCGCTGGCGCCGGCTCGCGACGGGCGCCGCGCAACCCCGACCCGGCGGCTACCGGCTCACCGACTCGGAGCTCGGGGACCTCGCCGCGCTGTCGCGGGCGCTCGCCGGCGGCACGACGCCGTTCGCGGGCCCCGCCCCTGATCGGCGCGGCGCCACCGCGACGCTCGCCAGGGCGATCTCGCGCTTCGAGGCGGGTCTGGAGCGTCCCGCGCTGCTCGAGGCGCTGAGCGACTACGTGCTCGCGCTGCGCTGCCTGCTCGACGGCGGGGGCGCCGCCGACGTGGGTCTCGGGATGCGGGTCGCGGCCCTGTGCGCCGCGCCGGAGGAGCGATCCGCCGTGAAGGCACACGTGGAGCGCGCCCTGGCGCTCGAGCAGACGCTGATGCGCGGAGAGCTGCCGGACGCGGGCACGGGCGCACGCCCGCTCGAGCTCGTCGCCGAGATCGAGGAGCGGACGAGGTCTCTGCTCAGCGACGGCGCCTGCGGGCGCCTCGGCGCCGATCTGCGCGCGGCGGCGGATCAGGCCCTGCTGGGGGATGGGCTCAGCGCGGGGGAGGGCGCCGCGGAGCTTCGCGGCGCGACCGCCGAGTGGGGCGCGGTCGAGCCCGAGGCTGCCGGGAGCGAGCCCGAGACCGCCGTGAGCGAGCCCGAGACCGCCGTGCTGCAAGACCCCGCGCAGGAGGACGAAAGGGAGGACATCGCCTCCGAGCAGCCAACCAGGGTCTTGATGGCGGTAGACGACCACAGCCCACAGCGGCCCGAGGCCCCGGACGAGGACACCCAGCCGGCCGATTGGCTGAGCGAGGTCGAGGGAGGGGACACCCTCGACTGGCCGGAGCGGCCCGAGGCGCTGAAGCTGCTCGACCGGCGGCCGGCGGAGCGCCAGGCGGCCCGCAAGCGGGTTCGGCATCTGTTCCCGCGCCCCGAGACGACCGAGTGGGGCGTCGCCGAGCTTCAGTACGACCGGCGCCGTCGCGCCCGCGCCTAGCGGCGCAAACGCGAGTCGGCTTTCGGGTTGACAATCCCGAAGGCGACCTGACAACCTACGCGCGAACGATCCCGCCGTGGATCGCTCTCGCAGGGGAGCGGGTCGTGGATCGGCGGGGAAGGGAGAACTGAAGATGAGACGCATCACACACGCGCGGCCCTCACCGGCGATGTTGGTCGCGGTCATGGCTTTGGTCGCGGCCCTCGCGGGCACCGCTGTCGCCGAGGAGGCGAGCACCAGCGCGAAGCCGGTGACCAAGAGCAAGGTCAAGACGATCGCCGACAAGCGGATCGACAAGGCGAACCTCCTCCCTGACGATGTCGCCTTTGTGTCGTCGCCCCCCGTCACGGTTGCCAACGGCGCCTTTGGCAACGCCCGGGTGGCCTGTCCCTCGGGGCAGACCGTGGTCGGTGGCGGACTCTCCACTGACTACGCAGGGGACAACGCGGAGATGGAGGCGTCCTACCCGTCCTCTGCGACGACCGTTCCCGGTGAGTTGGGTCCTGTGAACGCGCTTGGGACTGACGGCTGGACGGTTGCCGTTCAGAACGACGGGGTCGACCCCCTGAACATCAGGGCGGTGGCGACTTGCGTGCAGGGAGTCGCCAACCCGGCGATCTCGGGAACGCCGTTCAAGACGCCGCAGTCCTCCGGCGGAGCGTCCTCCGGGGACAACCGCTAGTCCACGCTAGGAGACAAACGTAGCTAGCAGCAGCGAGGCCGGCCCGCTTGTCGGGTCGGCCTCGCTGCTGCTGGCGCGGGGCGGGCCCGCTTGTCGGGTCGGCCTCGCTGCTGCTGGCGCGGGGCGGGCCTGCCCTACCGCGCCGCCGCCAGCGCCTCGCGCTCCTCGCGGGTGGCGAACAGGTAGCGATTGATCTCGATCAGGCCGGCGAGATCGTGCACGTCCTCCTCCAGGTAGGGAACCTGGATCACCTGCGCGGCGCGCAGCTCCGCCGTGAGGTGCTCGACGTTGCGCCGGTCGCGGGCCGCGAGCGCCGCGTGATCGGCGAGGCTCGCCGCGGCCCGGGTCGCCAGCTCGGGATCGTCGAGCGCCTCGGTCAGCTCTCCGACCACGTCGTCGCCCGCCGCGGTCTCGACCTCGCCCTCGTAGTGGACCTTGTTGACGATCACGCCACCGAACGGCAGCCTCGCCTCTACCAGCTTGCGGTGGAAGTACACGGCCTCCTCGATCGGCTCGCCCTGCGGGCCGCAGACGACCAGGAAGCAGGTCCGTTCGTCGGCCAGCAGCTCGTTGACGCGCTTGGCGCGCTCCTGGAACCCGCCGACCATGCCGCTGAAGGCCTGGAAGAACTCGGAGATGTCCTCGATCAGGTCCATCCCGGTGACCCGGCGAAGCGCGGAGAACATCATCGACGTACCGCGGCCGAACAGCTTCATCCCGATCCCGGTTGGGCGCATGAACACCTGTAGCGCTCGACCCTCGATGAACTCGGTCAGCCGCCGCGGCGCGTCGAGGAAGTCGAGCGCGCTGCGGGTCGGTGGCGTGTCGAGGACGAGCAGGTCGTAGCGGTCCTCCTGGTGGAGCTCGAACAGTCTCTCCATCGCCATGTACTCCTGCGAGCCCGCGAGCGCGTTGGAGATCTGCTGGTAGATCCGGTTCTCGAGGATCCGGTCGCGGGTCTCGGCGTCCGGGGCGTGCTTGGCGATCAGCTCGTCGAAGGTCGCCTTCGCGTCAAGCATCATCGCCCACAGCTCGCCACCCTGGGAGTCGATCCCCTGCCCCTCGAACAGCGCGGGGTCGACTCGGCGCTCGGTGTTGCCCAGCTCGGGGAGTCCGAGCGAGTCGGCGAGCCGCTTCGCCGGGTCGATCGTCAGCACGGCGACCTTCTTTCCGCGCGCCGACATCCCGGCGGCGATCGCGGCCGACGTGGTCGTCTTCCCGACCCCGCCGGAGCCCGCGCAGATGCACACGCCCTTGCCCTCGAGAAGATCGGCGACGCTGGCCACCGTTAGGCGACCTCCGCCGCCAGGCTCTCGATCCCGTCCAGCCCCAGCTCCGGCTCGAAGACGAACGGCAATGTCTCAACCGGGGCGCGAACCACGCGCCGCAGGCGCTCCAGCTGCTCGCGGTGAGCGAGGGCGCGGCGGCGCTCGCTGAGCGCGGCCCGAACGGCGGCGCGGGCTCCTCCCTCGACGGAGTCGCCCGCGCCCTCGAGGCGCTCGGCGTCCCGCTCGGAGAAGCGCTCCGGGTATATCGCGTTCATGTACACGCGGTCGACCGCCACGCCGACCTCACCCAACTCTTCCTCGAGCAGCTCCGACTCGTTGACCGGCATCTCCTCCGGGATGCAGACGATCACCGCGCCCGTGCGCTCGGGATCGGTGATGTACGCATTGAGAGCCTCCGCCTGGTTGCGGATCGGGCCCACCCGTGCGATCCCGGCGAACGTGCGCGGCGTCTGAAGGAAGCCGATCCCGTGACCGGTGGCGGGCGCGTCGACCACCACGAGGTCGTACTTGCGCCCCCGCTTCACCTTACGGTCGAGCTGCGCCAGCTCCCAGATCTTCCCGATCGTGACCAGCTCCTTCAGCCCCGGCGTGGCGGCGGTGAGGTAGGCGAAGATGCGGCTGCGCGAGAGCACCTCCCCCATCGCCCTGACCGGGGCCTGGATCGTCAGGTACTCGCGCAGCGAATGGTCGGGGTCGATCGAGATCGTCCACAGGCTGTCCCGCATCTCGACCTCGTGGAAGCCGACCTCGCCGCGGCGGAAGACGCGCGAGGCGTGCTCCTGGGAGGCGACCTCGCAGACGATCGTCCGCTTGCCCCGCTCGGCCGCCGCGATCCCGAGCGCGAGCGCCACGGTCGACTTCCCGACCCCGCCCTTGCCGGTCACGAACAGGAGCCGCTTGTCGAGCGGGTCGGGCATCGCGGCATTCTCTCAGGCGCACCTCCCCCGCACGCTGAGTTCCGGTTCCGGTAGGCGACGGCCCCGTCCGCCCGAGGTGCAAGCCTTTCCTGGACGGGAGGAAACCGCAGGCTGCCTGCGAATAGGCCCCCCTAGATGGGCATTTCCACGCTTGGATCAGGCTCGACTGTAGGTAGTGGCGCCGCGCCGCCGACTGCGCAGGCCGCCGGCGCCGCCGTGGGCGAAGCGGACCGCCTCAGCGCCGACGAGGTGATCGCGCCGACCCCGAACCGCAGCAAGAAGGGGAAGAAGTCGCCGGCCAAGCGGGGCTCGACGAAGAAGGGCTCGCGCAAGGAGAGCGGGCGCTCGACGGTGATCTCGTTCGCCAACCAGAAGGGAGGGGTGGCGAAGACGACCACGACCCTGAACCTCGCGGTTGCCTTCAAGGAGTCGGGCTATGACGTGCTCGCGGTCGACCTCGACCCGCAGGGGAACCTGACGATGAGCCAGGGGGTCGATCCCGACAGGGTGGAGAAGAGCATGTACGACGTGCTCGTCGAGCGGACCCCGATCAGCGAGGTGATCCAGACGCGCGAGATCGACCTGGCTGTCGCGTCGATCGACCTCGCCGGCGCAGAGATCGCGATGAGCACCCAGATCGGTCGCGAGCGGGCGCTCGAGAAGGCCCTAGGTGAGGTCAGCGGCGACTACGACTTCATCTGCGTGGACACCCCGCCGAGTCTCGGCCTGCTGACCGTCAACGCGCTCACCGCCGCGGACAAGGTGATCGTCCCGGTGCAGTGCGAGTATCTCTCTATGCGGGGCCTGGTTCAGCTTCAGAACACGCTGCAGATGATCCGCGAGAACCTCAACCCCGGCGTCAAGCTGGAGGGGATCCTGCCGACGATGCTCGACTCGCGGACGGTCCACGCCAAGGAGGCGGTCGAGATCCTGGAGGAGAACTTCGGCGACCTGGTCTTCAAGTCGCGCATCCGCAAGGCGATCAAGTTCGCCGAGGCCCCGGTCCGGGGCACCTCGGTGCTGAAATACGATCCGAAGGGGAATGCGGCGAAGTACTACAGGGACCTGGCCAAGGAGGTTCTGAATGGCGCGTCCTAAGCGCGCCAGCATGCGAGAGGGGCCGCTGGCGGACCTGTTCCGCTCGACCCTGGACGAGGAAGCCGAGCCGGACGCCGACGGCGCCCAGCCCGATACCGAGGCCGAGCTCGCCGACGAGGCCGAGGTGCCGGTCGAGCCGGCCGAGCCCCAGGAGGACTCGGCCGAGGCCCCGGTCGAGGAGCGGGACACCGAGCACGAGCCCCCAGAGCCGGAGGAGGTGACGGTCTACCGCCTCGAGGACGAGGTGGCGGAGGCCGAGGAGGCCCCGCGCCCGCCGAGCAAGGAGCGTCTGCGCGATATCTTCGTCGAGGACGCCGACGGCAAGGCGCCCACCTACGGCCGCGCCGAGCCCCGGGCGGCGCACGGCTTCACGTCACCCGGCGCACCCGCCCCGGTGATCCGCGTCGCCGGAGTTGGCGGAGCGGGCGTGAACGCGGTCAACAGGATGGTCGAGGCGGGGATCTCCGGTGTCGAGTTCCTCGCGATCAACACCGACCTTCAGTCGCTGCAGCAGAGCACCGCCGACGTCAGCATCCACATCGGTGGAGAGGTGACCAGGGGGCTCGGCTCGGGCTCGGACCCTACGCTCGGCTACAGGGCCGCGTTCGAGCAGCAGGACAAGGTCAAGCGCCTGCTCAAGGGCTCCGACATGGTCTTCGTGACGGCCGGCGAGGGCGGCGGAACCGGCACCGGCGCGGCGCCCGTGGTCGCTCGGCTGGCTCAGACGGTCGGGGCGCTCACCGTCGGCATCGTGACCAGGCCGTTCGAGTTCGAGGGGGCGCGGCGCACGAGCCAGGCCGAGGAGGGGATCGCCGAGCTGGAGAGCGAGGTGGACACTCTGATCGTGGTCCCGAACGAGCGCCTGCTGTCGATTCTCTCGCGCAACACGTCGATGATCGAGGCCTTCCGTGTCGCCGACGACGTCCTGCGTCAGGGCGTGCAGGGCATCGCGGACCTCGTAACGCTCCCCGCCATGATCAACCTCGACTTCGCCGACGTGCGCACGATCATGCGCGACGCCGGGCCCGCGATCCTCGGGATCGGAATGGGAACCGGCGACAGCCGCTCGGTGTTCGCCGCCGAGCGGGCGGTCTCATCCCCCCTGCTCGACACCTCGGTAGACGGGGCGCGCTCGATTCTGCTCTCGATCACGGGTGGAGCTGACCTGTCGCTGATCGAGGTCAGCGAGGCCGCCCGGGTGATCCAGGACGCGGCGCACCCCGACGCCAACATCATCTTCGGCGCCAACGTCGACGAGGAGCTCGAAGAGCAGGTATGGGTGACGGTGATAGCCGCCCAGTTCGACGGCTACGGGCGGCGTGCGGACCGCAGCTACCGGGGTCTCCGCCGCCAGCCCGAGCGGCGCGGGGAGTCGCGGCCCGAGAAGCGCGATCGCAAGGCCGCCCGGCCGGGCGACGTGCGGCCCAGCGAGCTCGGCATCGACGCGCCGGAGTTCGAACCGAGCAGATAGCCACGAAGGGCGCGATAGCGGCCGGTCACAGCCTCACGGCCGAGGCCGGGGCGCGGGTCCTGCAGGAGGGCGGCAACGCGGTCGACGCCGCGGTCTGCGCGGTGCTGACGTCGTTCGCGGTCGAGAGCCCGCTCACCGGGCTCGGCGCCGGCGGCTTCATGCTCGTCCACACGGCCGACGAGGACGTGCTGCTCGACTTCTTCGTCGAGGTCCCGGGGAGCGCCGGAAGCGAGCGCCGCGCCGAGCTGGCACCGATCTCGGTGCTGTTCGACGAGACGCCCCAGGTGTTCAACATCGGTGCCGCCTCGTGCGGGGTCCCCGGAACCGCGGCCGGGCTCGCCGAGGCGCTGCGCCGCTTCGGGTCGCTGCCGATGGCCGACCTGATCCGCCCTGCGGTCTCGTACGCCCGCGACGGAGTCCCCGTGAGCGCCGAGCAGGCCTACTTCCTGGAGATCCTCGATCCGATCCTGACCGAGTTCCCCGAGACGCGGGCGCTGTACGCGCCCGAGGGCCGCGTCCTCCGCGAGGGGGAGACTTTCCGCTTCGGTGACCTCGCCGACGCCCTGGAGCGCTACGCCGCCGAGGGGCCGGCGCCCTTCTACAGGGGGGAGGTGGCGCGGGCGGTTGCCGAGTGGGTGAGCGAGCGGGGTGGGACTCTGGGCGCGGACGACCTGGCCGCCTACGAGCCGATCGCCCGTGTGCCGGTGCGAGCGAGCTTCCGGGGGCGGGAGGTGCTGACCAACCCGCCGCCGTCCTCGGGTGGGATCCTGATCGCCCTGTGCCTCGAGCTGCTCGAGCGGCTCGGGGCGGTGAGGGTCGAGGAGGTGGTGGCGACGATGGTCGCCGCGAACCAGTCGCGCACCGAGGAGTTCCACTCCGGGCTGTACGAGGAGTCGTACGCGGAGCGCTTCCTCGCCCCCGAGCGTCTGGACGCGCTTGCGGATCGGCTCGCCTCCGATGGCGGCCCGGGGGAGGGGTCGGCTCGGGGCGGACGGCTGGGCTCCACCACCCACATCACGGCCGTCGACGCGGAAGGCCGCTGCGCGGCTGTCACGTGCTCCAACGGGACGGGTTCTGGGATGCTGCCGCCGGGGACCGGCGTCCACGTCAACAACATGCTCGGCGAGGAGGACCTGAACCCGCTCGGCTTTCACGCACTGCCGGCGGGCAGGCGGATGACCTCGATGATGGCGCCGACGATCGTGCTGCAAGACGGCGAGCTCGAGGCGGGGCTCGGCAGCGGAGGCTCGAACCGGATCCGCTCGGCGATCCTGCAGGTGATCCTGCGTCTGATCGCCGACGGGTTGCCCGCGCAGGACGCCGTCGAGGCCGGCCGCCTCCACTACGAGGAGGGCGTGGTGCAGGCGGAGCCGGGCGTGGACGCCGAGGCGCTGGCGCGGCTCGAGCGAGCCGGCCACTCGGTCACGCGCTGGCGGCAGCGCAACCTGTTCTTCGGGGGAGCTCACGCGGTGGCCCGCGATCCCGAGTCCGGGGAGCTGCGGGGCGGCGGCGATCCCCGCCGCGGTGGCGCGGTCGTCGTCCTCTAGTGACGGGGCACTAGTCCGCTAGTGCGGAAAGGCCCCGTTGGTGCGCGCCACCTCGGCGATCTGCTGCGAGCGGCGCATGGCCTCGGCCACCGTGCGCAGGGCGCGCTCCAAGAGTCGCATCCGCTCGTCCTCGGAGCGCAGCTCGAGCAGCCGCTGCTTGGTGTCGTCGGGCAGCTCGATGCGCCCGGCGAGGTCGTAGGCACCCTGGTCGCCGAGCTCCTCCTCGGCTGAGCCCTCCTCGTCGGAGACCTGCTCGAGCAGCTCGGCAAAGGCTGCCCGCGCCCCCCGAGCGGCCTCGCCGTCGCCCGGCTCGGGCTCCTCCGTGACGTCGATCAGCTCGACCTCCCCGACCGGGAACTCGGGCGCGTCGGCGCGGTCGATGACCCGGAACGGAGACTCTCCGGTGACGACGATGTTCATGCGCCCGTCCTCGAAGCGCTCCAGCACGTCGGCGACCCGCGCGGTGCAGCCGATGTTCCGCGCCCCCCCGGTCTCGTCGCGGAACACGACCCCGAACGGCTCCCCGCTCTCGAGCGAGACGCCGACCATCCGCTGGTAGGGCTCCTCGAAGATGTGGAGCGGCAGCAGCTCGCCCGGCAAAAGCACGAGCGGCAGCTCGAAGATCGGTAGCTCGCTGAGCTCCTCTCCCGCCACAGCATGATTGTACGCTCGCCTTGCGGGCACCTCGACGGCGCCGGGCGCGTTAAGCGGCTCTTAATCGGGCCCTGAAAAGCTGGGGGGCGTGGTCCTCCTGATGGGCTTCGCGCTGCTCGCCGGGGCGGGCACCCGCGCGCACGGGGCGAGGACGTGCGCGCCGGCGCCGTCGCGGTCTCCGGGCAGCGCCTCTACCGGCTCGTCGAGCTGCCGCGCGCCGGACGCCACACCCTGACGCTCGAGCCCGACCCCGGGGTCGCCGGCTACGCGTTCACGTTCGGCTGACTCGGTCTCAGTCCGCCGCGTCCCGACTCAGCGGTGAGACGAACCACGACCACAGCAGCACGGTGGCGACCAGCAGCGTGGCGATCGTCGCGGGCAGAGCGCCGAACAGATAGTCGCTGACCAGCAGGATCGCCCCGGCCATCCCCAGGCCGAGGAAGGTCAACCCGGCGATCACGAGGCGGTTGGCGGTGAGGACCACGTAGGCCCGGTCGCCCTTGCGAAACCGGATTCGGTGGCGCGCCGAGGGAGCGATCAAGAAGATCGACGCCAGCGCCGCGCACAGCAGGGTTCCGAAGTAGACCTTCTCCTGGAACCCGGTCACGTCGGGGAACCCGCTCTGGAAGGGAAGCACGAGCAGGAAGGCGAACAGCACCTGGACGCCGGGCAGGGCGACCCGGAGGCCGGCGAACAGCTCCTCCAGGTTGCGATCGAGGCGCTCGACCGGGCTCTCGTCTCGCTCGGCCCTGGAGTCGATCTCTCGTGTGCCCATCGGGCGGGATTATCGTGCTAGTCGCCGCGTCGGGCGCGCCGCGCGGCGTCGATCTCCCGCGCCGCGCCCAGGCCGCGGTCGCGCAGCGCGAAGACGGCGAGCCGGCGGCGGTTCATCTTGAAGAACCGCTTGCCGTGGCGGCGCAGGGCCCGGCGGTTGATCTCGATCCCGAGCCCGGGGCGCTCGGGGACCCGCAGCGTGCCCCGGTCGTGCACGAAGGGCTCGGCGAGCATCGCGTCGCGTGCCTCCGGTACCCAGCCGGGCGGGTCGTAGGGGTACTCGAACGAGCGCTCGCCGGCGAACCCCGAGGCCGCCATCAGCTGCAGGTTGACCGCCAGGCCGATGCCGTTCGTCCACGTGTGCGGGGTGTAGGCCAGTCCGCGCTCGCGGCACAGCTGCGCGATGCGGAATGTCTGCGCGATCCCTCCGGTGAACACTGCGTCGGGCTGGAAGATCGAGTAGCAGCGTCGCTCGATCATCATCGCCAGCTCGGGATACCCGGCGGTGTGCAGCTCGCCGCCGGCGATCGGGACGCGCGCCTGTGCCGTCAGCTCGGCCTGCTCCTCGTAGGCGTCCATCGGCAGCGGCTCCTCGATCCAGGCCACGCCGGCGTCGGCGCACGCGTCCGCGAAGCGTTTCGCGCGCTCGAGGTCCCACAGCGGAGCGTCGGAGATCGCGCTCACCCTCCAGCCCTGGTTGGCGTCCACGGCGACCTGCATTCGAGCCCCGACCGCCTCGGTCGTCTCGCCGACCTGGCGCAGGTCCGCCTCCTCGTCCTCGTGGACCCGGATCTTGATCGTCTCGAAGCCCTCCTCGTAGCGGGCCTTGGCCTCTCGGATCCGCTCGGCGGGCGCGCGCACCTCCCCGCTCGACGCGTACACCCTCACCGTCCCGGGCTCTCCGCCAAGCAGGCGGCACACCGGCTCGCCGGCGAGCTTGCCCTTGATGTCCCAGAAGGCCGGCTCGATCCACCAGTTCCGCCACCCGATGTACGCGACCTCGCGCAGCCGCTGCTGGATCAGATCGATGTCGGTGGCGTCCTCCCCGATCAGGTACGGGCCGATCAGGTCGCCTAGCCCGCGCCGCTCGCGAGAGATCGCGGGCCCGGCGCTCCACCCCTCGATCCCGCCCTCGGTGACGACCCGGATCAGGGTGCAGCGGTTCTCGTTCTGCGGAAGCCCGGGCAGCCAGCTCGGGCGGAAGGTCGCGGGGAGCGGGGCGCTGAAGTGGTAGAGCTCGACGC
>Ga0184637_10002148_pt1 | contig 12778 bp, 12 predicted proteins | sample PLM3_127_b2_FD_133143 | JGI IMG/M metagenome (GOLD analysis project Ga0184637, IMG submission 133143) | Groundwater sediment microbial communities from an aquifer in East River, Colorado, USA - PLM3_127_b2 | ecosystem: Environmental > Terrestrial > Soil > Riparian zone | place: USA: East River...
GCGCGATACCGGAGCTCGGCGTGGCCCTGCGAGGTCTGCTGGCCCTTGACGATGTCTTCCGGCCGCAACCCGCTGCCCGTAACGCGGCTGACGGCGCCCTCGAGCACCTGGCGGTCGTAGGTCAGCTGCTCCGAAATCGACGATGTGCCCGTCGAGACGATCCCGAACATATCGCCGTCATGCACAAGGTTTTTCAGCATCCGGTTCATGAGATCGCGCGTCCGCGGCGTCTGCCGGAAGTCGAGGTGCAGATCGTCGATAAAGATCAGAAACACGCGGCCCGCGGTGTCGTTGGTCGGCCGCGCCGGCGGAAGGATGATGCCTTCCTGGGCAGGCGCGGGCGGCGGCGCCTGAACGTTGAACACGCGGCCGCCGTGCGTGAGCACGAGCGAGACGATCTCCTGCCGGACGTTGTCTTCGTAGACCTCGAATTCATCCACTTTCAAGTCCGACACAAACGCATCGGTCTTCGAATCGCGGACGATGACGTCGGTCGTGACGAGGTCGACCTGGACCGTGAATGTCGGCTTCTGCGGTGCGGCCTGGGGCGCCGGCGGAGCCGCCTGGGCGGCCGTGCGCACCTCCCCCACCGCCAGCACGCCCGCGGCCGCCGCGAGCGCAAACGCTCCGGCCACCAGATATTTAGCGGTATTTTGCATGGGGTGAATCATATCAGGTGGTAGTCGGTAGTTGGTAGTCGGTAGTCGGTAGTCGGTAGTTGGCAGGCGGCAGTTGGCAGGCGGCAGTTGATGGTTCGTAGCGGGTAGTTAGTGGTTGGCCTTGCTACCAGCTACCAGCTACCGACTACGAGCTACCGACTACCAGCTAATATTACGCATGCGCATCGCCCTGAGCGCCGACCATGCCGGATTCGAGATGAAACGCGACCTGGCGGCGGCCCTGGGCGCGCAGGGTCACGAGGTGCTCGACCTGGGCACCCACTCGACCGCGGCGGTCGACTATCCCGATTGCGCCGAGTCTGTAGCTGTCGCGCTCAACGAGCATCGCGCCGACCGCGGCATCATCGTCTGCGGCAGCGGCGCCGGCGTCTCGATCGCCGCCAGCAAGTTCCCGGGGATCCGGGCGGCCGTCTGCCACGATACCTTTACCGCCCACCAGGCCGTCGAGCATGACGCCATGAACGTCCTCTGCCTCGGCGCGCGCGTCATCGGCGGAGCATTGGCGCAGGAGATCGCGACCGTCTTCCTCGACGCCAGGTTTTCGGGTGAGGAACGACACCAGCGGCGTCTGAACAAGATCCTGGCGATCGAAGAACGCTTTAGCCGGTCCCCGGACCGAACCTGAGCCCGAACGACTCAGGGGGTCTGACCCCATAACAAAATAGAAGGGGTGAACGACACGATGCAGTTGGGCCTGATCGGTCTCGGACGGATGGGCGGCAACATGGCCCGGCGCCTCATGGCGGGAGGCCACCAGATCGTGGCGTGGGATCGGAACGCGGACGCGGTCCAGGCGATCGAGCGCGAGGGCGCGGGCGCAGCGCGGTCTGTCGATGACCTGGTCGAGCAACTCAGGGCCCCGCGGGCGATCTGGATCATGGTCCCCGCAGGTGCTCCCACCGAGAACACGGTCGCCGCGCTCGCGCACCGCCTCACTCGAGGCGATGCGATCATCGACGGCGGCAACACGCACTTCAAGGACGACGTCCGGCGGGCGCGAGAGCTGGCCATGAAAGGCGTGCAGTACGTCGATGTCGGTACGAGCGGTGGGGTCTGGGGCGCCGAGCGCGGCTACTGCCTCATGGTCGGCGGCGCTCCGGAGACGTTTACGCGGCTCACTCCCCTCTTCCGGACGCTCGCGCCCGGCGAGGGCGGAGTGCCGCCCACCGAGGGCCTCCGTCCCGGCGCCACCGCTCGCGAAGGATTTCTGCACTGTGGTCCCGCCGGCGCCGGCCACTTCGTCAAGATGATCCACAACGGCATCGAGTACGGGCTGATGCAGTCGTACGCAGAAGGGTTCGACATCCTTCGCCAGGCGTCGAGCGACGCCGTGGCGGAGGAGCAGCGGTACGACCTGAACCTGGCTGAAATCGCGGAGGTCTGGCGCCGCGGGAGCGTCATCAGCTCGTGGCTGCTCGACCTGACGGCCATCGCGCTGACGAAAGACCCGCAGCTCGAGCAGTTCGCCGGCCACGTCGAGGACTCCGGGGAAGGACGCTGGACCGTGGAGGCCGCGATGGAGGAAGAAGTATCCGCCACGGTGCTGACGACCGCGGTGTACGCGCGCTTCCGCTCACGACACGTGCACACCTTCGCGGAGAAAGTGCTGTCGGCGCTGCGGGCTCAATTCGGCGGCCATGTCGAACCCCCGCGCTGACCCCTGCGTCCTCGTGATTTTTGGCGCGTCCGGCGATCTGGCGCGCCGCAAGCTGCTGCCCGCGATCTATAACCTGGCGGAGTCGGACCTGTTGCCTGAACCGTTCGCGATCCTGGGCGTCGCCCGTCCCGCGATCACCGAGGACGCGTACCGTGCGCAGGTGCGCGAGCACATCGAGCGCGAGGACGGCGAGCCGTTGGATCCCGCGAAGTGGCAGCGCATCGAGACGCGCCTCCACTACATCTCCGGCAACTTCGACGACCAGGCGTTCTACGGCCAGGTGCAGACCGCGCTCGCCGATCTGCGACAGAAATACGGCATCGCGCCGAACTATCTCTTTTACCTGGCGATCCCCCCTGAGCTCTTCGGGACCGTCGGCCGCCGTCTCGCCGCAGCGGGCCTCGCCAGCGAGAGCGACGGCTGGCGCCGCATGGTCGTCGAAAAGCCGTTCGGTTATGACCTCAACAGCGCGCGCCGCCTGAATGCGGAACTGACCGAGGGCTTCGGCGAAACGCAGGTCTATCGCATCGATCACTATCTCGGGAAGGAGACCGTTCAGAACATCCTGGCGTTCCGGTTCGCCAACAGTATCTTCGAACCGATCTGGAATCGCCGCTACGTCGACCACGTACAGATGACCGTAGCGGAGGACGAAGGTATCGGCAGCCGCGGCGCGTACTACGACAAGGCCGGTGCCCTCCGCGACATCGTGCAGAACCACATGTTTCAGGTCCTGTCGCTCGTCAGCATGGAGCCACCGATTTCCTTCAAGGCCGAGGCGGTCCGCGACGAGAAGGTCAAGGTGCTCCATGCCGTCACGCCGCTGAACGCCGCCGATGTCCGGAGCGATGTCGTCCGCGGCCAATATGCGGGGTACTGCGAGGAGCCTCACGTGGCGGCAGATTCACGCACCGAGACGTACGTCGCGCTTCGGCTGCTGCTCGACAACTGGCGGTGGGCCGGCGTCCCCTTCTACCTCCGCACGGGCAAGCGCCTCGCGCGCCGCTCCACGGAAGTGTCGGTCCACTTCAAGCCCGCTCCGTTCATGCTCTTCCGCGAGACGCCCGTCGAGTGCACCAATCCAAACGTGCTCGTGCTGCGGATCCAGCCGGACGAGGGCATCTCGCTGTCGTTCGACGCCAAGCTGCCGGGGCCGCTCGAGCGGCTCGAGACGGTGACGATGGACTTCAGCTACGCGGAACATTTCCACCAGGAGCCAAGCACGGGGTACGAGACGCTGCTCTTCGATGCGATGACCGGCGATCAAACGCTCTTTCACCGCATGGACATGGTTGAAGCGGGCTGGCAGATCGTCCAGCCGATCCTGGAGACATGGGCGCGCGACACGGCGTCGAACCTCCCTGTCTACGAGCGCGGATCGCGGGGACCGGCGGAAGCCGATTTTCTGCTCGAGCGTGACGGCCGGCAGTGGCGATCGTCACGGTCCTGAACGACGAGGAGGCGCTGGCCGAGGCGGCGGCCGAGCGCGTCACGTCGCTCATCGAGACGTCAGTGTCGGCACGCCGGAGCGCAGTCGTCTGCCTGGCCGGTGGACGCACGCCGCGAAAGCTGTATGAGCGGCTCGCTGACGCCAGTCACCCCTGGCGTTCGCGGATCGACTGGGCCGGTGTGCACGTGTTCTGGGGCGACGAGCGGCACGTGCCACCCGACCATCCCGGGAGCAACTTCGGCATGGCGCATCGGGCGCTGCTGGCGCACGTACCCATACCGGCGAACCAGGTTCACCGGATCCGCGGCGAGGTGCCGGATGCCGCGGCCGCCGCGCGCGAATACGTGCACCTCCTCCCTGCGACCTTCGACGTCATGCTGCTGGGCCTGGGTGAGGACGCGCACATCGCGTCGATTTTCCCGGGAAGTCCCCTGCTCGAAATGGGGTCAGACCCCATTCACAAGTCGACTCAAGGGGTTGAGTCGAGTCATGAAGGGGGTCTGACCCCCTTGGTGGCTGCGGTGTGGGCCGCGCATCTCAACGCCTGGCGCATCACGCTGACCCCGCAAGAGCTCCTCGACGCGCGCGCGATCCTGGTGATCGTGTCGGGCGAGAACAAGGCCGCGGCCGCGCGCGCCGCGCTGGACGGGCCGGTCGACGAGGTGCGCTGGCCGGCGCAGCTGCTCCGCGCAGCCGGCGACCGCGTCGAATGGATTATGGATGCCGCTGCCGCTCGATTGCGCGGCGCGCCGCCCTGGTGATCAGCATGGTCGACACGATGATGGCGATCAGACCGACGACGAGCAGCACATAGTACTCCCGGCCGCGCGGAGGAGACACGCCCGCGGCCAGCGCCGCGACGTCGCCCACCACTTTGCCGTAGTAGGTGTACATGAGGATCGCGGGAATCATCCCCAGCAACGCCACGACGAAATCGGCGTAACGCACGCCGCTGAGCGCCAGTGCGTAGTTGAGAATGTTGTACGGGACGAGGGGCGACAGCCGCAGGAGGAACATGACGCGGATACCCTCGCCCGCCACGGCCGTCCTGACGGCGGCCACACGCGGGTCGCGCGTGACGCGCTGCATCCATGCGGAACGGCCGAGAGGTGACGCCAGCGCATACACAGCCGAGGCGCCGAGCGACGCCCCAATGAAGACGATGACGCTGCCCCACCAGACACCGAACATCGCGCCGGCCGCGACGGTCAGAAAGAATGCGGGGGCCAGGGTGACGGCGGCGGCGACATACACCAGGATGAAGAGTGCAGGCGCCCACGCACCCAGTTCCGTCAGCCTCAGAACGACCGGCGCCAGCCAGTCCATCACTCGTCTGCGCGCGAGGTGTCTGTCACCGCGGACGCGCGCGCCTGCTCGCCCCTCGCCGGGCCGTCCGCCGCTGTCGGTGGTTCGACTGCGCTCACCACAGGTGGTTCGACTGCGCTCACCGCAGGCGGTTCGACGTTGCTCACCGCCGACCCTGACCCCTCGGCTCCGATCAGCGTCACCCCGAGCCCTTCGAGGGGTGAGCCTGCCGAGTGGGCCGAATGGCCTGCCGTGAGCGGAGTCGAACCGGTCGAAGAATGCCTGGGCCTGCGGCGCCGCCGCGAAAACACGTGCGACAGGCGCTCCCACGACTCCGCCGCCTGCTGCAATCCCGCCACGATCTCATCCGCGTCAGTCCACGCGACGGGATTCAACCGCCCGGCGAGCGCCAGCAGGGCTTCGCGCCGGGCCGCATCGGAAATGCGCTGTGAAATCCGGTCGCGCACGATGGGGTACCAGAGAGCCAGGAACGCGATCTGCTCGTCGGGCGTTGCGCCCTCGATGGCGGACGGAATGGGTGGCCGCGGCAGCGCGGCCGGGGCCGGCTCCGCCGCGCCGGGGCGGTCCGCGAAAGCGGACCGCCCAGCCAGCACTGGCTCGTCGGGTCGCGCAGCAACCCGACTTTGCGAAGGCGGGCCCTGGGGACGCGCCGCCGGCGCGGGCGTGGCCTCGGCGGCAGGAGTGCGCTCGTCTTCGCTGCGGCGCCGCTTCCGTGGCCGGCGAAGGTCGGGGGGGGAGGTCTCAACCACCTGTCGATGGTCGATGACGGTCTTCCAGTCGAAGTCGATGTCAGGATGATGCGTTTCGAGCTCGCGAAGCACCTCCGGGTCGAGCGCGTCCCGGCCGACGCGAACCCCGCCAGGGCTGCGAAAGATGTAGAGAATGCGTGAGCGCTGACGAGTGCCCTCGCGGTACCAGTGCATCAGATACGTGGTTTCGTACCCGCGCTTGTCGCGGATTACGCGCAGGAACGGCACGTCCTACTTGCGCTTCTGCGCCCGCGACGAGGCTTTCTTCCTGGCGCCGGGGCCGCGTGCGACGCTCTTCTTCCCTGCCGCCGGGCGCGACGCGGTCCGCCCCGCAGGACGGGCGGAGGGCCGGACCGGCCGCGCCGGACTGGACGCCGCAGGCCGCTTGGCGGCGGTCGCGGCTCGTGGCGCGGCTGCCGCGCGCCCCTTGCCGTCCGGCGATCGCGCCGATCGCTGGACGAGCGTGAATCGCATCTGGTCGCCAAGCGGGTTGTACGCCCAGATCTCCGTCACGGTAATCTGCAAGGCCGTGCACAGGCGCTTCGCGGTATCGACGCTGGAGGCCGGAATGTACAAATGAAAGGGAACACGGAGCCGGGAGAATGTCGCCCACTGCGACATCGCCTCGAGGTTGTTCACCGACTCGGCGGTTTCAACCTCAACAGTGCCGAGGAGCTTGCGTCCCCGATCGGTCGACTGGAGGACAAGGTCCGGGTACCACGGTGACGGCCCGACGCCGACCGGGGTCGTCTGCTCGTGGCCCGGATTGATGGCGACTTCGAATTTTCGCTTATATTTCGCGTGGAGCAGGCGAATCACCCGATCGTGCTCGAGCTGCTCGCGAACGGGCCGCACGAGGATGGGGCTCAACTGATTCTCCCAGACGTGTGCAAGCCGGGTGAATATAGCACACGATTCCTTGACGGCCCATCAGCCCCGCCCCACAATGGACCGTGCCCTCCGATGCCGCCATCACGGCCGCTCGCGTCCTCATCGTCGATGACGATGTGAGCGTGACGGATACGTTTTCGCGGATGCTTCGCCTGGAGGGATACGAAGTCTGGGCGGCGCTGTCGGCAGACGAAGGGTTGAGCCTGGCCCAGACGCATCGGCCGCACGCCATCATTCTCGACCTGCGGATGCCGCTGACGAGCGGCCTGCAGTTCCTGCGCGCGATCCGGGCCATCCCCGGGCTGACCAACACGCCGGTCGCCATTGTCACCGGCGACTATTATCTGGATGAGGAGCAGTCGTCCGAAATCCAGTCCCTTGGTGCGGAGCTCCGTTACAAGCCGCTGTGGCTCGAGGAGCTGGTGACCCTGGCGCAAGAGCTCCTCAAGATTCCTGTCCAGGACTGACGACAAACGCGCGGGTGACGCGTACGTGAAAAGTCAGAGGTCAAAGAGACTGTTTCAGTGGTCACGTCTCGCTTCCTGAGAGCCTGCAGGCGGGAGCCGGTCGACGCCACGCCCGTGTGGTTCATGCGGCAGGCGGGGCGCTACATGGCTGAGTACCGCGCGCTCCGGGAGCGGTACTCGCTGCTCGACATCTGTCGCACGCCGGACCTCGCCACTGAAGTCACGCTGCAGCCGGTTCGGCGCGTCGAGGTCGATGCGGCGATCCTCTTTTCGGATCTCCTCTTGCCGCTCGAGCCGATGGGACTCCCGTTCGACTTCATCAAGGGAGAAGGGCCCCAGATCGAGCGGCCCATCGAGTCGCCCGCGGACATCGATCGCCTGCGCACGTTCGAGCCGCGCGCCGCGCTGGCTTACGTCCTGGAGGCGATCGGGCTCATCCAGCGGGAACTGGCCGGGCGCGTGCCGTTGATCGGGTTTGCCGGCGCGCCCTTCACCCTGGCGTCGTACGCCATTGAGGGCGGGCACTCGAACAACTTTGCCCGCACCAAGTCGCTGATGTACGGCCATCCCGACGCCTGGCACATCCTCTGCGACCGCCTGGCCACGATTGTCGGTGACTACCTGACCGCACAAATCGATGCGGGCGTGGATGCGGTACAGGTGTTCGATTCGTGGGTTGGCGCGCTGAGTCCCGCCGATTACCGCGAATTCGCGATGCCCCATACCCAGCGCATCTTTCAGGCGGTCGGACGCCGGGTGCCGACCATCCACTTCGGTACCGGGACGTCGGCCATGCTCCAGGAATTGCGCGAGGCGGGCGGCGATGTGATCGGCGTCGACTGGCGGATCCCGATCGACGTCGCGTGGCAGCGCATCGGCCACGACGCTGCGGTGCAGGGCAATCTCGATCCCACGCTGCTGCTCGGGCCGGTCCACCGCATGTTCAGCCAGACCGACGACATCCTCGCCCGCGTCGCCGGCCGGCCGGGTCACATCTTCAACCTGGGCCACGGCATCCTGCCGTCAACTCCCGTCGAGCACGTGCAGATGCTCGCGCAGTACGTCCATAGCGCGTCGCGACGAACCGCGTGAACGACACGCTGGTCGACGTCATTGTCGTCGGAGGCGGTATCGCCGGCCTTGCTGCGACGTACGAGCTGCAGCTTCGGGGTCTGGACGTGCGGCTGCTCGAGGCCTCCCCCCGGCTTGGCGGGGTGATTCAGACCGAACGGATCGACGGCTGGGTGATCGACGCAGGCCCTGACGCACTGCTCGTCCAGAAGCCGGCGGCCGTGGGGTTGTGCCGCGAGCTGGGCCTTGGCGACCGGCTGATCGCGACGCTCCTTCCCCGGACTGCGTACGTGCTGCGCGACGGCCGGCTGCGTCCGCTCGTCGAAGGGTCCTTTCTCGGCTTCCCTGTCGGCCTTGGTGCGCTCGCGCGGTCTTCCCTCTTCACCTGGGCGGGCAAGCTTCGCATGGCGGGCGAGGCCGTGGTGCCGCGCGCGCCGAGAGACGACGAGTCGATCGCGTCGTTTGTCAGGCGCCGGTTCGGCGAGGAGGCGCTGGACTATCTCGCCGAGCCGCTGCTGGCCGGGATCCACGCCGGCGACGCCGAGCGCCTCTCGATGCAGGCGCTGTTTCCGCGGCTGATTGACGCCGAACGCCAGGCCGGCAGTGTCCTTCGATCGCTGCGCGCGCTGCACATCAGTCCATCTCCGCGAGGCGCATTCGTCTCGCTGCCCGGGGGGATCGGCGAACTGGTCGATGCGCTGGCGCGCGCGCTGCGCCCCGGGACGGTGCGCCTCTCGGCACGCGTGACGGAGCTGCATCGCGCCGGTGTGTTCACGATCGAAGCGCCGGGGGCGACGCTGCAGGCGCGCGCGGTCATCCTGGGCATTCCGGCGTACACGGCGGGGGGGCTGTTGCGCGGCGTCGACACGACCCTGGCGGGCCTCTGCGACGCCGTGCCGTACGCCTCGACGGCGACCGTCGCGTTTGGGTACCGCCGCGATCAGATCCGCCATCCGCTCGAAGGATCAGGCTTCGTGGTCCCGCGCGTCGAGCGGAACCCGCTGCTGGCGGCGACCTGGGTCACATCGAAGTGGCCGGGCCGCGCGCCGGACGGCCACGCGCTCGTCCGAGGGTTCCTGGGCGGCGGGCGCGATCCGCATCGCCTCGACCGATCCGACGAGGAACTGATCGAGATCGCGCAAGAGGCGCTGGCGGAGACGTTGGACATCGAGGGCGATCCGGTCCTGACGCGGCTGTTCCGGTTTCCCCGCCAGAGCCCGCAGTACGAGGTGGGCCACCTGCAGCGCGTGGCGTCCATCGAGCAGCGGCTGGGGTCGGTGCCCGGGCTGTTCATGGCCGGCAGCGGCTGCCGCGCAATCGGAATTCCGGACTGCGTAGCCGACGGGCGCGAGACCGCGGCGCGCGCCGCGGCGTTTGTCGCCACGAAGGGCACGAAGGCGTTAGCCACGATGGACACAAAGACGGATTGGCCACGACGGTCACAATGACGGATTAGCCACAAAGAGACACACAGGTCTCAAAGGGTTTGCCACGAAGGAGCACAAAAGGCCACGAGAAGAGAGAAAAACCATAGTGTTCTTCGTGAGCTTCGTGGCTAAGCCGTCTTAGTCTCTTTGTGGCTAAATCGTCTTCGTGATCTTGGTGGCGTAAGATCGGGCCATGCGTTTCTTCATCTGCCCTGCCCTCGTTCTTGCCTTCGTGGCCGCCCCTGGCGCGCAGGGTGCGCGCCCGGCTGGCACGCTCACGCCGCAGATCGAGTCGGTGCTCCGCAGCATCAGGGCGGCCGACAGGGGACAGCTGGCGGTCTCGGAGGAGGACGGCCGTTTCCTGCGCGTGCTCGTCGCGGCCCGCGGCGCCAGGTCGGTGCTCGAGATCGGCGCCGCCAGCGGCTACAGCGGGATCTGGCTCGGCCTCGGCACGCGCGAGAGCGGGGGCCGCGTGGTAGCCATCGAGTACGACCCCCAGCGCGCGAAGGAAGCCGCCGACAACGTCCGCAAGGCCGGCCTCGAGGACGTCGTCCGCGTGATCCGCGGGGATGCGTTTGCCGAAATCCCGAGGCTGCAGGGCGCGTTCGACCTGGTCTTCCTCGACGCGTGGAAGCCCGACTACAAGAGGTTCTTCGACATGGTCTTTCCCAGGCTGAATCCGGGCGGCGTCTTCGTTGCCCACAACGTCGTGAACAAGAAGAACGAGATGGAGCCGTTTCTCCGGACGATCCTCGGGCACCCGTCGCTCTTCACCTCCATCGTGTCGCCGTCTGGCGAAGGCATGTCGGTCTCGTACAAGACACGATGAACGCCCAACCTTGCAACGCCCAACGCCCAACCGTTGGGATTTGGGATTTGGGATTTGGGATTTGAAACCCGTCCACATCATTGGAGTGCCGCTGGATCTCGGCGGTGGCCGCCGGGGCGTCGACATGGGACCGTCGGCGTTCAGGATCGCCGGCATCGGGGACCGGATCGCCGCACTCGGCCGTACGGTCGCCGACAAGGGCGACCTGCCGGCGCCGATTCCTGAAACCCAGCGTCCCGCCGACACGCGCAAGAAATACGCGCGCGACATCGCAAAGGTGTGCCAGAAGCTGTACGACAGCGCGCTGAAGTCGCTGGATGCGGGCGCGCTGCCCCTGGTACTGGGCGGCGATCACAGCCTCGCGGCGGGATCCGTGGCCGCCAGCGCCGCCTGGGTGCGCCGCGCCGTCTCGCGCCCGCTGGGCCTGATCTGGGTGGATGCGCATGGCGACATGAACACGCCGGAGACGACCACGAGCGGCAACGTGCATGGGATGCCGCTCGCCGCGCTCCTCGGGAACGAGCCGGCGGAGCTGGCCGCGATCGGCGGCTCGCCGTCGGCCCTGCCGCGACACACGGTGCTGCTCGGCATCCGCAATCTCGACGAACGGGAGAAGGAGCGAATCCGGGAGTCTGGCGTCCACGTCTTCACGATGAAGGACATCGATCGCGACGGCATCGCGAAGGTGGCGGAACGCGCCCTCGCGCTGGCGGCGGAGGGCACCGGCGGCATCCACGTCTCGTTTGACATGGACGTGTGCGACCCGTCGATTGCGCCCGGCGTCGGCACGCCCGTCAAGGGCGGCCTCGATTACCGCGAGGCGCACATGGTGATGGAACTGGTCGCCGACTCGCGGCGGCTGGTGGCGCTGGACCTGGTCGAGGTCAACCCGACGCTCGACGTCCGCAACGCCACGGCAGAGTTCGCCACGGAGCTGGCGCTCTCCGCGCTCGGCAAGAACATCCTGTAAGGAAGAGTTGCCGGGTCTAAAAAGCAAGACCTCGCCTACAACTGATCGTACGCAAGGCGGGTCACCCGGTATTCGTACGTAGGGCGGGTCCTGGTTTTTGGACCCGCCGAGGTGAAAACGCTGGCGTGCTTGTTGCTCCTGCGGTTGGGGGTGCCACGCTCGCGACTGATCGGTGGGATCGCCGGTACGCTGGCAGTGGTCGGCGTGTCCACGTGGCTGTTGGCCGCCGAAGACCGCGGCGCGCTTCCACCCGGCCACTTCGAACCCTCGCGCCTTCCAGACTGGCCCGTGACCAGGTCGCACGCCGGGTCGATTCGTCGCGACGCGTTCGCCCTCGCGGCGGTGCGGATCGATGCGCCGGGTCCGCTTCGCGGCGAACCCGCCGATCACGCCGAGGGACGCAGCGAACCCACCGCCACCGATCCCCTCGACCGCTCGCCGGTCGTCTGCCGGTTTCTCACCGACGAGCCATCAGGCACGAGCGCCAAGTTCACGTGCGTCCTCGATGGGGGCGAGGTCATCAAGGTGAAATACAGCCGCAATCCCGAGATCCACGCCGAAGCGGCCGCCACCCGCGTGCTCGCGGCGCTCGGCTTCGCCGCCGATCGCGTCCGGATTGTGCCGCTGGTGCGCTGCTACGGCTGCCCGCGCTTCCCGTTCTTCACGACGCGGCTGCTGTCGCTGGCGCGGATGCCGGACTTTCTGGCGCCGCACGGCTACGAGAACGCGTACACCGACTTCGAGTGGGTCGCGGTGGAACAGCGGTTCGGCGCGACGCCGATCGAGACCCACGACACGGAAGGTTGGGCATGGTACGAGCTCAAGGCCTCGCACGCTCCGCGCGCCGATCTCGACGCGTTCCGGCTGCTCGCGGTGTTTCTTGCCCATTGGGACAACAAGTCGGCGAACCAGCGGCTGGTGTGTCTGGACGAGGTGCCCGTCGCGCCGGACCAACGGTGCGCACGGCCCCTGTTGATGATTCAGGACCTTGGCGCCACGTTCGGCCCGTCGAAGATGAATCTTACGGCCTGGCGCGACCTCCCGGTCTGGGCCGATCGCCACAGCTGCACGGTCTCCATGCACGCGCTGCCCTACCGGGGCGCGACATTTCCTGACGCCCGCATCAGCGAGGCAGGCCGCGTCCAACTGGCGCGGCAGTTCTCCCTGCTCTCCAGCGACACCGTGCGATCGATCTTCAAGGACGCGCGATTTCCAGAGTATCAGAGCGGCACTGACGATGAGCGCGATCTCGAGGCATGGA
>Ga0184637_10002149_pt1 | contig 12777 bp, 14 predicted proteins | sample PLM3_127_b2_FD_133143 | JGI IMG/M metagenome (GOLD analysis project Ga0184637, IMG submission 133143) | Groundwater sediment microbial communities from an aquifer in East River, Colorado, USA - PLM3_127_b2 | ecosystem: Environmental > Terrestrial > Soil > Riparian zone | place: USA: East River...
GATTTAAGTGTAAAATTCAAAAAAATTTCGTGACACAAGAGGAACCATGAATGAGATTGAAGGAATTTCAGGATTTTCCAGAGAAGAAGTCACACACCAGATCAAATTGAACCTGTGGGAAACATGGTCAAACTTTGGGCGCGGACCTGAGTGCATCCTGCATGACGAAGACGACGCGCTCTGGTTTGAAACGCCCATCCCCACACTTCCCTACAACACTGTCCTGAAGTTTCAGGTGGAGCAGGGTTTCGACCAGAAGATAACTCATCTCCTCAACCGTTACATGGATCGGAATGTTTCAGTTCTGTGGATAGTCCATCCTTCTTCCCTACCTCTCGATCTCCCCGACCGCCTGCGAGCACGCGGCTTGCAGGAGATCGAAATTGCGCCAGGCATGGCTCGAAGTTTGGAGAATCTCCCCGCAGCGCCTCCCATCCCTGAAGGGGTGGAGATACGCAAAGCCACCGAAGATAACGACCTCATCGAGCTATATGGTCTTGCCGCGTGGCGCTGGGGAGTTCCGGAGGAATATCGCTCTCAATTGAGAAAGATGATCGAGAAATTTCAGATTGGCGAACGCACTTCCAACACGCGCTTTTGGCTGGCATGGAAGGATGGCGCGCCAATATCAAAGATTGGTTTATATAATGGATCGGGGTCTGCGGGCATTTATGGCGTTGCAACAAAACCGGAGGCGCGCGGGTTGGGCATTGCCAGCATTCTGATGGTTGAAGCCATGCAAGCCGCAAGAGAAATGGGGCATAAACTTGCGGTTCTTGATTCATCGCCGCTGGCAGAAAATCTTTACAAACGGCTTGGTTTTATCACAGTTGCACCTTTGCGATTATTTTCCCAGGAAGCGGCATATTTATGATTCACAGCACTGATGAATTTGCACTCGAATTATCAGTTATTTACAAACAAGGAATTTTTCATGGATAAATATATGCAGATCGCCATTGACGAAGCAAAAACCGCGCAAGCCGAAGGAGATTATCCATACGGTTCTGTATTGGTGCGCGGCACAGATATCATTGGCATAGGACGGAATCAAATGAACACACATAACGACTCCACCAGTCATGCTGAAATAGAAGTCATCCGCGCCGCAGGCTTGCAGGAATCCTATGCAGGTACAGTCATGTACGCCAGCGCCTTCCCTTGCATCATGTGCGCGGGTCCGATCGTGATGCTTGGAATCCCAGAGATCATTGTCGGCGCGAGCTGGGAGGGCTGCGAAGCTTCTCAGGCATTCATGGAATCAAATGGAGTAAAAATCACTGTTTTGGAATTGGAAGAATGTAAAGAATTGTTGAGGTACTCTGGATAAGATGATACGTTCTGTTAGGCCAACTCGCGCGGACCTGCTGGCTGCCAAAAACAAGACCGTTCGTGATGTGATCGCGCCAGGTCTGCGCGTGCTGTTTTGCGGCATCAATCCCGGTCTATATTCGGGCGCCACGGGTCATCACTTTGCCCGTCCCGGTAATCGCTTTTGGCCCACGTTATATCAAGCCGGTTTCACGCAGCGCTTGCTCACTCCTGCTGAAGAACAGGAGTTGTTAGTTTCTAGTTACGGAATCACAAATCTGGTTGCGCGGGCGACTGTCACGGCCGATGAGCTTTCCGCTGAGGAGTTGGTGGCAAGTCGGAGACGGCTGGAGTCCAAGGTGAAACGTTATCAGCCACAAGTCCTCGCCGTGCTGGGTATTGGCGCGTATCGGACGGCGTTTACACAAAAAGTGGTCGCGCTGGGTCAACAGCCTGAACAATTGGCAAACTCTGTAGTATGGGTACTGCCCAACCCCAGCGGGTTGAATGCCCATTATCAATTGGCGGATTTAGTACAGCATTTTGTGGCATTGCGCCAGTTCTTGGCAATAGAAGGTTTAGATAATCCAAGAAGGTTATAAAGATATAATGAACATGAAAAACACATCTGATTATCTCTCGAATACTCTATTTCATTTTTGGGGAAAAGGAATGGATGAGCAGCATCAGTTAAAAGTATTTGACTCCGTAATCCAAAATGGACTCCTTCTTACGTGCGGTAATAAGGACTTTATTGACCAGTTCCAGTTTTACCGTTACTCGAGCAAACGAGTAGAACATTTACGTTTAAGACAATGGGCGAGAGTATGTTTTACAGAGGTTCCACGCGATAAACTCTCAATTATCCAAGAAAAATTTGGATCGTTTGGTATCGGCTTTTCAAGGAAAAATATTCTGCGCTGGGGCGGCTGTCCTGTATGGTATTTGCCGAATTATTTCGAGCAAGAAACTCAGTATGGTCGCATTGCAATATCCTTAACCCAACTAACACAATTAATCGATTTACTTCAGTCGATGAAAGATAAGAACTCATTTTTAACCCTTAATGGAAAAGATTTATCTCCTCTTGATTCTGCAAAGATGCTTGATAAATTTATAGGAACAATCTATTTTTATGCTTCTCATTTCAAAGAGATGTCAACGAAAATTGGAGATGACCAGTCCTTCCTATATGAAAAGGAGTGGAGGATAGTACATGGTTTTCACTACGGACCTAGTAATTCTTTATTCAGAAAACTAACTCCAACGGAGGAGGAAGTTCTTATAAGTGATGTTTCATCTTGGGCTCAGCCATACCAAACGGGTATTCCAGAGATAGATAAGACACTTCCAAATCATCCTATTATTGATGACTTCTTCTGGTTCAACGGAATCCCCGAATTAAAAACTGTGGCTGAAGCTATAACACAAATAATTGTTCCTACCAAATCACTCTCTCAGAGAGTGAGCAATTATATTCAATCTCATAGAAATCTCTTTAGTAAGGATTTACCCACAATTGAATTGATGTAGAAACACTTTTTTTCAAAAGTCCCTTGGTACGTTAATGTTCAGTTCGCAAAGATCCAGACCAAAAGTTCATGTTTATGAGGCAATATTTATGTCAAGCAAAGCCCCTAACTTTGAGGATCACTTTTCCAAACAGTCCGGGTTGTACGCGCAATACCGTCCACAATATCCAGATGAGATCTACGCCTACCTTGCCTCTATTACGCAGGAACACTCTCTCGCCTGGGACTGTGGCACTGGCAATGGTCAGGCTGCAATTGGTCTTGCCAGATATTTTGATAAAGTTCATGCCACCGATGCCAGCGCTGAACAGATCGCGCTCGCGTACATCCATGACAAAGTGGATTACCGCGTTGAACCCGCCGAACAGGTCTCACTCAGCACCTCCAGCACAGACCTGGTCACTGTTGCCGTTGCGATTCATTGGTTCAACTTTGATGAGTTTTATCGGGAAGTAAAACGTGTGCTCAAACCCGGTGGAACTCTCGCTGCTTGGACCTACAACCTGACCGAAATTTCCCCGGGGATCGATCAATTGATCAATCAATATTACAGTGAAATATTAAATGGCTATTGGCCGGAACGCATTCATTATCTTGCGGAACAGTATCGAACTATTCCATTCCCATTTGAAGAGATCGTCCCACCCTCATTTGTAATGGAGATCAATTGGAACTTGATCCGATTCGCTGGTTTTCTTGATAGCTGGTCTGCCACTCAAAGGTTTAAAGCAGAAAAGGGAAACCACCCTCTCGAAGCAATCTGGCGTGAACTGGTTTCTGCCTGGGGAGACGAGAACAAAACGCGGCTGATACGCTGGCCCCTGCATTTTAGAATTGGGCGGAATCGTGCTGCTTAATTAATTCATCGCGCTGCAATATTCACAAAATCAGCAAACAAACCATAGGCTGTCTCTTCTGGTCCGCCTTTCATACCTTCGCGCTCTGATACCGTGACAGAGTAATCGGGCAATACATCCGTGCGGAACGTGAGGCCGGTGGATGAACCCATCATGCCATACAGCGGAGAGGACGCATCGACGAGTTCAGGCGCCACGCGCGCTTTGATCTCATTCCCCACCCGTTCAGCGGATGCGACCAACTTCCAGCGCTTCCCATCCAGTTTTGCCTGATTCACCGCCTCAAACGTGATCTCCCTTATGCCTTTTCTCTCCACATCCTGCGGTTTGAGTGGCGTGTTCATCAGCACGGTTGCCAGCGCGGCGACCTTGATGGACGCGTCCCAGCCATCCACATCGCCTGATGGATCCGTCTCTGCGATGCCGATACTCTGACAATATTTCACCGCATCCACAAATGACTCGCCTTCTTCCATGCGCGAGAGAATTACGTTGGTGGTGGCATTGATGATACCTTGGAAAGAGATCAACTCTGCACCCGGCATGGCTTCACGGAATGTGGAAAATATCGGCGTGCCACCTAAAACAGTTGACTCAAACATAAATTTTTTGCCTTTAGACTTTGCCAGCGCGGTCAATTCCCGAAATGCGTGGACGACCGTTCCCTTATTGGCGGTGCTGACGTGCATGCCCGCATTCAACGCAGCTTTGGCATGGTCAATGGCAGGCTGGCCAGTATCGTAGTTGACGGGGGAATTCTCGAACATAAAGTCAGCGGAGGAATGTTGAATTACTTCAAGGGAATTGTTAACCTGGAAAGCAGAAAGTGAACTGATGGATTTTCCGCTTTCCACTGATTCAAGGGCTTGTTGTACGTCCAGTCCGTTTGGATTCACAGCGAAGCCATGTCGTCCTGTTGCGATACCGGAAATGGAATATGTGAGGTTGTACTCCTGATTCAACAGGTTCCGTTTGCGTTCGAGTAGACGGACCAATGATCGGGCGACGTTGCCGAAGCCGATGAAGGCAAGTTTGTAATGCATGGGGATTTTCCTTGATGCAGTAATGGATCAATCAGCCAGCGACAGAAAATATTCGTGGAAACGCGTATCGTTCGTCAGTTCGGGGTGAAAAGATGTAGCCAGGAAATGGCCTTGTTGCGCGGCGACGATCCTCCCGTCGGGGACTGAGGCGAGGATCTTTGCATCCGCATCCACAGACTCAATGATGGGCGCGCGGATGAAGACCGCGTGATAATCATCCTTTGTCCCGGTGGCTTGTTTGAGTTCGGGGATGTTGAGGTCCGCTTCGAAAGAATCGACCTGGCGGCCAAACGCATTGCGCTCAACTTTGATATCCATGAGTTCAAGCAAAGGCTGGTCGCGGCTTACATCTTTTGAAATAAATATCGCACCCGCGCACGTTCCCCAAACGGCGTGGCGTTGACCGAACAATTTCAACGGCTCCATCAAGTTATAGGCGACGGCGAGTTTCCCGATCGTCGTCGACTCACCGCCGGGGATGATCAGACCATCCAGTCCTTTGAGCTGTTCGGGCAAACGCACTTCGGAGGTTTCAACTTTGAGGCGTTTGAGCATCGCGATGTGTTCAGCAAAATCGCCTTGCAGAGCGAGGACACCTATTCTCATAGTATGCAGGTATACAAGTATAGAGGTACACACGTAAACATAGAAATGCCAAACTTGTTTACGTGTCTACTTGTTTTCTTGTTTACTTCCTACCAGCCGCGTTGTGCCATCTTCTCAGATTCCGGCATTTGCGAAACATTGCGACCAATCATCGGATCACCGAGATCCTTGCTTACTTCAGCGAGAATGCCTGCATCCTGATAATGAGTTACAGCTTTGACAATCGCAGCCGCGCGCCTGGCAGGGTCACCACTCTTGAAGATGCCCGAGCCAACGAAAACGCCGTCCACGCCGAGCTGCATCATCAAGGCCGCATCGGCAGGTGTCGCAAGACCACCCGCCGCAAAATTGACAACTGGCATGCGCCCCAGTTCCTTGGTTTCTTTAACGAGATCATACGGCGCGCCGATTTCTTTTGAATAGCGCATCAATTCTTCATCAGCCATGGTCGTCAATCGGCGAATATCGCCCAACACCGTGCGCGCATGACGCACCGCTTCAACGACATCGCCTGTGCCTGCCTCGCCTTTCGTGCGGATCATCGCCGCGCCTTCCCCAACGCGCCGCAACGCTTCACCAAGGTTGCGGCATCCGCATACGAACGGCACTTTGAAGTTGTGTTTCAAAATGTGATTTGCTTCATCTGCAGGTGTGAGCACTTCGGACTCGTCAATGTAATCCACACCGATCGCTTCAAGGATCTGCGCTTCCACAAAATGGCCAATGCGGCATTTCGCCATCACCGGAATCGAGACCGACTCCATGATCTTCAGGATCAGATCAGGGTCAGACATGCGCGCCACGCCGCCATCCGCTCGGATATCAGCTGGCACTCGTTCAAGCGCCATCACTGCACAGGCGCCCGCATCTTCGGCGATCTTTGCATGGTCCGCTGTCACCACATCCATAATAACTCCGCCCTTGAGCATTTGAGCTAAGCCCTTCTTAAGTGCGAAGGTTCCAGTCTGTTGTTCCATTCTTTACTCCTTTTATAGTTCGCGTTCGGATTTTACCATTGATATAGACTCCACGCCGCGCGCTGGGCCGACAATGGATCCCGTTAAATTGAATATGATTCCACTGTTGCGTATTCCCACTTCGCTCGCTACTTCGTAGAGCTATCTCTGAAACCCAAATGGTGGGTTGAAAGATGGGACAATGGATTATTGTTGAGCTAGTTGGGAGATCATTTGATGAGTGGATGCAGAGGACCTGCGAGCGTGAAACGGATTGCGAGTTTGTTGCATTCGTTAAAACGGGAAAGTGGAGCCAGGTAATTTTAGCTCCACTTCCACCCTCATTCTCTCCCACAATTAATTTCAGCATGAGCCATGTTATATTTAATGGTATATGGGCCCCGTTTCAAAAGTGATCTACTGTGTTATTTGTGTCTGCTCAGGGACAACGATCGCCATGATCAGATAGACCAACGCAATACCGCCGAAGCCCGTGAAGAAAGCCAGCACTGTCAGCAAACGGACGATAGTCGGGTCAATGCCGAGATAATCGCCCAGCCCTGCGCAGACGCCCGCTATCATACGGTTGGACGTACTGCGAGTCAATTGCTTGTAGTTGGTGTTCATATTGCACTCCTTTCGATGATTTCTACAAGGACATACGCAGGGGAGTGCAGGCGGTTGCAGAGTTAGTTAGTTGGTCGAGGGCAGTATCGGCTGATATTGCTGCAAATATTTTGCTACAGAGGAGAGAAAATGACAAACTACATTTGCGCAACTTGCGGAGTCCAATACGGGGAAACAGACGGCTTGCCCGAGCATTGTCTCATTTGCGAGGATGAAAGACAGTACATTGGGCAAAAAGGTCAACGCTGGACGACCATCCCTGAACTGCAAAAGGAATATCACAATCGAGTCGAAGATATTGACCCTAATCTGACAGGCATTGGCACGGTGCCTGGCTTTGCGATTGGTCAACGCGCCCTTCTGGTCCAGACACCGAACGGAAATGTGCTATGGGACTGCGTCAGTCTGCTGGATGATGCCACAGTCGAAGCGATTCGTGCGCGCGGTGGAATTTCAGCGATTGCGGTCTCGCATCCGCATACGATTGGGTCGCTGGTGGAGTGGAGTCACGCCTTCGATAATGCTCCGATCTACTGGCATGCGGACAATCGCGAATGGGTCGTGAGGGATGATCCCGCTTACACGTTCTGGGCCGGAGAAACACATCCATTAATCGATGGGCTAACCCTGGTTCGTTGCGGTGGTCATTTCCCTGGCTCAACGGTATTGCACTGGCCGAATGGAGCAGAGGGCCGCGGTGCACTGCTGGTTGGGGATACCATGCAGGTCGCGCAGGACAAGCGCTATGTCAGTTTTATGTATAGTTATCCGAATATGATTCCCCTGAACGAGCGTTCAGTCGAGCGCATCGTTCAGGCAGTGGAGCCCTTTGACTTTGATCGCATCTATGGCGGCTGGTGGGAATATCTCGTGGCCCCTGATGCCAAAGCGGCTGTGAAGCGCTCTGCGGAGCGATATATCAAGGCGATCAGCCTGTAATATCTAACCCCACCTCAATATTCACCCGATGCCAGGCATTATTCATGTACCCTTTAAAATTCCAAACCTGCGAAATATCCTGTGGTTGTGTGTTGGCAGAAGTGTCCATGGCGCGCACAACCAGTTGATATCTTCCTGGCTTCAATTCAAAGCTTGCCTTCCATAACGTCCACGCCCAACAACTTGTATCATTAAACAATTCGGCCTGCACCCAGTTGCTGCCGCCATCCCACGAGACCTCCACACGCGCAATTTCCGTCCCACCCGTTATCGAGTATCCCTGCACAGTCACAACCTCTGCAGGGATGCATTCATTTTCATAATGTGAACAGATCACAGAGGTAACATTCATTTCACCGAGCATCACACCCTCCTCCCATTCCGCAGTCTCAGGGCCGATGTGCGCAGCAAACAACCGATAAGCATGGCTTTGAAAATAATTTTGTGATGGTTCGTCCTGCACAGTAATACAATCCAGCCACTTAACACTACGCGCGCCAATATAACCTGGCACGATCGTCCGCAACGGAAATCCATGCACAGGGGTCAGCGGCTCGCCATTCATTTCATACGCCAGAATAACTTCAGGACTCAATCCCTTTGCAAGAGGGATTGAGCTGCCATATCGAAAACATTTATTGAGACGTTCGATCTCATCCAGCCCGCCAAATTCCACATGCAGATAAAGACCCGCTTCGCTTTCCACGCCCGCGGCTGTCAGCACATCCCGAAGCCTGATCCCAGCCCAGACGGCATGGCTGATCGCATCCACTCCCCAGCCCAACTCATTCGGGATCGGTTTCACAGCCGTTAATTCCTCACGTCGATTCCCGGCACATTGTAAAGTAGCGGAGACGTTCACACGCTCAAAATTATTTTTGATGTCGCCAAGTGATAAAGACAAGGGCTGTAAGCCCCTGCCATTTATTTCCAACCGATACGAGTCCACGTCCACCTCAGGCACATCGCCATGGCTGCGCACAAAGAACAGATCCGTTGGCGTGACATAAGATCGATTCAGTAATTTGGGCGGCGGCCCGGCATTGAAAGGCTTCACCTGCCTCACCACAAGATCAGGATGTTTATCAAATAATGAGTTGGTCAAACTGCCTCACCTTTTGTCTTACTCAATTCCTGAATCATAATCGAAAAGACCCATATCACAAACACAAAACCCTGCCAAGGAACGGATGAAAATCAAGTATGATATTCAAAAATAACAACCAAAGGACAAATAAATGGAAGCAATCCTACTCATCATCCTCATCGGTCTGGCAGGCGGCGTGGCAGTGGGCTTCAGGGCCCGATGGCCAGCATGATCAGTCAACGGCTTGGGATCTTCGAAAGTGTATTCATTGTCCATATCGGAGGGGCATTGATTGCGTTGCTTCCGCTACTGTTTTATGGTGGCGGAAAACTCGCGCAATGGAAGGAACTCCCCTGGTATACGCTCATTGCAGGAACGTTTGGGCTCATTGTGATCAGCGCTATCAGCTATATGATCCCGCGCGTTGGGGTCGCAGCGGCAATCATCGCGGTTGTCGCGGGGCAGTTGCTGGTTAGTACGCTCCTGGATCACTTTGGGCTGCTTGGAGCAATGGAACGACCACTGGACCTGACCCGCGCGATTGGGCTGGCTGTGGTTCTGGTTGGAGTCTGGCTGACGGTGAAATAGAACTCACACAAATGTTTTTTCTGTGCTCTTTGTAACTATTCCCTCTTCTCGCATAAATAACACAACCTCATGATCCTCAGCTCATCATAATTCACAGTCCCATTAAATTTGTCATACACGGGCTTCAACATATCCGGGCTGATCTCATCGAACGCTGCAAAAACTTTTTGCTGAATATCCGGCGGAAGTTTTGAGAGCGAGATCAAATCCTCCGCGGTACGAAGCGGGTTGCCCGCCATGATGAAGCGCGCCAGATGATTCAATATCGTATCCGCGGTCACGTTATGGCGCTTCATTAAATTATCAACACTCTCGCCTGCGTTGTAAGCCTCACCCACCGCCACATAACGACGGTTCGCATCCTTATCCGCCTGCCGCATAGGCGTTTTATATTTCTCGTCGAGCTCATTCGCCCTGCAATATTCCCTGATGATCGCCAGGAACGCCGCGCCATAACGCTCATACTTCACCTTGCCCACCCCACTAATATTTAACATTGGCTCGCGGCTCTGCGGAAAATACACTGCCATCTCCACCAAAGTCTTATCCGAAAAGATCACATAAGGCGGGACTCCTGCCGCGTCTGCCAGTTCCTTTCGCTTATTGCGAAGCAAACTGAACAGAGATTTGTCATAATCAGACTCGATGGATGCCTTGCTGCGCGCGCCCGGGCGTTCGCTCTTCTTCGCCTCATTAATCTGACCTTTTACCTGCTCCCGCGACCTGAGTATCTCCGCCCCTTTGGGGGTCACCGACAATACGCGATAAGCTGGCTCCTGGTTCAATAAGCCTTTCTCCACCAATTGACGACTGATATGCATCCATTGGCTTTTGGTCAACTCCGTGCCGATGCCAAACGTGGATAATGTCTTGTGGCTGTATCTTTCTATCTTTTCGTTCCTCGCACCAATCAGAATATCAACAATGTGCGCCGCGCCGAAGCGTTCGCCGCTGCGCTTTACACAGGAAATAAACTTCTGTGCGGGAACAGTGATGTCTGTCAGTTCGCTTTCTTCCACACTGCAGTTATCGCACACGCCGCAATTTTCAGGTATGAAGGTCTCGCCGAAATACGAGAGCAAAGGCTTGCGCCTGCACGCGCTCCCCTCGGCGTAGCGCGTCATCGCATCCAAATGCTGGTATGAAGATGTTCTTTCAGGTTCCTCTTTTTGGTCAATGAAATACCTGATCTTGCTTGCATCGCCATAGTTATAAAGCAACAGGCAATGCGCGGGCAAATCGTCGCGCCCCGCGCGTCCGATCTCCTGATAATAACTCTCGACACTCTTCGGCAGATCAAAATGGATGACAAAGCGCACGTTCGGTTTGTTGATCCCCATGCCGAATGCAATCGTCGCGACGATGATTTGCGCATCGTCACGGATGAAGGCTTCCTGGTTGCGCCTGCGTTCATTATCTTCCAGCCCCGCGTGATACGGTCTCACGGAATATCCATAGCGCGCCAGGGTGGCGGCGAGTTCGTCCACTTGTTTGCGCGAGAAACAATAGATAATGCCAGATTGGTCCTTGAAATTTTCGAGGAAACGTAACGTCTGCGAAACAGGCTCGCGCTTGGGCGTCACTTCGATAAAAAGATTCTCGCGGTTGAACGAAGCCACAAACTCATTTGATTGCGAAAACCCCAGCGTGGATGCAATGTCGTTGCGGACGCGCGGGGTGGCGGTGGCTGTCAACGCCATGCACACAGCGGATGGGAACATCCGGCGCACGCCTACTAGTTGACGATATTCGGGGCGGAAGTCGTGTCCCCACTCTGAGATGCAGTGGGCTTCGTCAATCGCAAGCAGATCCACTTGCAGTCCGGAAAGAAGCGAGGAGAGTCTGGAAGTTAGAAGAGTTTCAGGCGCCACGTAAAGCAGCTTAATGAGTCCCCTCTTCACCAGATCCATATTCTGCTGATATTCCTCCGGGGCGAGCGAACTATTGAGAAATAACGCCGGCACGCCCAAAGCACTCAACTGCTCAACCTGATCTTTCATCAAGGCGATCAGCGGCGAAACGACAACGGTCAGCCCGTCAAAAAGCAACGCCGGCACCTGATACGTGAGCGACTTGCCGCCGCCCGTTGGCATGATGACGAGCGTATCGCGGCGCGCTTGCACATTCGCAATGATCTCGCGCTGGAGGGGTTTGAAGGTATCGTACCCAAATGTGGTCTTGAGAATGGATTCGGGGGTATTGACCATATAGTTTGATAGTCATTAGTCAGGTGGTCTTTAGTCGTTTTGTGTGTGAAGGACCGCCTGAATTGAAGAGAGATTACAAATTATTCTGGCTTGGATTTATTCAAAAGATCCACCGCTGATTTTTGAAAAGAAGATTTCAGGTCTTTTGGATTGATCGGCTTCAACATCTTCACAGGCCAGCGTTCCAATTCGTCGGGGAATTTTTCACAACGATTCAGGGCAATTGCAAACCAGTATGCATCGAAGCCTGTGTCTTTTTGAGCGGCCTGCTCCATTAGAACTTCAATGGATTCTTTTTGTAAAATGAAATATAAGTCTATAGCATCGCGGGGTTCTGAACGGCCAAAATAAGCCAGCAATTTATCTGTGCTTAAGTCTTCGTAGTTGTTAACTTGCACACCTGTTTCGGATAATATGGTTGGCCCAAATCGGAAGGGAGAATCAAGGGCCAAATCCACTTTCAATTCATCGCCCACTAAAAACTCTACAAAGGTCGCAAAACGGCGCACGACTTTAATTGGCAGGTTGTTTTCCGCGCAAACTTTTTCGATTTGAAACGAAGTTGGTTGAACAAGTCCATCCATTCCTGTGAATACATCCAGGTCATAAGATAAACGATGACCGAAGTAATATTCAGCCAGGGCTGTCCCCCCTGACAGGTAAAATTGACTTTGGTCTGGAAGTGTGGCAAATATTTCCAAAAACTGTTTTTGGAGAGGCGTGAGAATGCCTAAACCTTTGATTGGTTTAGTTTCTGACATCGCGATACTCCAGATAGCGCTTCCATAAACTATGGATTTCTTCGGGCAGATTTAACAATTCCAATTCAACCGCAATTTCCTGAATATCCAACTTGCGAATATCTTCTGCGCGTCCATATATCAGCGTTTGTTTTAACAGCCAGCGACGCTGAAATGGATCACTTGAATCAATCTGGTCGGTGCTCCAAACAATATGACGGGGCGGATGAATAACCATGTTAATAAAGATATTACCACGAATTTTAGACCTGCTTATAAGCCAC
>Ga0184637_10002150_pt1 | contig 12776 bp, 9 predicted proteins | sample PLM3_127_b2_FD_133143 | JGI IMG/M metagenome (GOLD analysis project Ga0184637, IMG submission 133143) | Groundwater sediment microbial communities from an aquifer in East River, Colorado, USA - PLM3_127_b2 | ecosystem: Environmental > Terrestrial > Soil > Riparian zone | place: USA: East River...
CGAAGGATCCCGCGACCCTCGGCCAGAAGGTCCTGGCCCTCACCCTCGGCGGCAGCCAGAAGTTGATGGACCTGAACGTGGCGGCCGCCCGGGGCATCCTGGGTCTGGGCGAGATCCTCGTCGGCCGCGCCGAGCAGGCAGCCAAGGAGAACGCGGAGGCCACCTCGGCCTACCTGGGGAAGGTGCAGGCCATCTACCGCCCGACCCCCCAGAACTAGCCCTCCGCAAAACCGAACGGCCGACAGGAATCTTCCTGCCGGCCGTTTGTTTTTCCCTCGGTTCTCCGAACGGTCAGCCCCTGGCCAGCTTCTCCTCCACCTCCCGGAGCTTTGCCTTCAGGGCCTCCACCTCAGCCTTGAGGGCGGCGGCCCGGTCCCCCTCATCCGTGGCCCGGGGGGCCATGCCCCGCCAGAGGGCTTCCATGGGAGCCAGCCAGCCCTCGGCGACCTTCCCCCCGGCCTTGGCCAGTTCCTGGAGCTGTTTCTCCCCCTCCCGCTGGGTCTTCAGGAAGGCGTCCAGGTTGGAAGCCAGGGCCTGCTGGAGGGCGGCTTGCATCGCCTCCCCATACTGGACGAGCTGGTGCAGGAACTGGACCGGGAGGGGATGGCGCTTCTGCTTCTCCCCCTCCAGGAGAATCTGGGCCAGGGTAACGCTCGTCAGGTCCTCCTCGGTGTCGGCGTCCACGACCCGGATGGCCTTCCCCTGGCGGACCATCTCGGCGATCTCCTCCAGGGTGACGTAGCGACTCTGACCCGGGTCGTAGAGTTTCCGGTTGCTGTACTTCTTGATGGTCACCGTGGCGCCAGGCATCCCCGCTCCCGTCCCGGAAATCGGCCCCGGGACCCGGGGGCATCTTAGATGAGGGCCTCCGGCCTGTCAAATGGGCCGGGGGCGGGGGGAGGCGCAGGCGGGACACGGTGGTGGCGGGGGAGACCCCGCGCCGGTGCCCGACCTGACGCAGGGAGAGACCCGCCGGGCGGAGAGCACGCAGCAGGGCGAGGTCCAGCGGCTTCGTGCGGGGATGGCGTCCGGCCTCCCGGAACCTCACCTCCCGCAGCCTGGCGGCGCGCCGCAAGACTGACCCCTGTTCACGCGCGATCGCGCCGCTGCCTCAGGCCCCCCTTTCCGTTTCCACCAGTCCGGGCCAGGGCTGCCTCGAGCTGGAGGAGACGCTGGTGAAGGGGGAGCAGATCCGGATGGTGCCGGGACCAGCCGGCGACGAAGGCCCGGCGCCCAATCGCCGCCAGGGCGCCCCGCGCCGCATGGGGGTGCCGCGGGCGCAGGCGGAAAATCCTCCGCCCCAGCTCGATGAAAAGGGAACGTCTGGCCCGCAGGAGGCGCTGGCGCACCCCGTCCCGGCCCGTGATTCCCGCCATGCTGTCTTCCGATCCCGCCAGCCCCGCCGCCACCCCCGGGGGAACCGTCGCTCCCCCGGGGGTGGAAATGGCACCCTCCCTCCCGGGCGCCTGCGGTCCTCACTCCTCCCCGAAAAGCGTCGAGGTCGCGGTCCGCCGGACCGGGTCGCACGGGACTCCCGGAGCCCCCGCGGCCGTTCGGGAACAGACATCCGCAAGCAGTGGGCCCGCCTCCCCCAGCTCCCCCAGGGCTAATAGCCGGGTGGCCGCCGCGGCCATGACGGGCCACTCCTGGGCACGCCGTGCGTGCTCGGCGGCCCGCAGATAGGCCGACCGCACGCTGACCTTCTGGTAGCGTTGTACCCCGAGGCTCTGGAGGAGATCGCCGACCCGGACCAGGGGGGCCCCAGCCCCCGCCGCCTCCGCATCGAGGAAGGCTTGGTAGGCGCAGCGCAGGGCAAGCGTCTGCTGGCCCCGGGTCGCCGCTGCGCCGGCCTCCGCCAGGGCGCCCTCCCAGTCACCCGGCGCGCACCGGGTGCTCAGGCGGGTTCCCTCGGGAAAACCCAGCCAAAGCGTCGCAGCAAGCGTGATAAGGACGGCCAGCGCCGCTCCCAGTCCGCCCAGCCACGCCCCAACCCTGGTCTCTCCGCGACCCTCTGCCTCTCTCATCCGTGTCCTCCCGCGCCGCGCGCGCCCTCGGGACCCAAAAAACCGAAAGGCAAGGGCCATGCCGAGTGGCACCGCTGGCACCCATGACGCAATAGACCGGAGGTAAAGGATTTAGCGGCGGAGGAACGAAAGAGAGCGTGGTGGGAGAAGCGCAGGAGTTCCGAGGTGAAGCAGGCCGTTTCCGAAACGAAACACGCCTAGCGGCCAGACGGCTCGATCCGGTACGCCTTCATCTTGCGCCACAGGGTGGTCCGCCCGATCCCGAGGGCCCGGGCGGCCAGGCTCAAGTTCCCGTTGAGCTCGTGGATCCGGCGCAGGATCAGTTCCCGCTCCATCTCTTCCAGCGTGCCGGCCGCTGGCGCGGGCCCGTCCCCTTTGGAGCGGGGGCCGCTCCGCAGGACCTCCGGGAGGTCCTCCGGACGGATCACAGGGCCTGTGGTGAAGGCGACCGCCTGTTCGACGGCGTTCTCCAGTTCCCGGATGTTGCCGGGGTAGTCGTAGGCCTGGAGCACGGCCAGGGTCTCCCCGCTGAAGCCCTTCATCGGCTTGCCCGACCGGCGGCTCGCGACCCCGAGGAAGTGGTGCGCCAGGAGGGGGATATCTTCCCGGCGGACCCGCAAGGGCGGCAGATGCAGAGCCACGACGTTCAGGCGGTAGTAGAGGTCCTCCCGGAAGGCCTTCTCGCGGATCGCGCTGGCCAGGTCCCGGTTCGTGGCGGCCAGGATGCGGACATCCACGCGGATGGGCCGGTTATCCCCGAGGCGGCGAATGAGCCGGTCCTCCAGGACCCGGAGGAGCTTGGCCTGGATGCCGGGCGGGGTGTCCCCGACCTCGTCGAAGAAGAAGGTCCCCCCGTGCGCCTCCTCCAGGAGGCCCTTCCGGCTGGCCACGGCCCCGGTAAAGGCCCCCTTGATGTGGCCGAACAACTCGCTCTCCAGGAGCTGCTCCGGGAAGGCCGCGCAGTTGACCGAGACGAAGGGCTTGGTAGCCCGGAGCGACCGGGCGTGGATGGCCCGGGCCACGAGCTCCTTGCCCGTCCCGCTCTCCCCCGTGATGAGGACCGTGCTGTCGCTCACCGCCACCCGGGCTGCCTTCGCCAGGACCGCCTGCATCGCCGGGCTCTGCCCCAGGAGTTGCTCGAACCCCGCCCGGGTCTTCAAATCCTCCCGCAGGAGCCGGACCTCGGTCGTGAGGCGCGCCTTCTCGAGGGCGTTGCGGACCCGCGCCAGGATCTCCTCGGCCTGGAACGGCTTGCTGACAAAGTCGAAGGCCCCGAGGCGCATCGCCTCCACCGCCGCCTCGATGCTGCCATAGGCCGTCATGAGGATGACCTCGGTCTGGGGCGCGGCCTTCTTCGCCGCCGCCAGGACCTCCAGGCCCCCTACGGGGGTCATCTTGAGATCCGTCATGACCAGATCGTAGATCTCCCGCTCCAGGCGGACCAGGCTCTCCGTCCCCCCGGCGGCCTCCTCGACCTCGTACCCCTCCCGCTTCAGGCTGATCGCCAGGCTCCGCCGCATCCCGGGCTCGTCGTCAACGACCAGGATCCGTGGCATCGACGTCCCCCTCCCGAACCGGCAGGCGGATGCGGGCGAGCGCGCCCCCCGCCGGCCCCCCCTCCAGGGTTAAGGTCCCACCATGCTCCTCTACGATGCGGCGGGCGATCGGCAGCCCGAGGCCGGTCCCGTCCGGCTTGGTGGTGAAGAAGGGCTCGAACAGGCGTCCCTCGGCCTCCCGGGGGAGGCCCGGCCCGGTGTCGCTGATCTCCAGGGAAAGCCAGCCCACCCCATCGGGCCCCGCCCGCACGGCGGCGCGGGTGAGGAGGCGCCCGCCCCCCGGCATCGCCTGGGCCGCGTTCAGGTAAAGGTTCCAGAGCACCTGGCTCATCTGGTGGGGGTCCAGCCCGAGGCGGGGGAGGGCGGGGTCCAGAACCGCCTCGAAGCGCACGCCCCCGTGACACCGCTCATCCTGCTCCAGAGCCAGCAGCACATCCTTGATCAGGGCGGCCAGGTCGGTCTCCTGCAGGGCCAGCGGCCGCGGCCGGCCGAAGACCAGGAAGTCCGAGACGATCTCGTTGAGGCGCCCGGCCTCGCGCCGGATGATCTCCAGGAGCTCCGCGTCCTCCCCCTGGAGGCGGAGGCTCCGCTGGAGCGTTTCGGTCGCGTGGCTGATGGCCCCGAGCGGGTTGCGCGTCTCGTGGGCGATGCCGGCGGCCAGTTCGCCGACGGCGGCCAGGCGGGCGGAGCGGACCTGCTCCGCCTGGGCGACCAGCAGGTCCTCGTGGGACTGGCGGAGGTTCTCGTAGAGACGGGCATTCTCGATGGCGGAGGCCGCGTGCTGCGCGAAGATCCGGAGGGTCTGCAAGGACTCCGGGGGGATGGGCCGCCGCGTCACCTTGTTATCCACCCCGAAGACGCCCACGCTCCGACCGCGCGCCACCATGGGGACGACGGCGAAGGCGCGGGTGCGCAAGGCAGCGACCTGGGCCAAGGGAGGCTTCAGCCGGAGGGCGGCCGGGAGCGGGGCATCCGCGGGGAAGAAGAAGTCGGCCTGGTCCCGGTAGGCCCTGGCAAAGGCCCCGCCCTCGTCCGAGAGAGGGAGAGCCAGACCCTTGAGGCGGGGCAGTTCACCGCTCACGTCCCGGGCGGCGGTGAGACGGAGTTCCCGCTCGCCGGGATCCGGGAGGAAGACGGTCGCCCGGTCCAGACTCAGGACTTCCTGGACCGTCTGGACGATGAGGTCGAGCCGGGCCGCCTCCGGCATGGGCGCCTGCACGCTGACCGAGAGCCGGTAGAACTCCTGGAGCTGGCGGTTGACCGCCTCGAGCTGGCGGAGGGAAGTGTGCAGCCGCTCGTACAGGCGGGCGTTCTGGACAGCGACGGCCGCCTGGCTGGCCAGCGTGCTCAGTGTTTCAACCTGCTCTTCGGTGAAGGGGACCGGACGCCGGTTCGCCACCCAGAGGATGCCCAGAATCTTCCCTTGGTGCAGGAGGGGAATCGCCGCCGCCGCCGTGACCCCCTCGCGCCGCACCCGGTCATCGAAAGGGTGGGTGATCCGGGGGTCCGCCAGGTAGTCGGCGGTCACGAAGGCCTCCCCCGTCTCCAGGACCTTCCCCCCCAGGCCCTGGCCCGGGACAATCTCCAGGTCCATGAAGGCAGGGGTGGGGCTCCCGGCGCTCGCCATGATCGTGGCCACCTTCGTCTCCGGGTCGTAGGGGGCGATGACCGCCGTGTCACTCCCCACCAGTGCCTGGGCGTGGCGGACGATGGCCTGCAGAACGTCAGAGAGGCGGAGGCTCGAGGAGACGTGGCGGCTGGTCTCGAAGAGAGCCTGGAGCGACTCCGCCATCTTGTTGAAGGCGGCCGCCACCTCCCCCAGTTCGTCGCCCGAAAAGACCGGGATGCGGCGGGTCAGCTTCCCCCGCGCCAGGTCCCGGGCCGCCTCGGCGAGGGTCTGCATCGGAAGGGCAACGCGCCGTCCCTGGATGAACGCCAGCCCGACGCCGGCCACGAGGGCAAGCCCTCCCAGGAGGAGAATCGAGTCGCGGGTTTCCCGGATCCCCCGGAGCGGCTCCTCGAGCGAGATGGCCAGGCGCGCGACAGCCCGGCGGGTGTTCACGACCAGGACAGGAGTGGCAAAGTCCATGGCCCGGGTCCCGTCTTCCAGGAGGACCTCCTGCACCCGGGGCGCATCCACCCGCAGCGCCCCGAGGCTGGCCGGGTTATCCAGGACCCGCCCCACCTGGCCGGCGTCGCTGTGGACGCGGACGCGGCCGCTGAAGTCGAGGAGCATGGCGTAGTGGATGTCGGAGCGGCTGGCGATGCTCCCGACCTCCTTCTGGAGGAGCAGGAAATCGTCCGCCACGATCCCCTGGACACTGCTGAAGGCAAGGAGCTGAACGAGGTGTGTGCCCTCCTTCCGGACCTGGCCGAGCAGGGCCCGCTCCTGCACGAGGAGAACGCTGGGGAGGAGGATCGCAAAGAGGAGGACGACCGAGAAGGTCAGCTGGAGGGCAAACTTCTGCCTGAGGCTGAGGCGGGCATAACGCGCGCGCATCCACCTCATGGCGCCCCCCGAGGGGGAGACAGAGCAGGTAGCCGGCTAACGCTGGAGGCGAGCGGCGCGGAGGGAGAGAGCGGGGCGCCGGTAGGGTGCCCCTCTCATAGCCCGAACCGGTTCCCGTGTCAAGCCCCGAGTCCTTGACAGCCACCCCGTGAGATGGTAAGAGGCGGGCACCGCCACCGTCTCTTTCCCCGAGGATTCTCCCCGCGGCCGGGGAGGGAGGGCCCCGTGCCGTTCCGGGCCCACCGGTGCGTACACCGGTCGGTCGAGGAGGACCTGGAGGCTACCCGCCGGCTGGGTGAGGCTGCGCGGGCGGCCCGCCGGGCCCTCGGGGGGCGGTCCGGCCGCATCGGGAACATCGCCTACCTGGAGGACGACGGCACCCTCCTCACCCGCGACGGGCTCTGGCTGCTCGCGGCCGCGGCGCGCCGGTTCTTCGTGGAACTCGCGGCCGACGCCTTCGACTTCGTCTCCTTCTTCCCCCAGACCGGGCCGGACGACGGCGCCTTCCACCTCCTCATCCACAACGCCGACCGGGGGATAGGCAAGCCGGCCGTGGACCGCCGCGCATCCTACGGCGAGACGTCCCGCCTCCAGAGCGTCCACCTCTTCTATCCGCTCCCCGCGCTCCCCGCAAATCCCACGGAGCGCCTGCCGGGCAACAACGACACGGTTCTCTCTCTGATTGCCCAGGAGGTGGGCCACCGCTGGGGGGCCTCGGTCCGCTTCCGGGACCCGGTGGGTCGCCTGAGCGGGGACCTGCTGGGGCGAGACGGGAGTCACTGGAGCTTCTTCCTCGATACCGGGGCCTCTGCCTTGGAAGGAAACCGGTGGGAGGCCATCGGACGGCATCACTGGAGCCTGACCCCGACCGACGGCTACTCCCCTCTCGACCAGTACTTGATGGGCCTGCGCCCGCCGGAGGAGGTCCCGCCCCTCAGGTTGCTCCGGCGCGCCCGGGACCCCGACGGCCGGTCCTGGTCCGCCAGGGACCGGCCGACCACCGGGGTTCGCCTGGCGGCATCGGTGGAGGAGGTCCCGCTGGCGGCCATCGCGGCCGCGGAGGGGCCGCGCGATCCCCCGCCCCGGCCCGGGCAACAGTTTCGCCACGCCTTCGTCCTCCTGCTCCGGCGACACGAGGGGCTGCTGGGGGTCCGGATGCGCCAGTTGGACCGGATCCGGGGCTTCTGGGAGGCCCACTTCTTCCGGGCGACCGAGGGGCGGGCAACCCTCAGCACGGCGCTCTGATGGATCCCTGGCCGCCGGCAGGCCCGGAGCAGCGCCAGACCATGACAGCCCATCTGGCCACCTGGCGCGGCGCGACCGGCAGAGCCATTGCGCGGGCCTTGCGCCGGCAGGTTCGCCCCGGGAGCCAGGTTGCGGTGGTGGGAGCCGGGGTGGGGCTCCTGGCACTCCACCTGGCGCGGGCGACCCTCCGGGCTGCCCGGAGGGTCCACATCCTGGAAGGGGACCCATTTTCAAAAATCGGCAGGGTGCTGGCTGCCGCGCCCGATCTGGGAGGTCGGGTGCGCTTCCTCTCTCCCACGGGAGGGAAGTTGTCGGCGCCGGTGAACCTCATCGTCCTGGGAGCGGGGAGGGGGACCCCCGTCTGGGCTCTCCCCCTCTGGGCCGCCGCGGCGTGGACCCGCTGCGGCGGGCCCACGACCCGGGTCTTCCCTCCGTGGCTCGACATCACGATGGCGCCGACGCGGGACCCGATCCTGCACGGGGCGACCGCCGCCTTCTGGAGGCGGGGAGTTGCTGGCATCCGCTTCGGGAGCGCGGCGCAAGCCTTGTTGCAGGCACCCATCCTCACCCGAGCGGCGCGGCTCGACTGGCTGGCACCGCCGGTGACCGCTCGCTACCCGCTCGCGGGTCTTGCCCCCTTGCGGATGAGCGCGCTCTTCCGGGTCGCCCGGGCGGGTGGACTGACGGGATTCGCGCTTCTCGCGAGTCCAGCGGCTGGAGGGGCTGGCCTCGCCGCGCCCCACGGGCAGGGCGTGCTGCTCCCCCTGCCGGAGCCCACGCCGGTAAGGCGGGGGAGCGTGGTTCGGGCCGACGTCGTTTGGTGGCCGGGGCCAACGGGGGGAAGGTGGGAGTGGCGCTGGGCGGTCCAGGTCGCGGGCGGGGCATGGAAGCGGGGAAGGAGGACCCATGGCACAGCGAGGACGACGGGGGAAGAGCCGGCGGAAGCCCAGTGGCGAAGCGAGGGGGAGCGCCGGGGCGGCCCTGGAGCGGCTGATCCGGATCCCCGAGCCGATCGAAGGACGATACCGGGACGAGGCGGAGGCAGCGTTCGCCTGCCTTCAGTACCTCCACGACTTCCTACGGGCCGCGGAAGAGACCGGGACCTTCGATCGGGATCGGGACCGGGACCGCGACAGAGACCGTGATCGGGATAGGGACCGGGATCGCGACAGAGATCGGGACCGGTAGGGCGCAGGCCCTGGGAGGGAGGGTAACGATGACTCGATTCCGATGGGGGCTCCTCGCCCTTCTCGCAACGCTGGCTTCCGGCCTTCCCGTTCCGGGATCCGTCTGGGCGGAGGGCGGGACGCTCCTGTACGCTCTGGACAGCAACCCGCGAACCCTCGACCCGGCCAAGAGCGACATCAGCACGGCCAACATCGTCATCTGGCACCTCACGGAGAGCCTGGTGGCGGCGGACGCCGATGGGGCGATCCGTCCGGCCCTGGCCACCGCCTGGACCGTCAGCGACGACGGCCGGACCTGGACCTTCCGCCTCCGCGAAGGCGTCCGGTTCCACGATGGCACCCCCTTTGACGCCGGGGCGGTCCGGTTCAATTTCCTGCGACAGATGGCGCCGGCCCCGCCCGGGCCGGGGAAGACCCTGCCGTATCTCTACGGCGAGTTCCTGGAGATCCTGGACCGGGTGGAGGCTCTGGACGCCCGCACCGTCCGCCTGGTCCTCAAGCACCCCTACGGTCCGCTCCTGAACACCATGGCCAATAACTACGGCCCCATGGCCTTCGTCAGTCCCGCCGCCTACCGCCAGGAGGGAGAGGCGTACGGGAAGCACCCAGTGGGGACGGGCCCGTTCAAGTTCGAGCGGTGGGTGGAGAAGCAGGAAATCGTCCTGGGAGCCAACCGCGACTACTGGGCGGGTCCCCCCAGGCTGGAGCGGGTGACCTTCGTCATCGTCCCGGATGCCGGGGAACGGGTCCGGCAGCTCCTGGATGGGGGACTGCACGTCATCACCGACTTCGGCCCGCACGACGTTGAGCGGATCATGGCGGCGGCCGCGGTGGAGTTCCTCCCGGTCGCCCGGCCCCGCATCGAGTACCTGGGGATCTCAAACCACCTCAAACCCTACACCGACCCCCGCGTCCGCCGCGCGGTGGCCCATGCCATCAACGTGGACCGGACGGTCCTGTACCTCACCCGGGGGACGGCGATCCCGGCCCACGGCCCCATGCCTCCCGGTCTTACGGGGTACGACTCGGCGGCACGCCAGGCCCCCTACGACCCGGCGCGGGCGCGGACCCTCCTGGCAGAGGCCGGACTTCCCCAGGGCTTCCGGACGAGCCTCATGACCTATGCCTTCATCCCGGGCCGCCTCGAGCTCGGCCGGGCCATTCAAGCCGACCTGGAGAAGGTCGGGATCCAGGTGGACTTCATCCCGGCCAGGAACTGGGACGAGGTGTACGCCGTCTTGGAGCGGGACACCCCGCTCCTCTTCACCGACGGCTGGACCGCGGACTTCATGGATCCGGACAACGTCCTGTTCACCCTCTTCTACTCCAGGTCCCCGAGCAACTACACCAAGTACCGGAGCCCGGAGGTGGACGCCCTGCTCCTGCGAGCCCGCAAGAGCACGCGGGAAGCGGAGCGCGCGGCCGCCTACCAGGAAATCCAGCGCCGGGTGGTGGCGGAGGCCCCTTCGGTCTTCCTGACTCACCCCTACGTCCTGGCGGCGCACGCCAAGAGCGTCCGGGGGCTCACCCTGAACATGCTGAAGCGCCCCGTGGACAGGCTGTGGGGAGTGGAGCTCAGCCGGTAGGTCCCGCGGCGAGGTGGAAGGGAAGGCGCCCCCGTCGCGTCCGCACCACGCCGGACCAGGTGACCCGGCAGCCCGGGCCCCGCTCCGCGAGCGCAAGGCGGAGGCGGAGGGCAGTTGCCCGTCCCACGCGGACGGCAGCGGGGAGAGGAAGGAAGACGGGCCGCCAGGTCGTCCCCTGCCGACTCGAGAGCAGGTGGCCCGGCGCCAGCTCCGCCTCGAAGGAGGCACCGAACCCGGCCAGGAGGCCCTCCCGGAGGTCCCGGAAGGCGACGACCCCGGCGAGGCGCGGCGGCGGGCCGGTCCCGGCACCGAAGTCGATGTCCCAGATCACGGCAGGGGGCGCGAGGCAGTCCCCCTCGTGCCACCGGATCTTGTAGATCCGCCGGCAGGCCTGGGCGGCCCCCTGCCCCGCGGCGCCCGAGAGCCTTCGCCAGGGGGCGAGCACCTCCCGCGAGAAGGCGGGGAGGGCCAGGGGGGCCACGAGCAACCGGAGGCGGCAGGGGAGGACCCGGGCCCCCGGCTGCAGGTGCCGCCGACGCGCATCCCGGACGATGGCTCCGAGCCCCTCCTCCAGGCCCAGGTGGCCAAGCGTCTCGGTGATCAGGAGGTCGGCCCGCTCCGGGAGCCGGATGGCCAGGGCGTCCCCTTCTATGACCCGAACCTTCGATCCGACCCCGTTCTCGCGGGCCACAGCGGCCGCCACCTCAGCCAGGCCGGTCCGCTCCACGGCGTAGACCCGCCGGGCCCCGGCCCGGGCGGCCAGCACCGCCAGCACCCCAGTCCCGCTCCCCACCTCCAGCACGACATCCCCCGGGCGCACCGCCGCCCCGATGGCGGCGGCGAAAGCCTGCACCCGCTCCCCGTCTTCGAGCAGTGGCTGGTGCTGCAGCAGGTGGGGGAACGGCTTGGAGAAGGCCCCGAGGTCCACCTCGGCCCAGGCCACCTCGGTCTCCCCCCTCATCTGGCACCCTTCTTGCCAGGCTAGAGCCCCTGGGTGCCCACGGGGGGCTCCAAGCGCCAGAGGACAGCCTAACAGATTGGATTTCCTGTGGTCCTGCAGCCCGCACCGTCCGGATTTGCCCCGGGGTATCGGGTTGACAACCGGGAGGGGATGCTTTAGGGTCGGCCTAACTTACCATAGGAGGAGGAGAGGGGCGAACCAGTTCTGGCGAGGGAGCGGGAGGCCATGGAGAAGCGAGAGAAGGAGAAGGCGCTGGACGTCGCGATCGCGCAGATCGAGAAGCTGTACGGCAGGGGCTCCATCATGAAGATGGGGGACAAGGGGGCCCTGGAGCCCATCGCCACCGTCTCCACGGGCTCCCTGGAGCTGGATGGGGCCCTCGGCGTGGGCGGGCTGCCGCGGGGGCGGGTGGTGGAGATCTTCGGCCCCGAGGCGTCGGGGAAGACCACGCTGGCCCTGCACGTCATCGCCGAGGCCCAGCGGGCGGGCGGCGCGGCCGCCTTCGTGGACGCCGAGCACGCCCTCGACCCCAAGTACGCCGAGACGCTGGGGGTCAAGACGGACGAGCTGCTCATCTCCCAGCCGGACACGGGGGAGCAGGCCCTGGACATCACGGAGGTCCTGGTGCGCAGCGGGGCCATTGATGTGGTGGTGATTGACTCGGTGGCCGCCCTGGTCCCCCGGGCCGAGATCGAGGGGGAGATGGGGGATGCGCACATGGGCCTGCAGGCCCGCCTCATGTCCCAGGCCCTCCGGAAGCTGACGGGCGCCATCAGCAAGTCTGGGACCTGCGTGGTCTTCATCAACCAGATCCGCGAGAAGATCGGGGTCATGTTCGGCAACCCCGAAACCACCACCGGCGGCCGGGCCCTGAAGTTCTACGCCTCGGTCCGCCTGGACATCCGGCGGATCGCCGCCATCAAGGACGGCGACACCGTGGTGGGCTCCCGGGTCAAGGTGAAGGTGGTGAAGAACAAGGTGGCGCCGCCCTTCCGGGAGGCGGAGTTCGACATCGTGTACGGGGAGGGGATCTCCCGGGCCGGGAGCCTGATCGACCTGGGGACCCAGCAGAAGATCATCGAGAAGAGCGGCGCCTGGTACGCCTACAGCGGGGAGCGGATCGGGCAGGGGCGGGACAACGCCAAGCGGTTCCTCCTGGAGAACCCGGCCATCGCGGCCGAGGTGGAGGCGAAGCTCCGGGAGGCGCTGGGGATCGCCGCACCGGCCAAGGCGCTGGCTGGGGCACCGGCCCCCAAGTAGGCCCGCGCCTCCCGAGGACCGGAGGAGAGTCCATGGAGCTGCAGGAACTCCTGAAGATGGCCGTGGAACGGAAGGCCTCTGACCTGCACATGAAGGTGGGGAGCCCGCCGGTCCTCCGTATTGACGATAGGCTCGTCCCCATCACCGAGAAGCCGCGCATCACCCAGGAGGATGCCATCCGGATGGCGTTCTCGGTGATGAACAGCAAACAGAAGGAAAGGTTCAAGGAGCACAACGAGATTGACCTGGCCTACAGCCTCCCCGGGCTGGGCCGGTTCCGGTGCAACGTTTTCCAGCAGCGGAGCACCGTGGGGATGGTGATGCGCGTCATCCCCATCAAGATCCAGACCATCCCGGAGCTCAACCTCCCCGCGGTCCTCGAGAGGATAGCCATGGAGCCCCGGGGCCTCATCCTGGTCACCGGAACCACCGGGAGCGGGAAATCCTC
>Ga0184637_10002151_pt1 | contig 12775 bp, 13 predicted proteins | sample PLM3_127_b2_FD_133143 | JGI IMG/M metagenome (GOLD analysis project Ga0184637, IMG submission 133143) | Groundwater sediment microbial communities from an aquifer in East River, Colorado, USA - PLM3_127_b2 | ecosystem: Environmental > Terrestrial > Soil > Riparian zone | place: USA: East River...
GAACCCGGCGATGCCGACGCCGTTGTCGGCGACCACCAGCCGGTAGCCGTTGTGCGCGCGCGTCACGGACACCGTCACTTCGCTCGCCTGCGCGTGCCTGATGACATTGGTGAGCCCCTCTTGCACCGAGCGGTAGATCGCGATGGCGATCTCCGGTGGAACGATCTCGCTGTCGGACAGAGACGTCAGCTCGACCTGGAGCCCGGCCTTCTTGCATATCTCTTCGACATGCCACGAGAGGGCCGCGCCGAGTCCCAGATGGTCGAGCAGCGAAGGGCGCAGGTTCTCGACGACGCGGCGCTTCAGGTCGACCGCCTCGTCGAGCACGGCCGACAGCCGCTGCAGGCGCGGCACCGCCTCCGGATCGAGCCGCTTGCTGTTGCCCTCGAGCCAGGCGATGTCGATCTTGGCCGAGGTCAGGATGCCACCGAGGTCGTCGTGCAGGTCGCGCGCCAGCCGTGCGCGCTCGCGCTCGCTGCTGGTTTGCAGGTAGTTCGACAGCGACGACAGCTCGGCAGTGCGGTCGGCCACCGTGCGCTCGAGCTGGTCGGCCTGCCGCTGCAGCTCCATGCGGTGCGCCTCGCGCTGCGTGAAGTGGCGGATCATCATGTTGGCGAGGATCGCGAGGAACACCAGGTTGATGAGCACGACGATGCCCACGCCGACCCGTTGCTGCATGAAGTGCCGGTCGAGCACTTCCTGGCGCCGCACGATCTCGTCGTTGAGTACGGTGTAGAACTCGTCCAGGCGCTGCGTGATCGCTTCCATCAGCACGAGGCCCTCGCCTTCGCGCATCTTCGCGATCGCCTTCTCGGGCTCGCCGCGCTCGATCATGAACAGCGAGAGCTTCAGGTCGTCTTCCTTCTTCTCGACCAGCGCGCGCAGCGCTTGCGCGCGGCCGCGCCATTCGAGGTTGTCGCCGGAGACGGTAGAGAGCTCCACGAGAGCGGTCTGCGCGGTCTGGACCGCCGCGTTGAAAGGCTTCAGGTAGCGGTTGCTGCCGGTCAGCAGGTAGCCGCGCTGGCTCGCCTCGGCCTGCACGAGGCCGGTGCGCATCAGCTCGAGCTGCGTGAGAGCCTTGCGAACCTGGTTCACGTCGTCGCGTGTCTGCGAGATCCGCCCGGCGGCCACCTCGGAAACCGCGAAGATGACCACCGACACCACCGCAGTGAGCAGCAGCGCGAGCAGCACCTGTGGGGGCGCGGCGCGCAACAGCCGGCTGATCACCACGGGGGGCGCGTGGGGTTTGGGCAACTTGAATCTCAGCAGCATCGGAGCTCTCATTGTCGATCACCGAGTGTCGCGCGCTTCAAAAACGAAAGCACCGCCGCGAGCCGTTGGCGGCCGCGGCGGTGAATGTGGCCGGTTCTCGAGAAGGATGGAGGAGACCAACCGGCCACGGGGAGATTTCGCCGGACCCTACCCTCGTCGGAACAGACCCAGCAGCAGCGTGACGAGGAAGACGGCGAGGAAGATGTAGAACAGGATCTGAGCGATGCTGGCGGCGCCGGCGGCGATACCGCCGAACCCGAACACGGCGGCGATCAGTGCGATCACGAAAAATACAGCGGCGTAATACAGCATGGTGAACTCCTCTGGTGGGTTGGGGGACGGTGATCAGCTCGGGGCACCCCGTCCTTCAAGCAAGTTGACGAGGTCGTCGGCGTGCTCCTCCTCGGCGGCAAGAATGTCCTCGAGCATGCGGCGCGTGGTCGGGTCGCGGTCACCGATGAACTGGACCATCTCGCGGTAGCTCTCGATGGCGATGCGCTCCGCCACCAGGTCTTCGGTGATCATCTCGGTCAACTGCGTGCCGTCGTGGTATTGCGCATGCGAGCGGTCGGCCAGCGTGCGCGGATCGAAGTCCGGCTCGCCTCCGAGCTGCGTGATGCGTTCTGCGATGCGGTCGCCGTGTTCGGCTTCCGCCGTCGCATGCTCCAGAAACTCGGCGGCCGCGGGCCGCGCCCTCAAGCCCTTGGCGACGTGGTAGTGCCGCTTGTAGCGCAGCACGCACACCAGTTCGGTGGCCAGCGCGTGGTTGAGCATCTCGATCAGACCCTCCGGCCGCAGGTGATAGTTCGCCGTGACGGCGCCTTCCATCACGCGTTGGCGAGCGCGCTCGCGCAACACGCTGGTCGGCGTCAGCTCGCCGGGGGTCGGTACCTGCGCGTCCGCAGCTTCCTGTTTTGCCCGCCGCGTGTTCGCCACGGCGAGGGGTCGGTGGATTTTCACGTTCATGCTTTCTCCATCTCGTTCATGCTTGCGCGTACTCACGATGCGCCCATCGCGACGTGCCGATCGCCGCGTGTGCGCGCACGCCGCGCTGGCGCTGTCGCCGGCCGCGGCGCCACCACCATTGGCCGATGACCATGGCAAGGCTCCACAGTGAAGGCCGGCGCAACACGCGCATCGCGGTCCCAACGAAACCGCCGCGCGAGCGCGCGACGATGCGCAGCACGCTGGCCAGCCACATCCACCCTGCGGAGCGGCCGGCGGTTGCCGTGATCAAGGCGCCGCTCGAATCGCGCAGAGCGCGCGTCGCGGCGAGGCCGGACTCGACCCACTGCACCGCGCGCTTGTCGCGCAGCGTGCGCCAGCGCAGCCCCACGTTGCGGCGCTGCAGCTGGGCCGCGGTCTTCAGCGCTTCGCGGCGGCGCTCGAGCACGAGGGCATCGCTCACGGCAACGTCGTCCTGTCGCTCGTGACCGGCGCCCTGGACAGCGTGATCGTCTTGCCGGTGAGCGCTTGCGCATCATCGGCCAGCACGTCCAGCGTGTCGGCCATGAAGCCCTTGCCGGCCACGGCGTCGCTGCGCATCAGCCACCAGCTCGCGCCGCCGGCCAGCAGGAACAACAGCGCCACCGCGCCGAGCGCGATGGTGCGGTAGTCCTCGTCGACCGACATCACGACCCACAACACGCCGAGCAACAGGCCGAAGGCGCCGAAGAACAGCGCGAGCAGCAGCAGCGTCATGCGCTGCAGCAGGCGGTCCCGCTCGCTTTCGAGCTCGACCGCCGCCAGTTGCAAACGGGTCTGTACCGCGCGCACCGTGGTGGCGGCAATTCCCTGCACAGTGTCGAGCAGGCCGGGGCCGGCATGCGTGGCCTGCGTCGGGCGGGCAGCGTGGGCGACCATGGTGCGCGCCTCGCGGCCTGTCAGCGCCGCGCGATCAACAACCCGATCAGCAAGCCGGCAATCGCGCTCGCCGCGACGGCCTGCCAAGGACGCTGATGCACATAGTCATCGGTCACTTCGGCGGTCTGGCGGGCCGAAGTGCGCACCTGCCCCTCGATCGTGCTCAAGCGCAGCTTGGCGGCGTCGAGTGCGGCAATCACGCGGTCCTGCACTTCGCGGGCGCGCGCCCCGCCTTCCTTGCCGACGGTCGTCAACAGGTCTTCGACCTCGGTGACGACATTGCGCATGTCTTGTTCGAGCTCCGGGTTGCTGGTGCGGGTGTTCATGGTCATGTTCCTGGTGGCTGGTGATGGATTCGACCGATGGGGCGCTGACGAGCGGCGGCCGGCAGACCTTGGCCCGCGCACCGGAGCGCGCGGGCCAACACTTGCGTCAACTCCGCAGTGGCGCGCGCAACTCAGCCCGCGGTTTTCAGGCGGATGTCGTTCTTCACCGCCTTCACGCCCTTCACGCTGCGCGCGATCTCGGCCGCACGGTTCATTTCGGTGGCGTTGTTGGCGAAGCCGCTCAGCTGCACGGTGCCCTTGAAGGTCTCGACGTTGATGTTCATCGCGCTGACTTGCTTGTCCTCGACGAACGCCGCTTTCACCTTGGTGGTGATGAGGCTGTCGTCGACGACTTCGCCGGCGCTGGATTGCGTGGCGGTGCTGGCGCAGCCGGTCGTGACCAGTGTTCCGCCTACAGCGGTGGCCAGGACGACGGCCAAGGCGATGCGGGATAGTTGCATGGTGTGCTCCTAGAGGTTGTACGGGCTTCGGGTACCGCGCGCATCGCCGTCAGGCCACGCGACGCGATTCCCGTGCATGCACTTTAGGAAGCGCCCCGGGCGGCGTCTGTCATCCGGCGCTGAATCGCAATGTGAGATTCGGGCGTCGCACTGTCAGCGTTGTCTGACAGTGCGATCGCCCAAGGGACGCGCGACTTCAGTCGACGTGGGCGCGCAAAAAGGCGAGCGTGCGCTCGCGCGCGAGTTTGGCGGAAGGCGCGTGATACGACGCTCGCTGCTCGCAATTGAAGCCATGCTGCGCCGGGTACAGGTGCACGGCGACGCCGGGCTGCGCGGCGCGAAAGGCCTCGACGCTCGCCAGCGCAATGTGCTCGTCGAGCTCGCCGAAGTGCGCCATCACCGGACAGCGCGGCGACATCTGCGCGTGATCGGGCATGCCGCCTCCGTAGTACGGCACGCTCGCCGCGAGCGTGTCGAGCTTGCACGCGGACAGCCAGCAGAGCAGCCCACCCCAGCAATAGCCGACGATGCCGACCTTGCCGGCGCGGCCCGCGTGCGCGATCGCCGCGCCAATGTCGAGCAGCGCCGTGTCGTTGCCTGCGGCGGCCTTCAGCGCCCGGCCGCGCTGGCCATCGGCAGGCGTATAGCCGAGGTCGACGTTGCGCTCGACGCGGTCGAACAGCGCCGGCGCGATCGCGAGGTAACCGTCGGCCGCGTAGCCGTCGGTCACCGATCGGATGTGCGAGTTGACGCCGAAGATCTCCTGCACGACCACGATCGCGCCGCGTGGCGCGGCGCTCGGCTCGGCAACGTAGGCCTGCAGCCGATGGCCGTCGCTCGCGGCGAGTTCGATCGTCCGGCTCATCGCGCCGCTCCCTTGCCCGGGCTGGGCTGCAATCGACGTTGCACGAAGTCGAGTCGGTCCTGTCCCCAGAAGAGCTCGCCGTCGATCACGTAGCTGGGCGCGCCGAACACGCCGGCGTCGATGGCCTGCTGCGTGTCGACTTCATATCGTTCGTGCGCGGCTTGCGAATGGGCGTCCTCGAGCCGTCCGGCAGCCAGGCCCTGCTCCGCGAGCAGCGCTGCCAGCGTCGCTTCGTCGGCGATGTTGCGGTCCTCCACCCACACCGCGCGTCCGACGGCACCCGCCAGTCGCAGCGCCGCATCGGTGCCGTCCTTCATGTCGACCGCGATGATCAGTTTCGCTGCGTCGTCGGCCGAGACCGGAAAGTATTTCGGCTGCCGGTTCAGCGGCAGGTCCAGCCATTCGCTGAAGCGCTTCAATTCGACCAGCCGGTACGCCTGGCGTTGCGGCGCGCGCTTGCCCAGCGGCAGGCCGCCCGACATCGGAAACACCTTGCCGCCGAGATCCACCGGCTTCACGTTGACGAGCGCGCCGGCTTCCTTGGCGATGCGAACGAAGCGTGCATGGCCGAGGTAGACATACGGCGAATTCGGGCTGAAGTAGTAGTCGATCGTCTGCGGCATGCGGCACTCCTTCGAACTGAGGCCGGCAGTCTAGTTCGGCGCGCACGCGCACGATGCCGACAGGGCTGTTGCGACTCGCTCCCCTCGGGGGACCGGCTGCGGTACTCCGCAGACGAGGGGTTGTCATGTCGCGAGCAAGGGCTGCAGGTAGCGGCCGGTGTGGCTCGCCGGGTTGGCGGCGACCTCCTCCGGTGTGCCGCACGCGACCACCAGGCCGCCCCCGGCGCCACCTTCGGGGCCCATGTCGATCAGCCAGTCGGCGGTCTTGATGACGTCGAGGTTGTGCTCGATCACGACGATCGTGTTGCCGGCATCGCGCAACTGGTGCAGCACGCGCAGCAGCAGGCCGATATCGTGGAAGTGCAGACCGGTGGTCGGCTCGTCGAGGATGTACAGCGTGCGGCCGGTGTCGCGCTTGCTGAGCTCGAGCGCGAGCTTCACGCGCTGCGCTTCGCCGCCCGACAGTGTGGTCGCGCTCTGTCCCAGCTTGATGTAGCCCAGCCCCACGTCGAGCAGCGTCTGCAGCTTGCGAGCGATGCTCGGCACCGCACTGAAGAACGCGCTCGCTTCCTCCACCGTCATGTCGAGCACCTGCGTGACGTTGCGGCCTTTGTAGAGGATGTCGAGTGTCTCGCGGTTGTAGCGCTGGCCGTGGCAGACATCGCACGGCACGTAGATGTCGGGCAGGAAATGCATCTCGACCTTCAGCACGCCGTCGCCCTGACACGCTTCGCAGCGCCCGCCTGCAACGTTGAAACTGAAACGGCCCGCGCCGTAGCCGCGCTCGCGCGCTGCCGGCACTTCGGCGAACAGCTCGCGGATCGGCGTGAACAGACCCGTGTAGGTGGCCGGGTTGCTGCGCGGCGTGCGGCCGATCGGCGACTGGTCGACGTTGATCACCTTGTCGAAGGCTTCCAGCCCTTCGATGTCGTCGTGCGGCGCCGGGTCGAGGTGGCTCTGGTACAGCTTGCGCGCGACCGCGGCGTACAGCGTGTCGTTGACGAGCGTGCTCTTGCCGGATCCCGATACGCCGGTCACGCAGGTGAACAGTCCGACCGGGATCGCGGCAGTGACGTTGCGCAGGTTGTTGCCAGCGGCCCCCACGATGCGCAGCCACGTGGCGCTGCCACCCTCTCCCGCCAGCGGGAGAGGGAGTGAGGCCCCCTCTCCCCAGCTGGGGAGAGGGTTGGGGTGAGGGGTCACGGCCTTTGCGGCCTTCGCCGCCGCCTTCTTCGACGCGATCGTCGGCAACATGAACGGCAGCTCAGGAACATGGCCACCGCCCGGCGGCACGCGTTTGGCCGGTACCGCAATCTTCAGCTTGCGCGCGAGGTACTGGCCGGTCAGCGACTCGTCGCTCGCCGCCACGTCGGCTGCGCTGCCCTGCGCGATCACGCGACCACCGTGCACGCCGGCGCCGCGACCCATGTCGACCACATGGTCGGCGGCGTGGATCATGTCCTCGTCGTGCTCGACGACGAGCACGCTGTTGCCGAGGTCGCGCAGGTGCTTCAGCGTGCCGATCAGGCGTTCGTTGTCGCGCTGGTGCAAGCCGATGCTCGGCTCGTCGAGCACATACATCACACCGGTCAACCCCGAGCCGATCTGGCTCGCCAGCCGGATGCGCTGCGCTTCACCGCCCGAGAGCGAGTCGGCGTTGCGCTCCAGGCTCAGGTAGGTGAGCCCGACGTCGTTGAGGAAGCGCAAGCGAGAGTGGATCTCGCGCACCACCTTGTCGGCGATCTCGGCTTTCGCGCCGGCGAGCTGCAGCGTCTCGAAGTAGGCATGGCAATCGGCGAGCGTCGCGTGCTCGACATCGAAGATCGCGCGCTTGCTCGACCCGTCGGCCGCCTGCAGAAACACATGGCGCGCCTCGCGCCGCAGCCGCGTGCCGTTGCACTCGGGGCAGGGTTTCGCGCTTTGGTAGCGCACGAGGTCTTCGCGCACCGCCGCCGAATCGGTTTCGCGAAAGCGCCGTTCGAGGTTCGGCAGGATGCCTTCGAACGGATGCCAGCGCTTGACGGTGCGCTTGCGTCCCTTGGGGCCCTCGGCCTCGTAGACGAACTCGATGTCGACGGCGCCCGAGCCGTGCAGCAGCACCTGCTGCGCGGCTTGCGGCAACTGCTCGAACGGCGCGTCGACGTCGAAGGCGTAGTGCCGCGCCACGCTTTCGAGCAGCGAAAAGGTGTAGCCGTTGCGCCGGTCCCAGCCCTTCACCGCGCCGCTCGCGAGGCTCAGCGACGGAAACGCGACCACACGCTCGGCGTCGAACACCGTCACTTCGCCGAGCCCTTCGCACGAAGGGCAAGCACCCGCCGGCGAGTTGAACGAGAACAGCCGCGGCTCCAGCTCGGGCAACGAGTAGCTGCACACCGGGCATGCAAACTTGCTGCTGAACAGGTGCTCGCGCGGCGCGGCACCGGGCGCTGCAGCGTCGGCGGCGCCGAGCTCGAGCGCGATCGCGCGGCCGTCGGCGATGCGCAGCGCGGCCTCGAAGCTTTCGGCGAGCCGTTGCTGGGCATCCGGCCGCGCGCGCAGGCGATCCACGACGACGTCGATGTCGTGCTTTTCCGTTTTTTTCAGCTTCGGCAGGTCGGCCGCCTCGACCACCGCGCCGTCGACCCGAAAGCGAACGAAGCCCTGCGACTGCATGTCCTGGAACAGCTCGGCGAACTCGCCCTTGCGCTCGCGCACCACCGGCGCCAGCACCATCAGCCGCGTGTCCTCGGGCAACGCAAGCACCGCATCGACCATCTGGCCGACGCTTTGCGCCTGCAGCGGCAGGTCGTGGTCGGGGCAATACGGCGTGCCGGCGCGCGCGTACAGCAGGCGCAGGTAGTCGTGGATCTCGGTGACGGTGCCCACCGTCGAGCGCGGATTGTGCGAGGTGGCCTTCTGCTCGATGCTGATGGCCGGGCTCAAGCCCTCGATCACGTCGACGTCGGGCTTGTCCATCAACTGCAGGAACTGTCGCGCATAGGTCGACAGGCTCTCTACATAACGGCGCTGTCCCTCGGCGTACAGCGTGTCGAACGCGAGGCTCGACTTGCCCGAACCCGAGAGTCCGGTGATCACGACGAGCCGCTGGCGCGGAATGTCGACGTCGATGTTCTTCAGATTGTGCGTGCGGGCCCCCCGCACGCGGATCGCGGGCGTGTCCGGTGGCGTCGGCACGCGCATGGCGTCGGCTTGTGCGGCGCGCTCGGTGTCGGTGGGAGTGAAGGTTCGGGGCTTTTCGGCCATGGCACGGGCATGTCCCCGAGGCGTCGAGGACAACCGGGCATTATGCGGGCCACGGCGATTCCAGGCCGCAGGCCCTCAACGGCCCGCCCACGCGGCCAGCGATTCGCCCAGACGCTTGAGCGTCTCGTTCGGCAGCGCAGCGCGCCAGCTCACGTTCGGTGCCGAGGTGATGTGCCACAGCACGCCCCCTTCGATCAGCTCGAGGCGCCCGACCACGCCTCGTTCGTTGCTGAGCACCAACGCATGCGCGCCCACAGGCGTCGGGCCTTGCGCTTGCCATGCGCCCTGCGTCGCTCGCTGCAGCTCGGCAAGCCATGCCTGAGCGATCGGCCCATGCGGCAACGCAAGAGCGCCACTGCGCTGCCACCGGTGCGTCGTCGAGGACGGCGCGCCAGCCGCCTCGCGCCCGAGCTCGACCAGCAAGCTCGCGAACGGGTCGGGCACCGCCGATGCGGGCGAAGAACGCAACGCCGACGGCGCGGGTGGTGCTGCCGCCAAGGGTGCGGCACGCGGCATGGGCGGAGGCGACGCCACCGATGGCGCGAGCGGCGCGGGCGTCGCAGGAACTGTGGGCTGTTCTGCGGCGATTGGTGGGGCGGGTGGTGTTTTGGCGAGGCCCGGCCCTTGCGCCGCAGCTTCCGCCGGCGTCGGCTCTTGCGCGTCTGCTGACGTTGCCGCTTTCGAGGTTGTTGCCTTGCGTGCTTCGTCGCGCGCAGCTGCATCCGGCCGTGCTCGGACGGCGTTGGCGCCGGTTGCGCCGAAGGGTTGCGCAGCCTGCGATCGCTCGGCCTGCGGCGCGCTTTCCGCGCTTGCCGTCGTGACGCGCCGTTTGGGCTCGACTGCAGGTTTCGCCGCGCCGGCACCGTGTTGCGCCTGCGTGCGCGCGGACACCGACGCTTCAGCGGCGGGCGTTGATGGGGATTGCACAATGGCGGGGGCGGGCGGGGCGGGTGCTTGTGCCGCTGGCGGCGCGGATGGGGTCGGCGGTGCGACGCGCTGCGCCGGCGCACGCTCAGGCAGCGCCTCGGGCGGCGCTCCCTCGCGCCACATCACGCCGATCACCGTGGCGAGCACCAGGCTTGCGAACGCGGCGGCACCGGCAGGCCGCGTCAGCGCATCGAGCGCCGACGCGAACGCGGCGCGCGCCCGCCGCACCCACGACGCTCGATCCTCCGGCGCCGGGCGCACCGAGCGCCGAGCCACGGCGAGGATCTGCTCGCTGAGCGCCGGCGGCGGCGCCGCGTCGTGGTCGGGCGCATGTCGCAGGGCGGCGCGCAGGTGCGCGTCGCGCGCATCATCGTCGCGGTGTGCGCTGCTCATGACGCCAGACCTCCGCCGGACGCACCGACGCCTCGGCCCACCCAGCCGTCCGCCGGAGCGGGCGCAGCCGCCGGACTCGGCTCCAGCGGCAGGTACGCGCCCATGCAGGCACGCAACTTTGCCATCGCGTAGCGCAGCCGGCTCTTCGCGGTTTCGAAGCCGAGCTCGAGGGCGCGCGCGAGTTCATCGAGCGTCAGGCCGTCCTCATGGTGCAGCAGGAACACCGCCTTCTGCGTGGCCGGCAGACCTTCCAGGCAGCCGAGCAGCCGCTCGCCGGCGCGGCGCCAGAACAACTGGTCTTCGGCGCCGATCGCGTTCGCGTCGGGCCAGTTCGCCCAGGCCTGCGCGGAGGCGTCGGGTTCCCATGGTTCGGCCTCGGCGGCGTCCACCGACAGCTCGCGGCCGCTCTTGCGCAGGCAATCGATCGCGCGATGGTGCCCGAGCGTGAACAGCCACGTGCGAAAGCTCGCGCCCTGCGGAGCCCAGCGCTCGCGCGACTGGATCACGCGCAGCCAGGTGTCCTGGAACACTTCGTCGGCCTGCGCCGCGCACGGCTGGCCGAGCAAGCGCCGCACGAAGCGATACAAGGCGGCCTGATGCCGGCCGTAGAGCCGGTCGAAAGCGCGTGCGTCACCCCGCGCGAAGGCGTTCATCAGCGCGTCGTCGGTGGCCGTCTCGGCGTCGGTATCGTTCATGCTCAACGGAGTCTGCCATGTGAGCTTCAACGTGCGAATCGGGCAAACGGGGTCAATCCGGACGGGCGACATGGCGCCGTGGTTGACAGGGCCTTCCGCATGGGCGCGCCGCGCCCCCGGGGGCTAGCATGCGGGCATGTCGCGCCTGCTTCGGGTTGTCATCGGGCCGCGGCTCGCCGCCGCGTCGCTGACGCTCGTCCTCGCGGGCTGCGGCGGTGGGCTTTTCCTCGGCTTCGGCGACGTGGGCTTTTTCGACTCATCACCGCCGAGCGTGAGCCTCGCGACGGCCAACAGCGCGCAACGCGGCCAGACAGTGCGCCTGTCCGCCGCCGCGGCCGACGATTTCGGCATCGACCAGGTCGCGTTCTTCCGCGATGAGGGCATCGACGTGGTGCTGCTCGGCGCCGACGGCAACGCGCCGTACGAACAGGACACGCAGATCCCGCTCAACGCCGTCGGCTCGGTGCAGTACTTCGCGCGCGCCACCGACATCGACGGCAACGTGACGCAAAGCGAGAGGGTCAGCGTGACGGTGCTGCCGTAACGAGCCAAAATTCCTTCGGCTCAAGAACGATTCGCTTGTGTAGACGTCCAGACGTCTACAATGTTAGAGACACTAACACTAGCGAGTCCGCATGCGTAGACGGCCGGGAGAGGTTCGAGATGCCATTGTGCAAGTGCTCGAAGGCAGGCAAGGCGGTGCGAACGTTCAAACCATCACGAGCGAAGTCGTAGAGCTGATTGGCGATGTTGCCCCATCGTCAGTTCGCTCATACCTGCGTCTGAACACCCCAACGCTGTTCGCGCGAATGGATCGGGCTCAATACACATTGAGCGGGCTCGACATTCCACGTTCGAGAGCGCAGTCTGCGAGCGTCGATCAAGCGCCGTTTCGGTGTGGACGCGCATCGCTGTACTTGAACGACTGCAACGCGTGGCTCGACGAGCGGCCGGCAAATTCAGCGCATGCTGTGGTCACAGACCCACCATACGGATTGGTCGAATATACCGACGCCGAGCAGAGCAAGCTGCGCAGGGGACATGGGGGAATCTGGCGCATTCCGCCCAGCTTTGATGGCAACAAGCGTTCACCGTTGCCTCGTTTCACCGTCCTCAAAGCTACTGATCTTGACGCGCTTGGGCAGTTTTTCCTGACGTGGGGACGTAGCTTGATTCGTGTGCTTGTCCCAGGTGCGAACGTCGTTGTCGCAAGCAACCCGCTTCTGTCTTACCTGGTGGCGGGCGCGCTTTCTCGGGCTGGATTGGAACGCCGTGGCGAGCTCGTGCGACTGACAATGACCATGCGCGGGGGCGATCGACCCAAAGCTGCTCATATCGAGTTCAATGGCGTCAGCGTGATGCCTCGGTCCATGTGGGAGCCGTGGCTGTTGTTTCGCAAACCTATTGACGGGAGAGTGCAGGACAACTTGCGCAAATGGGGTACTGGCGGCTTTCGTCGGATCTCATCCGACAAGCCGTTCGGCGATGTCATTGAATCTGCTCCGACCCGAGCTGCCGAACGCAAATTGGCGAATCATCCGAGCCTCAAGCCTCAAGCCTTTCTACGAAAGGTGGTGCGAGGCGTTTTGCCTCTGGGTCGCGGCGTCGTGTTGGACCCTTTTGCCGGGTCAGCATCAACGCTTGCGGCGGCCGAAGCCGTGGGTTACGAAAGCATCGGCGTCGAGCGCGACAAGAACTATTTCGATTTGGCGCGAGAGGCGTTGCCGCGTTTGGCAGCATTGCGCGTCGAGGGCACTTGATCCAAGTACACCCGGTTGGTGCGAAGCCTCGCGATTCCGTCCGCGTTGAGCGTCGTTAGGCCCCCAGCACCCTCAAGATCTCCCGCCCATACGCCTCGAGCTTCTTCACGCCGACGCCGCTGATCTCACCGAGCGCGGCGAGATCGGCCGGCACGCGGCGGGCCATCTCGGCAAGCGTCGCGTCATGGAACACGACGTACGCGGGCAGGTTGTGTTCCTTCGCAATTTCCGCCCGCCATGCACGCAGCGCGGCGTAGCGTTGCTGCGCGGTGCCGTCGAGATCGGCGGGCGAGGTCTTCGCACCCTTGGCCGACGCTCGTGCGACCTTCGTTCTCGCGCGCGACGAC
>Ga0184637_10002152_pt1 | contig 12772 bp, 13 predicted proteins | sample PLM3_127_b2_FD_133143 | JGI IMG/M metagenome (GOLD analysis project Ga0184637, IMG submission 133143) | Groundwater sediment microbial communities from an aquifer in East River, Colorado, USA - PLM3_127_b2 | ecosystem: Environmental > Terrestrial > Soil > Riparian zone | place: USA: East River...
ACGGCCAACCGTCTGAAGCCGGCTTTTGTGGTGATCACCGGCGACCTGATCAACGACTGCGGGCCGCTCGGCCTCTCAACACTCGATCTCGCCCGGGCGGTGGTCGACGTGAGCGCCGCCCACGTGAGCCGAGGGGTGCGGCTCGTCTCGGTGCAGCGGGGCCGCGATCCGAAAGGGTACGTTCTCTACGCGTACGGGGGCATGGGACCGGTGGTCGCGGCGCTGGTGGCGGAGGAGCTCGGGATTCGCCGCGTCGTCATCCCTCCGCTTCCCGGGCTCTTCTCCGCTCTCGGGCTTCTCGTCGCCGACCTCAAGCGCGAGTATCGGGAGACGGGATTTCTTCCGGTGGCGGAAGACGCGCCCGATCGCGTCGCGGAGGTCTTCTCGCGCATGGAAGCGGAGGCCCGGCGGGAGCTCGCGGGTTACGGCTCCTCCGCCGACGAGATCGAGTGGGAGCGCCATCTCGAGATGCGCTCGCGGGGACAGGGCTTCGAGCTCCGGGCGGCCGTCGACCTGGATGGGCTGAGGGCCGAGGGCCACCGCTATCTCGTCGATCTCTTCGAGCACGTCATCAAGGTGGCGCTGCCAGCCCATGTGATCGAAGCCCAGCTCGATGATGGCTACGATGTCGCGACGCGGCGGTACGTCGAGATGGTGCTGTCGAATGGCGAGACCATTGCGGGCCACGTCGCCGTCTATCGTCCGATCGGTCGCGACCGCCTGACAGGTTGTCAACAAAGCCGCTCGCGCAGCCTTTATCCGGCTGTGGTTCTGGCCCTGAATACAGGTCTACGGATGCCGCCATGCTGACGTTTCCCGACATCATCTCCGCCAGGGATCGCCTGGCGCCGTTCGTCCCGGTTACACCTCTGCGCACGTACCCCAGCCTGGACCAGGCGGTGGGCTCGGGTATCACAGTGTTCGTCAAGCACGAGAACCACCTGCCGACCAACTCGTTCAAGTACCGCAACGGGCTGGCGGCGATGACGGCGCTCAGTCCCGACGAGCGCGCGCGCGGCGTAATCGCCACGACGCTGGGCAATCACGGCCAGGGCGTGGCCGTGGCCGCGCGCATGCTGGGTGTGAAGGCGATGATCTTCGTGCCGCTCAACAACAACCCCGACAAGAACGCGGCCATTCGCGACTTCGGGCCGAACTGGTCGAGGTCGGCGATGACTACAGCGACACCATCGTCGCGGCGGAGCGGGCCGTTGCCGACACCGGAATGGTGTTCCTGCACTCGTTCACGAATTCCACGGTGGTGGCCGGTGCGGCAACGGTAGCGTTGGAGATGCTCGAGCAACAGCCCGATCTCGAAGGGCTCGTGCTCTCGGTGGGTGGCGGCTCCCATGCCGTGGGCGCCATCCTGGTGGCGCGGGCGATGAAGCCCAGCCTGAAAATCTACGGCGTGCAGGCCACGGGGGCGCCGGCTGTCCACGACTCGTGGCACGCCGGCAAGATGATGAGCTCCGAGAAGGCGGACACCTTTGCCGATGGCATTCGCGTCAAGGCGCCGGCAGGTTTCGGGTTCAAGGTGTTGCAGGAGGGGTTGTCGGGCTTCATCACGGTGAGCGACCGGGCCATCGCCCACGCCCTTCGGACCTACCTGCGATGCACTCACAACCTGTGCGAGGGCGCCGGGGCGGTCGGACTGGCTGGCCTGTGCGAACTGACCAAGGAACTCGCCGGTAAGCGTGTCGGTCTCGTGCTGACGGGCAGCAACATCGATCGAGCGACGCTGGCAGCGGTGTTGGCCGTGTAGAACGATGGCAGGCGTTCCGTGCGGCTGAGTGGCAACCAATACTTGTAAGACTGTCGGACAAACACGATGACGATGCGCAATCCGTGGCTTGATATTCCCGACGTCGACTACGTCGGCCACATGAGCAGTCCGACGGTCAATCAGCGACCGGTGCTCAGTCGGCTCATGGGCGAAGCTCTGGAGTCCGTTCGACCGAGGACGATGCTCGTGCTCGGCTGCTCAACAGGCAACGGACTGGAGCATGTCAATCCGGAGGTCACGTCCCGCGTTACCGTTGTCGACCTCAATCCAGCGTATCTGCTTCGGCTCGGCGAACAGTTTCCGAATCCTGATTTTGCACTCGACGTCCAATGCGCCGATTTGACCGACGTCGTGCTCGAGCCTGAGGCGTTCGATCTGGTTCACGCGGGACTCGTCTTGGAGTATCTCGAGTGGCCGTTGCTGCTTCCACGCGTGGCCTCAACGCTGAAGCCCGGTGGTGTTCTGAGCATCGTATTGCAGTTGCCATCCGCATCGAGTCCAGCGGTCACGCCAAGCGCATTCGTCAGGTTGCAGTCGTTGGAGTCGCTGTTTCACTTTGTCGAACCGGGGGCGCTCGTTGAAGCGGCACGTCACGAGGGGCTCAGGCTGAGTAACCGGCGCACCGAGCCGCTGGCTGCGGGAAAAGCGTTCGAGGTTTTACGATTCGTGAAGCATACGGTCTAACATCCAACGGTGAAGCCTCTCGTCCGCCCTCCCCGCTGCCAATAGCGAGGGCGCCGGTGAACCCCGCCACAAAGCAGTAGGTCAACTCCCGCCATGCGACCTGACTAAATCTCAAGTGCCTCGGAGCCACCGGTGGTGAAGCAGGCGAATGCCGATTCGGGCCAGCCAATCCGGGCGTTGAAGAACGCGAGCGTCTGGCGCTCGATGTGCCCGGCGGCCGGGCCGTGCCACCAAGAGCCGAGCTGCGGGTTGTAGACGGCGGCCAGCGCGTCGCCCGCCACGCCGGCCTCGCGAACGCCGGGCACGAACGCCCCGAAATAACGGGGGTGCGTGGCGTGCAGGCTGCACTGCTCGAGGAGGTCGGCCACGTCCTCAACCACGTCTTCGAGCGAGTGCGGCTGCTTGAAATCGTAGACCGCCAGACGTGTGGCCAGTTCCTCCTCCGACAGTGTGGGACGGACCGGGCGCCCTCGCACCTGTGCGTTCCAGCCTGACCACCGTCGTGCGACCTGCGCGAGCACTCGCTCTCCTGTGAATCCGTGGCTTTCCATGTCGGCTCCGCTTCGGTGTCACTCCCGAATCATCAGAACACGCAGACCGCCAGGGCGAGCGCGCCAGCGACGCCATTGACCAAGCCGACCAACGTCAACAATTATCCTCGCGCCAGAATCATGCCCATCACGTCACCTCGGCGAGCGCCTATCGCCATGCGCAGTCCGATGTCACCACGTTGCTCCACATGTCATGCGGGTATTGGTCCTTCCATATTCGCGTTGTTGGACTACCGGGGCTGGCCCCGTTGCAGGCTCCACAGTCCGCGCGCCGAGAGGATGACGGAGAAGAGCGCGGTCACGCCGAGCGCGATGAGCGTCCAGACAAAGAAGAAGGCTCCGCTGGACTTGGCGATGTTGCTGCCGACACCGACACCCTTCCCCGTCATGTGGATGATGGGTACGGCCAACCCAAGGAGCGACCCGAGGAGGATGATGACGTACCCCGATCGCCGTTCGGCGAGCACCAGCGTTCCGTACAGCCAGACGAAAAAGATGGGCACCGCAGTGAGGTTCCAGACCCCTCCCTTTTCGAACCCGCGGATGATGTCGTCCGTCAAGTGAAACGTAAAGAAGAGGATCGAGAGCAGAGACGTGATGGTTAGTGTGACGTTGTGTTTCATCTGAAGGTCTCCTTTTTTGGACTCATCGGCTTGCGCTCCGTTTGCTCGCCGCTGCCGGTCGCTCGCGTTGCGCTCGCTCCGGCTCAAACCGGAGAAGGTCGCCAGGCTGGCACGAGAGGGCCCCGCAGATCGCATCGAGGGTCGAGAAGCGGATCGCGCGCGCCTTGCCGGTCTTCAGGATCGAGAGGTTGGCCAGCGTCATTCCGACCCGATCCGCGAGCTCGGTCAGCGTCATCCGCCGGTCGTGCAGCAGATCGTCGAGCTTGACGGCAATCGGCATGTCACACCGTTCCTTCGAGGTCGTCGCGCAAGTGCGTGCCTTCCGCGAACACGCGGGCCAGCACGAACGTGAGGAGGACGGCGAGCCAGCCGCTGATCGAGAAGCCGGCATCCAGCTCGAGTGGATGCGCTGGAGTCGACACGGTCCTGGCGATCGCTCCGATAGCGAGGCTGAGAAGCTGCAGCGCCAGCAGCGACCAGGCGATCGTCTGCAAGCGGTGCGCGTTTTTGGCCACGAATGGGTCGCCCGCGCGAACCGTCTCGACGATCGCGAGCAGCCGCGTGAGGAAGGAGTGGTTCAGCGGGATCGCGACGAGGCCGAGCGCCGCGATCGCGTGCAAGCCCATGATCAGCCGATCGGCCTCAGGCGAGGGCGCAAGTTCGAGCGCGGTCATGATCCATTGCCTGGTGGGCATGAAGAACAGCAGCGCGGCGATCGCGGCGCCGCCCAGCCAGTTCACGACGATGAGGATCCGCAAGGCGACGTACGCGAGCGGCAGGGCGGCGGACGACGAGGCAGGCCTTGACATGATTCATCTCCTTGAGTATATCTAATATCGATAAGAACGTTATTGATTATCAGCGAGTATGGTATCATAATTCGATAAAACGCTAGATCTCCCGCGACGGGTCCAAACGGCGGAATGCTGGGCCGTCCGGAAAGCCGAGGAGGTCTACACTACACGGCTCTGGTCGAGGTCGTGGCGAACGCCCGCGACGGAGCATCTCCTCCCGCTGACGAGCTCGCCGCCATCGTCGTTGCCACGCTGGTGCCGGCGTGGGCGCGCGGCGCGGACCAATCCGCTGATTGCACTTCAGCAGGAGTAAATCGAGGGAACATGTTGCTACCGATCCACATTGCCGCAGGCGGGCTCGCCATGGTTCTCGGGTTCATGGCTCTGGTCGCGAGGAAGGGCGGGACCATCCACCGCCGCAGCGGGCTGCTGTTCGTCTACGCCATGCTCGTCATGGGCATCAGCGCCTCGATCCTGGGGTTTCGCAACAGTCCCGCCGACGGGAATGTGATGGCCGGCCTGATGACGGCCTACTTTGTCGGAACGGCGTTGACGACGGTCCGCCCCTCGTCGCCATGGACCAACCGCATCAATGCCACCGCGCTGACGATCGCGGTTGGACTCGCGCTCCTCGCGATCGTGGGCGGCGTCAGGGCCGTCAACAGCCCTCTCATTTCCCCCGGCGGCGTCCCGTTTCGCACGATCGGTGTGATGTCCTTCATCCTCGCCACCGTCCTGCTACTGGCGGCGGCGGGCGACGTGCGCATCATGCGATTCGGCCTGCCTCGCGGCGGGCCGCGCCTGGCGCGTCATCTGTGGAGAATGTGCTTCGCGCTGTTCATCGCGGCCGGATCGTTCTTCTCGATCCGTGAGCGCGTCGCGGCGATCCTTCCCGAGCCATTCACGACTGGGCCGATGCGCGCGCTGCCGTTCGTGCTGCTGTTTGGCGCGATGTTCTATTGGCTGTGGAGGGTGCGCGGCCGCCGCCCGTTGCCAGTGCTCGTGCGACACGATTCAGCCCCGCTCGCTACTCACGCGAAGTGAAGTGGCGCATCCGGCCCATGTCACATCCGTCGAAGCCATTTCGTCTAGCTGTTATCGGGTTGTTTGGGAAGGAGGACGTCATGGTGAAGTGGCGATGAGGCGGGGGATAGCAGCCTTCGAGCGGCAGTGGAACTACGATGCCGGGTATGTGCACGAGTTCATTGATGCCAGTCCGCGCGCGGCCGGCCGCTATGAAAGGTGGAGGAGTGCTAGAGTTCCAGAAACTCCTGCATCTGGTGCAATGCCTCGTCCAGCGCCAGATGAAAGGCGCTGCCGCGTGGCCGCGGGCCGGCGAAGCCCAGCTCGTGCTGCAGCCGGCCATCGACCACCTTCAGATTGGCCCAGCCCAGTATTTGCTCGCCCCGTAGCATGGGCATCGCGTAATGGCCCATGCGGCGCTTGTGGGCCGGCACATAGGCCTCCAGCTTGTATTCCCAGCCCCAGAACAACTGGAAGCGCCGTCGGTCCCAGACCACGGGGTCGAAGGGCGCGAGGAAGCGCAGCCTGTCTTCCACCGGGTGCCGGGCGGCCACGGGATTCTCGCCCTGCGGCCAGAACCACAGCAGGCCGTCGACCCGGGCATGGGTATAGCGGGATTTGGCGTGCTCTTGGACCTGCCGCGCCTCGGCGGCCAGGTGCGGCACTCCATCGCGCAGCAGTCTGCACAGATAGCCCAGGCTGGCCGCAGGCAGCGGCGCGTAGAGCTGCACCACCATGTCCAGCAACTGGCCGGCGCGCGCGAGCCGGGCCTCGGGGCTGTCGTCCTGCGGCGGGTGCTCGATCGCCTGGTAGACCCGGGTGCCGGCCTCGCGCCGCGCCACGCGCAGCAGCCCGCGATAGTGCAGGCCCTCCAGCAGATGCGTGCTGACATTCAGGTCGCCGCCCCAGCGCTTGATGCGGCCATGGTCGAAATGCGCCTGCACGTCCTTGGGGTGGGTGCGACCATGCTGGCGCACAAAGGCCAGCACCTCCTGGGCGCGCGCCTGCATCCTGGCGTCCCAGGCGCGCGGCGCCCCGCGCGGATGCAGGAGGGCCAGGGTCTCGCGAGGCAGGAAACCGTAGTTGACGAAGAAGGCCTCTTCGATCGCCAGGCGCGGGTAGCGGCGCTCCAGCTCGCCGGCGCGATAGTCCTTAACGCGCTGCGCGAGGATCAGATCCTGGGCGCGAGCGGGCGCCCGCATCGGGTCGGCCTGGACAAAGCCAAGGCGCGCGATCGCCCGCGGCAGGCTGGTGACCTTGAAAAGGCTGCGCGCGATCGCGTAGCGGCGAAGCTGCCGGAGACCGGGGGCTTTGAGACGGCTCACGCGTGGCGTCCGGTAGGGGCTCTGGGGCTCATTAGGTGTCGACGATTGCCGCCTCGGCATCGGGCCTCAGAGCCTCGGCCTTTTGCCGCGGCGTGAATCGCTACGGACGGCTGCCTCGCGGTGGCGGCGGGTGAGCCTCACGGTCTCAACGTAGCGCAGCACCAGGCGGTTTAACCCCTCCCGAAGGAGCTCCGCCTTCACCGTCATCCCTAACACCTCCGGCGTGGGTCCTTCCACCAACACCACTCCCGCGGGACGATCGTTCAGCTCGACCACGGCGTCCACGGGGCCTGCCGCCGCGGCCATCGACAGCTCGATCGTCAGATCGGAAAGCTCCCCGCCGGCCGGAATACGCAGAAGAGCTCGGAGCTCGCACCGCGAGACAGTCGCTCGGTTCCGTAGGCGCCCGCGGAGCCTGTCAGCCGTTGCTGGTGTATGTATAGGCGTATTTTCAATGACCATCGCAAGAGGTCGCGTGATGCAAGCAAGGCAGCGTTTTGTGAATTGGTGAAAGGCGGCCTACCTCTGACCTTACTCGCCTTTGATGGCGATTTGGCCGTGGGTTGGTGACGGCTTACACCGCGTGATGTCTTGGCTTAGCATGATCACACCTGGCGACTCAACCGCGTAGATGATGTGCCAGTCTGGCACTCTCTTGCTTCTATGTGCGCAAGGGCTATCGCAAGTGGGGTGTTACATTCGCACTCGAAGCCTATCCTCTGGTTGCGAATTTGACGCCGAGCACGTCGCACACTGGCTATGCCTCAACCTTCACGCGCCTCAATTTTGATCAGCGCGTGTGGTCAGCATTCCGCCACCAGTAAAATGTCGCAGCAAGACCGATGAGGCTGGTGATTAAGACCAGCACATAACTATGTGGCCCAAGTAACCCCCCGCGCGGCCCCGCAGCGCCACTGAACAGAGCCGCTACGGACCACGGGAACCAATCGCCCCAACCGGTGATGACGGCAATCTGAGAGAGGACGATAGCGAAAATAGTCCAACCGAACGGCGGCAGGTAGCCCCGCCCGGCGCTGGCCAGCAGGGCCACAAACGGCATGAGAGCGATCGCGAGCGCGGCAGAGCCTAGCACGTCCACGAACGAGCTGCGGAGCAATTCCGCCGACCCACCAGGGATTACGATAAGCGTCCCCACGATCAGGCTTATGGCATATACAAGGCAGGTCATCGCCAGCGTCCACCCGGCGATGACGACGAACTTCGCCGCAACAATCGCTTCGCGGGAGGTGGGCAAGGCCAGCAGTTCTTTGGCGGTGTGGTCGGAGAACTCGCGGCCAAACACCCAGAGGGTGACGACGGAAAACAGGATGGCTCCGCCGACGGCCACCGCTTGCGCCAGCACGTTGAAGAATGTCGGCCAATCGGCAACGCCTACCAGAAGCTGGGCTTTCGCACTGATCAACCCCATCGAACGCGCCGCTTCAGGATCTTTCAAAATGATCATGAAGAGACCGACCATCAAAGGCACTGCCGAGAATCCGATCGCGCTGAGAAGTGGAACTTTGGAGCGACGCATTTTAAGGGTTTCAACCCACAGGGCAGACGTGAAGGTGTTCATTTTGTCAGCCTCAAAAAATAGTCTTCCAGATTTTCCTGCTCAAGCACCAGGTGGATCGGGGGGCTGCCTGCGTTGACCAGCAGTGTGGCAATGAGTTCCGGCGTTTCAACCGCGCGCCTGTCCTTCAACCCCAGGCGGTTACCGCCTAAACTCGCCGCCTCAAAATCGGCCAGTGCGGCACGAGCCCTGACCAAATCACGGGTCTCGATCACGAGTTGACGGGCACGAATTTCTTCCAGGCGAATTGCATCGAGTTCCTCAATGAGTTGCCCTTTGTGGATAATGCCAATGCGATCGGCAAGTTTGTCCACTTCGGTCAGGAGGTGGCTGGACATGAAAATCGTCACACCGTTTTCGCGCACCAGTGACACCAGCAACTCGCGGATTTCGACAATTCCAGCGGGATCGAGCTCGTTGGCGGGTTCGTCCAAAATCAAGAGCGCGGGCTTGTGCAATAACGCGCGCGCCAGACCCAATCGCTGGAAATTTCCGCTCGACAGTGTACCGGCCCTTCGGTCTGCGTAAGAGGCGATGCGTAATTGTCCGATGACCTCATCCACCGATCTGGGATTTGGGATGCCGTGCAGGCGTCGCGCCAGGTCAAGATTTTCCCGAACGGTCAATTCAGGATACGCCGAGGGTGTCTCTACCAGATGACCCACCTGCGCCCAGGGCCCCCGCCCGCCCGTGCCAAGCGCCTGCCCAAGGACTTTGACATTTCCCGCGCTGGGGCGAATCATGCCCAACAGGGCGCGGATGGTGGTGGTTTTGCCTGCGCCGTTAAGACCCAGAAAGCCATAGATCTCACCGGGCTTCACCCGTAAGTTAACATCCCTGACGGCGCACACCGGGCCATAATTTTTACAGAGGTGACTTGTTTCGATGGCATAGGTCATTTTTTCTCCAACTCAATCGCCTGGGCACTACCTTGAGATGGCCACCGGCAAGGCTTCCAGCCCGCGAACCGTCAACCCCGGACGCCAGCGCAATGTGTGCGGTGCCTGGGTCAACCGCAAATCGGGCATTCGCCGGACCAAAGTTGCGATAGCGATTTGTCCTTCTAAACGCGCCAGCGGTGCACCGACGCAGTAATGGGCCCCCTGTCCAAACGCCAGATGCTTGGGAGTTTCCCGGGTCTTGAACATGGGTGGTATCCACGGGGTTCTCGCAAGTTGCTCCGCCGACATGGCCGCGTTCCGGTCTTTGCCTGAAATGGCGCGCATGGCTAGCGCCGGATCGATCTCTTTGACACTGCCTTCTTTTATCCATTTTTGGAAATACCGTTTTGCCAGAGCATAAGTCGGTTGAATCACCTGCTGGGAATAGAGTTCACGCAGCTCTGGGTTGACCAGGATTTCAGAAACGACAGGGCGGGAAGCCCCGACGAGCCTGCGATGCCGCAGGCCATCATGTGAGGCGGGGCCGGCTCCCACCTGGTTCGCTCGGCCACCCGGATCGCTCGGACTGAACTTTCCCTGCCGCCCTTTCGTTCTGAATCGCATGGATACGGGAAGCCTCCGCCATACCGTCCGGGCTCTCGTCCGGAGCCCGGGTTTCACCGCCATCGCCGTAGTGACGCTCGCCCTCGGCATCGGCGCCAACATCGCCGTCTTCACCCTGGTCAACGGGATTCTCATTCATCCCCTTCCGTACCCGGAGTCGGAGCGGCTGGTCGGGATGTGGCACACCGCGCCCGGAATGGGGTTTCCGCAAATCGAGCAGACCGACGCCACGTTCATGAACTACCGCGACAACGCGCGGTCCTTCGAAGACATGGCCCTCCACCGGACGGGAACCCGCGCCCTCACCGACGGCGGCGAGCCCGAGCAGATAGAGGCCGCCTTCGTGACCGCGTCGCTCTTCGGCGTCCTCAAGACCGAGCCCTTTGCCGGGCGGGCTTTCTCGGAGGAGGAGGACCAGCCTGGAGCGGAGCCCGTGGTCGTGGTCAGCCATGCCCTCTGGGAGAGGCGCTTCGGCTCCGACCGCTCGATCCTCGGTGAGACCATCCGCCTGGATGGCGTCGATACGCGTCTCGTGGGCGTAATGCCGGAGGAGCTCTCCTTTCCCGACGCTTCGACCGAGCTGTGGCTGCCGCTCCAGCTGGACCGTACCCGGTATCGCGACACCAGCTTCAGCTACCTCGCCATCGGGCGTCTTCGGCCGGGTGTTTCCATCGAGGAAGCAGAGGCGGAGATGGGGCCGATCCTCAAGCGGATCACCGAGACGTATCCCGGCGACCTCACCCAGTCGATGCTCGAGCAGGCGAGGATGGCTCCTGTCCTTCACCCGTTGAAGCAGGACGTGGTCGGCGACGTGGAAACACCTCTCTGGATTCTGCTCGGAACGGTGGGCTTCGTTCTGCTCGTCGCAGCGGCGAACGTCGCGAACCTGTTGCTCGTCCGGGCCGATGGACGGCACCGGGAGGTTGCGGTGCGAGAAGCGCTCGGCGCGAGCCGCGGCGACATCGCGCGCCTTTACCTCTCCGAGAGCCTGGTGCTGGGCTTCTTCGGAGGAGCGCTCGGCGTCGCCCTCGCCGGCGCCGCCGTACGTCTCTTCGTCGATTACGGCGCTATGGAGCTACCTCGGCTCGAGGAGGTGCGAATCGACGCCGGAGTGCTCCTCTTCACCTTGGCGGTCTCCCTTCTGGCGGGCCTCCTCTTCGGCCTCGTTCCGATCCTGCGCCATGAATCGTCCCGGCCTGCGGCCGGACTGAACGAGTTCGGACGTGGACTCACCGCGGGACGAGAGAGGCTCTCCGCCCGAGCCGTCCTGGTCACCTGTCAAGTGGCCTTCGCCCTCGTGCTTCTCATCGGATCCGGCCTCATGGCGCGGAGCTACTGGCGCCTGCGATCGGTCGAGCCGGGTTTCGACCCCAGCTCCACGCTCACGTTCGAGCTCTCCCTTCCGGAAAGTCGATATCGCGGAGAGGAAGAGGCGGCCCGCTTCGTGCGAGAGCTCACCGCGCGCGTCGGAGCACTGCCCGGGGTCTCCGCGGGGGCCGTTACGACCCTCCTGCCTCTTTCCGGCAGCTACGACAACAACGCCGTCTTCGTCGAAGACTTCCCCGTGCCGGAGGGTCAGATCCCTCCCGTTCATCCCACGCGGTTCGTGAGCCCGGACTACTTCCGCGCGCTCTCGATTCCGCTCCTCGAAGGAAGAGACTTCGCGTGGAGCGACGCGGACCAGGGACGGCGCACGGCGATCGTGAGCCGGGCCTTCGCCGAGAAGTACTGGCCGGGACAGAGTCCCGTTGGCGAGCGAGTTCGTCCGTTTCAAGTCACCGAGCTCTTCGAGATCATCGGAGTCGCCGGCAGCGTTCGCGACGAGGGCCTCGACAAGGAGCCGGCGCAGACCATCTACTTCCCTGTCAGCCGCTCGGGCCACGTTCTGCGCTCGTTCCAGGTGGCGGTACGGACGCGAACCGAGCCGAGAGCTCTCTTCGATTCGATCCGAGAGGAGATCCGCCGGCTGGACAAGAACCTCCCGCTCTCCGGCGTGGGGACGATGCAGCAAATGCTTACGCGCTCGACGGCGCGAACGACGTTCACCATGATACTCCTCGGTCTGTCGGCCATCGTTGCCGTTCTCCTTGGCTGCATCGGGATTTACGGCGTGGTTTCTTACGTCGTGAGCCAAAGGAGGAACGAGATCGGAATCCGGATCGCGCTCGGGGCCGGCGCCGGAGAAGTCCAGCGCATGTTCGTCATGAATGGTCTAAGGACCGCTGTCGCGGGCACGATCTTCGGGCTGGTCGGATCCCTGGCGCTGACCCGCGTGCTTTCGAGCCTGCTCTTCGAAGTGCGGCCCTTCGACCCGGCGACCTATGCCGTCGCGGCAGTCACGATCCTCGGAGTCGCGGTCGCGGCGAGCGCTCTCCCCGCCCGCCGCGCCTCCAAAGTGGACCCGGTCATCGCCTTGAGAGGCGACTGACCGGCCGCGACAGAATCGTTCAGTTCGTTCCGGACGCGACGACCACCGGGACGCTCGTCGCGAGAAGCGTGTAGCCGTTGTTCGCGAAGAAGCGGAACTCATTTCAGCTCGGCCATCCCCACGTCGGCTTCGTCGATGGTGCGCAGGAAGAAGCGCGTCCGTCCGTCGGGGACAGAGCGGGTCCGCCGACCTCCTCCGGAGGCGGTACGGAGAACACGACCCGGGTCTCTCTCGTCACGCGGTCGAGGAGATGAATCTCGACCCCCTCGAACAGAAAGCTCGCCCCCGAGCTCCTCCGAGCTGAGCCTCGCTCCTTAGAAACACCAACCCTTGGGTTCGACGCCCAAGCTCTGCCCACTCGCCTCGTTCCCAGGCTCCATCACCCCGACTCCGGCGTCCCCCTTCCCCCTCCACAGGTCACACCGAACCCGATCTCTTCCAGTCTTCCGCCTCGACCGGCTTCTCCTGTCCCCTCTCGGG
>Ga0184637_10002153_pt1 | contig 12770 bp, 12 predicted proteins | sample PLM3_127_b2_FD_133143 | JGI IMG/M metagenome (GOLD analysis project Ga0184637, IMG submission 133143) | Groundwater sediment microbial communities from an aquifer in East River, Colorado, USA - PLM3_127_b2 | ecosystem: Environmental > Terrestrial > Soil > Riparian zone | place: USA: East River...
CCCAGTTCGGCGAGCGTGCGGTGGAATGGCTTCTGCTCGAAGCCCTTTTGCGACAGCTCGATCACCTCGCCGTCATCGGCCGATACGAAGCCCGCAGGCCCGAAGAGATTCGCCTGACGCAAGCGCCGCTGCGTCATCTCGTCGGTGTCGTCCTCGAAGCCGAAGTGCGTCCACACGAAATCGAACGCGCCCGGGCCGTTCGGCTGGATGTGACGTGTCGAGACGCTGTTGACCTGCTGTTGCAGGATCACGCTCGGGAACAAGGTCATCATCACGGCCGTCGGCCCGCCCCACCAGGGCTCGGACACGATGTCGAGGAAGCGCGGGTCGTTGAGCTGCATGCTCTCCTTGAAGCTCGAGACCTGCGTTACCTGCTCGGCCTTCCCGCTTGCGCCGCGAGTGGAAATCATCGCGGCGTGGCGATGGTGCGCATCCATCTTCAGTTCCGACTTGTTGTCGGCGCGCCAGAGCCCGAAGGTCACGAACCAGGTGTGCAGCAGACCCGGGTGGTAAGGGTCCTTGATGTTCTCCTGCATCAGCTTCCAGTTGCCCGGAATGCGCTGACGGTTGTAGCCGAGGATCTTGAGCTTGCGGCCGTTGAACAGGCGATCGAAGTAGCCGAGGATGGTCGGCCCCATGAAGTCTTCGAGCGACTCGATCTCCGGATCGAACGACGCGAACACGACACCGCCGCGAGCCGCGACCTTCAGCTTGTTCAGGCCGTGCTCGGCGGTCTTGAAATCGGCCGGCATTCCGCCGTTGACCCTGCCGTCCTGCTTGACGCCGCGGCGGAACGGAACGCCCTGCAGATCGCCTTGCAGCGTGTAGTTCCATTGGTGGTAGGGGCAGGTGAAGCCACTGTCCTTGCGGTTACCGTGGCGCTCGCGGCAGAACTGCATGCCGCGGTGGGCGCAGACGTTCTCGACCACGTTGATGCCGCCGTCGGTGTCGCGCACCATGAGGACCGAGCGCTCGCCGACCACCGTGCGCTTGAAGTCACCGGGGTTCGGTATCTCGGCCTCCAGGCCGACGTAGCACCAGTGCTTGCGGTAGAAGAGGCGTTCGAGCTCCTTGCGGTGCTGGTCGGCCTCGGTGTAGGCCATGAAAGGGATGCGGCTGGTGCCGTCGGTCTCCCAATGGATCTTCTGCGGGAATATGGTGGTTGCGATGTCCATGCTTGTCTCCTCTATGTTTTGGGTCAGGACGCCACGGTGACGGTGATCTCGCCCAGGCCCTCGATCGCTCCGTGCAACACGTCGCCGCGCACGAGCGAGTTCACGCCCTCCGGCGTGCCGGTCATGATCAGGTCGCCGGGTTCGAGGGTCTCGTACTGCGACAACACTGCGATGCACTCGGAGACCGACCAGATCAGCTTCGCGATGTCCGAAGACTGGCGCGGCTCGCCGTTGACCGTGAGCGTGATGCCGGTCTCGCGCGGATGGCCGATGTCCTCCGCCCGATGGATGGCGGCGATCGGTGCCGATGTCGCGAACGACTTGCCGAACTCCCAGGGCCGGCCCTTGTCGCGTGCCTCGAGCTGCAGGTCGCGGCGGGTCATGTCGAGGCCGACCGCGTAGCCGTAGACGTGGTCGAGGGCGTTGGCGGCATCGATGTCGGCGCCGCCTCGGCCGATCGCCAGCACGAGTTCGATCTCGTGATGGAAGTTGGTGGTCCTCGGCGGGTACGGAATCGTCACCGCCTGCGCTGCATCGACGGTCGCCTGGGCCGGCTTCATGAAATAGAAGGGCGGGTCGCGGTCCGGGTCCTTGCCCATTTCGCGCGCATGAGCGGCGTAGTTGCGGCCCACACAGAAGATGCGGTTGACCGGGAAGCGTTCATCGCGCCCGGCGACGGTGAGGGTGTGCACTGCGGGTGCGGCAACGGCGTAGTTCATCATGGGGATGTTCCTTGGTGTGGCTCAGGGATGGATCGATCAGAGGCGCTGCTCGCGCCACAGTCCGAGCGCCTGCTGGACCGGTCGATCGGAGAAGCTGAACAGCGTCACCGGCTTGGCGGCGCGCAATCGCAGCGTGTGCCAGGACGGCACGACGAAGACATCGCTCTCGGTGAAGCGATGTGTCGTGCCGTCGATCTCGGCCTCGCCGTCGCCTTCGAGGCAGACGTGGACCGTGCCGTCGGTGCAGCGATACGGTTGCGTCTCGAAGCCCTCCGGCAGCGCCTGCGCGTAGGCGCCGATCGTCGGCATTGGCGAGGCGCCGGTGGCCGGGTTGACGTAGCGCAGTTTGAAGCCGAGGTGTGCGTCCGGTGTGCCGTGCGCGATGCCCTGCAGCGACGCCTTGGTTCGGGTGTATGGATAGACGAACACCCGCGTCGGATCGCAAGGCGACTGATAGAAGTCGACCGGGAGCATGTTCGAGCCGTAGCGTGCGAGCGAGTCCCCTTCGGGGCGCAGCTGGGTCTGCGACCGCTCCTCGCTCTTCTCGGCGAAGCCGGCAGCCAGGAAGCGCAGCAGCGGTATGTCCAGGCCATCGAGCCAGACGACCGGCTCGTTGCCGAGGTTGCCGTGGTCGTGCCAGGTCCAGGACGGGGTGATGATGAAGTCGCCGCGGTGCATCGTCGTGCGTTCACCGTCGACCGCCGTGTAGGCGCCTTCTCCATCGAGTACGAGGCGCAGTGCCGATTGCATGTGGCGGTGGGCGGGCGCCACTTCGCCGGGCATGATCAGCTGCAGCCCGGCGTAGAGTGACGACGTGATGCAAGACTGGCCGCGCAGCGCCGGGTTCTCCAGGATCAGGACGCGGCGCTCGGCCTCTTCGGCGGTGATAAGCCGGCCCGCTTCCATCACCTGTTCGCGCACCTCGGCATAGCGCCAGATGGCGGGTACCGCTTCCGGTCGCGGCGAAGGTGGAACGAGCCCGCCGAGCACCTCCCACAGCGGGGTCATGTGCTGGGTCGCGATGCGCTCGTAGTATTGCCGGCGGGCGGTCTGTGTGTCGACGTTTGGCGTCGGTTGGGCACGCATGAATGTTGTCTCCGTTGAAGGTCCGCTCGATGAGGCGGCTGTCTGGGGGCTTCTGGTGAGGCAATGATTGCGCCTTCGGCGATATAAGCCAATAGAATCCGGCGAATACATCACATAGATTTGCTGAATGTGGATTGCATGGAACTGAAGGACATCGATCTCAATTTGCTGGTGGTTTTCAACCAGCTTCTAGTCGAGCGCCGCGTCTCGAAAGTTGCTGACAACCTCGGCCTGTCACAACCTGCAGTCAGCAACGCGCTGGCTCGCCTGCGCAAGCTGACGGACGACACGTTGTTCCTGCGGACGACAAGGGGCATGGAACCGACGCCGTACGCTCAACAGTTGGCGGAGCCCGTCGCATATGCGCTGGGCATGATCCATAGCGCAGTCAATCAAAAGACGTCTTTCGATCCGGCGACGGCCAAGCGCGCATTCACGGTCGGGATGACCGACATCGGCGAGATCTACTTCCTGCCCACGTTGATGGAGGAGCTGGCCAAGGTGGCGCCCGGCGTGACGATGAGCACCGTGCGCAACACCAACGTCAATCTGAGGGACGAGATGGAGGCCGGGCACATCGACCTTGCGATTGGCCTCCTGCCGCAACTCAAGGCGGGCTTCTTCCAGCGCCGGCTGTTCAAGCAGCGCTACGTCTGCATGTTCCGCAAGGGTCACCGCCTCGACAAGCGCAAGGTCTCATTGGCAGAGTTTTCGTCCGCAGACCATGTGGTCGTGGTGTCGGAGGGCACTGGTCACGGCAAGGTCGATGAATTGCTGGAGCGCAGCGGCGTCGTGCGGAATGTGCGGCTCACCGTTCCGCACTTCGTGGCGGTCGGGCACATCTTGCACCACAGCGACATGGTGGCGACTGTGCCGGAGCGCCTCGCACAGGCGCTCGTCAAACCGTTCGAGCTCGTGTATGCCAGCCATCCCGCGACGCTGCCGGAGATCGCCATCAACATGTTCTGGCATGCGAAGTTCCACAAGGACCCGGCCAACGAGTGGCTGCGCGGGCTGGTATTTCGGACGCATTCCGACCAGCTTCCCTAGCTTGGCTAGGTTTCTTCAGCAATCGACGCTCGTTATGCCCTTCGAATGCCCTCGGCCATTGGTCTTGCCCTCGTCGATCGCTTGATGCAATCAGCGTATCTCCAGTGACGAGGGCAGCCTTCGATGCGTTCGTCGATTGACATCGCTTGACTGTTGCAGTCCCATCGAAGGTCTGCTCCTGGGCGCGAAATTTGCCCCATCGAAGGACGGCGTAGGGTCGGCACCGCCAGTTCGGTCCCTTGAGCTGCTGACATTCGATCAGCCTTTGATGACGCATGGCATCACAAGTCCCTGAGCGGCTGCTTTGGAGATTTCGTCACCGCGTACGGTCACCGAGCCACGTCTGCTCTACCTTGAAACCGGTCGTTGGCGAAGCGATTTTCTGAGATCTTGGACGACAGGTAGTGGCCGGGTACTGCCAACCACCGGTCTCATGCCTTGGACCGCTGTACGCAGCAGAGCAGCCGCTCGCGCCGAAGTGTCTGCTGGCCGATGCCGAGCCGGGCTTTCTTAGCCCTTCCCGAACGCGTGCCCGTATCCAAACAACCCCACGCTCCCACCCGTGTGCACGAACACGACGTTCTGCCCCTTCGTGAAATCCCCACGACGCACGAGATCGATCAGCCCCGCCATCCCCTTGCCCGTGTACACCGGGTCGAGCAGGATGCCCTCCGTACGCGCAAGCAGTGTCACCGCTTCGATCATGCCGTCGGTCGGCACGCCATAGCCCGCCCCGACGTAATCGCAGTTCGCGACCACGCTGTCGCGTGAGACGGCGCCCGCCACGCCGAGCAGCTCGGCGGTCTGCACAGCGAGGTCGAACACACGCTGTTCCTGCGCCGGCCTCGGCGCGCGCACGCCGATGCCGAGCACCGGGATGCCGGCGCGCGCACCTTGCAGACCCGCGACGAGCCCGGCTTGCGTGCCCGCGCTGCCCGTCGCGTGCACGACGCAATCGATCAGAAGGCCGCTGTCGTTGGCCTGCGCGACAAGCTCGAGCGCACAGGTCACGTACCCGAGCGCACCGATCGGATTGGAGCCGCCACCCGGAATCACATACGGCTTTCGGCCTTCATCATGCAAGCGATCGGCGAGCCGCTGCATCGCCGCATCCATGTCGGTGCCGCCCGGCACTTCGCTGACGCTCGCGCCGAGCAGGTGATCGAGCAAGACGTTGCCCGAATGCTTGTAGTCGTCGTGCGTGTAGCCGGTGCGGTCTTCGAGAATGATGTGGCAAGCGAGCCCGAGGCGCGCCGCCGCGGCCGCCGTCTGGCGCGCGTGGTTCGACTGCGTGGCGCCTTGCGTGATGACGGTGTCGGCCTTGTGCGCGAGCGCGTCGGCCATCAGGTATTCGAGCTTGCGCGTCTTGTTGCCGCCGCTGGCCAGCCCCGTACAGTCGTCGCGTTTGATGTAGAGGTTGGGGCCGTCCAGCAGTCGGCTGAGAAGCGGCAGCGGCTCGAGCGGTGTCGGGCCGTGCCCGAGGCGCACGCGGGGAAAGCGGCTCAGTTTCATGGCGGGCAAGTATCGCGCGGATACCGAGACAGCGCTGCGGGTCGATGAGCATGGACGCGCGAGCACCGCGCGGCGTAGAGTCCGCGAGCGAACAGCAAGGAGCGATCGGATGAAACAGCTTTCTCTTGTTGCCCTCGGCCTGCTGATTGCTGCCGCCGCGGCATCGGCGCAGACCTGCCCCGACCGCAACGTCATGTACTGGCAGGCCTTCCCGCCGGGCGGCGAATCCGACATCTCGGCGCGGCACCAGCAACTCGTGCTGAAGAAAAAGTGCCCGGCGATCGACACGATCGTCCAGTACAAGCCGGGCGCCGGCGGCGGCGTGATGTGGTCGCAGATGAACACGCTGCCGGGCGACGGCTTCAACATCGTCGGCATCAACCTGCCGCACATGGTGCTGCAGACGCTCGAGGGCCAGGCGCAGTACAAGATCGAGGACATCACGCCGGTGTTCTGGTTCCACTACACGCCCGATGCGCTGGTCGTGCGCGAGGCGAGTCCGATCAAGACCTTCCAGGACTTCATCCGCATGGCGAAGGACGCTTCGGGCAAACTCAACCTCGGCGGCTCGGGGCTCAACTCGGCGAACCATGCTGCGCACGAGCGGCTCAATGGCGCGTTCAACGTGAAGTCGACGTACGTGCCGTTCAAGGGGACCGGCGACATGGTCAACTCGCTGCTCGGCGGCCACATCGATGCCGCGATGTCGTACACGGCGTTCGCGGTCAACAACAAGAGCACGGTGCGCGCGCTCGCGGTGGCGATGGACAAGCGCCATCCGCTGATGCCCGACGTGCCGACCTTCCGCGAGCTGGGCGTGGACTGGATCGACGGCGCCTACCGCGGCATCGGCATGCCGAAGTCGACGCCGCCCGAAGCGCGCAAGCGCATGTCCGATCTGTGGGCCATGCTGAACGATGACGCGGAGATGAAGGAGCTTGCCGCGAAGAGCGGCTTCGAGCTCGTCAACGTCGGCGTCGACCAGATGGACGCCTTCATGAAGGAACGCGTGCGCATCTACACCGACGTCGGCAAGCGCATGGGGCTCGGGAAGTGAGCACCGTTCATTCGGGCAGGCGCGCACCGGCGGCGCGGGCCTGCGCGACGACGCGGTTCTCGTAGTCGGGCTCCAGGGCCTTGGAAGGGTGGCTGGCCGTCAGTTGCCCGATGAACGGTGGATGGATCGAGTAACCGAGGAGTTCCTGCAGTCGCACCGGCATTTCGCGCGCCACCTCGACCGGAACGCCGAGGATGAAGTTCTCCTGCGGGCGCGCCCAGGGTTGGCAGTACTGATTGGAAAACGCGAGGCGTGACGCGTCGCTTTGGTTGGCGCCGCCGCCATGCACCAGCATGCCTGAGAACACGATGCACGCGCCGACCGGCATCACCGCTTTGATCGACTGTCGTTCGAAGCGATCTTCGGCACGCAGTTGCTCGTCACTCCACCGGTGGCTGCCCGGCAACACGCGAGTCGCGCCGTTGTGTTCGGTGAACGCGTCGACCGCCACGATCGTCGACAGCGAAATCATGGCCCGCGGCCGAGGCAGGTGATGAAACGAATCGTCGCTGTGAAACGATTGCGCGACCTCGCCGGGGCCGATGCTGATCGCCTGTGAGGCGGTGAGCAGGTAGTTGGGCAGCAGGAAGCGGTCGCAAAGCGCCAGGATGCGCGCATCGAGCACGATGTCCCAGACCACGCGGGCGCGCGCAACGAGCGTGTAGACGCGCTCGGTCCGGGTGCCCTCGAAGCTGTTGCGCCCGTTGTGCGATCCGAGGTAGCAGGACAGGCAGCGCCGGACTTCGGCGAGAACCGGGGCCGACAGAAAGTCCTCGATGACGGTGTAGCCACGGGACTCGATGGCGCTCACATGCTGTTCGAGATCAAAAGCCATGTCGCCTCGCACGGAAGAGTCTTTGCACCGAGGCGATCTTAGCGAAGGACTTCCTGCTGATGCGCGTGCGTAAACGCACTGCCGCGCCGGCCCGCGATTTCTACGATTCGCACCCAGGTCAGGCGGTGTCTGACCGCTGACCCCAAGCCCTGCCACGACCCAAAGGAATCGCCACCATGAACGCATCGAAGCTCATCAGCAAAGCCACCCTCGCCATCGCCGTCGCCGGCTTCTTCGCCGGCACGGCCATGGCGCAGACCGCGACGCCGAGCGCCGCCGACGCGACCTACAAGGACATCGAGGCCACGCTCGGCATCGTGCCGGGCTTCCTCAAGGCCTTCCCGGCATCGGGCATCCCCGGAGCCTGGTCCGAGTTCAAGAACCTGCAGCTGAGCGACAAGACCGCGCTCTCGCCGAAGGTCAAGCAGCTCATGCAACTCAGCGTCGCGGCGCAGATTCCGTGCGCCTACTGCGTCCACTTCCACACCGTCGCGGCGAAGGCCAACGGCGCGACCGACGAGGAGATCAAGGAAGCGGTCGCGATGTCGGCGATGACGCGCCACTGGAGCACGGTGCTCAACGGCATGTCGATCGACATGGCGAGCTTCAAGCGCGAGGTCGACACCGTCATGCGCATCGCCTCGGAGCGCGCGGCGAAGAGCCAGTAACGAGACGGGAGCGCGCGCTGCGCCAGTCCGCGCAGCCGCGCTATCGATCAGTGACCGGGGCGCGGTCCGCGTATCGCAACCCGGCCGCGGCGAGCTTGTCTCGCATCGAGTAGATGTCGAGCCCGAGCTCGCCCTGGGCCAGACGCGCGCGGGTCGCCTCTTCCTTCGCTTCGCGCTGTTCGGCGGCAGCTGCCACCTCGGCCACGCGAGTGCGCGGCACGACCACGACACCATCGTCGTCGGCGACGATCGCATCGCCCGGCTGCACCCACATGCCGGCACACACGACCGACACGTTGACCGAGCCGACGGTTGCCTTCACGGTGCCCTTTGCATTGACGGCACGCGACCACACCGGGAACTTCATGTCGCGCAACGCGGCGAGATCGCGCACACCGGCGTCGATGACGAGGCCAATGACGCCAAACGGCTTGCCGCCGGTGCGCTCGTGCACCACGCGCAGCACCGCATCCGGCGCGATCTCGCGATTGGCGAGCACCACGTCGCCGGTCGCTTTCAGCCGGATCGACTCGTACTCCTTCAGCACCGCAGGCCAATCGTTCGAAGCGCGCAGCATCGGCGCCAGCGTCACGCCGTCGAGGATCGCCTGCGCCGAGCCGTTCGACGAAGGGCTCGGGCCGCGCAAGCTGCCTGCGCTACGCAATCATCCGAAGCTGGCACGCCGGCTTGCTGCAGCGCGAGCGCGAAGGCCAGACCGCCGATGCCGGCTCCGATGATGATGACCTCGTCTTGTGGTGTGGTGCTCATGCCGGCGCCCCCTCACCCCAACCCTCTCCCCCGTGCCGGTGGAGAGGGAGGAAGAGGAGTGGCGCCGCTCGGCTCCCTCTCCCGCTCGGCGGGAGAGGGTTGGGGTGAGGGTCGTTCGATCCGCGAAGTCTCATGCCTGACTCTCCTCACGCAAGTGATCGATGCGCTTCATCAACTCGCGGTCGCTCATGACGAACAGCGTTGCGTTGCCGGCGGCGCTGCGATGCTCGGTCCACATCCAGCGCGGCAGCGTGAACACGTCGTGCTGCTTCCACCTGAGGTTCGTGTCGCCGATGCGTGTCTCACCCTCGCCTTCGATACGACGACCATCGCGGTCGCCGTCGTGCGCTGCGCCTTTGTCGCGGCGCCCCTGTCGAGGCGCAATGCGTGGCAATCGATCGTCGGCATCACCGCGCCGCCGTCGACCGGGTTCACGTAGCGCAGCCGCTTGCTTCCATCGGGTTGCGCCGGCGTCGCGTCGAGCACCTGCTTCACGCGCGACCAGGCGTAGCGATACAGCGGCGAATACGCGGTGCGCGACGGCACGTCGTCGGGCAGCACGCCGCCTTCGGCCAGCGCGGCGTCGCTCAGCGCGGCGAGCCCGCGGTCGGGCGTCGGGCCCGGGCCATGCTCGAAGAACACGTCCTGCAACCCGCGCGCGAGCGGATAGTCGAGCCCGCCGAACCACACCATTGGCTGTCTCCCCTCGTGCACATGCTCGTGCCAAGAGAACGCGGGCGTCAGCACCAGGTCGCCAGGCTCCATCACGTTGCGCTTGCCATCGACGATGGTGACCGCGCCCTCCCCCTTCATCACCAGCCGCAGCGCGGCCAGCGTGTGGCGGTGCGGCGGGGCCGATTCGCCGGGCAGAAGGATCTGCAGCGCGCCCGACAACGTGGGCGTCGTGAACACGGTGCCGGGAAAGTCCGGGTGCACGAACAGCAACGCGCGACGCTCGGCCTCGTGCATGCTGACCTCGCGCGACGCGCGCTCGACCAGCGGCGACATCACCTCCCACGGCCAGATCATCGGCGCGTGCACATGCGGCTCTTTGGTGTTGAGGGACTTGTAGCGGTCCCACAGCGGCTGCGAGTGGACGGCGGCGAGCGCCTCGAGCAACGGCGGCTGGGCGCTGGCCGCGGCGGCTTTGTTGGGGGCGGTTGCGCTGCTGGTCACTGCGGGTCTCCGAATTCCATAATGCATAGCATACCAACGATTGGCATGATGTCAAGCCTGCCGCCCTATACTTCGTATACCAACGAGTTCGAGAGATGACGCTGTAGCGCCTTGACGCCAAGCTCACTGCGGACCGTTCGCGGTACGCCGCGCCCCTCACGACCTGCGCTGCGAGCTCGCCCCTCGTGAGCGGCTGGTCAGCACGATCGCGATGCCGCCGAGGATCACGGCGGAGGAAAGCGCCAGGCGCGCAGTGATCGCCTCCGACAGCAACAGCGCACCACCGAAAGCGGCGATCGGCGGGACCGACAACTGCACGGTCGCGGCGTGCATCGCCGACAACCCGTTCAGCGCGGCGTACCAGATGACATAGCCGATGCCGGAGGTGATTGCACCGGAGGCGATGGCCAATGCCACGCCCGCCACAGTGGCATGCGCGCGCGTGGCAAGCAGCAGGCTCAGGCCGAGCGCGAACAGCATCGCACGCAGGAAATTGCCCGCGGTGGCGGCCAGTGGATCGGCGACCCCACGCCCGCGCAGCGAATACGCACCCCAGGCCACGCCGGCGACCGCCATCAGCACGGCGCCCAGCAGCGGCGGCGCGCTGAGGCCGGGCGACACCAGGTACACCAGCCCGGCCACTGCCAGCCCGAGCCCGACCCAGGCGATCGGTCGAAACGACTCGCCCGCGCGCAGACCCGCGGCGAACATGGTGACCTGCACGGCGCCGAAGAGGATCAGCGCGCCGGTGCCTGCGCTGAGTGTGAGATAGGCGAACGAGAAGAACGCGACGTAGGCGAACAGCATCGCCGCCGCGAGCCAGTCAGGGCGACCCGATGCGGATCTCGGGGACTTCATGCGCACGATGAGCGCCAGCGCAAGTGCGCCCGACACAAGCCTGATGGTGGCGAAGCTGGCCGGGTCGATGATCGGCTCTTGCAGCGCGAGCCGGCACAGCAGCGAGTTGGCCGCGAAAGCGACCATCGCCACGGCGGTGAGCAACACGGTGCGTGCGCCGGCAGAACCCTCCATCGGCGCGCGCATCGCGCTACACCTGGCTCGCCACCAGCAGTGCCGCCCAGGCCAGCAGCGCGACGCCCAGCGGCGTGCTCAGGTGCCGGCCCCACGGCATGTTCTTTTCGACCGCCATCACCGCGGCCAGCAGCAGCATCCACCCCAGGCTGCCGGCGCCGACCGCGAACATGAGCAGCATCAGCGCCCAGCAGCAGCCGACGCAGAACAGCCCGTGGTGCGCGCCCAGCAGGAACGCCTGCCGCTTCTCCGCTCTGCCACGCCAATGCTCGATGACGAAGCTCAGCGGCGTGCGGCACTTCTCCAGGCAGCGGTGCTTGAGCTTGCTGAACTGGAAGGCACCGGCAAGGGCGATGATCGCGGCGCCGATCAGCCAGCTGTGCCAAGCCAACGCCGGCACCTTGTCGACCCATGCCAGCAGCGCAGCGTGCAGCGCGTGAGCCAGCAGCCCGAAGGCGCCCCACACCGCCAGATAGCCGAGGCCAAGCAACGTCAGCAGGCGCGCGTGGTCCGGACGCTGTGCGACCAGCCGATCGAACGCGGCGAACAGCGGCAGCGTGCTCGGCAACATCATCGCGGTGGTCATGAGGATCCACGCCACGCCATACAGCGTCGCGGGGACGACGATGTCGCCGGCCGGAACGACGCGACACAGGAAGGCGGCCGGCCCCGACGCTGTCCAGTCGCCATGGTCCATGTAGCGCCCATACGGACTGCGCGCCCAGGCCCACAGCGCGAGCCACGCCAGACCGACCAGTGCGCCGAGCACGGGCAGGAACACGCGACGGTGACGCGCTGCGTCGACCATGGCCAAAGCCGCACCGCGTCGTTCAGGCGTCGAAGACGAAGATGCTTTGCAGGGCGTTGTGATCCTTGATGTCGACGTCGATGCCGAGCGCGGCGTTCTTCGAGCGGTACGTGGGCGCCTTGCCGACGAAGACCGGCGCGCCGGGTACGGTCGAGAAGACGGTGTCAGACAGCGTCGTCGCGCCGCCGGTCGCGCCCCGATAGGGTTCGAGCTCCGCGTAATAGTCCTTCCCGATCGAAAGCGTGCCCTTGCCGCCGACCACGTCGAACGTGATCGGCGCGCGCTCCACCGACACCACGGTGCCGATCAATTTCGCGAGGTCGGCGACGGGCCCGCCGGCCTTGCCGGTGTAGACCTTGAGCAGCGCGTCCTCCTGCGCCTTCGAGGCCTTGTCGTCGACGAAGATCGCCGCGCTCCAGTTGCCTAGCAGGATGTTGCCGGGGACATGGGCCACCGCGGCGATGGTGTTGCCGCCGACATCGACGCCATCGACCGTGCCCTTGTCGACGCGCCACGCGATGATGGTGTCGCACGTGCCGTTGTCAGGGTCCTCGCCGATCCAGCAGGGGCAGAGGACGCGGCAATTGCAGACCTCCAGCAGACGACCTTCCAGGTGATAGCCCATGTGACCTCCGTCGAAGAATCAGCTTGCGCTTGTGGATGTGCCGCCGCCCGAAGCGGCGGGTGGGCAGCGATCCTACGCCGCGCCGGGGGCCAATCCAAGACCTAGGGCCTGTTCACACTGAATGCGTGCCAGCGCCCGGCCCTTCGGGTGATCTCAGGAAAGGCCCGCCCTCCGCGTTGCAAATGCTCGCCGTGGGAACCCCCACGGCTGCGCTTTGCGCCTCGATGGCGGGCCTTTCCTGAGTCACGTGGGCACG
>Ga0184637_10002154_pt1 | contig 12762 bp, 11 predicted proteins | sample PLM3_127_b2_FD_133143 | JGI IMG/M metagenome (GOLD analysis project Ga0184637, IMG submission 133143) | Groundwater sediment microbial communities from an aquifer in East River, Colorado, USA - PLM3_127_b2 | ecosystem: Environmental > Terrestrial > Soil > Riparian zone | place: USA: East River...
CGACCCGACCAGCTTCTCCAGTTCCGGGCAGCCGCTCGACACGCCGGGCGACTTCTTGTCAGTGCGGGCGAAGCTGCGATCCTCGGCTCGGCAACTTCTCTTGCCGAGCACCATCAGTATAGCAGTAACAGCCAGACATGGAATCAGATATGGGCGTACTGTCTGAATCTGACAAATGAATGTCCGCTCAGGAAGACGAGATCGTCAGGGCCGTGTGTGTACGGGCTGCTTCTTGCACATTCCACATCGGAGCGGAGGATGGCCAACGTTGAGGCGACGCAGAATCACCTCCTGCAGCAACTCGCAAAGTCTGACCGAGTCAGCTACGAACGTCTCTTTGAAGATTTGCGGCCGACGCCGCTCGAACGCGGAGCATTGCTCGGCGCCACTCGTGAACGAACTGACTGGGTCTACTTCGTGAATTCCGGAGTCGTCTCACTCGTCGCCGGCACGAGCAGCGGGCACTCACTGGAAGTCGCGATTGTCGGCAAAGAAGGCCTGGCTGGTCTCGAGGGCGCGCGCGGTAGCCGTGCCTTGCCGTATCGGCTGATCGTGCAGCTGCCCGGCCTGGCCTATCGAATCCGAGCGGAAGCCATCAACGAACACGTCTTCTCGAGCCACGCTCTCCACGAGTTGTTGATGGTTCACTCACAATTCCTGATGCGCCAAATTACGCAATCCGCCGTCTGCAGTCGGTTTCATAGTTCGGTGCAACGCCTCGCACGCTGGTTGCTTCTGACTTCAGAACGTGCCGGGACCGATCATCTTCACTTGACGCACGAGTTTGTGGCCCAGATGGTCGGCGCACCGAGGTCGGCGGTCACCCACGCGGCGGCGCAACTCCGCAGTAAGGGCGTCGTTGAATATCGGAGAGGCGTCATTACCATCCGGAATAGGAAGCGCCTTCATCAGACGTCGTGCGAGTGCTTCGACGCGGTTTCATCGGCGCGACAGGACGTGGGTTGATTTCACCGCGCACGCGGCTCGACGAGGTCAGGTCGAGCTGCCACCACCTCATCAATGTCCTTGTCATAAAGAATTGGCCGTTGGGAGTTGTCCTGATGAGCGATCCTCCGCGAGGAATCGACGGATATCGGAGATCCGTGCGGCCGCGTCTGCCTCGCCGAGCTCGATGAGGCGTTTCACGTAGTCGCTCTGGAACATGACCAGGCTCAACAAGTCGTTGGACCTCGTTTCGCGCGTGCCAAATCCGCGCGTGAGAAACCGGAAGGCGTGCGGCAGTTCGGGCTCGTACTCGTTCGCCAGCCGTCCCAGATCCAGCGATGGACGCAGCATCAGCAGGTCGATGTGCCGCAGGCCGCCGCGCTGCGCTTCCGAGAGCTGCGCGACGAGAGAGTTGATCTGTTGCATCTGCAGGGCGTCGCCGTCGAGTTGATCGAGAAAGATCGCGTTGTACAGCACGCCGCCCACCTGCGCCGGCGGTGGATAGCCGGTGACGGCCGGACGGTCCGCCTCCTCGCGCGAACGTGCGTAGCGCGTCGACACCGCGATGATGCGCCTGGCGCCGAGATGCACCGCGGGCGAGAGCGGCGCCGTCAGCCGGATGCCGCCGTCTCCGTACCACGCGCCGTCGACCTCGACGGCGGGGAAAAAGAACGGAAGCGCGCACGAGGCCATCACGTGGTCGACGCGAAGCGGGCACGTGGCGCTCTTGCGCTGCGGCCGCTCCCACGTCTGAATGCCGCAGTCATTGCGCGTCTGGACCCAAGTGATCGATTGGCCTGTCGTGTAACTCGACGCCGTCAGCGCGAGGGCACGCAGCCAGCCGGCCTGCAGGCTCCGGGAGATTCCCGGGATCCCGGCGCCGTCGGCCTCGAGGAGCTGTTCGAGCAGCTCCCGAAGCGGGGCGGTATCCACCATGCTCCGCGCCGGCGGCAGTGGATACCTGCCGCCCGAGAGCAGACGTCCGCCCCATCGCAGGACGCGCCACGCCAGATCGCCCACATGGGCACGGAACACGTTGTCGATGCTGATGCCGGCCCAGACCTCGGCGAGATTCTCGACGCTCTCGGCGAACGGCTGCTGCCGCGCGGCCAGGTACGCCGCGTTGATCCCGCCAGCCGACACGCCGGTCAGGATGTCCGGAACGACGTCGGGGAACTCCCTGGCGAGCAGGCGGAGAAAACCCACTTGGTATGCGGCGCGCGCGCCGCCGCCGCTCAACATGAGAGCAAGACCGGGCCGGCGAGTGGGTTCGTTCATGTGGCGGGAAGGGGCCGACGAGATCTTACGGCAAGGCTCGTGGGGCAAGAAAACCCGCCGGAGTCAGATTGAAGACGTGTCACGCCGGACGCCGCGGATCCGCCTTCGCACATCAGGGATCAAGTGGAGGCGGAGTGCTCCCAACTCCACCCCCCCAATTCCTCATTGACTTTGGGAGTTGGGAATAGCTAGTTGGGAGCTCTCTCACTTCCGGGCGCCCAGGCGGACCCATTTCTCGTCGAGGTTCGTGCCCTGCTCGGGATTGGTGAGGATGTCCGCGGGGATGTACTCGTACCAGGGACCGAAGAGCTCCATCACGGTCATGTTGGGACCTTCCAGCCAGCCGCGCAGGACGTAGCGTCGCTCCGTCGTCGTCTTGATCACGAGGATGCCGGCGGCGGACAACGTCACGACACCCGTGGACTTCGCGGCGATCTTCTTTCCGTTCTGAATGCTGAAGAAGTCAAGGGAGATGGTTCCCTGGGAGGTAATGACCCACTCCTCGGTCTAGTGGAGCGAATCGGTTCCGGCGTACACGCCCGTGTAGCTGTCAACATAGGTCGTGGTGATGCCGTCGTTTCTCCCCCATTCGCCGGCGAGATCGGCGATGACGATCGTGCGTGTCGGCGCTGGAACGACGAGCTTCCCGCCGCCTGGTGTCACGGGCGGATGTGACGGTTCACCAACGCGCTGCACGACGAGACGGCTCAGGATGCCCTGGACCTCCGCGTTGTAGGCGTCGAACGCCGCGACGGTTGGTGACACCACGAGCATCGAGACCACGCGGGTGCCAGCATCGAGAACGATCAGCATGCCCATGACAGGCTGGCCCTGCGCTGTCGAAGTGGCCACACCGACTGCGGCGCGCGCATCGCCGACGGTTCTCATGGTCGGCGTCGGCGCCGGGACCGGATCGAGGGTTTGCAGGGCGACACCCTGCCACTCCGCCGCAAAGCTCGCGTCGAGGTCGCCGCTCGCGGGTGTGCTGGAGTGAATCACCACCATGCAGTAGCTGGTGGTGCTGGCGCGGGTCATCACGACGTGTTTTCCGATCCCCCCAGTCCTTTCCTCCACGTCCCATCCGGCAGGCGCCGTGAAGGTGACGAGGTCCAGCCTACGGGCTACTGCGGTGCCTGCCACGTCGAATCACACAAGGGGTGCACGTCCGCATCGTAACAGCCAGGTCGACACAATAGCCACTGAGACGTCTCAATCTGACCTGAGCCGCCGAGACCGGTCATCATCCAGGGATCCCAGCGCGCATTGATGTATCATCTGCGCTGCTACGAGGAGGCGAGAGCCATGAACAGGCATATTGATCCGAGCGCACGGAAGTTGAAGTTCGCCATCCCGGTCGGCCTCTGTCTGCTGGCCTTGTTTGCCGCCCTGGGAGCGCAGACGCCGTCCGCGCCGCGGTACCTATACGATCCGGGCTGGCCCAAGCCGCTGCCGAACAATTGGAAGATCGGCGGTATCACCGGGCTGGCCGTCGTCCCGGGGGCTGACACCGTCTGGGCGTACAACCGCCCGAACGACCTGACGTTTATCGAGCTCGAGAAGGAAACCGGGATTGCCGACTGTTGCACGCTGCCCCCCTCGATGATCCACTTCAACAAGGAGGGCGACGTCATCGGATCGTTCGCCGCGCCGCAGGGGCACGGGATGGACGTCGACAGCAAGGGCTTCGCCTATCTCGGGCAGAACACGGTGCGAAAGTACGACACCCGGAGCGGCAAGATGGTCGCCGAGATCCCGCATACGCCAGAGACCGAGAACGGCGGGAAATTCACGATGCCCCAGCTGCCAAACCACGTGCCTGGCCAGGGCGGCCAGGGGCCGGTAGCGGGATTCCTCCCGCCGCCTCCCGGAGCCGCACGCGGCGGCGGCCGCGGCGGCAATGCCCCCGACCCGGCCGCGCAGGCGGCAGCCCGGGCGGCGTTCCGCGCGAAATATCCACCCACGACCCCGATGATCGTCGGCGGACTCGAAGAGATTCGCGTCGACGAGCCGGCCAACGAGATCTACGTCCTGGATAACTACCTGAACGGCCGCATCCTCGTCTTCTCGCTCGACAAGTTCGAGTTCAAGCGCGGCTGGGGGGCGTACGGCCACAAGCTGAATGAGATCAGCACGAACGACGACGACGGCGAGTACACGCCCAACGGCCCGATGCCGAAGGAGTTTGCCGGTCACGTCACCTTCAACTTCTCGAATGACGGCATGGTGTACATCGCGGATCGCGTGGCGAACCGCATCCAGGTCACCGACAAGCGGGGAAATTACCAGGGCAAGGAGTTCATCATCGCGCCGTACACTGGGATCGGCGGCGCCACCGGCGGCGTCGCGTTCTCGCCGGACAAGGAGCAGAGGTACCTGTTTATCTCTGACCTTACGAACAACCACGTCTGGTTCCTGAACCGCGCCGATGGCAAGGTCGTGGGGATGCTGGGAAGCATGGGCGAAACCGGCGGGTCGTTCTTCGGCCTGCACATGATCGCCACCGATTCGCGCGGGACCATCTACACGGGCGAGGTGTTCGCCGGCCAGCGGGTGCAGCGGTTCGTGCCCGCCGACAGTCCGCGAGGCAAAGTGCTGCAGCAGCTGGAGAAGACGCCGCTCTTCTAAACGATCGAAACGCTTGGCGCGGAGGAGCCTGGCTCCTCCGCATCAACCGCTCCACGCGAACGCCCCACGAGCGGTTTGTTCGAACCATGCGTCCCATTCCCTCGCGGCGCTACGCCATGTGGCTGTGGCTGCTCCTGCTTCTGTTTGCATTCCGGGTCGCTGCGCAGCCCGCGGCGCTCGTGTTCAGGGACTCCTTTCTCCCTCCATTCGAGTCGTGGCACGGCGGCGTGATGCCGTACGGCGTGTTGCTCGCCTCGCAGTTGCTGATCCTTGCCGCCCTTGGCTGGGCCTCGTGGCGCTTCACGGCTGGCGACGTCGTGCCGCGGCGTCGTCTTGGTGTTGCAGCGCTGACGTTCGGGGGCGTGTACTTCTGCGTGATGGCGCTTCGGCTGATGCTGGGGCTCACACTGTTCAGTGACCAACGGTGGTTCGCCAGCCGGGTCCCGACGCTCTTTCATCTCGTGCTCGCGGCATTCGTGATGCTTTTCGGGCACTTTCACTATGTGCATGGAGCGGATCCGCCGGGCGGCCGATAGAGTCGCTATGGCGGACCGGCTCCTTCCCTGGCTGCACTATCCGGTCGTCGTGACGACGACGTTTGCGCTGTTTGCGTGGCTGCGCGTGCAGGGTGCGTCGCTTGTTGTGAGCACATACGTGCCGGTTCTCCTGGCAGCAGGGCTGGTCACCCTCCTGGAGTTGAGGTTCCCCCACCGGTCAGCGTGGCGCCCGCCAATCAGTGAGATCAAGACGGATCTCACATTCATGACGGTCGTGCAGCTCGCGTTTCCCCCGCTCGTGGGGTTTGTGTTCACGTACGCGCTCATCGGGCCTGCCCGCGCGTTGAATCTGCCGATCTCGGCCCTCTGGCCGCATCAGTGGCCGGTCTGGATGCAGGCGCTGCTCATGATTCTGACGGTCGATTTCCTGCGGTATTGGCTGCACCGTGCGGCCCATCAGAACGACACCCTGTGGCGCCTGCATTCGGTGCATCACTCGGTCGAGCAGCTGTACTGGCTGAACACCGCGCGATTCCACGTGATCGAAAAGGCGCTGCAGATGACGCTCGACAGCCTGCCGTTTCTGCTGATGGCGGTCGACCCGACGGTGCTCGCGCTCTACTACGTCGCCTACGCGACGAACGGATTCTTCCAGCACGCCAACATCGAGCTGCGCTACGGCATCCTCAACTACATCGTCGGCAGCGCGGACACACACCGGTGGCACCACTCCCGGATTGCGCGCGAATCAAACGCGAACTACGGCAACACAGTCATCGTCTGGGACCTCTTGTTCGGCACTTGGTTTCTTCCGCCCGGACGCCAGGTTGAGGAGCTCGGGCTGCAGGAGTCGGATTACCCGAAGTCGTTTGTCGCCCTCATGCGCGCGCCTTTTCGCCGGTGACCGCTGATGCCGGGGCTCCTGTTCCGTGCGGGCATGCTCGGGTACGCGGCGAGATACTGGCTGCCGGTCAGGCGGTTCGCACAAGCGCCCGATCGCATCCAGGAGAAGGTGCTTCGCGGGATCGTGGCGGCGAACTGCGCCACGCGCTTTGGAGAGGAGCACGGGTTCGCCGGCGTGACGATCGCCAGGCAGTTCCGCGACCGGGTGCCGGTACAGGATTACGAGACGCTGCGCGGCTACATCGACAGCCAGCGGCGGACCGGCGCTCCGGCACTGACGGTTGAACCGCCGATCTTCTACGCGCAGACGAGCGGATCCACCGGGCAGCCGAAGCACATTCCGGTCACCGCCTCGGCGCTCCGCCTGCACCGCGCCGAGCAGGCGCTCTTCACCTACCTGCAGTTTCGGGTCTGTCCGGACGCTTTCTCCGGCAGCGCGCTGGGCATCATGGGCGCCGCGGTCGAGGGGACGCTGGATACCGGACACCACGTCGGCTCGGTCTCGGGATACCTATATGAGTCGCTCCCCGCCGCGGTGCAGTCTCGATTTGTGCTGCCACCGAGGATCTCGACCATCGCCGACTACGATCTCAAGTACCTGGTGATCCTGCGGCTCGCACTGGCGGCGCGCGACATCAGCTACCTGGGCTCGCCGAATCCTTCCACCTTCTTGCGACTGATCACGATGCTGAACGACCGGCGCGATGAGCTCGCGCATTCGCTCGAGACCGGTTCGCTGGCGATGCTCGATGCGCTCGAGCCGGACACCCGGGCCCTTGTCGCGCGACGGCTGCAGCGCGACACCGCCCGTGCGGCGGAGCTCAGAGGGACGGCCCCCCTCACGTTCGCGAGCCTGTGGCCCGGAATCAGGCTGATCACGACATGGACCGGCGGAAGCTGCGGCATCGCGCTCGACAAGCTCCGCAACCTGCTTCCTCGCGAGACAAAGGTCATGGAGCTCGGGTATCAGTCAACCGAGTTCCGCGGCACGATCGCGCTCGAAGGGGAGACGCCGGGCGGCCTGCCCCCGCTGCATCATCACTTCTTCGAGTTCGTGGAACAGGCGAGCTGGGACGGCGGCAACCCCGAATTCCTCACGCTCGGCCAGCTCGCGCACGGCAGCCGTTACTACATCCTGGTGACGACCGCCGCGGGGCTGTACCGCTATTTCATGAACGATCTGGTCGAGGTCACGGGACTGTGTGGACACACGCCGCTCCTGAGGTTTGTCCAGAAGGGGAGAGGGGTGACCAGCCTCACCGGCGAAAAGCTCTACGAAGCGCAGGCCATTCAGGCGGTCCAGGACACCGCACGCCGGCACGGTGTTGCCGCAGCGTTCTTCCTCTTTGTCGCGAACGAAGCGCTCCCCTCGTACACCCTTTTTCTCGAGCGAGACGCCGGAGGCGCGGCGCCGCCGCACTTCGCCGACGAAGTCGACGGGCGGCTGGGCGAGCTGAACCTCGAATACCACAGCAAGCGCGCGAGCGGTCGTCTCGGGCCGCTGACCGTCGCGTGGCTCACCGGCGATGCGGCGGAGGCCTACAAGTCGGCCTGCGTCAGGGCGGGCCAGCGCGAGGGGCAGTTCAAGCCGGCGGTGCTTCAGTATCGACGGGACCTGACGTTCTCACTCGAGCCGTATGTCATCCGGTGAGTGTCACGTCGAGCGGTTGCGGTTCAGGGAACTGCGCATTCCGTTCAAGGTGGCGTTTCGACATGCCTCCGCCGAGCGTGCGGAAACCTCCAGCGTGTGGGTCGACGCGATCGCGTCGGATGGAACCATCGGATGTGGTGAATCCTGTCCGAGACCGTATGTCACGGCGGAAACGCTTGCAACGGCTCGTGCATTCGTCCTGAGTCACGAGGCCGCGCTCCGCACGGAGGTCACCAGTGTTGAAACGCTGCGGCAGTGGCTCGACGCACATCACGACGACATCGACGCCAACCCGGCAGCCTGGTGCGCCATCGAGCTGGCGCTGCTCGACCTGTTCGGCAAGCGGCATCGCACACCTGTGGAAGGCCTGCTCTCGCTGCCGCCGCTCGCCGGTCGCTTTCGCTACACCGCTGTCCTCGGCGATGCCACGGAGGGGCCTTTCCGCGCGATGGCGGAACAGTACTGGCGACTCGGCTTCAGGGACTACAAAGTCAAGCTGTCGGGCGACGCCGGGCGCGACCGGGAAAAGATGGGCGTCTTCCGGGAGTGGACTGCGGAATCGGTGAGGGTGCGAGCGGACGCGAACAATCTCTGGACGACCGCCGGTGAGGCCATTGCCGCGCTGCGTGGCCTGCAGTACCCGTTGTTTGCCATCGAGGAGCCGATCGCCAGCAATCGCCACGCGGAGCTCCCGCGCATTGCCCGTGCACTCGGCTGCCGCATGGTCGTGGACGAGAGTCTGGTCCGGCGAGAGCAGCTGGCGCTCCTCGACGATCCCGCGTCGCAGTGGATCGTCAACGTCCGGGTGTCCAAGATGGGCGGGCTGATCCGCTCACTGCGTGTCGTCAATGAGGCACGAGCCCGCGGAATGGGGGTGATCGTCGGCGCGCAGGTCGGCGAAACGAGTCTGCTCACACGCGCCGGCCTCACGGTGGCGCACGCGGCCGGCGACGGCTTGGTGGCCCAGGAGGGGGCGTTCGGAACCTTCCTGCTCGAGCGCGATCTCTGCGATCCACCGTTGATGTTCGGGGCCGGCGGTGCGCTTGATGTGTCGGATCATCCCATGCTGGCGGCGGCGGGCCTGGGTACATTCTCGCTCGACAGCGAGTTACCCTGAAGGTCGGCCCGTACATCATGTAGGGGCGGACCTTCAGGTCCGCCCATCAGTCCCCAAGTAATGCCACCTGTCGCTGGCCTATCACGATGACGAAGGCGACCCGTCGCGGTGACAGCCAGTCGCACGGCCGGCGGCACGCGCGCCACCATGCAGCAACCCACGACGGCACAACCGTTGCCAAGGCGTCGCGATGATTTGTGAGCTTCCATACCTGACTGTCGCGGCGGCGTTGCTAACTACAGTGATCTGCGGCGCCTGTTCCGGTCCGACCAGTCTCTCTGGCCCGGACGGTACGGCGCCAACCCTGGAGCGAATCGGCGGCACCTGGACGCTGGTGACCCTGAAGCCACCGGGCAAGGCGGAGGTGGCGCCGCCGGCTGGAGCGATTTCCAGTATGGAAGTTGCCGACGGCCGGGCAGCCATCAGGGCCGATTGCAACCGATGCAACGGCCCGGCGGCCGTTGGCGCGAGCACGCTGACGGTCGGACCCATTCTGGCGTGCACGCGTGCGGCCTGCGCTTCCGCGCCGTTGGACGCTGCGTTCCTTCGGATACTGGCGGGCGAGAGTGCCGCGACGCTCGAAGGCGACACGCTCACCCTTGGCTCCGACCGTGGGGTCCTCCTCTTTCGACGTTGAGCGGCTACGGCGTGAGAATGCGCAGGTTGGTTGGTGGGGCAGGCGGCGCCGCGACGTACCCCAGTTGAACAACCTCGAAGTCATTGGCCGTCAGGGAACGAAACGCGGGATTGAGCACGCCGTTGTCCCAGCGTGTGTCGTAGGTGCCGCTGACATAGAGATCGGATCCGTTGTCCGCGACGATAAGACCGTACCGCTTCATCGCGCGGAAGATTCTCTGGATCTCCGGCCGGAATCCGGAAATGTCGCGGCTGGCCTTGAGCCGCAGACGGGCGCCCATCGGCAGCGCCCCGGCTTGAGAGCCCGCGCGGTGCGACGCGGGATGGACATACCCGTTGGTGGCACGAACCGTGACCCGGAACGCATGCTGGATCTCGGCCGAGCCGAAGACCTCATCGTACCGCACGAGTCCCGGCAGAATGGCAAGCCCGGCGGCGTCAGCCGATGTCCATCCTTCCGGCCGCCGGTCGTTGGCGTTCATATCGAAGAACGCCCCGGACCCCGCGCGCCATTGAGCGCCATCGTAGAACACGTTGTACAACTCGTACAGGTGCCGGTTCACGCCATCGACGATCAACATGTGTCGATCGCTGCTGCTGCGCAGGTCGATGTTTCCCGGTTCTCCGCCCTCGATCCAGTGTGCCTGCGTAACGGCCTCGTCTGGAATGGGGTAGAACGGATAGCTGCTGTCGGTCGTGTGGTTCACGCCGTCGCTTTCGTCAGAGTACTGAAAAATGACGGAACGCTTCGGGACGGTGCTGTCGATGACGCTGTAGGGGAAGCCGTAGATCTGCACGCTGCCGGGTGACACGTTACCGCCAAAGTCGGGATGCATTTGGCGGACGGATCCGTTGTTGATGAAGGCGATATAGGTGGCTGAAGCGGGATCCGTTGGTGCCGTCGAGACATCGAGGTTCCACCAGTTGTCCGCTGGAAAGAGCGGGAGCGGCCCTGGCATGGGTCCGCCGAGCACGCTCGTACTGGCGGCGATCACACCGCTGAGGAGGCCCGCGACGGCGAATCCTCTGACAAGGGCTGGTACGCGAGGGAATCCAGGCACGGCGATAATCGCGCAACCTTCGCGCCACTCCAGAACGGGCAGAGTTGGCCCCTCCGTGGGTTGACGCCGCACGGTTCCGTTACCGAATGCTCAGTTTTGGCTACGTGTTGACGGCCGTTCTCGCGCCGATACCTCTGTTATCATGTCCGACCGCCCCACGATGAGAAGAACTGCCTTGACACTCGCCCTCGTCTCGGCGTCCGTGGGGATGACGCGGTTCGAGACGATCGTTCCACGGGCGAGCGCACAGGTGACGGCTGCCGCGCCTGCCCCTTCCGATCCGAATTCAGGCGGGCTCGACGGGTTGTCAGATGCGGAGCTGGCGTACGCACACACCCAGGCGCGCCGGAACGACGACGCTGGCGCGATGGAAACCTTCCGGCCCGGCTACTCGTTCTGGCAACACATCTTCACTATCCCGGACGGCTACATTGCGTTCGGAAGCGCGGTAGACGGACGCCTCCTGGCCGTGTTTCCGACCAAGGGCGACTGGGCGCGCGAGGCCGAGTGGCATGATCCCGCGCTCGCGGGCATCCTGACCGGTCAACGCCTGGCGAAGAGCCTGGATCAACGGCGCGAGCAGGTGGCGGCCCTCCTGGAGCAGGCGGCCGGTCCGGTGGCACATAACCCGACGCGGGGGCTGTTTGTGCTGCCGAATGCGCGTCGCTATGGGAGCTTTCTGAAGGAGTGGGGCGCGATTTACGAGCGTTTCGGGGTGCCTGCTGAAATCGGGCTGGCGCAGGCCATGATTGAATCGGGCCTGAACCCCACGAGGCGCTCGGCCTCCAGGGCCGTGGGCTTCTGTCAGTGGCTCGCGAGGAACTGGAGGTGGCTGAACCGCCTCTCGCCGGACGTCATCGAGGGCCACAATCAGACAACTCAAGCGCCGTACTGCGCGGCCTACCTCATGGTGCTCGCCACGAAGTACGGGTCGTTCATCCCTGCGCTGTCGGAGCACCACAGCGGCGGGACCAACGTCGGGCGGATGCTGATCACTGGCGCGCGACTCGGCGGAACGGACGTACGCGGCCGGTATTTTCTCGGGTCGCAGTTTGCCCGTGACCTGAGGAAGATTTCACTCTACGGCTACCGCGAGATCTACCGGACGTACGGGCCCCGCTCCTATCTCTACTCGGAGATGGTGTTCGGGAACACGTTCAAGATTGCCGCCCTGACGGCGCCCACGCCACAGGTGCAGATTTTTGCGATGCAGGCTCCGCGTGCGATTCCATTGGCGGAGATCACGCGGCGAACAGGTCTGTCCGTGGACGAAGTGCGGCGGTTCAATCCCGCGCTCCTCAAGCAGGTTCCCGTGCGCGCCACGCTCTATCTTCCGTTTCATGTCATGGAATTCGGCCGCGACGTGTCATTCTGGCATCGGCCGCCGAGCCCGGCGTTTGCATCGGCCCTGAACGACTTCGTTCGACTCGACGCCAGCCTGGAGCAGTGGGACGATCGGTCGTTCGAGCCCGTCCTGCGAGGATTCCAGAGACGCTTCAGCGACACCAACACGGAGGAAGGCACGGTCATGGCCACCGTGTTGGCGTACGTGATCGACGAGACCTATGCGAGTGCGCGCGGCGCGATCCTCGCGGAATACCGCGAAAGCGAGGACGTCCTGCGCTTGTTCGACCGCGCCGTCCTCGACCGCGACGCGCGTGGCGCCCGGGCCGCTGTGCCTGCGCCGGCGGAGGGCGACTCGACTCCATGACAATGAGACCGCACCGCTTCATCGCGCGGAAGATCCTCCTGTCACCGTTCGGCTAGAAAACAGTGGTGGCCTTGAGAAAGAGCGTGTCCCCCTGCGTCGACCGCTGCCCGAACGCCGCGGTCCCGCGTTGATAGGCCAGCTGCAGGGTCCCGAACGGCGGCAGATACCGGGAGCTGTACCGAATCTGCTCGAACAGGCCGCGTTTCACCCTCGGGACTCGGGATTCGGGACTCGGGATCGGGATTCGGGACTCGGGATCGGGACTCGGGATCGGGACCTCAGAACGTGGTAGAGGCTATCACCATAGGTCGCCGCGTTGAGCGCGGCGTGGCCCGTAG
>Ga0184637_10002155_pt1 | contig 12762 bp, 10 predicted proteins | sample PLM3_127_b2_FD_133143 | JGI IMG/M metagenome (GOLD analysis project Ga0184637, IMG submission 133143) | Groundwater sediment microbial communities from an aquifer in East River, Colorado, USA - PLM3_127_b2 | ecosystem: Environmental > Terrestrial > Soil > Riparian zone | place: USA: East River...
CGAGCACGCCCTCCGTGCTGCGCTTTCGCAGGCAGGAGCCGTAAAAGAGAATGGCGACAGTGGCAGACCCGGTGCGGCTCCGGATCGCCTGGGCCAGGCGGGTCGCCGCCTCGGGGACGGGCTGCGCGAGCTCGTCCGCGACGAGCCTTGCCAGCGCCTCGGCGCCGCCCATCTGGCTGCTCAGGCGCGGACGAAGGTCACGCGCCGGTCTCCCGTCAGGGTGACCGTCTCATCCGGTCGCGGGGCGAAGATCTCGCCGTCGACCGTGAAGCCGCAGTCGAAGCGCAGCTCGGCGCGCTGCACGTTCTTGCTGGTATAGCCGGCTTCGGTCGTGACGAACGGCTTGGGACGGCCGCGCAGGATCCCGATGGCCGCCTTGGGGAAGCGCTGCGAGCCGCTCGCTGCGCAGGTGAAGCGGACCGGGCCGGGGCCCTGGCCCCAGAACGGGTTCATGCGCAGGAACAGGCGGCTCAGCGACGACGCGATCACGAGCCGGAACTCGCCCTGCGGGACGCTCTCGCCGTCGAGGAGCATCTGGACCTTGTCCGGTGTGAGCACGCCGTTGCGGGGCCGCAGCATCGTCTTTCCGATCAGGCTGGCGGTCACCAGGCCCGGGCCGAGCACGCCGTGGTTGCGTCCTCTCGGGAAGAGCCGGTGGGTGAGGGCGATCGCGCGTTGGATCATGCCGGCGCCGAAGAACATCCCGTACTGCACCGAAAAGCCGCGGTGGTAGGCGACCCGCAGCACCGGCCGGCGCACCATGCGCTCCGCCAGGCGCCGCGTGCGCACCGCCTCCAGTACCGAAGCCAGCCCCTTGACCGGGTCGCGCTGGGCCCCCAGGTCGAGCGCCGTCATGTTGGTTCGACCACCCCGCAAGGGGGCGATCATCGGAATCTGCTCGAAGTCGTCGCCCGCCAGGATCTCGGTGAGCGCGTGCTGGAGCGTCCCGTCTCCCCCGTTCACCACCAGCAGGTCGATGCCGCGGCGGGCGAAATCGGCCAGCGCTTCCGGGAGCGCAGCCGCATGGTCCGTCTCCACGTGCATCACGTCCGGGTAGGCGCTCAGCAACGAGAGCACGCGGGAAACCGTCTTCCCGCTCTGACCCGCCCGCAGATTGTTCAAAATGCCGACTTTCACGGATGACACTCCTTAGTCAGTCGCGTGACGCTTCGATGTCGCCGAGGGGAGCGGGTTGGTAAAAGCCACCGAGGTGATGCCGGTGCCCTGAGCCTGGAGGGGTGTGCTCAAAGGGCCTTGCTCGATCCTCACCTCGAACCGCGAATCCATCCACACACGCTGTGGATGAGCGGCCGAGGATAACAAGAATCGGAAAGGCAAGGGCAGGTCTTGAAGGGGCTCATGCCGGACGAGCATGTGATTGAGGTGAATTACACCCGAAATACCCTTAGCAGATAGAACTAGTTGCCTCGGAACGGGGTAACCAGGCCCCAATTCTGTCGTTTTCTCATCCCCGTGGGAGATGGTGATCTCCGTCACGTTCAAAATCCGCTTGCCGTTCTGCTCGACGGACAACACCTGCGCTCGCCGCCCGCCCGGCGCGAGCGCCTCACCGAGGTAGAGGTCGAGCGCGCCGTCGTGCCCGAAGAAATCGATCCGGCGCAGGACCCGCTCCGACTCGCGCGGATCCATCCAGGTGTGGGTGATGCCCGCGCGGCCGCGCAGGGTTTGGGGCTCGGCCATCCCGGTGAACCAGACGGTTCCCTCGATGGGAGCCGCCAGCGCGAGCAGGTCGACTGCCGTGTCCGGCAGCTCGGGACCGGCGCTTGCCTGCGGCCCCGGCCGCATCCGCAGGTGGATCTGGATGCCGCGCTTTTTCTTGTCGATGTCGAGCGCAAGCTCGGGGCCGGTGAGGTCGAGCCGGCTCCCGCCGACCTTCAGCCAGCGCCCGCCCTCGCCGAGCGTCCAGCTCCCCGGCAGGCGCCCATTGCGAAAGGGCACGACCCTGCCGTCCGCCCGCACGAAGTGACCGACGGCGACGCCCAAGGCGTCTCCGGGGAACTCGTTCGTGATCAGGAAGCGCGCGAACAGCCGCTCCTTCGACTCGAAGCTCGCGACGAAATCCCAGGACTCGGAGGCGGAGGCCCCCTGGGAAATCCGTGAAACCGGGTCGCCGCGCTCGGGTGCGGCTCCCAGCACGCCGAGGCCGGCGACCACCAGCGCCGCCATCGGAAGTGCCGTGAGCGCTCTCATGCAGGCTCTTCGACGTTCGCCGCCGCCGGATGCTTCGATCCCAGCGCCTGGCGCAGCCGCTCGTCCCACGGCTCGATCACTCCGCCGCGGCGGCGGAGCCGGAAGGCCTGGACCAGACGAATCCCGTGGAATGCGAAGCTGATGATCGTCCAGAGGGCCACCATCACCAGGCCGAGGTCGGGGCGCCCCGCGAGCGCCCCCACGCTCAAGAAGATCAGGTTCGGGTTGCGCCGTGCGGTGATGGTTCGGAAGAGCGAGTCGATCGGGCGCCAGCAGTGCGACTCCATCTTGAAGGCGAGCAGGAAGATGCCTTCGAGCAGCCGTCCGGCGAAGTAGCCCCCGACCACCACCGCCACCGCCCACCCGAGGGAGGCCGGCAGCAGGTGGCCCCAGGCGAGATACCAGAAGGGCGGGTGGATCAGGTCGAGGCTGTGGTCGAGCACGTTTCCGAAGCGACTCGAAGTGAGGGTCACGCGCGCGAGCTTGCCGTCGACCGTGTCGAGGAACGTCATCAGCCAGGCGGCGAAGAGCCCGGCGACGTAGTCGCCGCGCGCGAAGCGCCAGCAGGCGAGGGCCGCGAGCACCCAGCTCGCGATCGTGACCGCATTGGGATGCACGTGCCAGGCCGCGAGCCGGCGCGTTACCCAGGCGGCGGGGCGCGGCCAGACCCATTTGGTGACGAGGTCGGTCACGCCCTTGTAGGAGGCCGAGAAGGTGCGCTGCTCGATCGTGCGGGCCAGCTCGGGGCGCGCTTCGAACAGGTAGGCCGGCTCGGCCTTGCGAAGCTGCGCCGTGTAGGCCGGCACCAGCTGGCTCGGCGTCGCCGCGCGGAGCCCGGTCGCGCTGGCAGCGGCTCCCTTCGCGAGCAGGTCCGCGATCTCCCGCGCGCGGGCCGCATCGACGTGCGCGGCGACGGCGACGCCCTCTGGCGTGACGAGCAGCGTGCCGGGCGCGGTCAGGAGCGCGCGCACCAGCCGCTCATCGAAGACGAAGTCGCTGCGCAGCAGCAAGAGACTTCCAGAACCGACGGCTGGCGGCGCGCCGCCCGCCTCCACGCTCTCGACCTGCGCGCAACCGGCAGCGCGCAGCGTGCGGCGCAGACGCTCCTCCGGCGTGAGACCCCAGATCAGGGCCGGCTCCGCGCCGCGGCGCCGCAGCAGCCACGCCACCGACGCGGCGTTGGTTGGCGTTCCCGCCATCGCCCCCGCCATCGCCCCCTTCTCCGAGCTGGGTTCGAAGGGCGCGCAGGGTATCACAGGGCCCCGTGCTGAGTTAGCCTCCGCCGTCCGCCGAGGGAGATGGCCCATGTTCCGCGTCGGTCACCTCTCGGACCTGCACGCGACACCGGTGCGCATCCGCAGCCCGCGCGAGCTGAACGGCAAGCGCCTGCTGGGCTGGCTCTCCTGGCACGTCCGGCGCAGCCGCGTGCACCGTCCCGACGTGCTGGAGGCGCTGATCGAAGATCTGCATCGCGTCGCGCCGGACCAGATCGTCGTGACGGGCGATCTCACGAACGTGGCTTGCGAGCAGGAGTTCGTCGCCGCCCGCGCCTGGCTGCATCGGATCGGTGCGCCCGCCAGGGTCTCGATCGTGCCGGGCAACCACGACGCCTACGTGCCGATCCCGCGCGAGGTTTCCTGGGACCACTGGTCGGAGTTCCTGCGCTCCGACCCGCTTCCCGGCGCGGGCGGCATGGCGGGCGACGCGTTCCCGACCCTGCGGGTGCGGGGCGCCGCCGTCTTCGTGGGGCTCTCCTCGGCGACGCCGACCGCCGTGGGCCTGGCCACCGGCGCCCTGGGCGAGGCGCAGCTCGCGCGGCTCGAGCAACTGCTCGACGGACTGGTCGACTCGCGATTGTGTCGGATCCTGTTGATCCACCACCCGCCGACCGAGGGCGCCGTCACCGCCCGCCGCGCGCTCACCGATGCGGATGCGCTGCGCGCCGTGCTGCGCCGCACGGGCGTCGATCTCGTGTTGCACGGACACGGCCACCGGACGCTGATCGGGTCGCTGGAGGGGCCCTCGGGACCGATTCCGGTGGTGGGTGCGCGCTCCTCCTCCGACGTCGGCCGCCGCCCCGACAAGCGTGCGCAGTACCACCTCTACGAGATCGAGCCGGCGACCGGAGGCGCGCGACGCTTCCAGATCCGCCTGCGCATCCGCGGTTGGGACCCCGCGGCCCGCCGCTTCGCGCCCGAGGGCGACCAGCTGCTGGCCTAGCTTTCGGGTCCCGGCGCGGGGCGGCCCGCGCCACCCGGACTCCGCTCGGCAAGCCTTGATGAACTCCGCTCGCCTGCGGCTCGCTGCGCGCGCGGCTCGAGCCGCGCTTGCCCTCGCTGCGCGGCCGCCTCGGAAGGCGGCCTTGCATTCACTCAGACCCGCCGCCGCGCTCGCGTTCGGCGAGGATGCGCGTCGCGAGCGCCAGGTCCGAGGCGCGGTCGACGTCGATCGCGGCCTCCGCGAACGGCATCCGCACCGCCCGCACGCGCGCGCCGATCACACGCGACACCTGCTCGAGCGCGGCGTCGAGATCGAAGCGGCGCCGCCAGAAGGAGAGCAGGGCGCGTGGCCCGAAGGCGAGCGCGAGGCGCCAGGGCCGCTTGCGCGACGCTTCCGCCCGCACCCAGAACTCGGCGGCGAGTTTTGCCTTGGGGGTCAGGAAGGCGAAGAGATTGGCGCCCGAGTAGAGGTCGTCGCGCATCGGCAGGTAGGTGCGCTTCGATTCGGGGAAGCGGGCGCGCAGCAGGGACGCCGCCACCAGCCCCACGTGGACGTCCGCGCCCTCCCGCCGGCAGGCGAGCGTGAAGTGCTCGACCATCGCAGGCGTGAGCAGCGCGTGATCCGCGGTGGTGACCAGCACCGGCTCCCCCGCCGGGAGTGACTCCAGGACGGCCACCACGCTGCGGCTGGGCGAGCGCTCGCTGCGGCGCAGCGCGAGCGCGCCTTCGGTGACCAGTGCGCAGAGCTCGGGGACGTCGTCCAGCGCCGCGGGGTCGTCGATGCTCACGACGATCGCCCCGATGCTCGGCGCGGCCCGCAGCGTGCGGACCACCCGCACGAGCATGGGCACGCCGCGAACGGAAATCAGCGCGCGGTGTCGCTGCCCCTGCGCCTCGGCGAGGTCGTCGCCGGCGGCTCCGCGGCTGCCCGCGAGCACCAGCGCGGTGAAGCGCGCGGGTTCGCCCTGCTGGTGGAGGCTCGTGCTCACGACCGCTCAGACCACGCCCATCAGCGCGCGCACGCGGGCAGCCACCCGCTCGAGGTCGTTCGGCGGCGCGCCGACGGTGGTCGCGAACGGCGCGCCGAAGGGCTTCGCCAGGCCGCGCCGGTAGAGCTGCTGGTGCAGCCGGTCGAGGTCGCGCGTCGGGCGCACGAAGCCCCGCTCGATCAGCCGCGCGCAGAAGTACTCGAGTCCCTGCTGGGGCCGCGGCGTGCCGCGCCGATTCGACGGCAGCGCCTGCGCGCGCGCGACGACGGGCTCGCGCAGCGCGCGCAGCAGCCGGAACGACGGGCGTTCGGGGAGCGGATACACGTAGACCGGTCGGCCGAGCGCCGTCGCCTCGGCGAGCATCGATTCGCTGTCGCCCGTGATCACGATCGCGTCCGCGAGCGCGAGGAAGCCCAGATAGGGGTTGTCGGCGTCGTTCGGCCTCCAGCGGTGCACCCGGGCGCCGTCCCCGAACGCGTCGCACAGCGCGTCTCCGGCCGCCTGCGAGAGACGGCGGCTGGTGGTCGCGAAGACCGATCCACCGGCGTCTCTCGCGAAGCGCATCACGTCCTGCGCGAGCCGGCGCGCGACCGCCGAACCCAGCTGGTACTGACCCGAGGGGCCGCCGACCAGCAGCGCGATGCGCGGCGCGGGCGCCGCTTCCAGCCGCTGCTTCCAGCTCGCCGCCGCCTGGGAGAGGCGGGAGCGGCTGACGGCGTGCAGCGTCGCGCTGGTCTCGATGCGATTCGGGTGCGGGAACAAGCGGCAGTAGCCGGGGGTCACGGCCAGGTCGAAGAGGTCGGCGAGGTCCGCTCCATTGCGCCCGAGCTGGACCAGACGAGTGCGCCCCGCAGACTGCTCGCGGATCCAGAGCGCGACGGGGGCGGTGCGCCGTCCGGCGGCGATCACGAGCTCCGGCCAGGGCGGCTCTAGCGGTGAGGAACGCGCCGCGTCGATGCCCGCGCGCGAGGCGCGGAGCAGGCGGTTGTGCAGCCGCGAAAGCGGACCCGGGTGCAGCCGCTGGATCTGGTACGGCCAGCCGAGCCCGTCGGCGAGCCCGATCGACTGGGTGGAATTTCCGGGGCGGTCGTCGGCCAGCACCCACACGCTGGGCGGCTCCGCGCGAGTGCGCGGCCCGCCGCTGCGGTGCCAGCTGCCGCTGCGGCCCGGCTCCAGCAGCTCGAGCTCCCACGACACCTTCGGTTGTCGTCTGGAGGCGGCCTCGAAGCGGCTCGTCCACCACTCGCGGGTGCGCTGTGCCGCCCCGGCGCGTCCTCCTCCGGGCGGCTGGCAGCGAATCCGCTCGCGCACGGGCCCCTCGCGGAAGCGCTCGTCGAGCAGCCACGGGACGTCCTCGTCGGGCGCCTCTTCGAGCACTGTCGGCGAGCCGAGCTCGATGAAGCGCGCGCTCGGACGCGCGCTCGTGTAGGGCTCGAAGCCCGCCGCATCCGCCTCGCGCTCGAGGTCGTGCCAGAGAGCCGCGTGTTCGTTCTCCTGGTAGACGAGCTGCGCCGGGAAAGGCCGCCACGGCTGCGTGTGGAGCGTCGTGAAATGCAGGAGCTTCGAGCGCCCGGCCTGGTACTCTCCGTCGCGGGCATTCCAGTCGCCAGCGAGCGGGCCGTACAGCCCGGGGTTCGCGAGCGCCTCGCGCAGGAGCTCGGCCTTCGACGCGCGCTGGGCGCGCTCGAGGCTCCAGATCCCGGTCATCCGCGCGCAATCCAGGAGCATCACCGAGGAATCGTCGGGGGCGATCGCGAGGAAGCCGCGGCCGTCCAGATCGAGGTCGAAGAGCTGCGCCGGGTCGGCCAGATAGATCTGGTCGACGTCGTTGTAGATGGCACGGCCCCTGCCTCCGGCGAAGTGGGGGATCGCGAATCGGTAGTTCGTGAAGCCGGTGGTCCACCCCTCGCTGCGGAATCCGCTCAGGCTGTTCATCAGCCAGATCTGGTAGACGCGGCCGGGGTCGCGCGCCCGCTCGATCGACCAGAGGAAGACGCGCTCGGCCCGGTGCTGGGCGGGCTCCGTGCCCAGGAAGAGGCGGACAGGAGGTCTCCCGCTCCCGCCCGTCCCGTCTTTCGCCGACAGCGTCAGGCATTCCGGGGTCGAGCGGGTCGAGGTTCCAGACGGGACCATGTCGCGGCGCATTCTAACGGCCATCAGGCTTTTTGCCGGCTCTCCGAGTCATGGTGGAAAAGACCCAACAGTGAAGATTCCGGGGTAGTCAATTGAAGAGGATCTCGCTATTTCTACGCTTCCGTCCGATAAAGAGGGGTGATGATGCAGATCGGTGACGTAGGCGTTGGAGACGGCGCGCCGTTGGTCCTGGTCTCGGGACTCAATGTGATCGAGTCGCTGGACGGAGCGCTCGAGACCGCCGAAGCGGTCCAAGACGTCGCCGAGCTCCACGGTCTGTCTGTGATCTTCAAGGCTTCCTTCGACAAGGCCAACCGCTCCAGCCGTCACTCCTACCGGGGGCCCGGGATCGACGAGGGGATGCGGATCCTCGCCCATGTGAAGCGAGAGACCGGTCTGCCCATCCTCACCGATGTTCACGAGCCCGGTCAGGCGAAGCTGGTTGCCGAGGTCGCCGACTGCCTGCAAATCCCGGCTTTCCTGAGCCGCCAAACGGACCTGATCGCGGCCTGCGCCGCGACCGGCCGCGCCATCAACCTGAAGAAGGGCCAGTTCATGGCGCCGCGCGACATTGAGCATGCCGTCGAGAAGGCGCAGGGCTTCGGAGCGAGCGGCGTGATGGTGACCGAGCGCGGCACGTCCTTCGGGTACAACGATCTGGTGGTGGACATGCGCGGACTGCTCAGCATGCGCGGCTACGCGCCGATCTGTTTCGATGCGACCCACGCGGCGCAATACCCGGGTGCCGGCGCCAACGCCAGCGATGGCGATCGCTCGGTGGTCGGGCCGCTCGCGCGGGCGGCGGTGGCGATCGGGATCGACGCGCTCTTCATCGAGGTCCACCCCGACCCGGACAGCGCCCCGTGCGACGGCCCCTGCCAGCTCCTGGTGAGCGATCTAGACCGCCTGCTCGGGGAAGTCTGTGCCATCCAGGCCGCGCTCCCCGCGCTCCGCCGAACCTAGCAAGCGCGCGAAGCAAACATTCGGGTCCCGGCGCGGGAGCGGCCCGCGCCACCACTCCAACGGGTCCCGGCGCGGGAACGGCCCGCGCCACCCGTACTTCGCTCGGCTCCGCCTCGCTGCGCGGTCGCCTCGGAAGGCGACCTTGCATTCACCCTCGCCGCGCACCGCGCTCGTGGCGAGTCCGGCAAGCGCGCGAAGCGCGCGCGCAGCGAGCCGCAGGCGAGCGAAGATCATCAGGTCGGTCCGTGCAAGCGCGCGCGCAGCGAGCCGAAGGCGAGCGAAGTTCACTCAAGCCGGAGCGGAGTTCATCGAACTAGGCGCGCGAGCGCCGTGCGGACTCCTGCGAGGGAGACACGAAGCTCGCGCGGACGCCTTCCAGGTCCTCCGGCGAGTCGATCTCGCGCCACCAAAGGCCATCGATGGACGCGGTCGCTATCGGGATGCGCGCGGCCATCTCGTTCACGACCGAGAGGTACCACGCGCGCAGGCCCTCCGGGGTTCGGATCACCTTCTCGAGCTCGTCGCGGAACCACTTCACGCCGGTCCCCCGGAAGCAGAGCATGCCGATCGACTCGCCTCCCACGCTCTCCGGCGGGAGCCGCTTGCCGATCGCGAGCAGGCGCCCGCTGGCGTCGACCGAGACTTTCATGTCGTCGTCGTCGTAGCCGTCCTTGTGGTCGATCGTCACCGTAATGGGCGCCGGCGGCGATTCGAGCAGCTTCTGCAGCACACGGTCCTCGAAGAGCGTGTCGCCGTTGAGCAGCACGAAGTCAGCGGTCATCGCCCCGCGCGCGAGCCAGCAGGTCGCCAGATTGTCGGAGGACGCAAAGAAGGGGTTGAAGAGCGTATCGACCCTCAGGCCGGGGATCCGGGTTCCCGCCAGGAAGCGTTCCACCCGGTCGGCCCCGAAGCCCAGCACGACGGTGGCATGCCGGATCCCGCAGCGGGCGAGGGCCCGCAGCTGGAGCTCGAGGACGGTGCGCGGACCATCCACTTCGAGCAGGCACTTCGGATCGCGTTCGGTGAGCGGCAGGAGTCGCCGGCCCTGGCCGGCGCTGAGCACGATCGCGTTCATGGTCTCCCTGCAGGCCTGGCGCCTTCGGCGTTGCTTCCGGTCGCACCGCCGACCTAGGATCCCGGCCGTGGTGGGGGACGAGCACACTGTAGACCAGCTCGCCTACGCCTTCCAACGAGTTCCCGGACGATGGCTGTAGCGATTCCCATCCACCGCCACCCGGGTCTCACCCTTTATCGGTACATCGCACGCGAGGCCCTACGCCCCACCGCGTTCGCGGTGTTGGGCCTCACGGCGGTGGTCCTGACCACCCGCATCCTCGGCTTCTCGGACCTCGTGATCAACCGCGGGCTCGGCGCCGCGGCGGTGGGTCGGTTGGTCTTCTTCGAGGCCGTGCCGGTTCTGGCCCGCATTTTCCCCTTCGGTGTGCTGGTGGGCTGCCTGGTCGCGCTCGGCCGGCTGGGGTCGGATCGCGAGATCCTGGCACTCGAGTCCTCGGGCGTCGCCGTGGGGCGGCTGGTCTGGCCGATCGTCGCGTTCGCGGGCGTGATGACGCTGGCCGCGCTCGGCGTGTCCCTGGCGCTCGGCCCGTGGGCGAGCCGCGCGCAGGCCGACGCCCTCTCCCGGCTTTCGCGGGAGCGTCCGTGGGCGCAGATCCGCGCGGGCGCGGTGAGCCACTTCGGCGACTGGCAGCTCGAGGCGCGCGAGGTCTCGGCTTCGGGCATGGAGCTGCGCGGCGTGCTGCTCTTCACGCCCGATCTCGGCGAAACGGTCTTCGCGCAGAGCGCGAGCGTCTCGACTGCGCCGGGCGGAGCGGTCGAGCTCGTGCTCTTCGACGGGAGCGCCGTGCTCGAGCCGCGCGGCGAGCTCAAGCTCTTCCGCTTCGAGGCCCTCTCCACGCGTCTTCCCGAGGGCAGCGAGCCTCTCGAGCGCACCGAGGCGGAGCGGCTGACCGGGGCGACGCTCGACGAGCTGCTCGAGCGCGCCCGCGACTTCGTGCCGAGCGAGAACGACCAGCTCCCGCGGGCCGCGCTCGAGCTCCACCGCCGCTTCGCGCTCCCCCTGGCGACGCTCGTGTTCGGCTTCCTCGCCGTCCCGCTCTTCGTGACCCGCTCTCACTACTCGCGCTCGGGCGGAGGCGTGCTCGGGGTGATCGCGACGATTGCGTACTACGCGATCCTCCAGCTCGGCGAGGGGATGATGCAGGGAGGGGTCGCCGGCGTCGCGCTGGGTGCCTGGCTCCCGAACCTGGTGCTGGCGGGGGTCGCCGCCGTGCTGCTCGTGCGCGCGCTGCGCGAGCGATCGCTGGGCAAGACGTTCGAGCGGCCCCACCTGCGGCTGCGCCGCGTCGCGCAGACGGAGAGCGAGCGCCGGATGCGAACGCGCTCGTTCGCGCTCCCGCGCTACGTGGCAGGGCGTTTCGCGCAGCTGGCACTGCTCGCCTTCGCCGTGCTCTTCGTCGCCTATCTGCTGATCGACGTGATGGACCGACTGGAATGGTTCGCGCGCTACCGCGCGACCGGCGTCGAGATCCTGCGCTTCTACGGAGCCCGCCTGCCGCTGCTGGCGTCTCGCGCCGTCCCGATGGCGCTGCTGGTGGCGACCGCGCTCACCGTGAGCCTGCTCGCCGCCGAGGGCGAGCTGATCGGCATGCGCGCCTGTGGAATCTCGAGTCTGCGCGCGCTCGCGCCGGCCTTCGTGCTCGCGACGCTGACCGCGCCAGCCTACTTCCTGCTCAACAACGTCGTGGTGCCGCGCAGCAACGCGCTCGCCGACGAGCTCAAGCGCACCGAGATCAAGGGCGAGTACTACGCAGAGCACGCCGAGCGGATCCAGGCAGGTGCCTGGTATCGCTCCGGGAAGCAGGTGCTCGAGGCCGCGCGTCTCGACACGGACCTGGGCGAGGCGCGCGGGCTCACGATCTACCAGCTCGGGGAGGATGGCCTGCCCGTCAGCCGCGAGGAGGCGACCTCGGCCCGCCATGTCGGCAGGGGGGTCTGGCGGCTCGTCGACCCGGTCCGCATCGAGATCGAGGACGACCGCGCGCGCCGCGTCCCGCCGCGGCGCTTCGCGGAGCTCGGCGAGACGCTCTCCGCGGAGGTCGACACCATGCACCTCTCCGTCGCCGAGCTCGCCCGCGAGATCCAGGACGTCGAGCAGGGCGGCTACGACGCCACGACGTTCCGCGTCGATTACCACGCGAAGCTCGCCGAGCCGTTCGCGTGCGTGGTGCTCCCGGCAGTGGTGCTGCTGTTTGCCGTGGCCGGGCCTCCCTTCCCGGGGCCGGCGGAGGCGCTGCTCGTGAGCGGAATCGTCGGGGTCGTCTACATCCTGTTCTCGGGGGTCGCTGCCTCGCTCGGCTACGGCGGCGCCGTGCCGCCGGCGCTCGGCGGCTGGGGCCCCGTGCCGCTGTTCGGGATCGTCGCGGCGGCGTTGGGCGTGCGGCTCTGGCGACGGCGCTAGAGTGCCTACCCAGGAGGGCGCCATGCGACGGGAGATCTTCGGCGAGGAGCACGAGCTGTTCCGGGCCCAGTTCCGCCGCTTCGCTGAAAAGGAGATCGCGCCCAAAGTGGCCGGCTGGAACGCGGCCGGCCAAACCGACCGCGAGACCTGGCGGCGTTGCGGAGAGGAGGGCTTTCTCGGGGCCAATGCGCCCGAGGAGTACGGCGGCGCCGGCGGCGATTTCCTGTACGACGCGATCGTGATGGAGGAGCTGGCCTGGATCCGCGCGCACGGGCTGATGCTGTCGCTCCACTCCGACATCTGCATGCCCTATCTGAAGCGCTACGGCAGCGCGGAGCAGAAGGCGAAGTACCTGCCGCGCACGATCTCGGGAGAGATGATCCTCGGCATCGCCATGACCGAGCCCGGCGCGGGCTCGGATCTCGCGAACATCCAGGCGCGTGCGCTGCGCGACGGCGATCACTACGTGCTGAACGGCGCCAAGACCTTCATCTCGAACGGGCAGATCGGAAATCTCTTCATCGTGGTCGCGAAGACCGATCCCGGGGCAGAGCCGCCGCATCGCGGCATCAGCCTGCTGCTGGTCGAGGGCGACACGCCCGGCTTCGAGCGCGGGCGCAGGCTCGACAAGCTCGGCCTCAAGGGGCAGGACACCAGCGAGTTGTTCTTCAAGGACTGCCGGGTGCCCGCGGCGAACCTGCTGGGCCGCGAGGGACAGGGTTTCAAGATGCTGATGGAGCAGCTCCAGCAGGAGCGGCTGTGCATCGCG
>Ga0184637_10002156_pt1 | contig 12754 bp, 11 predicted proteins | sample PLM3_127_b2_FD_133143 | JGI IMG/M metagenome (GOLD analysis project Ga0184637, IMG submission 133143) | Groundwater sediment microbial communities from an aquifer in East River, Colorado, USA - PLM3_127_b2 | ecosystem: Environmental > Terrestrial > Soil > Riparian zone | place: USA: East River...
CGCTGCCGCGTCGCCGAGCAATTCAGGAGGAAGGTCCTTCGGCTCGATCACTTGCGCCGGCGCCATCACCGTGAGCCAGTGGCAGATGTTTTCCAACTGCCGAACGTTGCCCGGATAGTCGAAAGTCGCGAGGCGCGCCAGCGCCGCGTCGGTGATGCGCTTGGCTTCGACGCCGAGTTCCTTCGCGCTCTTTTGCAGGAAGAAGCGCGTCAGCGTCGGAATGTCCTCGCGCCGCTCGCGCAGCGCGGGCAGCCGCAGGCGGATCACGTTGAGGCGGTGGTACAGGTCTTCGCGGAAAGCGCCCTGCTTGACACGCTCTTCGAGGTTCTGGTGCGTCGCGGCAATGACGCGCACATTGCTCTTCAGCGGCTGATGTCCGCCGACGCGGTAGAACTGCCCGTCGCTCAACACGCGCAACAGGCGTGTCTGCAGGTCGAAGGGCATGTCGCCGATCTCGTCGAGGAACAGCGTGCCTCCATCGGCCTGCTCGAAACGGCCGCGGCGCATCGTCTGCGCGCCGGTGAACGCGCCGCGCTCGTGGCCGAACAGTTCGCTCTCCAGCAGATCCTTCGGGATGGCCGCGGTGTTGATCGCGACGAAGGGCCCCTTGCTGCCGGCGTCGCCGCGCGGACTGTGCTTGTGCAGCGCGTGCGCGACCAGTTCCTTGCCCGAGCCGCTCTCGCCCGTGATCAGCACGGTGACGTTGCTCTGGCTCAAGCGACCGATGGCGCGAAACACGTCCTGCATCGCAGGTGCCTGGCCGAGCATCTCCGGCATCTGCGAAGTGCGCTCGTCGCGCACCTCCTCCTCACGCAGGCTCTCGTCCATCGCGCGGCGAATCAGTTCGACCGCCTTCGTCACGTCGAAGGGCTTCGGCAGGTATTCGAAGGCCCCGCCCTGGAAAGCGGAGACCGCGCTGTCGAGATCCGAGTAGGCGGTCATCACGATCACCGGCAGGCCGGGCAAGCGCTCCTTGACCTTGCTCAGCAAGTCGATGCCCGAGCCGCCCGGCATACGTATATCGGACACCAGCACTTGCGGCTCGTCATCGTCGAGCGCCGACAGCACGTCGCGTGGGTTGCTGAAGCTGCGCACTGCGAGCCCTTCACGGCCCAGGGCCTTCTCCAGCACGAAGCGAATCGATTGGTCATCGTCAACGATCCAGATGGGTTTCATGTCTTGCCTGACATTCATCCCTGCCGCTCACTCAAGGCAATGGGATCTCGATCTTGAACTTCGTGTTGCCGGGTGTGCTTTCGCAATCGATCGTGCCCTGATGTTGCTGCACGAAGGTCTGCGCCAGCGTGAGCCCCAGACCCGAACCGCCATCGCGTCCCGACACCAAAGGGTAGAAGATGCGCTCGCGAATCGACTCCGGCACGCCCGGGCCGTTGTCCTCGATATGCAATTCCAGTGCCAGACGATAGCGCCGCTTGCCCAGCGTCACCTGGCGAGCGATGCGCGTGCGCAGGGTGATCCGCGCATCGCCAGCCGCAATGCGTTCGACCAGCGCTTGCGCAGCGTTGTGCGCGATGTTCAGCACCGCCTGGATCAGCTGTTCCCGGTCACCACGAAACTCCGGGATCGAGATGTCGTAGTCGCGCTCGACCTCCAGGCCGCGCGGAAACTCGGCCAGGATCAATGAACGCACCCGCTCGCATACCTCGTGGATGTTGACGTCGCCCACGACATGCGGTTTGCGATGCGGGGCCAGCAAGCGATCGACCAGCGCTTGCAGCCGATCCGCTTCGCTGATGATCACCTGCGTGTATTCCGACAGCCCGCGCGACTCGACTTCCATCTGCAGCAATTGGGCCGCGCCGCGGATGCCGCCGAGCGGGTTCTTGATTTCATGCGCGAGGTTGCGGATCAGCTCCTTGTTCGCCTGCGCCTGGTCGAGCGCACGCTCCTCCCGGTCCTGACGCGTTTGTTGCTCGATCTCGATCAACTCGACCAGAACGGCGCCGCCGGGCTCGATCTGGTTGACGGTGACATGCACCGGCAGCGTCTCCGCGTGCATCGGCGGCACGGGGCGCAGATGGCCCTCGAAACGGCTGGCCGAGAATTCGTTGTTCGAAATCGCGGCGACGGTTTCGCGCATCACGGCCGGATCCATGAACCAGTCGAACAACGACCCGCGCAGCACGCTGCGCCTGGACAGACCGAGCACATGCTCGAAGGCCGCGTTGGCGAACAGGCACTGACCGTCGGGCGCAACGACGGCGACCATCGACGCCAGCAGGTCGAATGCTTCGAACCCGCGGGTCTTTATCGCTGCAGCAATGGCCGCGCCGGGTGGCGAAGGCACGCCTGAACTCACTGCGACAGTTTGTCGATCTCGCGCTTGATGGAAGCGATGTCGCTTTCCTTGCGCTGGATGCCGGCTTTCATCTCGGCGACGCGATCCAGGTACTTCTGGTAGTTGCGCTCGTCCCCCTGCCGATCGGGTTCGCCGTTGTTGTAGTCCTTCTTCAGCGCCGCGAGTCTTTCCTCTTCCCGGCGCAACTCGGCCTCGAGGATGCGGCGCGCATCGCCGTCACGCGCGCGCTGGTCGGCCGTGGAGACCTTGCTGCCTTCGCCACGCGCCGCACTGGCGGGCGCGACGGCCGGTCGGGGCTTGACGGTCTGCATCACGGTGATGGGCGCGCCTTCGATCGTGCGGCAGCCCTTGTCGTTGGCTTCCTTGGCGCTCAGCTGGTCGGTATAGAGCACAGGGTTGCCCGGGCAGCGGTAAACCGTGCCTTGCGCGGACGCAGGCGCCGCGGTGGCCGCGCACGAGGCCGCCCACACCAGCGCCAACGTTGTTGCCTTCAGTTGCTTCATACCTCACCCCAGCCCTTCAACGACGGGCGACCGCCCGCCGCCGACCGGCCGAGCCTTCATGCCGGAAGCCCCATTGTGGCGCAAGCATGCCTGCCACAACGGAAAAGGGACGGCAGTTGCCGTCCCTTCGCCGTGAACTGCGTCGCCCGCAGGCGCACATTCAGCCGCTGTAGTACATGTCGAATTCGACCGGATGGGTCGTCATGCGAAAGCGCGTGACTTCTTGCATCTTCAACTCGATGTAGGCGTCGAGGTAGGCGTCCGTGAAGACACCGCCCTTGGTCAGGAACGCGCGGCCCTTGTCGAGGTAGTCGAGCGCCTGGTCGAGGCTGTGGCACACGGTCGGGATCTTCGCGTCCTCTTCGGGCGGCAGGTGATAGAGGTCCTTGGATGCCGCCTCGCCCGGATGGATCTTGTTCTCGACGCCGTCGATGCCGGCCATCAGCAACGCGGTGAAGGCAAGGTATGGATTCGCGAGCGGATCCGGGAAGCGCACTTCGATGCGTCGTCCCTTCGGATTGGCCACGTACGGAATGCGGACCGATGCGGAGCGGTTCTTCGCCGAGTAGGCGAGCTTCACCGGCGCCTCGAAGCCCGGCACCAGACGCTTGTACGAGTTGGTGGTCGGATTGGTGATCGCGTTCAACGCGCGGGCATGCTTGATGACGCCGCCGATGTAGTACAGCGCGAACTCCGAAAGCCCCGCATAGCCGTCGCCGGCGAACAGGTTCTTGCCGTCCTTGAACACCGACTGGTGAACGTGCATGCCCGAGCCGTTGTCACCGACGATGGGTTTGGGCATGAAAGTCGCCGTCTTGCCGTAGGCATGTGCGACGTTGGAGATCACGTACTTCTGGAGTTGCAGCCAGTCGGCGCGCTGCACCAGCGTGCTGAACTTCGTGCCGAGTTCCATCTGCCCCGCGGTGCCCACTTCGTGGTGATGCACTTCGACCGGAACGCCGAGCGACTCGAGGATCAGGCACATCTCGGAGCGCAGGTCCTGGAACGAATCGGTGGGCGGCACCGGGAAGTAGCCACCCTTGACCCCGGGCCGGTAACCGGTGTTGCCGTGCTCGTACTCTTTCGCGCTGTTCCATGCGGCTTCTTCGGACTCGATCTTCGAGAACGAGCCGGACATGTCGACGCCCCAGCGCACGCTGTCGAAGACGAAGAACTCGGGCTCGGGTCCGAAGTAGGCCGCATCGCCCAGGCCGGAGGACTTGAGGTAGGCCTCGGCGCGCTTGGCCAGCGAGCGGGGATCGCGCTCGTAGGGCTTGCCGTCGCTCGGCTCGATCACGTCGCAGGTCAGGAGCAGCGTCGGCTCTTCGTAGAACGGGTCGATGTTGGCGGTGAGCGGATCGGGCATCAGCAACATGTCCGAAGCTTCGATGCCCTTCCAGCCGGCGATCGATGAGCCGTCAAAGGCGTGACCCGACGTGAACTTGTCTTCGTCGAACGCGGAAATGGGAACGGAAACGTGCTGTTCCTTGCCGCGGGTGTCGGTGAAGCGAAGGTCGACGAACTTGACTTCGTTCTCCTTCAACATCTTCATCACGTCGGCGACGGTCTTAGCCATCAGGATCTCCTAGCGGGATGCTTGTTGGGGGGTGGATAGAAAAAAAACTGCGTTTCAGAGAGGCCGCGGGGGCCCGAAACGCGCACAGGAATGTAGCAGAAAGCATGCCGCGCCCTGGCCCGCACGACGCCTCGAACACGGCCGCAGTATCAGCGTGTCGTCCAAGTTGGTGCGCAGTCGCGCACCAACTCTCAGCGCATGGTCTACGCCCCTCGCACCAACTCTGGGCCGAGCCGGACTTGATGCTCTCGCAGCCCGTCCAGCAGCGCCGCGTATGCAGCGTCGACGCGAGGCCCTTCACCCTTGACGCCGAGCTCGATGTGGCGCCCCCACCGCGGGTCGTCGACGCTCGGCAGGCTGAACACGCGGATGCCCGTGAACCGCGCCTCGATCTCCTGCATCAGCGGCGTGAGCGTCGCTTCCATCGACCCCATCACGATGACCGACTTCTCGACCCAGGCTCGTCGACGATGCATGTGCCCGCAGCGATGGTCGAGCACCCACTCGATCATCGGCCACGCCATCACCGGGAAACCGGGGACGAAAAACACGTTGTCTATCGAGAAGCCGGGGATCTTGTTGTACGGGTTCGGGACGATCTCGGCGCCTTCAGGAAACACGCCCATGTTCAGGCGATGAATGTTGTCGGGACGATCGGGATCAAAAGGCACACCTTGCTCGACCGCAACGTCGCGCATGCGCTCGCAGATCAGCTCGCGTGCGCGAGGGTGTAACTCGAGGGGTCGATCAAGCGCGCGTGCCGCGCACAGTCGGGTGTGGTCATCGGGCGTCGCGCCGATGCCGCCGCAACTGAACACCACGTCGCCGCTTGCGAATGCATCGCGCAGGTCGGCCGTGATGCGATCCGGCTCGTCACCGACGTAGCGTGCCCAGGCCAGCGAAAGGCCGCGTGCTGCGAGCAATTCGATAACCTTCGGCAAATGCTTGTCGGCACGCTTGCCTGACAGGATTTCGTCGCCGACGATGATCAGCCCGAAGTTCATGGCGATGCTCAGAGCGACGGCAGCACACCCTGCCCGCTGGCGGGCGCTTCCACCGCGACAGCAGCGTCGGTTTGATCGACGGGCACCACGGGTTGGCGGTCCCGCCGCAGCCGTTGCAGCGCCGCGAGCGCGTAATGCGCGAACCACAACGCGGAGAACGCGAAGACCAGCGTGTACAGCCAGATCGCAATCACGATGAGCAGCGGAGCGAAGATCAACATCGTTGCGCTGATGGCCCACAGCATCGACGGCGCGGCGCCCAGGTAGCCTGTGATGACGCCTATGCCGAGCAAGGGCCAGCGGTGCTCACGCATGATCTCGCGGCGCTCCTGCGAGCTCGCGTGCTCGGCCAACACGTCGAAGCTCATCACGCGGTATGTCAGCCAACCCCAGATCAAGGGCGGTACAACGAGCACGAGCGGAGGCACGAACCACAGTGGAATGCTGATGATCAGCATCACGAGAGCCCATACCGCGCAACTCGCAGACCAGATCGCACCCTGCCACAGCGCGGCGCCATGGCGACGTTCCAAGCTTGCGAAGCGGCGCGCGGCAACGAGGTTGACGAGAGAAGGCGTCATCAGCAGCGCCACGAGCAACAGCGACAACACCACGATCACCGGAACCGCCAGCGCAACGACGACGAGCGGCGCCAGCACCGAACGCATCCCGCCCGCGCCCACCGTGTCCAGCCATTGAAGTAGCGTTGCCACCAGCGACCAGGCTTCGAGCGTTGCGCGCACGTTGGCAACCGCGGCTTCCCAGTAGAAGTAGCCGAGCCCGACCGACAGCGCGGCCGCAATGAACAGCGGCAACAGCGAAAGCGCAATCACGCGCGGGTGCAGACAGTAGGCAGCAGCGCGCCAGAAAGCGTCGAGCAAAGCGGACATGAGTCGAGAATACCCGAGCCGATCGGCGCCGGCAGCGCTCAGTCGTCGTCGTCGCCGCCGCCGAGCACGCCGCCGAGCAATCCGCCGCCCGCAAGCCCGCCCAGCACCGAGCCTTCCTCGCGCGACCCGCCGCGTTGCGGCGCGGCCGCGAACACGCGCGACGCGAGCCGAGAGAACGGCAGGCTCTGCAACCACACGGTGCCTGGCCCCGTGACCTTGGCGAAGAACAAGCCCTCGCCGCCGAACAGCGCGGTCTTGATTTTCCCGACGTACTGGATTTCGAAGTTGACGTTGGGCGTGTAGGCGACCAGGCAGCCGGTATCGACGAACAGCGTTTCTCCTGTCTTCAGCTCACGCTTGACCACCGTGCCGCCGGCATGCACGAAAGCAAGGCCGTCTCCGTCGAGACGCTGCATGATGAATCCCTCGCCTCCGAAAAACCCGACGGACAGCTTTTGCTGGAAAGCGATGCCCAGTGACACGCCGCGCGCGGCACAAAGGAACGCGTCCTTCTGACAGATCAGCGTGCCGCCGAGCACCTTCAGGTCCATCGGGAGGATCTTGCCGGGGTACGGCGCCGCAAACGCCACGCGTTGCTTGGCCGGCGATTGATTCGTGTAGACGGTGGTGAACAGCGACTCGCCGGTGACGAGACGCTTGCCGGCGCCGAGCAGCTTGCCGAGCAGCCCGCTTTCAGACTTGGAACCGTCGCCGAACACCGTGTCCATCCCGATGCCGGCACCCATGTACATCATGCTGCCGGCCTCGCCGACCGCAGCCTCGCCAGGATCGAGCTCGATCTCGACGAACTGCATCTCCGAACCCACGATTTGAAAATCGACCACATCCATTGCCATAACCGTCGCCCTTCGCAGAAGTTGAAGCCTGAAGCTGCGCAGATGGTACCGAAGCGACATTGCTTGCGGCGTCCTGCGGGCGCTGCCGACCAATCACGATTGTTGTTGTTGCGGACATGATCAATCCCCCCTCGGGGGGATGGCCGTGCGATGACCGCGCCGGACAATCCGCGCAGATTGCTCCTGTCATGACGCTGCACCTGCCCACCCTCCTCTTCGTTTGCATCGCGGCGCTGGCCTTGTCGGCATCGGCGATGACGTTGTTCGGGTGCACGCAACGGATCTATCGCGGCTTCTGGTGGTGGGCATCAGCGCAGTGGCTGGCAACCTTCGGTCTGTTGCTCTACGCCCTCGGTCACGAGCAACCGAATATCCAGCCTGTCGCCCACTTGCTGCTGTTGCAGTGGCCGGTGCTGACGCTCACCGGGCTGCGCCGCTTCTATCCGCGCGAGAGCTGGCGCTTGTCGCCCTTCCTGGATTGGACGTTGCTGGCCGGAACCTTTGCGTTGTGGCTGGTCGGCTGGGCCCTGGACGGCACGGAGGCGGCGCGCGTGGTGACGCTTTGCGCCGGCTTGCTGGCGCTGCATGCGTACTGCATCGTGATGCTGATCCGACTGCTAGCCTTTGCGGAAAGCCCGGCGCTCAAGGTGCTTGTCGGCGCGCACGCCGTATCGATCGTGCTGTTGGCGGCACGCGTGATCTCGGTCGGTTGGCTCGGCGCGACCGAAATGGTGCTGGCCGCAGGACTGCTGCCGATGCTGATCGCCGTCGTGATGATCTACCTCGCGCTGATGCTCACCTACGAACGCACCGAGCGTGACCTGTGCGCTTCGCAGCGACGGCTGCAGTTGCTGGCCAACATGGACATGCTCACCGAAGTTCCCAATCGGCGCTACTTCCAGGAACTGGCGGCGCAGGCGATGCAGCGTTGCCCACCCGGCAGCGCCGCCATCTTGATGTGCGACATCGATCACTTCAAACTGATCAACGATCGACTTGGCCATGCCCACGGTGACCGCGCGCTGTGCCTTGTCGCACGATGCATCCAGGGCGCACTGCGCGGGCGTGATGTTGCGGGTCGGCTGGGTGGCGACGAGTTCGTCCTGCTGTTGCCCGAAACGCCGGTACACGACGCGATGACGGTCGCCTCGCGCATCGTCACTCAACTTGAAGATCAGGTTGGCGATTCGGGGCCCGGTTTGTCGCTCAGCTTCGGCGTTGTCCAGATGACCGGTGCGGAGTCGATCGCCGAAGCGATTCGCAGAGCCGATCAGGCGCTGTATGAAGCCAAGCGCCAGGGCCGAAAGCGAGCAGTGGTCGCGACCGGCGAGGCAGAGCGTCCGCAGTTCGGCGAAAGCCGCCGCCTCGGTCTGACGATGCAATAGGCGGGACGCGAGCGCTCGAGCCGATATATTGCGGGCATGCACAGCCCACGACTTATCGAAGCGGACAGCGACGGCGCATCGGTTGCGCAGCGCAAACCCGGTGACACCTACGTCCAATCGTTCGCACGGGGCCTGAGCGTCATCCGCTCGTTCAGCGCGAGCGCGCCGAGCCAGACGCTCACCGAGGTCGCGCACAGGACGGGCCTCACGCGCGCCGGCGCGCGGCGCATCCTGCTCACGCTCGAAGGGCTCGGCTACGTCGAAAGCCAGGGGCGGCAATTCAGATTGACGCCGAAGATCCTCGACCTCGGCTTCGCGTATCTCTCATCGCTGCCGCTGTGGAACCTCGCCGAGCCGGTGATGGAAGCGCTGGTCGCCGAGGTCAAGGAGTCCTGCTCGGCCGCGGTACTCGACGAGACGGATGTGGTCTACGTGCTGCGCGTGCCGACGCACAAGATCATGAGCATCAATCTCGGCATCGGCAGCCGGTTGCCGGCGTACTGCACCTCGATGGGCCGCATGCTGTTGTCTGGTCTGCCCGAAGACGAGCTCGAGCGCCGACTGCGCAGTTCCGCGCTGACCAGGCGAACCGACCGAACCGAGACCGATCTCGAGAAGTTGAAAGGCTTGATCGCGCAAGCGCGCCGCCAAGGCTGGTGCCTGGTCAATCAGGAACTGGAGGAAGGTCTCGTGTCGCTCTCGGCGCCGCTGACCGATCGCTCGGGCCGCATGATTGCGGCAATGAACATCAGCGGCCAATACAACCGGACTCCGCCGGCGTACATGCTCGAGCAGTTTCTGCCACTGCTGTTGAACGCAGCCAAAACGATCTCGAAGCTGCTGGCAATGAAGACGTGAAGCGCGGTTGCGATGAGCAAACGGCCACCGCAGCGGCGGGCGCTTCGAGACTCATGCCGGCGCCAGCTCGGCTCGAGCTGCCGGATCAAACTGCGCGAGGCTGGTCAGGCCGGTAGACGACGCCTGCATCGATGAGCGCTTCGATCTCCTGCTCGCCGTGACCCACACGCCGGAGCAATTCGATGCTGTCGCGACCGACCACCGGCGCGGCTGATGGCAGCTCGCTGCGAGTGCGATCGAAGCGCGGCGCAGGCGCGGGCTGCACGACCCCCTCCGATTCGACGAACGTACCGCGCGCAACGTTGTGCGGGTGCTGTGGAGCTTCGGCCATCGAAAGCACCGGCGCGAAGCAGACATCGCTGCCTTCGAGCAGAGCGCACCAATCGTCGCGCGTGCGCATGCGAAAGAGCGCCGCAAGCTTCGCCTTCAGTGCAGGCCACTTGGCGCTCGTCCACTGGTCCTTGAACAGCGGATCGTCGATGCCGCATATCTCGAGCAACTGCCGGTAGAACTGCGGCTCGATCGAGCCGATCGATACGTACCGGCCGTCGGCGCACTCATAGCTGGCGTAGAAATGGGCCGACCCGTCGAGAAAGTTGCTCTCGCGTTCGTCGCGCCAAAAGCCCTTGGCCTTCAGGCCGTACATCGTCGCCATCAGCGCGGCCGCTCCGTCACTCATCGCCGCGTCGACGACCTGCCCCTGCCCGGACCGTTGCGCCTCGAACAGCGCGGCGACCACACCGAGTGCCAGCAACATGCCGCCGCCGCCATAGTCGCCTACGAGGTTGAGCGGCGGCGCGGGAGGCCGGTCTTTCGGACCCATCGCGTGCAACGCGCCCGACAGCGCGATGTAGTTCAGGTCGTGTCCCGCGGCCTGCGCGAGCGGCCCGCTCTGGCCCCAGCCGGTCATGCGGCCGTAGACCAGCTTGCGGTTGCGCGCGCGGCACGTGTCGGGACCGAGCCCGAGTTTTTCGGTGACGCCGGGCCGAAATCCTTCGATCAGGATGTCGGCCTGCTCGACGAGCCTGAGCACCGTCTCGATGCCACGGGGGTCTTTCATGTTCACGGCGATCGAGCGCCGACCTCGATCGACAACGCTGTCGTTGCGCATCAGCGCGTCGAGCGCGCCGCTCGCACCGGCGGGCACTCGATCGACGCGCACGACGTCTGCGCCCATGTCGGCCAGAATCATGCCGGCAAATGGAGCCGGGCCGATGCCGGCCAACTCCAACACAGTCACACCAGCCAGTGGTCCTGCCATGTGCGCCTCGCTCTTGAATCAGTCGAAAGCGTAGTGTGGGCATGCGATCGAGTCGCGCTCACATGCGCTTGGCTACTTCTTCGAGCATCACTTCGGTCGCGCCGCCACCGATGGTGAGGATGCGCGCGTCACGCGCCATGCGTTCGATCGGCGTGCCGATGATGTATCCGGTGCCGCCGTGCAGTTGCAGGCAGCCATGCACGACTTCCTGCAGCGTCTCGCAGGCATAGGCCTTCAGCATCGAGACGTCGCGCACGGTGTCCTTGCCCTCTTCGATCATCTGTGCGCACGAGTAGACAAGTGCCCGCGCGGCGGCAGCCTTCGACGCCATCCAGGCGAGCTTGTTGCGCACCACCGGCTGATCCCACAGCGATTTGCCGAAGGCCTGGCGCTGCTTCACGTAGTCGACCGTCAGCTCGATGGCCTTGGCGCACTGGCCAACGCTCATGGCGGCAGCCACCAGGCGCTCGTTCTGGAAGGTGCTCATGATGTAGTAGAAGCCCTTGCCTTCTTCGCCCAGCAGCGCATCGTCCGGCACGTGCAGGTCGTCGAGGAACAGCTCCGCGGTGTCGGACGCGCGCCAACCGTGCTTGTCGAACTTGCGTGTCACTTTCAGGCCCGGGTTGCCCTTATCGACGATGAACAGCGAGATGCCGCGGCTGCCCTTGGCCTGCGGATCGGTGCGCGCCGCGACGATGTAGATGTCGCCGTAGACACCGTTGGTGATGAAGGTCTTGGACCCGTTGATGACCCAGCCTGCGCCATTGCGCACAGCGCGTGTCTTCAGGCCCGCCACGTCGGAACCGGCGTGCGGCTCGGTCACGCACACCGCGCCGATCTTCTCGCCCGCGCAGGCCGCGGGCAGGTAGCGCTGCTTCTGTTCGTGCGTGCCGCGATGCGCGATATGGCCGATCGACATGTCGCTGTGCACGGTGAATGCGGCGGCCACCCCGCCGTAGGTGCTGCGCGCCAACTCTTCGCCCAGCACCACCGACGCCAAGGCCCCCAGGCCGCCGCCGCCGTATTCGAGCGGATGGCGCATGCCGAGAAAGCCGAGCCGCCCGAAGTCGCGAAAGGCCTCGCGCGGGATCTCGCCGGCCTGCTCCCACGCGTCGGCCTGCGGCACGATGACCTCGTTGACATAGCGACGCACCTGCGCGCGGACCATGCGCAGGTCTTCGTCGAGCACGTCGGGCTCGTTGAACTCGAATTCGGTCATTGGGTGCTCTCAGCCATCATTGCGTCGCATTATAGACCGACGCGTCGGCTTATTTAAGTCTGGTGGTAACCCGCATGCGCAGCGCGCCGCGCAAGGCGCCATGTAACATCGCGAGCCACGTGGACCCCCCGCGGTCCCTGCGCCCAGATCACACCGGGAGAGACACCATGCCGCGCGTGCGTGCCGACGACTACGAAGCAAAGGCGCAATCCATCATGGACAGCGCAGCCGCCCTGTTTGCGAAGACAGGCTACCCGGGCGCGAAGATGCAGGACATCGCGAAAGCCTGTGGGGCAACGAAGTCGATGCTCTACCACTACTTTCCGACCAAGGACGACCTGCTCTTTGCGATGCTCGAAGAACACCTCGAGCGCGTGATCGCCGGCATCGAGCAGGCACTCGCCGAAGGCGGTTCGCCGAAGGCCCGGTTCGCGGCCTTCGTCCTGGTCTACACGCAGAAGTCGGCGCAGGCCCGTCGGCGGCACGTCACCGCGATGAACGATGTGAAGTACCTGCCGCGCTCGATGCAGACCCCCCTGCTCGAGCTGGAAAGGAAGGCCACGAACCTGGTGGCCGACCTCCTTCGGGAGCTGAATCCCGGCCTGCCGGACGAGGTGTACAAGCCCTACACGATGCTGCTGCTCGGCATGCTGAACTGGACGGACCTCTGGTACAAGCCGACCGGAATCATCAAACCCCAGGACCTGTGCGAACGCATTTCGCGATTGTTCCTGCGCGGTTTTCTGGCCGAGAAGGCGTAGTTGCGCGTTTCAGGCCGACGGCGATGCCGCCGCGAAACGAGTGACGCGCCACGCCCACGCCAGCACGAAGAAGAACACGGTAAAGATCGCTGCTGCCCACCACTCGGTAACGTTCTGCAG
>Ga0184637_10002157_pt1 | contig 12752 bp, 8 predicted proteins | sample PLM3_127_b2_FD_133143 | JGI IMG/M metagenome (GOLD analysis project Ga0184637, IMG submission 133143) | Groundwater sediment microbial communities from an aquifer in East River, Colorado, USA - PLM3_127_b2 | ecosystem: Environmental > Terrestrial > Soil > Riparian zone | place: USA: East River...
TCACCACGCTGGAAGGATTGGGTACGGCCGAGAACCCGCACCCGATTCAGCGCGCTTTCATCGAGGAGCAGGCCGCGCAATGCGGATTCTGTCTGAGCGGTGTCATCTTGACCGCGAAAGCTTTCCTCGACGAGAACCCGAAGGCAACCGACGAACAAATCCGGGAGGCCTTGTCGACGGTGCTCTGCCGATGTTTCGTGCACGTTCGAATGCTTCGAGCCATCCGCCGGTATGCCAGGGAGTTGGCAGGATGAGGAAGCAATCCGCAGGGGGAGTGGAGCCGACGTCCTGGACGCCCGACGCAGGCGCCGCCCTGAACCGGCTCTTCGTGTCCCGCCGGGAGTTCTTGAAGGGAGCCGGTTGTCTCATCGTCGGCTTCAGCGCGTCGGGAGGCTTTCTGAGCCCGCGGCCTGCCGCGTCGCAGACTTATGGAGTCCCCGGAGACCAACTCGATTCATGGATCGCCATCGGCGAGGACGGGCGGGTCACCGCCTACACCGGTAAGTGCGAGCTCGGTCAAGGTCTGAGAACGGCGCAGATGCAACTGATCGCCGAAGAGCTCGTCGTGCCTCTCGATCGCATCACTTTGATTGAGTGCGATACCGAACGCACTCCCGATCAAGGCACCACCTCCGGGAGCCAATCACACCCTACCAATTTCAACCAAGGAAACCTGGCCCAGGCCGCGGCGACCGCTCGTGAAGCGTTGCTTCGAATGGCGTCGGCACGTCTCCAGGTGCCCGTCGAGGGGTTGGACGTCGAAAACGGTGTCGTCCGTTCGCGAACCGATCCTGGAAGGCGCGCGGACTACGGGGAACTGGTAGGAGGGAAAACGTTCCACGTTTCGCTCGACGGCCGTGCCCGCCGCCTGCCTCCCAGCGAGTGGCGGGTTCTGGGGACGCCCGTGCCACGCGCGGAGATTCCAGATCTGGTGACGGGACGCTTCGAGCACGTGCACAACGTGCGGGTCCCGGGCATGCTGCACGGCCGGGTGGTCCGACCGCCGGCGGTGGGCGCCAAGCTCCTCCGCGTGAACGAGGAATCGGTCAAGGACGTGGCGGGACTCGTGAAGGTCGTGGTCAAGAACGACTTCGTGGGCGTGGTTGCCGAGAAGCCCTGGCAGGCGATCCAGGCCGCCGAAAAACTGAGCTGCGAATGGAGCCCGGGCGCTGGACTCGTAAGACAGAGCGACTTCTACGAGCATCTGCGACGACAGACACCGACGAGCGACAGTCTGGTGGTGGACTCCAAGGACGTGGAGGAAACGCTCGCGAGAGCGGCCAGCATCGTCAGCGCCACCTATCGACATCCCTACCAGATGCACGGATCGGTGGGGAGCTCCTGCGCCGTGGCCGACGTCCGGGACGGGAAGGTCACCCTCTGGTCGGCCAGCCAGGCGGTGCACCATTTGAAGCTGACGACAGCCATGGTCCTCGGCGTGCCGCCTGACGACGTGCGCGTGATCTTCAAGATGGGATCCGGCTGCTACGGGCTCAACGGCGCCGATACCGTGTCCTACGACGCCGCGCTGCTGTCGCAAGCGGTGGGCCGGCCGGTGCGGGTGCAGATCTCCCGGCAAGACGAAATGGCTTGGGAGAACTACGGCTACGCCTACGTCATCGATCAGCGCCTGGGGCTCGACTCTGAAGGGCGGATTCTCGCCTGGGATTACGAAGCCTGGTTCCCCACTTTGGGCAGCCGACCGAGGACGGGAACCCCCGGGAACGTGGTCACGGGTTTTCTGGCCGGTTTCGAACCGGCGGCCGTCACCGAACCCTCGCCGGCCACGGATCCCAGCACGTACGAGAACGGAAGTAACGCAGCGCCCTCGTACGTTGCCGGCTGCGTCTCTGGCCGATGCGGCGGCACCGGGACCATCAAGAGCGAGCGGGTGCTCACGCACACCGCCCGGTCCATGTTCTTCACCGGGCCTCTGAGATCGCCATCCCGTCTCCAGAACACCTTTGCGCACGAATCGATCCTGGATGAGGCGGCGGCGCAAGCGAGAGTGGATCCGGTGGCCTACCGGCTGGATCATCTGAGAGACCCGAGGTTGATCGAGGTGTTGAGAGCCGTGGCCCTGAAAGCCGACTGGGATCCGCGGCCCTCCCCGAGGCGCGGCCTCTCGAAAAGGGGTGTCGCGTCGGGTCGCGGGGTCGCCTGCGTGCTCTACGAGGGTGACAATGGCTACTGCGCGCTCGCGGCGCAGGTCGAGGTGGATCAGGACACGGGAGCCGTTCTGGTGAAGCGCCTCGTGGCCGGTGTCGACTGCGGCCCCATCTCGAACCCCGATGGACTACAGAACCAGGTCGAAGGGGGCACGCTCCAGGGAGTAAGCCGAGCACTCCTCGAAGAGGTCACCTGGGACGAGAAAAAGGTGACTTCGGTGGACTGGGGAACGTACCGAAGTCTTCCGCTCGGCTTCGACCTGCCCGAAGTGGAAACGGTGCTCATCGATCGTCGCGACGTGGACGCGATGGGCGCCGGCGAGACCACCATCACCCTCGCCGCCGCCGCCATCGGAAACGCCATCTTCGACGCCACCGGCGCCCGTATCCGAGAGGTGCCGTTCACCAGGGAGCGAGTGAAGGCGGCGCTTGGCAGCCGATGATAAGCGCGAGCTACGAGTCGTCTCCTCCTTGTGCGGCGACCAGGCCTACGAAGTCCGAGTACGCGAGCCTCGCGTTCGGCGAGATCTACCAGCTCGCGGCGGCCTTGCAAAACCTGGAAAGCATCGGCCCGGTCGAATCGAGGCCCAGTCGCTCGCGCTGGTCGAGCGGTTGCGAAAGGGTTTCACCGCGCGGGGCTTCCGCATCCTAACGCTGGATTGCCGATCATCTCGAGACGAGACGGTCGGTAGAGGAACCTGGCGGATCGGATGTCGATGAGCGTGCGAAACTTCGAGCGCGTATTCACTCGAGAGGCTGGCGCGACGCCGTCCCAGTACGTGCTTCGCGGGTGGAGGCGGCCCGTCGTCAGCTCGAACGCACGGATATAGGCATCAACAAGTACACTCTACCTGAGGCTATGCGCCTCACCCCCACGGAACCGGTAAGCACCCGCCGGTCGAAGAGATCGCGACCGGCTGTCCGGAAGCGAATGCCCGGACGGCGGCTAGTCCTCGAAAGTGAAGGTCGGAGTCTGGGCGACCGCGGTCGCGGCGCTCGAAAGCAGCAACATGGAAGCCCAGGATTTCGGGGTCCTCGCGCCCTCCGAAAGATCTCTATCCCAGGAGAGGCTATGTCTCTTTAGAAAGCTTCAGCCCTTCGTTCAGGACTCCTCAGGTCAAAGTCGCCCACCCTGCTCGCGAGAAGGTGATGATGACCCCCTTCGCTGCGAGCCTCGTCCTGACGCTTCAATGGTGCGACCCCCACCGGCTCTTCGAACATGGGCGGGCGGGTATCGAGAACGAATTGATTCGCACGTTCGAGCCGCTGCAGGTGACTGTGCGCTTTACGAAAGGGGTTCCGCCCGAAGAAGAACGTCGCATCCAGGTAGTGCTCGTTCGCTCCGAACCCGTGGAATGGGGACTGCCTCCGAATACCATGGGAGCGGTTTTGAGCCAGAGCGGTCCCCAGACCCAGGTCTATGTCTTTTTCTCCTCCGTAGCGCGGGTTCTGGGGTATCGGCCCGAGGTATTGCGGAAAAGGTGGCCGACCCCGAGAGAGGAGCGGGATCTCAACCGGGCTTTCGCTCGCGTGATCGCCCACGAGGTGATGCACGCCGTCCTGCCCTCACGGCCTCACGCCGAGGGAGGGCTCACCGGATGGACGCTCGATCGCTCGTCGCTCCTCGCTTCCCGGATCGAGATCGATTCCGTGCTCGCCGAGGAGCTCCGCTTCGCTCTCCTCCGGCAGCTCACCGTCCGTTCGACGCCGAGCTCCAATTGACGATGACGGTGATGGGAGAGGGATCGATGCTCGGTCGTCTCAGAAGGAAGCGCTCGCCGTCCGCGGTCACGTCGTAGTTGTTCCGGCTGTCGAGGAGGCCGGCGATTCGAGGCTCGAAGACCGGGACAGGAGCGCTCGCGCGGAACCCGGAGGGCCCGAGCTCCATCCCGACTCGCATCACGAGGCCGACGAGATCCGCGCCTCCCCAGTAGAACAGCTCCCGGCCGTCGGCCCGCCAGACCGGATGCACCCCTCCGGCGTTCGAAATCCGCAGCTTGTCGCTGCCGTCTTTCGCGCGCATCACGAAAACTTCGAAAATTCCGGTTTCGCTCGAGGTGTAGGCGATCCATTCTCCATCCGGTGAAAAGCGCGCCGTATAGACGTGGACCATTCGTACTCCCGAGCCAGGCTCGAACTCGTCCTTCAGGATCACTCGAGGCTTACCTTCGCTCGCAAAGGGGATCATCCAGGTATCGCCCCCGGTAAAACAGAGGAGGGTTCGACCATCGCTGGACCAGTCCGTGAGAAGGAGCGCGTCGTGGATTTCTCCGGGCTGCCAGAGAAGCTCCTCCTCGCCGTTGGCGACGTCCTTGGTCCACACCTCCGCGCGTTTGCCCCGGGACGCGGCGTAAGCGATTCGCTTCCCATCGGGCGACCAGATCGGGTCGCTCTCGGGCGATGGAGTCGAGGTGAATCGGGAAGCGACGTTCGTTTCGACCTCGATGAGCCAGATGTCCACGTCTCCCGTCGCGGGGTCTTTCCGGTTCACTCCAATCCACCGTCCATCGGGCGACAGGCGCGGGTTGACGTACTCGCCCGAGCTCGGCTGCGGCACCCGGCCGAGCTCTCTGCCTTTGCGGTCGAACCAAACCAGCTGACCATCGACACCCGTCGTCCCGCGAAACGCGAGGACCCCGTTCCGCGATGCCGAAAACGGCGTGTCCGTGCGGCGGACGATTGCGGGAGAGATCAGCTGCTGTCCGACCACCCGCGCCTCGCCGTCGAGCCGCAGGCGATCGGGATCGAAGCGCTGCGCCAGCAAGGCCCCGCTGCGAACGAACAGCAGGTGGCCGTCCGCATAGACGGCCTTCGAATCGCTCTCCACGAGGAATCGCGTCTCCTCCGAGTCGAGGGCGCCGATGTAGACCCGGCCGCGCTCGAGCTCGGGTGCCGCGATGTAGAGGAAGTGATTCCCGTCGGGAAGGAAGTGCGGGCGGATTCCCTGCGGGATCGATTCGAGGCGGCCCGAGGGCGGCACGCGGTGGGGCTCTCCGCCCGCGGCATCGACGCGATACAACTGGCCGAAGTGGGCCAGGAGCATGTCTCCCGACTCGTTCCACGTGCCGCCCCAGAAAAAACCGTTGTTCCTCACCGTCTCGACGAGTCCGTTGGCGACGTTGATTTTCTTCAGCGAGCTCTCGGTGCTGAAGCCGATCCAACGGCTGTCGGGCGACCAGAAAAGATGCCAGGCCCCTTCCGTACCCGGAAGGGGCTTCCTTCGCCCGGTTTCAAGCTCGTGAATCCAGATTCGAACCACCTCATCCGAATCGGGGGCGATGAAGGCGAGCCGCGTACCATCGGGCGATATCTCCAGCGTTTCATGGGAAGTCGCCGGCGGCGCCTCGACCGCGTAGCGAATCGGCTCATGCGGACGGGGAGCGCGGGCAAAATAGTAAAGGGCGAGGAGAAGGACCGTCGTGAGAACCGCCCAGGCGACCCGCTCCTTCCGGTGAGCTCCTGTCGACGGTTCGCCCGTGCTCCTCTCCGGAGCTCCGGGCGACTCCAATAGCGGCGAAACGATGAGCTGGTAGCCTCGTTTGGGAACGGTCACGATGAAGCGCGGCTCTCGAGGATCGTCGCCGAGCGCCTTTCGGAGCTCGGAGACGCTCTGAGTCAGAACTTCGTCGGTCACAAAGGTACCTTGCCAGACCTCCTCCGTGAGCTCCTCTCTGGAGACGATCTGAGGCGCCCGCTCCGCGAGAAGCGCGAACAATCTCATGACCCGCGGCTCGATCCTCGTGGGTCCGCCGGGTCCGACGATCTGATTTCGGAGGGGCTCGACGAGCCACTCACCCACACGGAAAGGGCTTCCCGATCGAGGCGGTACCGCCTGTGCACTCACGCGCGATGATTGTAGTAGGGGCAGGCACACGGCGCTACTGCAAGTTGCCTGCTTTGATAGACTGCCACGATTTCGCACCCACAAGGCGGAGAGAGGCTCCGGAGTTGTCCAATACTTCAAATGACGACGTAAAGCGGATAATCAAAGAGCTTGCGTCGGTCCGCGAGCACTGGGGAAGAGTGCTCGCCACACTCATCCGGCAGCTCGGGGACTTCGACCGCGCCGAGGACGCCCTCCAGGACGCGGTGACCCGCGCGCTCGAGGTCTGGCCGGATCGAGGGATACCCGAGAGCCCCGCCGCCTGGCTCGTAACCACGGCCCGCCACCGGGCGATCGATCGCTTCCGGCGGGAAGCGGCGTTTGCGAGCAAGGCAGACGAGATTCGGCTCGCCTGCCGGCTCGAAAGCACTTTCGCTCTCGAGAACGAGGAGGAGACCATTCCCGACGACCAGCTCCGCCTCATGTTCACCGCCTGCCACCCGGCGCTTTCACTCGAATCGAGAGTCGCTCTGACCCTCCGCACTCTGGGCGGCCTCACCACGGGGGAGATCGCCCGCGCGTTTCTCGTTCCCGAGGCAACGATGGCCCAGAGGCTCGTTCGGGCGAAGAAGAAGATCCGGCTCGCGGGAATTCGGTACGAGGTTCCCGAAGCCTCCCGGCTTTCGGCGCGGCTCGATGCGGTGCTCGCCGTGGTCTATCTGATCTTCAACGAGGGATACACCGCGTCTGACGGGGAATCGCTCCTCCGCCACGAGCTCGCGCGCGAGGCGATTCGCCTCGGAAGGCTCCTGTCATCCCTCATGCCCGGGGAGCCGGAAGCTCTGGGGCTCCTGTCCTTGATGCTCCTTCACGATGCGCGAAGGGCGGCGCGCACCACGAGGGAGGGCGACCTCGTCACCCTCGAGGACCAGGACCGCCGGCTCTGGGATAGAGGCGCCATCGCCGAAGGATTGGCGCTCCTCGACCGCGCGCTCGGTTTTCAGCGGCCGGGCGTTTATCAACTCCAGGCGGCGATCGCCGCCCTTCACGACCGGGCGCCGTCTCCGGGGGAAACCGACTGGGCGCGCATCGCGTCGATCTATGGCGAGCTTCAGGAATGGACCGGCTCCCCGGTCGTGGGTTTGAACCGGGCCGTCGCGATCGGGATGGCCGAGGGCCCGGATGCGGGCCTCCGCGAGATTCAGCGGATCGAATCCTCGGGGGCTCTCTCCCAGTACCACCTTATGTTCTCGGCCAAGGCCGATCTCCTCCGGCGAGCGGGCCGGCTCGAGGAGGCCCTTCCGGAGTACGAGAAGGCCATCGCGCTCGCGCGAAACGATAGGGAGCGCGCCTTCCTCCAGAGGCGAAGGCTCGACGTGGCGGCGGCCGTTGACAGCGGGAACGCTCGAAAGTAGAATTCGGCTTTCGAGAATACCCCGTTCGGTCAACGCGGATTCATCCGCTTCTGGGAAGGACTCCATGCCAGAGCAAATCTCGACGCCTCGTACGGTGCGTCGCCTGGTGCCGAGACAGTCGGCGACGGTGGCCTACCGTGGAGAGAAGCAGGCTGGCTACGGCATCCTGACCAACGTCTCCGAAGCCGGCGCCTGCATCGTGACCGACAGCTTGATGGCGCCCGGGACAGACCTGCGGCTCAAGCTCTCGTTTTACCAGGAGGCGCGGCTCTTCGAGACCATCGCCCGGGTGGTCTGGAGCCGCGAGGGCGCGGCGTCCGACAGAGGCTTCGTAGGACTCCGGCTGCACGGCGTGCGGTTCACGGTGACCTCGACCGTCGAGCGCTCCCGGCTTTCTGCGCTCCTCCAGAAGGAGGACTCGTTCGTGACGGTCTTCAAGCCCGCGGTGACCGAGTTCGATCGCCTCGCGAGCTCGCTCTCGAACGAGCTCGACGCTCTGGGCGAAAAGATCGACAAGAACGTGGGACGCGAGTCCGCCTGAGACCTTCGCCCACGACCCTCGGTGTGCATGGGTCCCCGGCAAAACCTTTCCTTTACGCCCGATTCCGGCATCTGATATCTTGCCGCGAGGCCACCGAATGCGGATCGCCATCGACGTCCGCAAAATCAACGACTTCGGTATTGGAACCTACCTCAGGAACCTGATCCGGCATCTCCCCCGCTTCGATTCGAAGAACGACTACCATCTGCTCTGCTATCCCCAGGACGCCGAGCTTCTGAGGTCGCTCTCCGCCGCGTATCATCATCATTTCGTCTCCGCCCCGAACTATTCCCTGTCGGAGCATTGGAGCATCTCTCTCGCGATCCGGAGGATCGACGCCGACCTGTTCCATGCCCCTCACTACGTTCTTCCGGCCCTCGTTCCCTGTCCGTCGGTGGTGACGGTTCACGACGTGATCCATCTCCTCTTTCCCCAATACCTGCCGTCGCGATTCGCGAGCCGGTACGCCCGCACCATGATCGGGAGCGCGGTCTCGAGGGCGCGGCTGGTGATGACCGTATCCCAGGCTTCCAAGAGAGATCTCCTCGGGTTCTTCGACGTCGACGAGTCCAAGATTCTCGTGATTCCGAACGGCATCGACCCGGCGATGACGCGGGAGCTGACGCGCGAAGAGATCGAGCGAGTAAGGAGCCGGTTCCAGCTCGCGGGGAGAAACGCGCTCTTCGTCGGCAACATCAAGCCTCACAAGAACGTGGAGCGGCTCATCGCCGCATTCGCTCTCCTCCGCCAGGATCCCGCGCTCTCGGACGTCACTCTCATCGTGGTCGGAGACGACATCTCGAAGTATCCAGCGCTGCGGCGCAAAGTCGAGGAGCACGGCCTGAGGTCGCACGTTCGCTTCTTCGGCTTCGTTCCCGAGATGACTCTCGTCGCTCTCTATCGCGTCGCCGATATCTTCGTCTTCCCCTCGCTCTACGAAGGGTTCGGATTTCCTCCCCTCGAGGCCATGGCCAACGGCACTCCCGTCATCACCTCCAGGATCTCCTCGCTTCCGGAGGTGGTGGGCGACGCGGCTCTCACGGTCGATCCCTACAACACGGAAGAAATCGCGCTCGCGATGAAGACCCTCTTCGGCGACGCCGAGCTCCGAGCGCGATTGTCGTCGGCCGGCCGGGAGCGGGCTCGCTCCTTCTCGTGGGAGAAGGCCGTGGCCCAGATCCACGCCACGTACATGAGAGTCCTCGGTCTCGACGACCCTCCGGCCGCGGCCTGACGAACGATGCGGGTCGCGATCGTCCACGATTGGCTCACCGGGCTCAGAGGCGGTGAAAAGGTGCTCGAGCTTCTTCTGGAGCTCTACCCCGAGGCGACGATCGCAACCCTTCTCCACGTGCCGGGCTCGACCAGCACCCGCATAGAATCGCATCCGATCCGGACCTCGTTCATTCAAAGGCTTCCCTTGGCCGGGCGGCACTATCGCTGGTATCTCCCGCTCTTTCCCCGTGCCATCGAGTCGCTCGACCTCTCGGGATTCGACCTGGTCCTCTCAAGCTCCCATTGTGTCGCCAAGGGGGCTATCGCACCAAAGCAAGCCCTTCACATCTGCTACTGCCATACCCCGATGCGCTACGTGTGGGATCGCTTCGGCGACTACTTCGGGAGCGGATGGAAGGCGCGGCTCCTCTATGGTCCGGCGGCTCGGCGTCTTCGGCGCTGGGATCGGGACTCGGCGAGCCGCGTCCATCATTTCATCGCGAACTCCCGCTACGTCGCCTCGCGCATCCGCGACTACTACGGACGCGAAGTGGACGCGGTCATCCCGCCCCCGGTCGATACCGGTTTCTATACTCCCGCTCCCGAAGGCGCCGCTTCAGCCGAGCCCTACTTTCTCGTCGTTTCCGCTCTCGTTCCCTACAAACGCATCGAGCTCGCCATCGAGGCGTTGCGCGGCCGCACCGAGCCGCTCCTCATCGTCGGAACCGGGCCGTCGAAAGCGAGGCTCGAGGCTCTCGCTCCGAAGAACGTGCGGTTTCTGGGCTGGCTTCCCGATGACGAGCTGAGGAGCCTGTACCGCGGATGCCGGGCTACGATCCTGCCGGGCGTCGAGGACTTCGGGATCGTGCCCCTGGAAGCGCTCGCCTGCGGGGCTCCAGTCGTCGCCTACGGCGAGGGCGGGGTTCTCGATACGGTGAAGGACGGACAAACCGGTGTCCTTTTCCAAGAGCCGACGGCTCCCTCGCTATCTCGCGCCATTGACAGGGTTTCAGGGCTGGGCTTTAATAAGGAGTCGCTCAGGAACTGGGCCCTTGGTTTTTCACGAGAGAGATTCCTCACCGAGATGCGGGAGTTCATTTCTTCCCGGATACGCTGACGAAAAGGAAAATCCAATACAAGGGGGATACTGGGATAAGAGGAGATAGGGAGATAAAGATTGGCCCATATCATGATTCATCTCCCCATCTCCTCTTATCTCCCCATCCCCCTTGTATTTCTTCTTGGCACTAAGTAATGGTCAAGCAACAAAGCCGCGTCTGGATCGGGCTCTACGTCATAGCCGACCTCCTCACGACTTTCGTCGCGTTCGCCCTCGCCTACTTCATCCGGTTCCACAGCGATCTGCTGAACGTCACCAAAGGGGTCAACCCTTTTACCCAGTACTTGTACCTCTTGCCGCTTATTTTCTTCTTCTGGCCCGCGCTCTTCTACCTCCACGGGCTGTACAGCCTGAAGCGGCTCCGCTCCCGGACCGACGAGCTCTTTTCGATCGTCTGGGCGGTGGCGATGGGAACGGCGGCGATGCTGTTCGTAGCCCTCTACGTGCGCGTCTACTACCTCTACGGACCTCCCGAACAATCGGGCCGGTACGAGTACTCCCAGCTCGTGCTCGGCCTCTTCGTCGCCTTCGACATCTGTGGCCTCACTCTGGTGAGAACGCTCATCCGCCGCAAGCGAGAAGCGCGTTGGCGCCGCGGGCTTGGTCTTCGGAACATCTTGATCGCCGGCGCCGGTCAGCTCGGACGCACCGTCGCCGACAAATTCATCGATCACCAGGAGCTCGGATTTCGTGTAGTGGGATTGCTCGACGATCGTCTCCGCGGCGAGTTCGCGGGACATCGCGGCATTCCCATCGTGGGAGGCCTCGACGAAGTCGCGGACGTCGTCGACCGCATGACCGTGGACTCGCTCTACATCGCGCTCCCGCTCGAGGCGCATAAGAAGATCCGGGAGCTCGTCGCCTTCGCCCATCGTGAGGCGCTCGACGCCAAGGTCGCCTGGGACTACCTCACGGACGTTTCCATTCGCGCCGGGGTCGAGGACCTCGACGGAATGCCCATCATCAGCTTGTCGGAGCCCCCGATCCGCGGCTGGAACTGGCTGGCGAAGCGGATCATGGACGTGGCGGTCTCGTTTGCCCTTCTCTTCTTTTTTTCGATCCCCTTCGCCATCACCGCGCTTCTCATCCGGGTAACGTCGAAAGGTCCGGTGCTCTACAAGCAGCAACGAATGGGGCTCGACGGAAAGCCGTTCGTCATCTTCAAGTTCCGATCGATGTACGAGGATGCGGAGCGCGATACCGGCCCCGTTTGGGCCGTCTCGGACGATCCGAGGCGGACGCCGATGGGACGGTTCATGCGGCGGTTCAGCATCGACGAGCTGCCGCAGCTTCTGAACGTGTTCAAGGGCGACATGTCCCTGGTGGGGCCGCGGCCGGAGCGGCCGAGCTTCGTCAAGGAGTTCAAGGAGCGCATCCCTCAGTACATGCTGCGCCATCGGGTGAAGTGCGGCATGACCGGATGGGCGCAGGTGAACGGCTGGCGCGGCAACACTTCCATCGAGAAGCGCATCGAGCACGATCTCTATTACATCCAGAACTGGTCGCTCGGCCTCGACGTCAAGATCCTGTGGCGCACCTGGCGTGTCGTCCTCCACAAGCACGCCTACTGACGCGGACGGCAAGCTGAGACTCACGCGCACAACTGGCACCGGGGCCCAGGGGCCCGGAGGGCCCCATCCTCCCCGAGCGGAGCCTTCAGCCCACGGCCGCGGGGGTGGGGCCCCGCGGCACTCATCGAGGAGCGAGGGGAGCGCGCGCGCCGAGAAGGCGAGCGAGCACTAACAATGTCGAGAGCCCTCATCACCGGCGCCGCCGGGTTCATCGGCTCCCATCTCGTGGACCACCTGCTCGCCCAGGGGCACGAGGTCATCGGGATGGACAACTTCATCACCGGCGACCGCGCGAATCTCGAGCACGTCCGCGACACCCGCTTCCAGTTCGTGGAGCACAACGTCACCGAGGAGATCCGGATCGACGGGCCTCTCGACTACATCCTGCATTTCGCCAGCCCCGCGAGCCCCATCGATTACCTCGAGCTCCCCATCCAGACGCTCAAGGTGGGGTCGCTCGGGACGCACAAGACGCTCGGCCTCGCTAAAGCCAAGAAAGCGAAGTTCCTCCTCGCTTCGACCTCCGAGGTGTACGGCGACCCTCTGGTTCACCCCCAGAAGGAGGACTACTGGGGCAACGTCAACCCCATCGGCCCGCGCGGGGTCTACGACGAGGCCAAACGGTTCGCGGAAGCGATGACCGTCGCCTATCACCGCTACCACGGCGTCGACATCAAGATCGCGCGCATCTTCAATACCTACGGTCCGCGGATGCGCATCAAGGACGGACGGGCCATTCCCGCCTTTATCAGTCAGGCTCTCCAGAACGAGCCCATCACCGTGTTCGGCGAGGGCCATCAGACGCGGAGCTTCTGTTACGTGAGCGATCTCGTCGATGGGCTCTACCGGCTTATCACGTCCCGCCAGAACATGCCGGTCAACCTGGGAAACCCCGCGGA
>Ga0184637_10002158_pt1 | contig 12746 bp, 12 predicted proteins | sample PLM3_127_b2_FD_133143 | JGI IMG/M metagenome (GOLD analysis project Ga0184637, IMG submission 133143) | Groundwater sediment microbial communities from an aquifer in East River, Colorado, USA - PLM3_127_b2 | ecosystem: Environmental > Terrestrial > Soil > Riparian zone | place: USA: East River...
CGCTGCCGGCAAACCTCCAAAGGTCGCCCTCGTCGCCTGCATGCGAAAACTCATCGTCTCCCTCAATGCCATCATCCGCGACGACGCTGCACCAAAAACCGTCTAACAAGACAGTTGCTACAAACCTACTCTGCATCTCTGTGCCTCTGTGGTTCAAGGTTGCAGGTACTACTTCGGCACCCAGCGGTGCAGCGTGCGCGGTGCGAGGCGCGACATGACGGCACCGGAGGCCGCGAGCAGATTGTAGGCGAGCCCCAGCAGGTAGGCGACAGCGGCGCCCGAAACGTCCAGCCCGGCCGCCCGATAGTTGCTGAGAATCCGGCGATGTGTATCCCGTATACGCCCGAATGAACGGCCGATGACCCGGCGCCAGGGCTGACGCTCCAACCGGTCGGCCAGCAGCAGATCGTCATGGCCGCGCCAGATGCCGCGCACCAGGAACTGGCCGAAGCCCGCCGGCGGCGGATGGGCCACGCGGGCCGCCAGCTGCAGATGGATATCCACGCCCATGGCAAACAGTTCGCGCGACAGCAGCCGGCAATTGCCGCGATGCATCTCCGCATCGGGATAGGGATGGCGCTGGAACAAGTCGCGGCGGAAGGCGGCGTTGTTGGCGTAGGCGTGCTTGATCTTGATCAGGCCGCGTTCGTCTCGCCGCAGGGGGAACACCCAGAACAGCGCCGCCGACCGGCTGTAGAGGGATTCTAGCCCGACATAGGTCTGGCCGGTGACGACCTCCGCCTTGCCGGTGACGAACGGTTCCAGGATCGCTGCGAGCCAGCCGGGTTCGGGGATGACATCGCAATCCAGGAAGATGACGATCTCGGTCGAGGCGGCCGCGGCGCCGGAGTTCTTCAGCTTGTAGTAGCCCATGCGCTCCACCGGCATGAGCCGCTGCGCGCAAAAACCGGTCGTGTCGGAAAACGCATCCCGCAGACAGCGTTCGATGATGGCCGGATCGATGCGTAGCCGGTCATAGACGAAGAAGACGGCCGGCGGTTCGGCAAAGCGCGGCCGGAGCTCCGCCAGTTGAGGCCGCAGCGCCGCGAGCATGCGGCGCGTGCGCTCCAGGTCCGTCCAGCGCGCATTCTCCCATTCCACGACGATGGTGACCGAGGGCAGCGGACCGGCGGCCCCGGCAAGATCGCTTTGCGATCTGCCTGAGGCAAGATCGCTTTGCGATCTGCCTGACGGCATCGGTGCTCCGGCCCTTAGCCTTGCAGCTTCTTCTTCAGCAGATCGTTCAGCATCGCCGGGTTGGCCTTGCCGCCCATGGCGCGCATGACCTGGCCGACGAAGAAGCCGAACAGCTTCTCCTTGCCGGAGCGGTATTCCGCCACCTTGTCGGCGTTGGCGGCCATGATCTCCGCGATCTTCTTCTCGATCTCGCCGGTGTCGGTGACTTGGCGCAGGCCCTTGGCCTCGACGATCTCGGATGCTTCCTTGCCGCTCTCGAACATCTCCGCGAACACATCCTTGGCGATGCGGCCGGAGATGGTGTTGTCGGCGATGAGGTCGATCAGGCCGCCCAGCGCCTTGGCGGAGACGGGCGACTCCGTGATGGATTTGCCCGCCTTGTTGAGCTGGCCGAACAGTTCGCTGGTCATCCAGTTGGCGGCGATCTTGGGATCGCGCCCCTTAGCTCCCGATGGGCCACCGCTCAGCACCTCTTCATAAAAGGCCGCGGTTTCCTTCTCGCCCACGAGCACGCCGGCGTCGTAGGCGGAAAGGCCGTACTCCTTCATGAAGCGCGTCTTCTTGGGATCGGGCAGCTCGGGCATGGTGGTCTTGATTTTCTCCACCCAGGCGGCATCCAGTTCCAACGGCAGCAGGTCCGGATCGGGGAAATAGCGGTAGTCATGCGCATGCTCCTTGGAGCGCATGGGCCGCGTGATGCCCTTGTTGGCGTCGAACAGGCGCGTTTCCTGTTTAATCTCGCCGCCCTCCTCCAGCACCTCGATCTGGCGCCGCGCTTCGTACTCGATCGCCTGCTGCACATAGCGGATCGAGTTCACGTTCTTGATCTCGCAGCGCGTGCCCAACGGCGCGCCCGGCTTGCGCACGGAGACGTTGACATCGCAGCGCATGGAGCCCTCTTCCATGTTGCCGTCGCAGGTCTCGAGATAGCGCAGGATGGAGCGCAGCTTTTTCAGATAGGCCGCCGCCTCTTCCGAGGTGCGCATGTCCGGTTCCGACACGATCTCCATCAGCGCCACGCCGGAGCGGTTGAGATCGATGTAGGTCTTGGTCGGGTGCTGGTCGTGCAGGCTCTTGCCCGCATCCTGCTCCAGATGCAGGCGGGTGATGCCGACCTCGCGCGTCCGCCCTTCCGGCAAATCGAGCACGATCGTGCCCGTGCCGACCACCGGCTGAGTGTACTGGGAGATCTGATAGCCGGCGGGTAGATCGGCATAGAAGTAGTTCTTGCGGTCGAACACCGAGCGCAGATTGATCTGCGCATTAAGACCCAGGCCGGTGCGCACCGCCTGCTCGACGCAAATCTCGTTGATGACAGGCAGCATGCCCGGGAAAGCCGCGTCCACCAGGCTGACCTGGGTGTTCGGCTCGGCGCCGAATTCCGTGGCGGCGCCGGAGAACAGCTTGGACTTGGAGATCACCTGGGCGTGGACCTCGAGCCCGAGGATGACTTCCCAGTTGCCGGTGCGCCCTTCGATCAACGCGGTGTTGTTATCTGCCATTGCGCGGCTCCGTAGGGGCGACCCCGGCAAGATCGCTTCGCGATCTGCCTGCCGGTCGCCCTGCAACCGTCGTGCTCCTTCGACAGGGCGACCGCCGGTCGCCCCTACAGTTCTTGTGCGTCATGATGGCGAACCCGGCCTTGCCGTGAAGCCCGCGGACTTCTCCAGCACATGCCCAACTTTCAGCACTGTCTCCTCGTCGAAGGCCTTGCCAATGAGCTGCAGGCCCAGCGGCAGGCCGTCCGCCGACAGGCCGGCGGGCACGGAGATGCCCGGCAGGCCCGCGAGATTCACTGTCACCGTGAACACATCGTTCAGATACATGGCGATGGGATCGTCCATCTTCTCGCCCGCCGCGAACGCCGCCGAGGGCGTCGAGGGCGTCAGGATGATGTCCACCTTCTTGAAAGCCTCGGTGAAATCGTTGGCGATCAGCGCCCGCACCTTCTGCGCCTTCAGGTAATAGGCGTCGTAGTAGCCGGCGGAGAGCACGTAAGTGCCGATCAGGATGCGCCGCCGCACTTCCTTGCCGAAGCCGGCGGCGCGGGTGTTTTCGTACTGCTCGTCCAGGCTCTCGCCCGGCACCCGCAAACCAAAGCGCACGCCGTCATAGCGGGCCAGGTTCGAGGAGGCCTCGGCCGGCGCGATGATATAATAGGTAGGCAGCGCGTATTTCGTGTGCGGCAGGGAGATGTCGACGATCTGCGCCCCCGCGCGCTTCAGCCACTCGACGCCCTCGGCCCACAGCTTGTCGATCTCCGGCGCCATGCCATCCAGCCGGTATTCCTTGGGGATGCCGACCTTCAGCCCCTTGATGTCGCCGCTCAGCGCCTTGCGATAATCGGGCACCGGCGCATTCACCGAGGTCGAGTCCTTGGGATCGTGCCCGGCCATCGCCTGCAGCATGATCGCCGCATCTTCCACCGTGCGGGTCATCGGCCCGGCCTGATCCAGCGACGAGGCGAAGGCGACGATGCCCCAGCGGGAGCAGCGGCCATAGGTCGGCTTGATGCCGACGATGCCGGTGAAGGCCGCGGGCTGGCGGATCGAGCCGCCGGTGTCGGTGCCGGTGGCGCCCAGCGCGATGCGCGCCGCGACCGCCGCCGCCGAACCGCCGGAAGAGCCGCCGGGCACCAGCGGCCGGTTGTCGCCGCGGCGCGTCCACGGATTGTTCACACCGCCATAGTGGCTGGTCATGTTGGAGGAGCCCATGGCGAACTCGTCCATGTTCACCTTGCCCAGCATCACCGCGCCCGCCTTCCATAGGTTGGCGGTCACCGTGGATTCATAAGCGGGCTTGAATCCGTCGAGGATGTGGGAGCCGGCGGTGGTGAGCACGCCTTCGGTGCAGAACAGGTCCTTGATGGCCAGCGGCACGCCTTCCAGCAGACCGGCATCGCCCTTCGCCCGGCGCGCGTCGGACGCCGCCGCCATCGCCAGCGCCTTGTCCGGCGTTTCCGTGACGAAGGCGTTGAGGTTGCGCGCGGCCTCCACCGCTTTTACATGGGCCTGGGTCAGCTCCTTCGATGAGAACTGCTTCTTGGCAAGCCCATCGAGCGCGCCGGCGATGGTGAGATCGGTGAGCGCCGTCATCACTCCACCACCTTCGGCACCAGGAAGAAACCGTGGGCCTGCTCCGGTGCGTTGGCCAGGATCTTGTCCCGGCAATTGCCGTCGGTGATCTCGTCCTTGCGGCGCGGCAGGGTGACGCGCACGGCGCCAGTCATCGGCTCCACCTTCGAGGTATCGACCTCGCCGAGCTGCTCCACCCAATGGATGATGGCATCCAGTTCTTTGGCCATGAGGTCAAGATCGCTCTCCGGCACCTTGATCCGGGCGAGCGTTGCGATATGGGCCACGGCCTTGCGATCGAGCGGCATTTCCCTGTCGTTCCCGGCAATGTCATTGGTTAATTTAGCGCGCGGAACCTAGCATCGGCACTATCTTGTCGCAACCCGCGGGAGCATCGGAAACCTTTCCTTAAGGGTTTGGTAAGCGGGGCTGGGCTAAGCAATTAGCCATGTCCGTCACGACCGTAAGCGCCAACATCCCGTCGCCCGGCTGGTTGCGCAGCCGCGAGTTCGACCTGGGATTCATTGCCGCCATCGCCGGCGTGGCGCTGCTGTCGGGATTCGCCGTATCGATGAATCCGAAGCTCCTGGTCCCGATCATGCTCGCGGATCTGTGGCTGCTCGGCTATCACCACGTCGTCTCCACATTCACCCGCCTGGCGATGGACCGCGAGAGCTTTCGCGCCCACCGGTTCATCGTGCTGTACCTGCCGTTCATCGTGCTCGCCGCCGTATCGATGATGGCCGCAGGGCTCGGTCTGTGGTCGATCGTCACGCTGTATCTCTATTGGCAGTGGTTCCACTACGCGCGGCAGAGTTGGGGCGTTTCGCAGGTCTATCGCCGCAAGGCCGGCGGCATTCCCGGCGACAATCTTACGGTGATGCAGATTGCGTTCTACCTGCTGCCGCTGTGGGGCATTCTGCACCGTTCCTATCAGGCGCCGGCCGAATTTCTGTCGATGCCCATCAAGGTGCTGCCGGTGCCGGGTCTGTTGGTCGATATCGTTGGCATCGCCGCGCTCGCCGGCGTGGCCTGGTTCCTGGTGACACGCCTGTTGCTCTGGTGGCAGGGCCGCCTGCCGCTCGCTCACACCCTGTATGTGCTATCGCATTATCTGATCTTCTATGTCGGCTATATCGCCATCGACGACATCACCGTCGGCTGGCTGACCGTGAACATGTGGCACAATGCCCAGTACATCCTGTTCGTCTGGATGTTCAACAACAACCGCTTCAAGGGCGGCGTGGAGCCTAAGGCGAAGCTCCTGTCTTACATCAGCCAGACACGCAACGCCTGGGTCTATTTCGTCGCCTGTTTGGTCCTGTCGACCGTGATCTATCTGCCGCTTGCCGTTTCGGCGGCCGCGGTGCCGACCCTGATGTTCATCTATCAGGTGATCAATTTCCACCACTACATCGCCGATTCCATCATCTGGAAGGTCAGGCGCAAGAGCCTGCAAAAGACGCTCGGCATCGCCGGGTGACGCCGTGAGCCTCGTTCTCGCCCCGGCAATCGCGGCGCGTTGGACGCAACGCGTCCGTGCCTATCTCGCCATGCCGCGCGGCGGCGAGGCGATCTCAGAACTGGATGGGTTACGGGCGCTGGCCATTATCTTTGTGTTACTCCGTCATGGCGTGCGGCCATTCTGGTCCGAGGGCGAGGCGCTGTTACCGGTCGCCGGCTGGGATGCCGGCATTCCCCTGATCAATGGCTGGGTCGGCGTCGATCTGTTTTTCGTCCTCAGCGGATTCCTGATCACGCACCATATCTGCGGCCGGTACCGCCGTCGGGATGGCCGCATCGATTTCCGCGATTATCTCTGGCGCCGGGTCCTGCGCATCGTCCCCGCTTACTATGTCGTCCTGCTGGTGGTCGCGCTCGGGCTGGTGCCCTATCTGAAGATCGAGCCGGGCCTCATGGCCCTGCGCATCGGCTATCATCTGCTGTTCCTGCAGGATTACCTGCCATCCAACATCCTGGCCACTTTCTGGTCGCTGGGCGTCGAGGAGAAGTTCTATCTGCTGTCGCCGCTGCTGCTGGTGGCGGTGTTCCGCCTGCGGCAGCCCGCCCATCAATACGCCGCCATCGCCGCTCTCGCCGCCCTGCCGTTCCTGGTCCGCTGGCTGATCTACTTGGGATCTCCGGCCGAAATCGACTATGTGACCTTCTTCACGGTCTACCGCTGTCCGTTCCATGCCAGCTACGAGGGGCTGGCCATGGGCATGCTCTGCGCCCTGCTGTATCGCGATCGCGCGGCGTTGCGCTGGACGGCCGACCGGCGCATCGCCCATGGGCTGTTCTGGCTCGGCGCGGCGATTTTCGCCGGCACGATCGGCTTCGTACCCCTGTTGGACAGCATCGAATTCTTCGACAAGGTGCCGCTGCAAAGCCTGCTGTCGATCGGCGCCGGCACCCTGCTGCTCGGCCTTGTCCTGAAGGGCGGTCCCGGGCGGCTCTTCCGGTCCCGTCCCATGCTGGTGCTATCGCGGCTGGCCTATTGCCTCTATCTCGTGCATCTGGCGCTGCTGCCGGCAGTGCAAGCCTTTTTCAGCGGCTTGCCCTGGTTCGAGGGAATGTCCCGCGGAGCGCAATTCCTGGTCTTCCTGCCGCCCTATCTGCTGACGGCCACCGCCGCCGCACTGCTGCTGCATTACAGCGTCGAAAAACCCTTCCTGCTGCTGCGCGAGCGACGGCCGGTTGCCGCTTAGAAAAGCCTGAAGACCGAGGTCAGCGCGTAGAGCCCGAAGACGATGATCAGCGCGCCCGCGATGAAATTGGGCCAGCGGGTCGTCTGGCCGCCACCGAAGAAGTGATGGCGGAACATACCGACCCCCTGGGTCAGCACCAACCACCAGACCGTCGACCCGACGCCGACACCGATGACGAGGGCGGTGATGCCGGCAAATTCCTGTTCGGGGGCACCGACCTGGCCGCTGGGACCGGCCACATCGAGGCCCGTGAAGACAGCGATGAAGGTCAGGATGGTGACCGGATTGGTCAGCGTCCAGAACATGGTGGTGAAGAAATGGCCGATCAGGCCCAGGGTCGTGGGCGGCCCGGCGGCGGGGTCGATGGGTTTCGACCGCAGTTCCACATAGCCAAGGCATAGCAGGAAGACGCCGCCGACGACGCTGATCCAGTCCTTATGCTCCTCGATCTCCCGAAAGAACGAGCTGAGGTAGGATAGGATTATCGCGGCGACCAGGCCGTAGATGGCGTCCGCCAAGGCCGCGCCGAGCCCGGACACAAACCCCGCCAACCGGCCATCAACTAGTGTCCGGCGCACGCAAAGCATTCCGATGGGACCGACGGGGGCGGCAACCGCGAATCCGATACCGATCCCCTTCAGCAGCAGGATGACCTGGAGCAGCCAATCCATGCGATCGTTCAGCCCCCTACATGCCCTCCGGCGCGGATGTCCGGTGCCACCCGGACCGACTTAAGCCAATCGGGGGCGGGATTGTCCATGGCCAAGGCGGCGGCCGATCGCCCGACCGCGACCCCCGTGGTCAACGGCACCCCACAACTTGCCTGCCATGCACGGCGCTTGCTAAGACGGGTCATGCCCGTTCTTCAGCTGCAGGAGTTTCGCACCGCCTTGACGTCCGGCTCAAGGCTGCTCGGCCTCGATCTCGGCGAGAAGACGATCGGCGTCGCGGTCTCGGACTCCTTGCTGGCGGTCGCCACGGCGGTCGGTACGATCCAGCGCAAGAAACTGGCGGTGGATCTGGCCGCGCTGCGGGAGATCATGAGCGAACGCGGTGTCGGCGGTCTCGTCATCGGCCTGCCGCTCAATATGGACGGCAGCGAGGGACCGCGTTGCCAGTCGGTCCGGCAGTTCGCCCGCAATCTGCTGGCCCAGATGGACCTGCCAATCGCCTTCTGGGACGAGCGCCTTTCCACGGTCGCAGTGACTCGGCCGATGCTGGAGGCCGATCTGACGCGGGGCAAGCGCGCGCGCGCCGTCGATAGGCTGGCGGCCACCTATATCCTGCAGGGGGCGCTCGACGCCATGGGCGCCGCAGCCGCGCGGCACTCGACAGCAACGGAACGCTCATAGACGAGTCAGATACTTGTCATACGCCGCGCCTAGCTTGGGAGTTTCAACAACTCTCAGCAAACAAAGGAAGCTGGAAATGGTGCGGATAGGATTGCGGGACTCGGCATCGATGGCGCCACGACCGAGATCCTGCGCATGAAGCTGCCGGCGGCGACAAACTGACGCTGCTGCAGTCCGGATCGGATGAAGGGCGGGGCGATTTCCCCGCCCTTTTTCTATCTAGCGGTTTGCTAGGACGCTGCAAGAATCCTGCTTGCCACCTCATCCATTCCGATGTAGTGTCGACACAAAATACAACCATAGGATGTGGGAGGAATGGTCAATGACGCGGATGGAGGATTGGCGCGGCATCGCGGCCGTTCTGCTGATAACACTGTCCGGCTGTTCCGGCGCCGATTTCGCCCTGCCATCGATCAGCGACGCCGAGATCAACCAGGCATCACTGGCGGTTGGTTCCGGCGCGGCCGACCTGCCGACGTTTCCGCGCAGCGACGCCGAATACCGGGAGATGCTGCGCAATGTCGCCGACCGCTTGACAGCGTCCGCCCCGGCGCTTTGCCGCCATGCCAAGGTCGAGTCTTGCACCATCGATATCACCTATTCCGATGAGAGCAGCGTGAATGCCTATGCCAGCGACAGGAACAGCGTCACGGTGCATCGCGGCCTGCTGGAACTGCTGCAATCGGAAGAGGAAGTAGCCGCCGTCGTCGCCCACGAGTTCGGCCATCATCTGGCACAGCATATCGAGGAGAAACAGCGCAATGCCGCCATCGGCGCCATCCTCGCCGGCGTGCTGGCCGCGGGCGGCGCGGTCGCGGCCGGCGCCGACGCCAACGATCCCAACATGCCGGACGCCGTCGGCACCTGGATGGGCGTCGGCGCCCAGCTCGGCGCGCTCAGCTATTCCAAGGAGCAGGAGCGTGAGGCAGACCTCTTGTCCGCCTATCTGATGGCCCGCGCCGACTACGATCTGCGCCGCGCCGGGCGTGTCTGGTGGGTACTGGCGCAGCAAGACAAGGAGAAGGTCAAAGCATCGCTGTTCGATACCCATCCGGCCGGCCCCGAGCGCATCGTCGCCTGGGAGAAGGCCATCGTCGAAGTGGAGAAAAGCCCGGACAAACTGCCGCCGTGGAAGCCATGATCCCGGTACCGCCGGGGTTGACCCTCCAGCGCCCGGCGGGGAGAGTGCCCGGCACCCGGAGCGGCCGACATGGCCCACCGGGTGTTTGTCTCATTCTTCGGGAAATCCATGGCAATCACCGCTTCCACCGGTCCTCTCGACGGCATCCGCGTCTTCGATCTCTCGCGCATCCTCGCCGGCCCCACCTGCACGCAACTCCTGGGCGATCTCGGCGCGGAGGTGATCAAGATCGAGCGGCCCGGCGCCGGCGACGACACGCGCAAATGGGGGCCGCCCTATCTCAAAGGCAAGGATGGCAGGGACACCGAGGAGGCGGCGTACTATCTCAGCTCCAACCGCAACAAGCGGTCGGTGACCATCGATATCGCCAAGCCGGAGGGACAGGCGCTGGCGCGCAAGCTGATCGCCAAATCCGATATCATGGTGGAGAACTTCAAGGTCGGCGATATGGCGCGGTATGGACTGAGCCATGCCGATCTGAAGGACGATAATCCCCGCCTTGTCTACTGCTCCATCAGCGGCTTCGGTCAGACCGGCCCCTATGCACCGCGCGCCGGCTATGACCTGCTGGCTCAGGGCATCGGCGGCATCATGAGCGTGACCGGCGAGCCCGACCGGCCGCCGATGAAAGTCGGCGTCGGCATCGCCGATGTGATGTGCGGCATGTATGCGACCGTGGCCATCCTCGGCGCTCTGCATCACCGGGACAAGACTGGCCAGGGCCAGTACATCGACCTGGGGCTGCTGGATTCTCAAGTGGCCTGGCTGGTTAATGTCGGGCTGAACTACCTGACGTCCGGCGAGGTGCCGCAGCGGGTCGGCAACGAGCATCCGAACATCGTGCCCTACAACGTGCTGCCCGCTGCCGACGGCTTCATCATCCTGGCCGTCGGCAACGATGCGCAGTACCAGAGGTTCTGCGACTTCGCGGGCGCGTCCGATTTGGCTATCGATCCGCGCTTCGTCACCAATGCCGACCGCGTGCGCAATCGGCGGGCGATTTATGAGCTGCTGCCGGGGGTCACGCGCAAGAAGAAGCAGGCGGAGTGGATCGAAGGGCTGGCGAGATTGGGCGTGCCCTGCAGCCCGGTGAACAATGTGGATCAGGTGTTCGCCGATCCGCAAGTGCAGCACCGGGAGATGCGGATCGCCATGCCGCACCTGCTATCCGCATCGGGGACGGTCGATCTGATCGGCAACCCCATCCGATACTCGCAAACTCCGGTGGATTATCGCCTGCCCCCGCCCTATTGCGGCGAGCATACGGACGGCGTTCTCGGCGATCTCTTGGCGATGTCAGAGGCGGAGATCGCCGCTCTGCGCCGGCAGGGCGTAATTTGATCGGGCCGCTACGGGCGGCCCGTCTTCAGCCCGACTTCCTGCAATCGTTCGCGGTCGTGCAGGCTCATCCGTTGATACTCCTCCAGAGCAATCGCGCCCGTTGCGGTGATTCCGTCGGCGGACAGAGGCAGGATGCAGAAATGATAGGGCGACGGCGGCCGCAGCTTGCCCCGGAAGGTCTCAAGTGCCCGGCCGAATACCGGCACACCCTGCTCCCACACCGTCCGATACAGGTCTTGCCAATCCACCTTGTCGTAGGCGCTGAAGTCCAGTTCGTCGAGATACCGGCCGGTAAAATCGAAATGCGCGTGCTCGACGATTTCGGTGCCCACCAGCCGGTAGCGCACGCGAAACGGATCTGCCGAAAATTCCGTCAGAAACAGACTCGGCAGCAGCGACTTGATTCCCGCGGGATCGATATCGGCGCGCCGCGGCATCCGCCGGTCGCCGCACCGCTTCAGCCAATAGGCATAGAGTTCGGCAACCATCGCCGATTCTATGGTCGCCGGATCGAAACTGTGCGGCATGGAGCGGCATCCTTCGTGAGCCCGATGACAGGTACATTATCCCAAAGATTTAAAGATTTGGAATCAACTGGCGGTGATTCGGCCACGGCACGAGGTGCCGATGCGAATCGTTCGCGAAATCGACGGCATCGGCGGCCTTTTTCGCCCCGCCCTTGCGCCGCCGGTTCGCCCGGACCTATAGTCCGCCCCCGATGAGCGCATCGGCAGAACGATCTTCCTCCCTGTTCTATTCGCGCCGTCATCTATTGGGAATCGAAGGGCTCAGCGCCCAGGAGATCGACGGGCTGATCGATCTGTCGGATTCCTATGTCGAGCAGAACCGCCGCGCCGACAAGAAGGACACGCTGCTGCACGGGCGCACGATCATCAATCTGTTCTTCGAGACCTCGACGCGCACCCGCACCTCCTTCGAACTCGCGGCAAAGCGCCTGGGCGCCGATGTGGTTAATATGTCCGTGGCCGCCAGCGCCATCAAGAAGGGCGAGACGCTGCTGGACACCGCCGCGACCTTGAACGCCATGCGCCCCGATGTGATCGTCGTGCGCCATCCGGATTCCGGCGCGGTCAATCTGCTGTCGCAGAAGATGGACTGCGCCGTGATCAATGGCGGCGACGGCAGCCACGAACATCCCACGCAGGCGCTGCTCGACGCTCTGACCATCCGCCGCCGCCGCGGCAGCCTGGCCGGGCTGCTGGTCGCCATCTGCGGCGATATCCGCCACAGCCGCGTCGCGCGCTCCAACATCCATCTGCTGACCACCATGGGAGCGCGCGTGCGCGTGATCGCGCCGCCGACCCTGCTAGCCCCGGGCATCGACCGCATGGGCGTCGAGGTATTTACCGACATGCGCAAGGGGCTGAAGGATTGCGACATCGTGATGATGCTGCGGCTGCAGACCGAGCGCATGCAAGGCAGCTATGTGCCGTCGATCCGGGAATACTTCCACTTTTTCGGCCTCGACTACGAAAAGCTGGCCAACGCCAAGCCCGATGCGCTGATCATGCATCCCGGGCCGATGAACCGCGGCGTCGAGATCGACAGCGAGGTGGCCGACGATATCGACCGCAGCCTGATCCGCGAGCAGGTGGAGATGGGCGTCGCCGTGCGCATGGCCTGCCTGGATGTGCTGACCCGCAGCCTGCGGCCCAATGCGGGGCCGTTGAAATGACCGGTGAGTCCCGATCGGCCAGACAATCGCGCCCGCGCGCCTTCGTAAACGCAAGGCTGCTGGATCCCGCCACAAAGCTGGATCAGCGCGGCGGTATCCTGATGATCGATGGCACCATCGCCGACCTTGGACCGGAGATCGGACGCAATGGCTTGCCCGAGGGCACGGAGATCATCGACGGCGGCGGCCACTGCCTGGCGCCCGGCCTGGTCGACATGCGCGTGCAGCTGCGCGAAC
>Ga0184637_10002160_pt1 | contig 12738 bp, 24 predicted proteins | sample PLM3_127_b2_FD_133143 | JGI IMG/M metagenome (GOLD analysis project Ga0184637, IMG submission 133143) | Groundwater sediment microbial communities from an aquifer in East River, Colorado, USA - PLM3_127_b2 | ecosystem: Environmental > Terrestrial > Soil > Riparian zone | place: USA: East River...
ATGGGGAATCTCCTTGCTACCAGAGGCGTGAGGGGGAATGCGGCTCCTCGAATAGCCCGTGGGCCGGTCGAGGGAGTCGCGGCTGCCGGATATGCCAGTAGCGGCGATGGCGGGCGATGGCCCTTCGAATCCATGGGGCCACCGCCAGCACCAGCGCACACTCGATGAACGGGATCATAGGTGATGATGAGTCGTCACGACATTACGATTCGTAATCGACTCGTTTCGTCGATTTAAAACAGGTTGTGCCGTACCAGCCCGCGCGCGGGGAAGGACGCCGGTCCCGCGATGGTGGTGGTCCGTCTCCCCATAGCGGCGGGGAGCATCGGAGCGGAGTAGGCCCCGAGGCGAGCGTAGGCGCCGACCGCCGCGACCGCCGGAATCCCGCCGGTGAGCGGAGCGAGCAGGGCGAGTGGGGTCTGACCCGTGTCAGTGGCCCCGATGATGAGGCGCGTGCCCATGAAGTCGAAGATCGTGCTGCCGATGGCACCGATGGCCGCGCCAGCCCGGATCGCTTCCTTGGAGCCTGGCGCGAGTGGAGAGAAGAGCGCGTACACGAGCCCACCAGCCGCGACGCGGGACACGGCCCGGATCACCCGCGACATGATATCCGCGCCGGGGTACGGGAGCAGCCAGTTGGGAATCGCGATGGTCATGTAGGCGGACACCGCCCCGAGGGTGCCGTCGAGCAGCGTGTCCATCGGATGAGTCCAGACGCGCTGGACGTCCGCCATCATGCCTGGGTTGTGCCGGTATGAGCGCCGTCCACGGCGCCGCGGATTGCCGAATGCCATGCCGACCTCCCTCAACAGGTGTGGGTTGACCCGGTAGCCGTGCCAGGGCGAGGCATCGCTCGACCGGAAATGACCGGGTGATCCGAGGAGGCGTGGGCGATGCGGACGCGCCCGCGTGCCAGCCCGGCTGGGGCCACCACGAGTGGTCACACGCCTCCGCTTCCGTCCGCCGCGCGTGACACGGCGCCGCTTGCCAGCCCAGTAGCGACGCAGGGCCGCTGGCTGACGACGCTTCCGACCGCCCTTCTTCTTCCTCGCCATGTCCGACCTCCTTGGTGGGTTCACGTACCACGTGTGCGAATCCATGTGTTAATCCTCTCACATCGCGCGTCGTGGGTGTGGGGTGAAATTACGATTCGTAATTACCGCTTGATGGCCCCGTAGGATAGGAATGCGGTGGAGGGATTGATCTGGACCGCTTCGACCGCATCCGGCTGCGGCGTGTCCATCACACACTCGAACTCGGTCAAGAGGCTCAGGTCCGGGATGGCGCCAAGCCCCACTGGCAGGTTGCCCGCCAGCATCGCGGGCGTTGGGCCTAGCACCACCGTATCACGGAGCGCGATCGGCACGATAGCCTGTGACGCGGCAATGGCATTGGCATAGTCGGCGGCTTGCCGAGACTGTGGCACCAGAATGGCCGGCGCCATCTTGGAACGACGGATGGCTGACACGATGGCTCCGATGACGAACAAGGGTAGCATGGCTTACCACCATCCCGTGTCGGCGCCGTTGAGGCTGACGGGGGCAGGCGCAATCTCCAGGCTCATTTGCATCTCCCACGCCGGCGGCTCGTAGGCCGGCATATCGTAGTAGGACTCATACGCCGGTAGCTCGTAGGCCGGTACATCGTAGTAGCTCTCATACGCTGGACTCGGCCCAAAAGTCCGGCAGCGGGGCCGGAACGTACCCGACCTCGCCGCCACTCTCACGGAGCACGTCCGCACTGGAGACACTGGAATATCCGACCGTCGGCTCCACCACGGACGGCTGCGTGTCCGAGAACGCGCCGCCGATGGCCTTGACGAGCCCCCCGAAGATGTTGACGATGCCACTCGTGACCGCTGGGACCGCGGTGGTCAAGACGCCGCTCACCACCTGTTGTCCCGCTTGCGTGAACTGCCCGCTCGCCACCTGCGCGGCCGTCGCCGGGCTCATCTGTCCGGTGGTGGGGCTCCGGTAGTAGGTCTGTCCATCGGGGCCGCGATAGTAGCCGCTCCCCAGATAGGTATAGCCGGGTGGAAGCACGGACGTGCCGCGTCCGAGCATCCCGAGTCCGCCCCCTTGCATGAGCAGGAACGCGGCCCCGCCGATGAGGAGGATCGGCATCCAGTTAATCCCGCCTCCGGGGTTGCGTCGAATCCCGAGATGCACCTTGCCTTTCTTCCTGGACCCCATGGCGATCACGGACCGGGCCTCACTCCATCGCCAGTCATCAGGGGTCCTACGCCGCCGTCGCCCGCGCGACTTCCGCTGATAGTGCGCTGGAAGTGATGCGGTGCCGTACCCTCGTGCCATTGGATTCCTCCTTGATTACGATTCGTAATGTCTCAAACGTGGACGATCAGCCCGCCGCCCGCGGCCACGATGGTGCCGGCCATTAGTCCAAGGTTCATGGCCGCGATCTCGGTCACGCTCGCCAGCCTCCATGGCGGCGCCGATCCGGGTGGGAGGGACCCGATGAAGAATGAGGAGTCGCCCATCATGCCTTCCATGTTCTGGAACGGGTCCGAGTACCAGACCGTGCCGGATGGCTGGGCCAGAATGCCTTGTCCGCCTGTCGAGACCGGCGCCGCCTCCGCGAAGAACGTGGCATAGATGAGATAGCCGACGCCCGCGACCATCGCCAGTTGGAACGGACTCACATTGCCGAATTTGAATCCGCGTGTCCGTTTCCGCGCCATGGGGTTGGACCCTCCTCGTCCGTGTCCGTATCGTTCCCAGAAGCCGTCCGACCGATCATCGGCCCACACCGGCTTAGTAGAATGATACAAGACCACCGCGTTGTGTTGGGGGGAAAATCGCTCGCCCGCTCGGAGCCGACGCTGCCGGACGCCCGGTGTGAAAGCGTGCTTGTAGTAGCCACCGGCCCCGCGCCGGTAGCGGACTTCGACGACTCGACCGGGAATGTGGCCCGGATTGCCCGTGAAGGACCGGCGCATCGCGTAGCGTTGCGTCTGGGTCCGCTGAATGCGGCCGCGCCGGATGATCTCTAGCTGATGGCGCTTACAATCGCGGCAGATGCCATGGGTCACCGATTGATCCTGGATCGGCGGCCGCAAGCCGAGATGCCGTCCACACCACGCGCAGCGAGCGGTCACAACTGCACCAAGGCTCGTCCGTTGGGACCGAAGTCCGACGCGGTAAACGTGTCGTACTCATACATCCCGTATTTCACCGGGACGGCGATCTTGTCCGGCTGACGAACCCACCGCTTCGGCCGTCCGTTCACCTTAAGCCGCCGGGCGGACCCTTTGGTGTCAATAAACCAGATCATGTCTCCATAGCCGAGCAGCTTGGCTTCCTCAAGGGCCATGGTCCGAAACTCGGCCACGCCTTCCCGTCCACCGTACAGCTTGAACTTCGGCATTGGGGCCTCCTCTCCCACATTACGATTCGTAATCGCCTCTCGCGGGCGCGCGTATATATTAAGGATACGAGCGTTTGGGGCTCATCAGCCACAAATAGGCGATGGCACCAATCACGAGCCATGGGGCGAGAATCGTAAGGGTCTCTCCGAGCACATTGCCGACGGCTCCGAGCACTTGCCCGCCCCCTTCGACGACTTGCTCGGCCGCGTTGGCGATGTTCATGGCGGACGCATCATACCAATCAGGCCCGGTTTCTTCCCGTATGGTCTGCGCGGCCTGTGGCCCCAGAACGGATTGATCGAGTCGGCGACAGACACGCACGGTCAGGCCGGTGAATGAGTCTTGTACGTAAATCGCGGCCCACCCCGCTGCACAGCCGCGATTATCCTGCGACGCGGCGCCGGGATTGCGTGAGAGCGTTGCATCCCAGGCTTGATAGGTGTCTGAGGAGCCTTGAACGATATAGCCACCGGCCACGGTCAGGCTCATGGGAGATTCTCCACGACCCGGACGAGCCACGCCTGGGTCCGCTTGATGATTCTCACCTGCTGCTGCTGGCGGGCCGAAAGTCGGCCTCCGCTCATGGACCACAGATCGTCTATCACCACGGTCAGATCATCGAGGTAGTGCTGGACATTACGAATCGTAATTATTGGACTGATGGGATATCCGAGGATGGCTGTGAGATGGTCCCGCGCCTTCGTGTCGAAGGTGAAGCGTGGTGCTCGCGCGAGGCCCTTCCGAGAAAAGCCATGCGGGCGGAGGTTGGCCATCAGGCGCGCCTCCGCCAGAATGCCCAGATGGCGAGGCCACCGATGACCCACGGCAAAATGGTCCCAAGCGTTGCGCCGAGGTACGCCGATTGGACCGTGGCTTGCTGCTCGATGGGAATATCTGGTGGGCCGAAGGTGACTTCGTAGAGCGTGGTCCCGAGAATTGGGAGCGTCACGGTGTTCCCGCCTCCACCGCCGGTCAACGCAATGGGCACATCCCCATAGGCGGGCAGGTGGAGGATCATGCGCTGCGTGCTCATGTCCAGGTCATAGGGCACGGCCCCGAGGCCCGGCAGGATCACCGATCCGCCGAACATCGAGGCCGGGTCAATCGTCACGATCACGGCGCCGGATGCGGTATAGAACACGACCCGAGGCCGAATGTCCAAGCCGTTCATGCTCCAGAGTCTAACTCAGTGGCGCCTCCTGTAGGTGGAAAAGTTACGATTCGTAATCGGTTAGATCGACAGCGGGCTCCGTTTCTTCTGGTAGAACGTCTTGATGAAGTCGGGGGCATAGGCCATGAACTTCCAGACCTCCGCTTCCACCTGCGGCCCCGGCAGTGAAATCTTGACTTCTCCGGTGGCGGTCACCACGAACTCGATACGGAGGCGCTCACCAGGTGTGATGGGAATGGTCCCGCTCGCCTGCTTGAGCGCATCCGCGATGCGCGGGTCTGGGCCGTGAGCATTGTCACCGTTCATACGTCAAACTCCTCTCGGCGGTAGACATGCTCATATTCCCAGCCGAACGCAACCTCGCCGGTTGGGTCCACAGGCATCCACGCGCCATCCAAGTTGAGGGACAGATAGATATGATCGAGTTGGCACTGTCCGGCTCCATCATCAAGAAACTTCCGCGCAATGACCACGAGGCGCGTCGGAATGCCTCTGGCGTGCGTGAGGGTGGCGAGGAGCATCACGTAGTCGTCACAGTCGCCCAGGGCCCGCCCGAGGCGTCGAATCTCGTCCATAATCACGGACGGCCACTTGATGAGCTCCTCGTCCGGTGGGTCGGGGGTGTAGAGCATATGCCCCCGGACCCAGTAGAACAGCGCCTCCGCTTCCTGCTGCTGTGTCTGGCGCTGGAACGCATTGACGAACAGCGCGATATGGGACAGGTGGATGGACTCTCGGATGCGTGGGATCATGTGCTCGCGCACGATGAGGCGAATGCCCGCGTTATCGTCAGGGACCCAGCGGGTGATCTCGACTGGACGTGGCATTACGATTCGTAATCAGGCCGCAGGTGGGACGGTCACGACAGACGGTGGCACCGTCTCCCCACGCTCCTCAGCCGCCTTCCGCTCCGCCTCCACCTGCGCGGCGATCCAGACCGTGATCTGTGCCTGAATGTAGGCGATGAACTCCAGGCCGACGTCCTTCCGGGTCCGCATCCGCTCATCGACATCCCGCACCTTGAACCAGAACGAGAGCGGATCGGGTCCCGGCGCGATGGGCGCGATCACGTCAAGCGTATCCTCATTCCCGCGGAGCGCGGCCCACGCTTCCGCAAACTTGTGCTCATCGAGCCAGATGATGACTTGATCCATCATCTCTTTCGTGTCGTCATCGGTGAAATTGCGCGTTGCCATGTCGGCTCCTTCCACATTCGGATTCGGAGGTTGGACCATGATGGGTGATAGCGCCGGCAGATTCGGCACGAGCGTCGGGCGCCCAGGCACAGCAGGGGGCGTGAGCGTCGCCACCACGTTCTGAATGATCGGCTGCAAGATCGGCGACAGGTCATTCAGGATTCCGCGGAGGCCACTCCAGAGCGTCTCCGGCGCCGCCTCCGGTCCAGGATTCCTGAGTGCCTCAATCCACTTCGTGACCATGCCCGGCGACAGCTTCTTGTCGAAGAACGCGAGCAACGGCGCGGCCATCGGGGCCAGCAGATCGAGGGGATTCTTCTGCACCGAGGCGGCTTGCAGCACGGTCATGCGCTCCCTCTCGGTGCGAAGCATCTCTAGCAGAATCTCCGAGGTCTTGTCGGAGCCTTTCAGCGCATTGACGATGGTGATGATCTCATCCGGCCTCATGTCATCCGCCTCCTTTCGCGGCACGGGCTCGCGGTTCATCTCCTTGATCTTGTTGAGCGCGTGAATCTTCTCCTCACGCGCCAGCGTCCGAGTGATGATGGTGTCCGCGTCATTCCCCGGCATTGCGTAGGACCCGGCATCCTGGTCCGAGGAGACGCCCAGGCGCACGCGCTTTGGCTTCGAGGCTCGAATCATGCCTCCAAAGGCCGTCTTGACCGCCGCTTTCAGCACGAAGGTGCCGGGGCCCCCGTAGTGGCTCATCAAGAATGTCTCGCCATCGTCGCTGAAGTCCATGCCCGGCTTGAGGGTGCCGACCTTGTACTCCTCACCGTTCACGATGCGAAAGACCCAGAGTCCTTCGGCGCCAGCATCGAACACGGTTTTCATGAAGTCGGTCACATCCATGTCGTCCGCATTCGCAAGGGCCCGATCCAGCTTCTTGATGATCGGATGGCCGGCCTGCTTGGTGATCGTCTGGGTCGTGACGGTTTCGGTGCCTTCCTCTCCAGTTCCAGGGGCAATCCATCCCATCTTATGCCGGCCCGAGTGCTTATTCCCAGCCACGGATTAACCCTCCTTGTGGACTGCGTGTGTACGCGGAACGATCCTGATTACGATTCGTAATCGCGCAGCAGGACCCATCAATCTCATGCGCGTAGATCATGCACCCCTGCGCGGCCGTTTCCACGTCATACGGAATCCCCTCTCGCTCCAATCCTTCCATGCGCGTGGCAAGGATCGGGTCCGCCGCGTTCATCCACCGCGTTAGCTTCTCATGCGAGGGGGTGCGTGGAATCATCAGATTACGATTCGTAATGTTACCATAGATGGGCCCAGAAGTCAATTTTCCATTTTACAGGAAAATGACCGTGAAAATGGCCGTGAAAATGGCCCAATACGTCCTGTGAAAATCAATCAATGAAAATGCCAGCACCAGCCCGCCCAAGTAGGGGAAGAAGGGGTGCCGCACAATGCTCACGCGGTCGCCCCACAGCAGCAGAAAGCCGAGCAAGCCACTCACGGCGACAATCAGCGCACTCATGGCGACGAGCGGCCCCACGAGCAGCCCGCAGAGCGCGAATCCACACACGTCGCCGAGTGGTAGCTTGATGCTGGCCGTGCCCACGATGGCCAAGGTGCCACCAAGCCAGGACACGGGCCACCAGCCCACCCACCATCCCACCAGAATTAGCGCGAGCAAGGGCGCGATGAGCGTCGGCGGGACGAAGCGGGTCCGAATGTCGATCCATGCAATGCTCCCCACCACAATCAGGAGTGGAATCCAGATCATCGCCTCGGTTTCCGTCCTTTCTCTTTCAGCGCGTTGAGCATCACTTCGCCAATGATCCCAAGCAGCGGGTTCTGATGCGTCACGCGACGATTCAACTTCCGCAAGACTTTCTCACTCTCCCGGAGGAACTCCGCGAACTGGTCGGCAGAGGGGCCAGGGGGCGGATTACGAATCGTAATCGGAGCATCCTCACGGAATCCGCGATAGCGCCGAATGACTTTGGTCGGGACGAGCGTAATATCCGGCTCCGTCGCGCCAGTAAAGGTCGGCTTGGCGTGCTTCGCGCTCCGAGGAATCGGCCCGATGATCTCGCCCGTGGTGCCGTCGATCAGAATATCTTCACTCATGCCTTCCTCCGATCCGTGTCGAATGGAATCAATGGCGTCGGTGGCGAGATACGGGTTCTGGGCCGAACCCGAGGCGCCAGATGATAGATCACCGTATTATCAGGATGCTCCTCGACCGTGACCCGCTCCATGAAGTCACAGATGAAGTGCAGCCGCGTGATGCCTGTCCGTAGCTCATGCACCATGCGGACCCATGCCCCACGCGGCAACTCGACGCCATGTTGTGGGCACATATAGTATGGCACCGGCGCCTTGAGGCGATGGGGTAGAATACGGAACGGAAATGCGATGGGCTCGCCGGTCGGCGTGAGATTACGATTCGTAATGTCAGGCGGTGAAGTCTGGGCGCCGTCCTTGCGCGACGAACGTGGCTTTGGCTTGGAGATACTCGCGCCAGTCCCACGGCTCCGTGCGACCGTCCGAGAGGACGTGCCGCTTGGTATAGACGTCATCGCGGACTTTCTCAACGTATTCCCAGACGTTCGCGGTCCCGCTCCGCCGCGACTCTTTGAGGCGCGTCGGGCGCCGGTAGATGCACCGGCCGTTGCGGAGGAAGTCACGCGCTGCTTCCGGCTGCCTGGAGCCTTCATTCGGGACGCCTTTCGCGGTGACATGATTGTGTGGCCCTTTCTGTGTGCAGGACCCATGCGGCCCAAGCGCGGTGAAGGTATATAGCTTGTTCCCAACAAACTCGACCGCGTGATAGGTGCCTTCCTCCTTCAATTGTCCCAGATTAGGCCCGGTCGGGAGCACGGTCTGCGTGAACAGGCTATCCGTGTCCGTATAGTAGCAATCCGTCGTCTTACGTAACTCCTGGAGCAAGTGAACCCGCGCATGACTCGTGATGTAAGCGGACCAGATCACATTCGCGTGCCCGGCCGTCGTGGTCAGGGTCTGCAACCGATCATTCGAGATCACTTCGAGCCCATCGCCTTGCGCGAATTTTCCATACAAGCTATTCATCATCAGCTTCCAATACACGTCATCGAGTGACCCTTTCGCAGACTGGCGCCGCTTCGCGTAACAGAAGTCCACATAGGACGTGAATGGAGACGACCGCGCCCGCTCATATTCAACCGCCGAGTGAACTGCATGAATCCGCGCCCCGTCCTGGAGTGCCTGTCGAATCTCAGGATACGCCCAGGTCCCACGCAGTCCGCCGAACGGATAGACCAACTCCTGATAGTCAGGGGCCCGCATGGGCAAGCACGGATAGCGCGTGACTGGAAGTGTCAGCGTCACGTCCGCCATGCCTTCACGGTCCCAATTCGGCTTGGTCGGAAGCATGCACATGCCATGCAAGTCAGGGAAGGTGCCATTCCGCATCACGGTGGGGAACAGTGAGTTGACGTCATAGTGATGAATGGCACCGATGATCGGCTTGAAGCGATAGACTTCGACCCGCCCGCCATAGTAGCCACGACGAAAGAAGTCCCGTTGAAAGTCAGGGATCACCGGAACCCCTTTCCGGTAATGATGCTTGGTAAACAATTGCAACGCCATGCTCGGCAGCGTGGATTTGAGCGAGAGACCCATCGCCTCGTAGCGTTGCAACATCGAGTCCACAAACTTCCATACGATCTCGGTGTCACGCCGGCAGTATGGCACCGAGAGGAAATTTTCTTCCCCGTCCTTGTCCACATCGAGCTTCGGGAGCCCGATCTTTTGACCCATCTGCTTGACCGACATGGGCCAATGGCGCAGCGTATCGTAGAACGTGATGCGGGCGTCGCGCCACCCAGCCCGGAGAAAGGCCCCAGACATGATGTATTGGATCGTGGTCATTTTCCCGACAAAGGCCCCACACAGATTGACGAGATCATACTCCATATTACACGCCCACACGTGCGCGGGCGCTTGCGCGTTCAACCACTCCCAGGCCGCGTGTCGAATATCCGGCGGGGCCCCCTTGAAGGTGGTGTGATGCTCCCCATCATAGAAGTTAATGATCCCCACCTGTCCCTGCGAGTTATCTTCCGTATCGAGCGCGAGGAGCCGAATCGCCATGATTACGATTCGTAATCAGACCGATAACGCTTCTGCCCATGCTTGCGCGACCGCCGCCACCTGAATCAATTCCTTTCGCAAGTCCTTATTGTGACGGTCCCCGATCTTGCCCATCTTCTCCATGAGGGCCCGGCCCACTTCACCAATCTCCTCAACGAGCACACCCAGCTTATATCCTTCATCAACATCAGGGTCCGCGCAGGTATGCGCGAAGCGTCCTTGACTCTGTAAATCCTCTTGACGGAACCGCTCTTCGTTAATCTCGTGGCTTACCTTGGCCATGACCGCGATATTAATAGATGCCATTAGGCTTTCTCCGTAAGTGGATACACACAGTTGGTCATAGGATCATAGCGTCCCTCACACGACGCTGAGGAACGCAAACTCAGCCAACGGCACCGGCGGACGCTCCTGATTCATCCGCGCCTCGAAGTATTTGATCCCTTCACGCTTCGCCATGGCTTGACCAGCCGACCAGATGTTAGACTTGGGCCCGTAGACGAGGAGGCGCTGCTCATGATGGGTAGACCGGCGGACGTGGAGGAACGCGACGCACCAGACCCACGTGGCCTGACCACTATCGGGATCACCGGCGGTGGGGGCACCACGGAGCGATGCCAATACACTTGCAGATTCACGCTCCGCACGCTCCCGTTGAACCAGCGGAGTGTCACGCTGCTCCACCCGTACCGGAGCGCGTACAGCAGCTTGAACGCTTCGCTTTTGCTTCCCAAGTTTGTGATGATTGGATCGGCGTCGTGCCATAGGCGGATCCCCCATCCATATGGCCCCATCTCCACCTTGCCGGGGACACGGGGGCTGGGATTACGATTCGTAATCGGCGGCTTACTTGAGGACACGGACCACGATCTCCACATTTCGCATGGGGACCCGCTTCATGACGGCGGATTTCGTCGTGTACTTGACCTTGGACCAATCCACCTGATTCGGACTGTACCACGTTCGCCAACTCCGGCCCCGCATCTCCGAGAGGATCATGCCGACCAGCGCCCCGGCCAGCTTTCGGCGCCGTTGATCCACGAACTGTTTATCCATGTCAAACTTGAACGCATCGAGTTCCCCATGAGGATTGACACCGGAGACCTTCACGAGAATCTTTCTGGCTCCACGCAGGCTTGGCTGTGAAAGGATATTCGTCTTTTGCAGCGCCAGATGAATCAACCCCGCATCCGGCCCAGACTCCTCGATCAGTCCAGGCACCACAGTCCGCATCACTTCTTCCTTAGTCGTATGGCCGATAGCCCGCAGGACCCGCCCATGCACGTCAATCTGCTGCTGCACAAACTCCCGCGTGGCCCCCTTGCGCTTGACGAACGACACCAGCTTCCCGGTGCGTTTGTTGCGCCAGCGCGATACGATTCGTAATTCAATGGGCCCTTGCACCCCGCGACGCCGCTTCGATGCCTTCTTCAATCGAGCCTTGGATCGCCCGCTCTTATATCTCTCTGCACGTGCAGCATCCGATGGCACCGTGCCCCATGCCTTCTTCTGTTTCCGCCGCTTCGCCATGGCTCCTCCTTCACAGAATAGACGGCTAACATAGTGTAAAGTATAGCATTTTGGACCCCCTAATGTCAAGGAATGAAAATTACGATTCGTAATCGCGTCGTAATTGTCGTAATTCTTTGAGGTTGACATAAGCTGTGAACTTTGGTATAATAGGGGTCCAATGGCGATATCATTAATATATGCGTCGCACGCGTGAGGCGGCGCCACATTACGATTCGTAATCGAGAAAGGAGGAACACATTATGGCAACCGGACGAGCCGGACGTGGGCGAGCCTTTATGACGGTCGTGATCCCAACGAATCTCGTGACATGGGTGACGCGGAAGGCGCGTCGGGAAAGCCGTGAATCCGGAAATCATGTATCGAGAAGCCGCGTCGTGGCGCGGATTCTCGTCCAGGCTCAGCGGGCGGAAGAAGGGGCGCCGCTGGTCCCTGATCCTTCACCCCTTCAACCCTAACACGGAGGAGTTCACGCATGGCGAAGCGAACGACTGTTCCTGCACGACCGCCCGCACGGGTTCCCGCACGGGTTCCCGCACGGCGCGTGACCAACGCTCCCGCGGTTGCCGCCGCGGAGGAAGTCGAGTTTGTGGTCCCTCCACAGACCGGCAACACGCCGGACGCGGCATTGCCCGCCGGATGGACGGAGGAAAACGCGGAGGAGGCGCCGTCGAGCCTCACCCCAGCGGCGGACTGGCAGCATCCAGGGCAGTATTTCTCCGGTGAGTACCTCGGTCGGCAGGAACAGGTGGGGCCGAACAAGTCGCGCCTGTACGCCTTCAAGGCGGGTGACGGATCGGCGGTCTCGATCTGGGGCTCCACCGCGCTCGATGCGCGGATGGACTTTCTCTCGCCCGCACGTGGCGAGATGATGCTAATCCAATTCCTCGGCGCGGTGCCCACGAGCCGGGGCCTCAGTGACGTCAAGACGTTCCGGGTGATGCGTCGGCGGTAGACATTACGATTCGTAATCGGGTGCCTTGGATATAACTGGGGGTCATGGGGAGTTAGGTTGCAAGTACCGCCCCCACCCGATTACGTTCACCCTAACCCGGAGGAATCACCTATGAACGTGCCACGAAAATTCCTCATCGTCAAGCGGGTGCCGCCCGCCACCGGGTATGTCATCATGATCGAGACCAACGACCGCACGCGGTCCCTCCAGCTCTCCGATGCGCACGGGGAATCGGTCATGTTCGCCATTCAGGAAGTCGTCATGACTTTTGCCGTGCAAGTTGGGCTCGTGACGCTCGAATCCCCCGTGACCCACACGCCAGGACGGCCGCGAGATGCTCGCACGGGCGGGCGAAAGCGCCCCGTATGAACCCGGCCACTCGGATTCGAGAAGCCGAGCGATTGCTTCG
>Ga0184637_10002161_pt1 | contig 12737 bp, 8 predicted proteins | sample PLM3_127_b2_FD_133143 | JGI IMG/M metagenome (GOLD analysis project Ga0184637, IMG submission 133143) | Groundwater sediment microbial communities from an aquifer in East River, Colorado, USA - PLM3_127_b2 | ecosystem: Environmental > Terrestrial > Soil > Riparian zone | place: USA: East River...
CCTCGATCTCCCCATCGGCAAACCCGGCCCGCTTCATCGTCCGGAGCAGATCGGTCGACAAGTCACGGAACGGCTGCATCCCGGCAATGCGCCTGAGCTCGGCAATCTGCGCGAACTGCTGCAGGAACCAGGGGTCGATCTTCGTCAGCTCGTGGATCTGATCGATCGTCCAGCCGCGCTCGAGCGCCTTGAACAGCGCCCACACGCGGCGGTCGTTGGGGACGACCAGCTTTTTCCGGAGCGCCGCCTCATCCTCTTCCTCGCCGTGTGACGCGAAGAGTAGTCCTTGTCGTCCCAGCTCCAGCGATCGAATGCCCTTGAGAAACGCTTCCTTGAACGTGCGGCCGATCGCCATGGCCTCGCCCACCGATTTCATCTGCGTCGTCAGGGTACGATCCGCCTGCGGGAACTTTTCGAAGTTCCACCGCGGAATCTTGACGACGATGTAGTCGATGGTGGGCTCGAAGGAGGCCGGGGTCAGTCGCGTGATGTCGTTCGGGATTTCGTCGAGGTGGTAGCCCAGCGCCAGCTTGGCGGCGATCTTCGCGATGGGAAATCCGGTGGCCTTCGATGCGAGGGCCGACGATCGGGACACCCGCGGGTTCATCTCGATGGCCAGCATCCGGCCATCCTCGGGGTTGACCGCGAACTGGATGTTCGACCCGCCGGTTTCCACACCGACTCGCCGGATGATCCGGCGTGCCGCATCGCGCATGCGCTGATACTCCTTGTCTGTCAGCGTCAGCGCCGGCGCGACCGTGATGCTGTCGCCGGTATGGACCCCCATCGGATCGATGTTCTCAATCGAGCAGATGACGACGAAGTTGTCGGCAGCGTCCCGCATGACCTCGAGCTCGAACTCTTTCCAGCCGATCACCGATTCCTCGACCAGAATCTCGTGCACGGGGCTCATCTCGATGCCCCGCTCGACGAGGTCGCGGAACTCTTCGATGTTGTAGGCGATGCCGCTGCCGACGCCGCCGAGCGTGAACGAGGGGCGGATAATCGCCGGGAATCCGGTGCGCTTGACGAGGGCCAGCGCCTCGTCGAGCGATTTGGCGAGACCGCTGTCAGGAACCTCGACCCCGATCGACTCCATCGCCTCGCGGAACAGCAGGCGATCCTCGCCGACCCTGATCGCGTCGATGGAGGCGCCGATCAACTGAACGCCGTACTTCTTGAGGACACCGGCCTCCTCGAGCGCGACCGCGAGGTTGAGAGCGGTCTGGCCGCCGACGGTCGGCAGCAAGGCGTCCGGCCGTTCTTTTTCTATAACGGCCGTCAGCGCCTCGACCGTGAGCGGCTCGACATACGTCCGATCGGCGAACTCCGGGTCGGTCATGATGGTGGCCGGATTGCTGTTCACCAGCACGACCTCGAGACCCTCCGACCGAAGCGCTTTACAGGCCTGGGTGCCCGAATAGTCGAACTCGCACGCCTGCCCGATCACAATCGGACCGGCGCCGATGACGAGGATGCGTTTTAGATCATCGCGACGAGGCATCTACTTTCTTTTTTCCATCTCATCCACGAACTGCCGGAACAGATAGTCGGCGTCGTGAGGCCCGGGCGAGGCCTCAGGATGATACTGCACCGAATAGACCGGCCGATCGACGCACCGGAATCCTTCCACCGTTCCGTCGTACAAATTCACATGCGTGACCTTCACGTCGTCAGGCAGCGAATCCGGATCCACCGCAAACCCGTGGTTTTGCGACGTGATTTCCACCTTGCCGGTGTCGAGACTCTTCACCGGGTGGTTGGCGCCGCGATGCCCGAACTTCAGCTTGAACGTGCGGCCGCCTAGTGCCAGGCCCAGGATCTGGTGGCCGAGGCAGATCCCGAACGTCGGCACGCCGCTCTCCGCGATCTCCCGCGTGTTCGAGATGGCGTAATCCAGCGCCGCCGGATCACCAGGACCGTTGCTGAGGAAGATGCCGTCCACACCGGACGCAAGGACTTCCTTGGCCGGCGTTGACGCGGGAAAGACGCGGACCTGGCAGCCATAGGTGGTCAGACGCCTGAGAATATTCCACTTGATGCCGAAATCGTACGCGCCGACGCGGAGGCGCCGCTTCGCGTGGCGCTCGGGCGCGAGCGCGAGGTCGCGCGCTCGCACTTCGACAGCAGGCTTGCTGATGCCACCTGGCGGGGGCCAGTCAAATGCGCTTTCACAGGTCACAGCCTGAACAAAGTCCGAGCCCTCCATCGGCGGAATCGTCCGCGCGCGCGCGACGAGCTCCGCCGTATCGACGTCGCCCGTGGCGATGATGCCGCGCATGACGCCTGCCGATCGCAGCAGCCTGGTGAGGTCTCGGGTATCGATATCCGCGATGGCGACGATGTTGTTCTCGACGAGGTAGTCACGGAGGGTGCCCGAGGCGCGCCAGTTGCTCGCAATCGGCGACGACTCCCGGACCACGAAGCCGGCCACCTTTGGACCCGTCGACTCCACATCGTCCGGTGCAACGCCGTAGTTGCCGATTTGCGGGCTCGTCATCGTGACGATCTGTCCGGCGTACGAAGGATCGGTGAGCACTTCCTGATAGCCGGTCATGCTGGTGTTGAACACGACTTCGCCCCGCGCCTCTCCGGCCGCGCCGGCAGAGGTGCCGCGATAAATGGTGCCGTTCTCCAGCGCCAGAACCGCGTCCATAGCTCAAGGGGTCAGACCCCTTTTACCTCCTTGTATCCAGCGACGCGGCGACGCGCGTCCGCTGCCCGGGCATGACCTCGACGGTGGAAACCCAAGGCTGATAGCCGTTCCGTTCGATGCGTACCGTTGCGGATCCAGCCGGAACTCCGGGCATGGAAAGCGGCGTCGTTCCGATCAGCCGGCTGTTCAAAAAGACCTGGGCGTCTGGCGGCCTCGACTCGACAAGCAGCGAACCACTCCCGCTGGCACCAGGTGCCGCCGCGCGTTTCAACGTGACGGCCAGCGAGGAGCTCGCGCGCCCCTCCGTGAGCTGAACCCGGCGCTCCTCATCGACGTAGCCGTCTCGCGTCAGACGGATCGTATACGATCCGAGCGGCAATTCGCGCAGAGTCAGCGGCGTCCTGCCTCGCGCCTTGCCATTGACGATCACTGAGGCCCCCGCAGGAGTCGTGCGCACCTGCAATCCCCCCGAAGTCACAGGCGGTGGCGATGGTGGCGGCGCCGCCTTGGGAGTTGGCGCCGGAGCGGGAACAGGTGCGACAGCGGCGGGCGGAGCGGCGACCGGGGGTGACGACGCCGATGCGGGCAACTCGACCTCTGTGAACGGCTCCGCCGCTTTGGATTCGCCCCGACTCTGCTCTGTTGAGCGATCTCGAGGCTCGCGAGAGACCACAGCGGACTCGCCCGGCGACGCCGACCTGAATCCATAGCCGGCGAGGAACCCAACCAGAATCCCTGCGGCCAGCACCCCAACCACAGCCAGGATTCCGATCCGCCTCGGGCTCGAAGGCTCGTCAACGCGGTCCGCCTGAGCTTCAGCGAAGGCGGAAGCGTCATGCGGAGGCGGATCGATCGGCACGTCTGACGCCCCACCGATCTCGGCGAAGCGCTCCAGAGTGCTCACTTCCAGGGTGGCTTCGGCCGGCAACAGGGTACTGGCGTGTGCCGCCTCATCGCCAGGCGCTTCAAGACCCGCTGCTTTTCTCAGGCCGACCGCGAAACTGCGCGCGCGAGACGGGCGCGCCGCGGGATCGGCCGACAGCGCAGTCGCAAACAGCCCGCCGAGATCGCCCCCGGTTTCCGTCTTGAGCTGTCCGATCGACCGCACCGCATCCGCGCCGTCCCCGGCGAGGCGGCGGCCGGAAATGAGCTCCCAGGTAATCGCGGCCAGCGCGAACACGTCGGCGGCACTTGTCCGGCCTTTATCAGTGCTCGTGGGGCCCCACCCCCACTCGCTCGCGCTCGCCGCGTACGGCCTTCTCACCGGCAGCCGCGCGCCGATGCCCGCCAGCGCGTCGGCAACGCCAAATCCTGTGATTCTTGGACCATCCTCTCCAAGGATGATGTCGCGGGGATACAGCAGACCGTGATACACGCCGCGACGCGCCGCGAAGTCGATAGCTGACGCGAGCCGATCGATGATCGGCGCTGCCGTCGCGATCGGCATCGGGCCCCGTTCGCGCATGACGACATCGAGCGATTCACCGACGGCATACTCCTGCGCGAGGTAGGCGACGCCTCCGTCATTTCCGGCATTTTCATCATTTCCGTCATTTCCATCGATGCCGGCCGCGATGGGCGCGGCGATGCCCGGATAGCTGAGGCCGCACGCAACCAGCGCGTCGAGCGTCTGAACCAGCGCCGCCGTCTGCTCTGGAACGATCTCGAGCTGAAAGACTTTGATTGCGACGAGCCGGCCGCGTTCCGGTTCGTGCGCGCGGAACACCGGGCCGAGCGTGCCGGCGCCGATCTGATGGAGAACACGGAAAGGCCCGAATGCCTCTGGCGGAAAATACAGAACGGAGTCGTCGCGATTCAGTGGCGGCACTCCGCGGGAAACGCCACCTGTGGCGTTTCCAAAGCACTTAGCATCGGTGGGGAGCGCTCAGCTAAGTGCGAAGCGGAGCCTCCCCAAGGGGGAACCGGCAAGACTGCTCGATCGTAACACGGCGACTTCGACCCTTCAATCAAAAGCGCCGCTCTCAGAAGCGTTGCGCAGGCTGGTTCTCTTGACACTGCTTGTGATGCTCTGCGACAGTAGCTTTCGGTGCCTTCCGAACACGGTGCTTCCTCTCCAGGTCCGGCCGGATCGACGCGCGCTCCCGTAGACATCCGACGTTTTTCCTGGATCACCAGGCTGGCGGCCGATTACGCGTTCTCCTTTCCGTCCCTGGCACCGTTTTTTTCCGGCGACCCGTCAGCGCGGGACGCTTGGCGGAGCGCGATCGCCAGCACGCTGGCGTGCGAGCGCCCGCGCGTCGAGTTGACGTCAGTTCTGCACGCTCAGCAGGCGCGCCGCGCGGCACCGGAGGCGGCGCGTCTTGCCGCGGCGCAGCTCGCCGACTCGCGATCGGTCGCGATCGTGACCGGACAGCAGACAGGGCTGTTCGGTGGACCGCTCTTCACGCTTCTGAAGGCGCTCACCGCGATCACGCTCGCGAAACGAGTCCAGTCGGAGCACGGCGTCCCTGCTGTTCCCGTCTTCTGGGTAGAGGGCGAGGATCACGACTGGGACGAAGTGTCGTCCTGCCCGATCCTGGACGCGGAGTTCCGCCTCCGCACGGTTCGCCTGGCGCCGCCTCCCGAAGCGAATCGCGCCCCGGTCGCGTCGATCGCACTCGACAACAGCGTCACGCACACGATCGACGAGCTGGCCGCCGCTCTGCCGGCTACAGAGTTCACGGCGCCGCTTCTCGACGCCCTGCGGCGGGCCTACGCCCCCGGCGTCGGATTTGCAGAGGCGTTTGCGCGCTGGCTGGAATGGATGACCCGGGATCTCGGCCTGGTCGTCTTCGACTGTACCGACGCAGCCGCTAAGCCGTTGGCCAGCAAGATTTTCCTTCACGAGGCTCGCCATCCGGGCCGTACGTGGGAGCTTGCCGGGGATGCCGGCGAGAAGCTCGCTGCGCTCGGCTATCACGCACAAGTTTCCCGATCGAGCATTAATGATGGTTCCAAGAAAGGCCCCGCGTTGTTCAAGCTGAATGGCGCCCGGACGCCCGTCGACCTCGCCAACCCGTCAGCGCTCGAAGAGGCTATTCGATCGCAGCCCGCAGCCTTCAGCCCCAACGTCCTGCTGAGGCCGATCGTGCAGGACGCGCTCTTCCCCACGGCTTGTTACGTGACCGGCCCGAACGAGCTCGCCTATCTGGGCCAGCTCAGGGGCGTGTACGAGCATTTTGGGTTGCCGATGCCGCTGTTCTATCCCCGCGCGAGCGTGACGGTGCTTGATTCAGCCGCAGCACGTTTCCTGTTCAGGCACAACCTGCCATTGGAGGCCCTGCAGCCGCAGGACGAGTCGGCGCTGAACCGTCTCCTGGCCGCCTCCTTACCGGCATCGGTCAGCGGCGCCCTGGATCGCGCGACCGCCGCGCTCGAGACATCGATGGCGGATCTCATTGCAGCCGTCCCCGCGGTGGATCCCACCCTTGAAGGGGCGGCTCGATCGACATTGGGAAAAGTGCAGCACGAGCTGACCACGCTGCGATCCAAGGTCATCAGCGCGGCCAAAAAGCGGGATGAGACGATCCGCCGGCAATTCGCGCGGGCGCAGGGTCAGGCATTCCCCAACGGCACGCCCCAGGAGCGCGCGGTCGGCAGCATTTCGCTGCTGAATCGATACGGCCCGGCCGTGGTCGACCGACTGCTCGAGGAATTGCCCCTGGACTTAGGACAGCACTGGATAGTGACGATATAGGGTAAGGGAAAGGGGTCAGACCCCATTTTTACGTTCTACGTAATTCGACCACAGCGTTGACGTCACGGAGCAATTACGTAGAACGTAAAAATGGGGTCTGACCCCGTTATCAGATGAAGCGAGCAGCTAAACAGCGCACCCTCTGGATCCGCCTCAAGCGTGCGGCCGCTGCTCACCCGCAGGCGGTGAAGTACGGCTCGATCACGATCGCGTCCCTCGCGATCCTGATCTCAGTGGTCATCGGCTACTACTACGTCACGTTCGCCAGAGAGATCGACGCGCGCCTGCATGGTGAACGGGAGCGCGTTCTGCCGCGCGTGTTCGCACGGCCGCTCGAGTTTCGGCGAGGCGAAGGGCTTACTCAGCAGGAGCTCGTCGATCGGTTGAACGATCTGGGCTACGCCCAGCGCACACAGGCGCAGAACCCGGGTGAGTTCGCCATCAACAACGGCGTCGTCACGATCGTCCCGCGAGCAGGCAGCCACGCAGGCAAGACCGTCAGTGTCAGTTTCGTGAGGCCAGCTCAGGCGCGCCGGCAGGGACGGCGAGGTCAACCGCCGCCACCGCCAACGCTCAGCAGGCGCATCGAAGCCTTGACCGTCGCCGGCGTCAAGCAGGCGCCGGCAGGCGTCACCCTGGACGCCCCGATGCTGACGGCCCTCTTTCGAGCACGCGAGAAGCGCCGGCAAGTTCCGCTCGCATCGCTTCCGACACGCGTCGTCCAGGCCGTCCTGGCGATCGAAGACCGGCGTTTCTATCTCCATCCGGGCGTGGACCCGATCAGCATCCTTGGCGCGCTCGTGACGAACGTGATTGGCGATCGGCCGTACCTCGTCGGTGCGAGCACCATCACGCAGCAGCTCGCGCGCAACTTTTTCCTGACGGAGGAAATGGCCGTCGAGCAGGAGACCCGCCAGCGCTCGATCCGGCGCAAGGTGGCCGAGCAGTTCATGGCCGTCATCCTGACGACGAAGGCCACCAAGGACGAGATTCTCGAGCTTTATCTGAACGATGTCTATCTGGGCCATCGCGGCTCGTTTGCCATTCATGGAGTAGCAGAGGCCGCACGGCTGTATTTCGGGAAGGACGTGAACAACCTGGCGCTCGGAGAGGCTGCGACCATCGCAGGCATCATCCAGTCGCCGGCGACGCTTTCTCCGTTCAACGCTCCCGTGAAGGCCCGCGAACGCCGCAACGTCGTATTGGCGGCAATGGCTGACGCCGATTACGTCTCGCAGGAAGCAGCCGACCGCGCCTCAAAGGAGCCTCTCGCGCCGGTGGCACGCGCGCTCGACGCACAGGCCCCTTATTTTGTGGACTTCGTGGGGGACAGGCTGGCACAGCAGTATCCGACGCTAACGCTGGATACAGAGGCCGTCGACGTGTACACGACGCTCGACATCCATCTCCAGCGGCTCGCGCAGGATGCCGTTCGGCAGGGACTGGCCCGGATCGATGAGCTGCTCTCGCGCCGCAAGCGCCCACGGACACCCCAGGCCGCATTGATCGCGATCGATCCGCGGACTGGCGACGTGCTGGCGATGATTGGCGGGCGGTCGTACAACCAGTCGCAGTTCAACCGCGCCATCAACGCCAGCCGCCAGCCCGGATCGGTCTTCAAGCCGTTCGTCTATCTGGCGGCTTTCGAGCGGGCCGCGTCGGAAGGGTTGAGCACGCTGACGCCGGCGACGCTCGTCAACGACGAGCCGACGACGTTTGCGGCGGGTGAAGAACCGTGGAGCCCGGCCAACTATGAGGATGAGTACGACGGGGACATCACCCTTCGCCGGGCGCTGGCGATGTCACGCAACGCCGCGACGGTCAAGGTTGCCGAACAGGCAGGGTACGACCGCGTGGCCAACCTCTGGAAGCGGATCGGTGCGGGCACGCCGCCCAAGGCCTTCCCGTCGATCGCCCTGGGCGTCTTCGAAGCCACGCCATACGAGATCGCCACTGCGTACACCATCTTCCCGAACGGCGGCGCACGCCGCGACCTGCGCAGCATCCTGCGCATCGTCCGTGGAGGGCGCGAGCTGACCGTGAAGCAGACTCCGACGCGTGACATCGCGCGGCCGGACACCACGTACCTCGTGACCAACATGCTGCGCAGCGTGCTGAACGAAGGGACCGGCGCAGCCGTTCGCGCGAGCGGCTTCTCTCTCGACGCGGCAGGGAAAACCGGGACGACCAACGACCTTCGTGATGCGTGGTTTGTCGGATTCACGCCGGAGCTGCTGACGGTGGTGTGGGTCGGTCTCGACGGAAATCAGGCGCTCGGCCTGAGCGGCAGTCAGGCCGCGCTTCCCATCTGGACGAGCTTCATGACGCGCGCGCTCGCCGGGCATCCCGATCGGACGTTCGACGTTCCCGACAACGTCACCTTTGTCGATGTCGACCGCGACACGGGACAGATCGCCGGCCCCGGGTGCCTGCGAGTGATCCGTGAGTCGTTTCTGATCGGCACCGAGCCGACGCAAATGTGCGAGGTACATAGACACTGATCTGATCGGTGCTTGGTGCACCTAAGCACTTCTGGTATAATAAGTTAGCACTCACAATAGAGGATTGCTAATGGCCGCCCCGCTGCCGCCTCGATCGGCGCGCGTCCTCGCGACGCTTGTGACCGAGTACATCGACCGCGCCGAGCCGGTCGGCTCGGTCCGTCTCGCTCGCCTGGCGGGTCTGGGTGTGTCCTCCGCAACGGTCCGCAGCATCCTGGCCGACCTCGAGGAGCGCGGGTACGTCCAGCAGCCCCATACGTCGGCGGGGCGCATTCCGACCGCCCGCGGCTACCGTTTCTACGTCGATCAATTGCTGGAAGCTCAGCGGCCGTTGCGCGTCAGCGCGACCGTTGAAGCGCAGCTCCGTCGCGACGCGGGATCGCCCGCGCTCGTGGAAGATGTGTTGGCGTCTGTGTCGCAGGTGTTGTCGCGCGCGTCAAGGCTCGTGGCGTTTGCCCTTCCCCTGGACACCACCGAAAGCGACATCCTCAAAGAAATTGAATTCGTGCCGCTCGCGGGCTCCAAAGTGCTCGTCGTCATGGTGGCGGACAGCGGGCAGGTGTTTCGGAAGGCGATCGACATCGGCGAAGCCCTCGGCGCAAAGGACCTCCGGCAGGCGGCCAATTACCTGAACACCGAGTTTGCCGGGCTGTCGCTCGAAGAAATCCGGTCGAGTGTCCTCGAACGGCTGCGTCACGAACGGACCTTGTACGACGCGCTGCTCTCGCGCGCCCTCAGGCTGGCCAAGTCGAGCCTCGAAGACCTGCCGCGACGTTCTTCGCTGTTCGTCGACGGGGCGTCTTCTCTGCTGGACGAGTCAGTCGATTCGGGAGCCTCATCGATCGCGACGCTCCGCGCGCTCCTCCGAATGGTGGAAGAGAAAGAGCGGCTGGTACGAATCCTGAACGAGTATATGGACGGCCCCGGTCTCACCGTTGTGATCGGCCACGAGCATCGCTCGCCCGATCTCCGGCCGTTCAGCCTCGTGGCGTCAACCTATGACGATGGGCCGAGGAGAGGGACCGTGGGCGTTATCGGCCCCATGCGGATGCAGTACTCGCGGACCATTTCCATGGTGGACGGTGTAGCCCAGGCTGTTTCCCGGGTTCTCCGGGATACTATTTAGTCATGGCCGAGAGGAGCGACCCTAAGCACACGACCGAAGAGCTGGATCCGACGAGTGAGGAGCATGACGAGCGTCCGGGTGCCGCCGCTGCCTCGGATGCTGAGCCAGCTTTACCGCCAATAGAAGCCGAGCTCGTTGACCTTCGGCGCGAGCGTGATTCGATCTACGACCGGCTGCGTCGCCAGGCCGCGGAATTTGATAACTACCGCAAGCGGATCGAGCGCGAGCGAAAAGAGACATCCGAGTACGCAGCGGTCGATTTGCTGGAGGCGCTCCTGCCGATCATCGACGATTTCGAGCGCGCGCTTCAGGCGGAGGCTGCGCTTGGAGCCGAAACGTACCGCCAGGGTCTGGAAATCATCCTGCGTGAGCTGCGCGAGCTGCTGCGCAAGCGGGGCGTCACGCCCATCGAGGCGGTCGGCGCTGATTTCGATCCTCACCTGCATCAGGCTGTCGCCTACGAGGAAGCGCCGAACGCCCGGGAAGGTGAAGTCATCGGCGAATTCAGGCGCGGGTATCGGCTGGGAGACCGGCTGCTTCGACCCGCGATGGTCAAGGTAGCCAAGGCGTGAGCAAGCGCGACACGACGAAGCGCGAGACCAAGCGCGATTTCTACGAAGTCCTCGGCGTTGGTCGAGACGCGACCGAGCAGCAGATCAAGAGCGCCTACCGGAAGCTCGCTCTCCAATATCACCCGGATCGAAACCCCGGCGACAAGTCCGCAGAAGAACGTTTCAAGGAAGGCGCCGAGGCCTACGCCATTCTGGCTGATGCGGACAAGCGCAGCCGCTACGATCGCTTCGGCCACGCGGGCGTGTCCGGACAGACGGGGGCCGGCTTCGATCCCACGATTTTCGCGGATTTCAGCGACATCTTCGGCGGCCTCGGCGACATGTTCGGGTTCGGCGATATCTTCGGTGGCGGCGGCCGGCGCGGTGGACCCCAGCGCGGAAGCGATCTTCGCTACGACCTCGACATCGGCTTCGAGGAATCCGCGAAGGGCGTCGAAACGACGATTCACATGCAGCGGCTCGAACCGTGCGAAACCTGCCACGGATCGGGCGCCGCAGCCGGCAGCGGGCCCACGACGTGCCCGCAGTGCCGCGGGCAGGGCCAGGTCGCGTTCCAAAGAGGATTTCTCACCGTCGCGCAGACCTGCGGACGCTGCCGCGGCACTGGGCGCGTAATCGCAAACCCCTGCCCAACGTGTCATGGTGAAGGCCGCGCAGCGAAGGACCGTAAGCTGACGGCCAAAATTCCTGCGGGCATTGCGACGGGCCAGCGGCTGCGGCTGAGCGGTGAAGGCGAGGCGGGCACGGCCGGCGGGCCTCCTGGCGATCTCTACGTCTTCATCCAGGTGAAAGAGCATCCGTTCTTCCGCCGCGAAGAGAACCACCTGACGTGCGACATTCCGCTGAACTTCACGACGCTGGCGCTCGGGGGGTCCATCGACGTTCCGACACTCGACGGCACCCACACCTTCAAGGTGCCGGAAGGCACGCAGTCCGGAACGACGTTCAGGCTGCGCGGCAAGGGGATGCCGGACGTCTCGGGCCGTGGACGCGGTGACTTGTATTTCACCCTTCAAGCCGTCACGCCCGCCAAGCTGACGCGCGAGCAGCGGTTGGCCCTGGAACACGTCGCTCACCTGCTGCCGAAGGACAAGCTCGAGCCACGGGCGCGCGACGCCGACTCCGACGAAAAGAATCTCTTCGACCGCGTGAAGGATATCTTTGGATAGCCGGGGGTCCCGATCCTCCACCCCAACGCGGGTGCCGCGTTGGGGGCCCCGGTCCTGGCCGGCGCTCGACATCTATTTATCAGCGGCACGGGGCCCCACCCCCGCGTCGCTCGCTCCGCTCGCTCTACCGAACTGCTCCCCAGAGCTCAAAGACCTCAAAGACCTCGTGCTCGCGGATCTCGACGACCTTCGACCCTCTGCCATTGAGGAAGATCCAAATGACGAACATCAAGACGTCTTGAGGGCCTTTTTCAGCACGACAGCCGATCGCGACGAGGCGAAGGCAGCGCTCCACGCATCTTTTTCGGGGTGCGTGTTCGTTCGGAGTGTCGATGTCCCGGACGAGGACTGGGCCGCGCGGTCCCAGGCCGGGCTTCGCGCGCTTCGTGTGGGGCGCGTGACCGTGGCACCCCCCTGGGATATCACGCTGGATGCGGCCACTGTCACCGTGATCATCCGGCCCTCCATGGGGTTCGGGACCGGCCATCACGCGAGTACCCGCCTCAGCTTACTCGCGCTCCAATCGCTGAATCTTGACCGCAAGCTGGTGCTGGACCTCGGAACAGGATCCGGCGTTCTTGCGATTGCCGCCGTCTGTCTCGGCGCCGGCAGGGCGCTTGGCGTCGATACCGATCCAGATGCGCTCGCGTCGGCGGCCGAGAATGTCGAGCTGAACAAGGTTGGCGATCGCGTGGAGCTGCGCGAGGCCGCCGTGTGCGGGCTTTACGTCACCGCGCCCGTTGTGCTGGCGAACCTGACCGGAGCGCTCCTGGACCGACTCGCAGATCAGATCGGCAGACTCGTGGAACCCGGCGGGCATCTCATCGCCACCGGGTTCACGGACACGGAAACGACGGTGCTGCCGGCGCTGGAGAAACGTCTAACCCGCGTAGGCGTGAAATCTGAAGCGGAGTGGGTCTGCGGAATTTTTCAACGCAAAGACGCAGAGACTTGAGATCAATGAGAATCTCTGCGTGCTCTGCGCCCCTGCGTTGAGCTTCTACAGATCTCCCCAG
>Ga0184637_10002162_pt1 | contig 12733 bp, 12 predicted proteins | sample PLM3_127_b2_FD_133143 | JGI IMG/M metagenome (GOLD analysis project Ga0184637, IMG submission 133143) | Groundwater sediment microbial communities from an aquifer in East River, Colorado, USA - PLM3_127_b2 | ecosystem: Environmental > Terrestrial > Soil > Riparian zone | place: USA: East River...
CAGAAGGTACGCGCCCGCCACGGCGATGAATACCAGAACCGTGCCCACTTTGACGAAGACGATCCCGAGGTTGAAGTTGGCGGACTCCTCGATACCCACGATGAGGAGGGTCGTCACCGCGAGAACCGCGAGAACCGCGGGGACGTTGAAGATCGCGGTGACCGCGGGAAGAGACGAAGGAGCGATTCCAGCCGAAGCCAGGGTCGGCGCGAGCGCCGCGAGCGGCTCCCATCGGTTCTGGAAGAACACCAGGACGGTGCCAGGAGTGTCCGTGAAGCGCGGGGGAAGGTGGATCCCGAAATCCTGGAGGAGGCTCACCACGTTGGCGCTCCATCCGGAGGCTACCGTGGCCGCGCTGAAAGCGTACTCCAGGACGAGGTCCCAGCCGATGATCCAGGCGAAGATCTCGCCGAGGGTCGCGTAGCCGTAGGTATAGGCGGATCCCGCGACGGGGATGAGCGTCGCGAACTCGGCATAGCACAATCCCGCGAGGGCGCATCCGAGCCCCGCGAGGATGAAGGAGAGAGAGATCGACGGGCCCGCGTATCGGGCGGCGGCCGAGCCGGTGATGACGAAGATGCCGGCGCCGATCACCGCGCCGATGCCGAGCGCCACGAGATTCCATCGGCCGAGCACCCGGCGAAGCTCGCCCTCTCCCGCGGCCTCGCGGACGACGGCATCGAGAGGTTTGGTCGCGAGAAGCTGGGACATGAAAGGAATGGAACCCGAAGCCCGTGCTCTCCGGCAACGAAGTAGGGGCGAGCGGGACTATCTCAGGGGCGGGAGGGACGGCCGAGCAGCGTTTCGAGCTCGTCTCGATACCTTCGGCTCAGCGTGAGCGATCAAGTGACTCTCGGGCCCTACCGGTTGGAAGTGATCGAGATGGACAACCTTCGCATCACCCGGGTGAAGATCGAGCGCGTTTCGAGCGGAGGCGCGACGCTGGAGAGGACTTCCTCCAGGAGCTCTGCTGAGAGCGCAAAGAAGCAAGCTCCACCGGCGGGAGCGAGCTGACCGCGCTCTCGATGCGGAGTAAAGCGATTTCCGGAGGCACTCGAAATCGCAATGGCAGGATGCTCGTCCCCAGGCCCGAGGTCACGAACAGGTGCCGGCCGCCCTCGACGACGTGGCCCCGGGCATAGCGCTCTCCGAACCGCGAGGGAACGACGGGCGCTCCCCAGAGCGGAAAGTCGACCTGTCCACCATGCGTGTGGCCCGCGAGAGTCACCGCGACGCGGTCCGGCATCTCGGGGAAAAGGTCGGGGTTGTGCGTGAGCGCGATCGCGGCGACGCCCTCCGGCAGGCCGTCGAGGATGTAGGGGACGTTCGGCATCGCCTCGCTTAGGTCACCGATCCCGACGAGCCAGAAGTCGAAGCCTTCACCCTCGATGCGCCGGCACTCGTCCTCGAGAACGCGAATGCTCCGGGACTCGAAAGCGGCGCGGACGCGCGGAGCGTCGTACCAGTAGTCGTGATTGCCGAGGACCGCGAATACGCCGAGAGGCGCCTCGAGCTTCGCCAGGATGGAAGCGGTCGTTTCCGGCGGAACGATTTCGCCGCCTCGCACTCCGGAGACGACGTAGTCTCCGGCCAGGAGGACGATGTGAGGGCGGGCCTGGTTGACGCGCCCCACGATCTGCACGAGCTTTTCGGCTCCGTTGAACGGCGAGCCTACGTGGAGGTCGCTGAGGAGCGCGACGACGAGGCCGCCTTGCTCAGCGGGCCACCGGGGGAGCGTCAGCTCGTAGCGATTCACCTCGAGCGACGCCGGCTCCAGCACGAAGGCCCATAGCCCGAGGACCAGTGCGACCGAGGGGATCAAAAGGAGGAGAGCCTTCCGTCTCACGAAACGAGTATGACGTGAAACTGCGGCCTTGGTGTGGCGGCAATGTCGCTTTTTGGCGTTTCCCGGAATCCCGGCGGATCTTTCTCCCTTCGGCTCTGCGCCGGTGCTTCGAGCGTCTCGGCAACGATTGCCGCACACAGTACGCGAGAATGTCCGGTTCAGGCGCAGGATCGAGACGCCAATTTGGACTTATTCAGTTACACTGATACGGAATTATTTGCTCACGTAGAACCAGAGAATGGGTGTGTTGGGCGGCTTACCGGTGATAGCAGGTGGCAATGGCAACCAATGATTTTTGGAATGCACCGGATTTAGTCCCGGCAATCACATATTTAGACTTGCCGCGCGCCATCGAATGGCTCGAGCGCGTGTTCGGCTTCCGCGAGCGGGGGGAGGCTCGGCTAACGTGGCCGGGTGGCGGTATGACGTGGATCAAGGTGGGGAACGGCCTGTTTAACGTTGCCACGCCGAACGAGGTGTGGCGCCAAGATTCAAGTGCCGCAGCGCCGGGCGTGGTAATGAAGGTCTACGTCGACGACATCGATCGACATTTCTCTCGCGCGAAGGCCGAAGGAGCAAAGATCATTTCGGAGCCGGAGGATGGATTTTGGGGCGGCCGGATCTATCGCGCGCTAGACCACGAGGGGCATCAATGGGAGATTTCGCAGCGTGGCCGCGATCTCGCCGCCGAGCACTGGCAACTGCCTCCCGGCGTGACACGCGGAGTAGCCAAGTGACGAAGCCGCCCAACACCTTGCAGCCGACCGCCGCAAGCTGCGCTCGCGGTTCCCTCGTCGCTTCCGCTCCTCGGCGGCGGCGAAGGCGAGCGTTATCCGGACCTGAGGACGGGAACGCGGGAGCGACGTGGCGAACGAGTCGCCGCGAGACTACCAACTGGCGTAATCGCAGTCATGATTGAGCGCGCGATGGTTGAGGCAGATCTCACTTTCCGGACAGAGTCGGAAGGCGGTCGAACCATTCCGCCCGGTGTTCTCAGCGGGCTTCAGTACCGGCCCCACATCGTCGTCGGTGACCCGAACCAGAGGGAAGCGATCGTTGGAGCTGACCGAGTTATCACCGAGGAGTACCTTGGCGTTGCCTTCGCATCTGGTCCTTACCGCATATTGCTTGGGCAGCCCATCCGGGTCGAGATGATGCTTATCTACTGGCCCAACCTGGACTACCGTAAGGCGGTGCCGGGCGTCACCTTCACCTTGCGCGAGGGAGGTCGCATCGTGGCCCAGGGACGCATCACCAAGCGTTGGACCGAGCCGTGGGAGCCGGTCGAGGACGATGAATGACACGGTGCAGGCCAGGGGACAAGCCGAAGGTACCAAGAGGCGCTCGATTGGGCCGCGCGCCATCGTCGCTGCTGGGCTTGGACTCCCGGTCAGCGCGCTTCTTGTCGGTTGTCCTGAACCCAGACACGCGGAGGCGGTGAAGATGGGTCGGAACGCTGACGCATTTGATTTCCTCCTCGGCGAATGGGAAATCGCTATGCTCGTTATGCCTGAGGGAAGCACCGTTGGCCGTCACGCAATCTCGAACGTTCACCGCATCTTGGATGGTGCCGCGCTCCTCGACGAGATTCGTCATGTTGATCAGGGTGGCCATGTCAACTTTCGAGGCGCGAGTTTCCGAACCTACCTCCCCGATAGGGATCGATGGTACGTCTTGTGGATGATGGCGAACGTCGAGGGCTACAGCGAGTTGGACGCCCAGGTCATCGATGGCGAGGTCCACACGAGCGGTAAAGGCAGGGACCCCGGGGGTGAGTTGGTAGAACGGGGTCGCTACCACGATATCTCCGGCGATGGTTACTCCTTCACGCTCGATCGCTCGTACGATGGTGGGAAGACGTGGATTCGACCCTTCGTCTCGTTTCGAGCTACTCGACGACCCGGACCATTCGGAACGTGACGTGCGGTATCTTCTGCTGGGCCTGAGTGCGTCGCTGCGGATTCTTGTCGTCTCGCATACCCGTCGGGATGCAGATACCATCCGGATCATTAGCGCACGGGAAGCAGACGCGAGTGAGAATCGACAGTATCTCGAGAGACTAGGAAAATGAGGAAACAGGCCGATTTTTCGAAAGCAAAGCGGAATCCTTATGCCGCACGTCTGAAGAAGCAGATCACGATCCGCTTGGATCGCCCAACGATTGACTACTTCAAGGGGCTCGCGGAAGAGATGGGCGTTCCATACCAGACGGTGTGGAGGAAGACTCGGGTCAACATCGACTACCACGTGGAGGCGGAAGGAAACCTCTACAGCGTTCCCTACACGTTGATTCACGAGGAGGTGGAAACCCGGGCGACGGCCACGGTGGTGGAGATCTGGTTCAAGGGTCGACGCGTGACGTCTCATCGAAGGCGGAAAGGAAAGGGTGGATTCGAAACCAAACGAGAACACATGCCTCGTTCCCATCGCGAGCACCTGGAGTGGACTCCCTCGCGATTGATCGAATGGGCCTCGAGAATGGGACCGGCCACGGGAAGACTGGTTTCGGAGATTTTGAAACGTCGTCCCCACCCGGAACAAGGGTTCCGGTCGTGCATGGGGATTCTACAGCTGGGACGCCGATTCAGTGAAGGGCGGCTGGAATCCGCCTGCCTGCGGGCCGAGTCCCTGAGCTCCTACAGCTACCGAACGGTGAAGAACATCCTGTCGTCGGGTCTAGATCGCCTGAAAGTCGAGGCGGAGCGCGAGGAGGCTGTGTCTGTGGAGCACGAGAACATCCGAGGAGCCTCGTATTACGAGGGAGGAGAAGGCCGATGCTAAGACACGAGACCCTGGACAAGATGACCGCTTTGAAGTTGTTCGGAATGGTGTTTTCCCTGAAGGAGCAGCTCGGCTCGAGCGAGTACGCGGAGCTCAACTTCGAGGAACGAGTGGGTCTGATGGTCGACGCCGAGTGGACGGACCGAGAGCAGCGCAAGCTCGGCCGCCGGCTGAAAGCTGCAGAACTCCGTCACCCTGCGAGCCTGGAGAACGTGAACTTTCAGGCGCCTCGAGGTCTGAATCGCGAGAAGGTGATGGGCCTCGGTTCCTGCCGGTGGATCGCAGAGCGACAGAACCTCTTGATTACGGGTCCCACCGGGATCGGGAAGTCGTTTCTGACGTGCGCCTTCGTGGAAAGAGCCTGCCGGCGCGGTTTCACTGGCCTCTACGTGCGGGCACCGCGGTTGATACACGAGCTCGCCGTTTCTCGAGGCGATGGCTCGTACGCTCGCCTGCTTTCGAGATTGGCAAAGCTGGATCTCTTGGCCGTCGATGACTGGCTACTCCATCCCCTGAAAGAATCCGAGCGGCGAGACGTCATGGAGATCATCGAGGAGCGAGCAGAGAGGGGCTCGATGCTGATCGCGAGCCAGCTCCCGGTCAAGAGCTGGCATGCAGCGATCGGTGACCCGAACCAGGCCGATGCCATCTGCGACCGCCTGCTCCATCGCGCCCACAAAATCCAGCTCGACGGTCGTTCCTTGCGAGACACGAATCTGGAGCCCAAGCCATCGGAGTCCGACGCCAGCACGGACAAAGGCTCCAGGCCAACGGTCTCTCCCTAGAAAGGCTCTCCGAGCTCATGGAAGCGAAAAGGAACAAAATCCGCGGACTCCGGGTCCCCGAGTCGAAAACGACCGCGAGAATCGCCTCAGGAGCGACGATCTCGACCTGGTCCATACCTCGGGTACCCCTCGAACGGGACCGCCGCGACTCTCGCGTTCGGTTCGCCACGTTGAGAGCTCTGTCGGGATCGCTACCGGGGGAAGAACCGGCGTCGTCGCACTCGTTTGCGGAGCGCTCATGCTCATTAGCCTCGCCTTTACTCCGCTCGTCGGCCTTGTTCCCGTGGAAGCAACTGCGGGCATCCTTCTCTACGTGGGATACCTACTCATGCGGGACACTTGGGAGGAGAAGAACATTACCAGATTCGATATCTCCGTTGCGCTCGCCATGGGCATCGTCTCATTCATCACGTTTAGCCTCGACAAAACGATGCTCCTTGGCTTTGCTGCCTATACGACGCGCCAACTTCTCGCGGGCCAGAGAAACCTTGTGATGGTCGTGTCAACGACTCTGCTGGCGGTCGCAGTGCTCTTGCCTCTGCTGTTGCAGAAGTAGGCTGGGGAGGCGAGAACAACTTAAGGATTCCATAGGAAGATGACGGAGCGGGAGATGAGGCGCATGGTGGGGAAGGACATCCACGAGGCCTACTATCCCGATCGCTATTACTGCCATGACGCCGAGAAAGAGGACGGCCTGGTGAGTCTCGGCAAGACCAGGCACGGTGAGCACCTCCGGCTCAACCGGCGGGCCTGCGAGAGCGACCTCATCATCTATATCAACATCAACCTGGTGCCGATGGACGACCGAGCGATTCAAGCCACTTCCTATGGGAGGGTTTGCGAGCTGCCGCCAGAATGGTGCCAAGCGTGCCCGGGTGAGATTGCACCCAATTCTCAAGGGCGCGACGCAGTCTCAAGCAGCGATCCCATTCCTCCCAAAACCAGAGCATCGGCAGGTGCGGCTGGAGCAGGCGCCAAGCTTCGGGGGGCTCGGTCGCGCCTTCGAGCGCCTCGTACACGGGAAAGAATCCGCAAGCCAGCAAAGGTGCCCCGATCTCCGACGAAGCTTGAATCCCGAGCGTTACGAGTAGAAACGCGGTTGGCAACCGCAGCGGCGCCGGCAAGGTCTCCAACGACTCAGAGTTGAGTGCCCGAAGGTCGGCGCGTGTGGGTGATAGGCCCGCGGCAATACTCGGCCGTACGAGCACAGCGCAAAACGCCAACTCCGGCGCGGTGAGCATCCCGCCAGTTAGCCGCTCTTCAGCTAGTGGCCGCAAGACCTTGCGCCACAGCGGGGGTGGCAGATTCGCCGACGAATCCTTGATGAGCCAGTCGAGCGCACCATCAAGAGCGATAGGGCCAGCGCGCTGTGTGACTTCGCGAGCGGCGACCGTGGTTCCAGCAGTGAGCATCGCACGTGTAATTTCACGCCAGAGCGGCTGAGAAACCGCGGCCGCTTCGAGACCCTCGATCACGGCCCATTGGGTGCGGTCAGGAAGGCGCCAGACCTCTGGTGCGGCAGCGAGATCGGGATTTAAGCGAATGAAGGGGACCAGTAGCCCGGGATGTGTCTCCCAAAGCCACGGTATTTCCTCAGCCCCGATGCGGTCTGCCAAAGCCTTTTCTAAAGCATGCCAGCGGGCCTCGGTAACTGGCGGTCTAGCGAGTGTCGCCCCTAGCGCTTCGCGCCGCGCGGGCCACAGTTCGGCAAGTGCTGTCTTGAAGTCGAAATTCACCTGCCCAAACGCCCCGGTCGTATCCTCGTGGCAGAGAAAGCCAATACTGTCGACCAGGTGGTCGAGCCTTGCCTCTGCTGATATGGACGGTGGCTTCGAGAGACTCGCCAACTTGAGCGTGCCGGCTTCGCTCGGCGCGGGGAAGTCTGTAGCAATTGCCCGGAGTGTGAGCGTCCACGATTCCGCACTAGCAGTAGCGAAGCGGGCATGAATGCGTGCGAGTGGAACAAACGCTGCTCTCAGCGAAGTGACGTCCGCGCCGTAGATGCGAACGAACTTCCGGAACTCGAGGGAGTCAGGCCGCAACAAGTCGTTCAACGCCAGGCGGAACCAAAGGGCATCGTTGCGACGGATTGGCGCAGAGCTTTCCATCTCGCGACTGTTCAGCACAAGCGCACGGTTCGGGTGCCAGGAGCTGAGGTTGCCTTCCGGCGTGATCTGTATATCGAACGCTGGCCCTTCGCGGCCCCGGTCCGAAAAGGAACCAGTAGAGAAACGGAAGTTTCGCCTTAGGCGGGGCCATTGCTGAGACCAAAGCGCAAATATCAGTTCCTCGTGTGCCGAGGCGTCCGTGGCCGGCATGACTACCGACCGTTCTGGCTCCCCATACAAGGTCGCCAGTAGATGTCCGGCGATCGTTTCGCGGCTCGCTGATAGTCCGAGCGGCGCCTTTAGCGCATCAGAGACGCGCAACGGGTGCGAGAACTCTTCCAGCATGGGCTTCGGTAAGGGCCGTTGAAAGACCGCACGCAAGGTCCCGAAGTTGCGAAACTCCGCAATATCGGCCAAATCGATGAGTAGAGCGTGGCTCCACACGCAACCGGGGCGAGACATTTCTGGGGCGAGCCAAGTGCAAAAGAGGGCATAGAAGCTCGTTCCCGGTAGCGGCACTCCCGTATAGGAGTGATCGAAGCCGCGCGCGGGGGCGGAACCAGATAGATCAGTTGCCACAGCGAGAAAGTGTCTCGCCTCTGTGGGTAGCGACAGTGAGGCCGCCAGCAATTGGTGCCCACCATCGTAGCCAAATAGCGCCTGATTCAGCTCGAACTCCACGACGTGTGCGCTATCTAATTTAGTCGAGTTGAAGCAGCCAGCGTAACGGCCGCGTCAAGTCGCGCGTTGTTTCTGTTCCGTCTACGAACCGTACGCGCTGGTGTGGTGCCTGCTCCAGGAGCGGGCCGAGTTGATCTGGCGGACCACCGTAGGCACTAACCCCGAAGATTCTTGCACTGAAAAACTCAGGATTGGCTCGCAGGTATTGTGCGAGGAGGGCCCACTCGCGTTCGAGAAATCTAACTGGTTCTCTCGGGCGCAGGTCACCTTCCTGGCCAACAGTGTCCCACGCCGATATGAGTACCGCGACGCGAAGCGGGTGTGGTATTTCGCCATGTTCTGCAATGAATTGCAGCACATCGACAAGCTGGACCTGAGCGCTAGCGTCCTTCCTGTCCCACGGTCGGGGCGCGCCGCCGGATTGGAACGTCTCATTCGCAAGGACACCGAGGCGTTCGTCGTTCCGCGACTTCTCATCCGCGCGGACAAACACGAGTGCACCCGCTATGCCCGAGAGGTTCTCACGGTAAGCTTTATCCCATTGCCGGGTCACCCACTGGTCTCGGAACATCTCGCCTTTCCTGTCCGGCAAGTGCAACCGACCGCGAAGACCTGAAGGCGGGTGCTCGAACCACAATTCAACGGAAGTGTCTTCTAGTGGGCGGCGAGTCCGATTGAGCTTCTTTCCCGCGAGGAAGTCGGACTTGTCAATCTGGATGTAGCTGCGATCGTGCGCTAGTCCTGCGCCACATAGATCGTTGGGGGTAGCTGGATGTTTGAGCACTTCGTCTAGGGCCTGAATGAAGCTAGACTTTCCGGTCTCCGGCAGTCCTATGACGAGAACTCGCGACGCGTTGACTTCCACAGATTGATGATGAGGGTTAGATGCCATAGCGACAGAAATCTCGCTCCCAGGCACTTCGAGGAACAGTGGGCAGGGCTGCTGTGGGATAGCGATGTGTCGTTTCAGCCCAGAAGGCAAAAAGTTGGCCGATGCGCTCCTTGGTTGGTAGCGAGTCATCCATGGGCCGAGCGGCGATGCGCCAGAAACTGAGGCTGCCCACGGCTGCACGTAAACGCACCTCAAAATCCTCTTGGAGGCCATCTGCTACCGCTTCGTGGCCCCGGAGTTTATCCAGCTTAGATATCACGACGTGCAGCGCAGTCCGCAGTCCACACTGACCACCCTGTAAGACACGCTGCAGGAAATCACCTACTTGCTCAATATGATGATGGCGAAGTTCCGGAGCCGCCAGTGCGGCGCCGTCTATCATGACCACGAGATGATCGGCCCGCGCGAGAGCGAGTAGCTTCTCGCAGTCCAATTGCGTCGCGACGGCCTTCTTAAAGGTCTCGCCCGCAATGTCATTGAGAAGCAGTTCTACGCGGCTGCCGCGAACGGTTGAGCGGACCGCGAGATGCAGAAAGGAATTGTCAAACTGTGACGAGCTTCGGGTCATCTGTAACCCCGACTCGCCGCTCTCTATGGTCGCCCGCCAGTTCATTTCTTCGAAGTGCGGCAACGAATGACTCCCAGCAAAATCAAAGCCTGCGATTGGCCCAGCTTGAAAGAGTTGGTGCAGGCGTGCCAGCAGCGAGGTCTTGCCACACTCAGGCATCCCGGCTAGAGCTACGACCATGCAGGGGCCGCGCCGAGCGAACCTGCGGGCTTCAGCAACATCGAGTGGCGTGCGTCCGGGCAACGGCTCAAACGTTACGGAAGGCGGCTTGCTGACCTGCGCCGTCGTCGGGGGCGGAGCGATGACTTCTGGGACGTCGGAGTCCTGAACTAGGTTTGGGCAATCGGCTCCGCGACCCTCGAGGCACCGCCCATCCTTTGCGACCGGGCAGTCGGCTAGCTTGCAGAGGGGCATCGAGGTCAAGTGGTTGTGGCGTCGAGCGCTCGGAGAAAAAGGATCTCAGTGTAGAATTGCTGTGCGGCTTGCCCGGGGGTGAGCGGCGAGTCTCCCTTCACGCCGGGGCAGAGTTTCGAAAGTGCTTTGAGCCCTGCTGCCGCGCTTCCAAGCTCCTCGGTCTTCTCTAGTGCAGCGCTGAGTGGGGTGAGATCGCGGCAATCCGCAACATTGCAGGACCTCAAATACGCTGCACGCCAGGTAGGATCTGTGAATTTGAGGTAGTCGACCAAGGCGAGTGTCCTGTTGCTTTTCTTGCATGATTGCAACGCGCGTTCGAGCAGTGGCCTGATCGAAGGCGGGGGAGGCAAGTGAAGCGTGCGTTGTGCCGCCTCGGCTGCGGCAGGGAGGGCGTAAGCCTCCGGGACAACCTTGCTTAGCGGTTGTTGAAGGGCGTCGCTGTGTTCCGCGAGAACCCACCAGAGCAGTGAACTTTCTTCGGCGAGTTGTTGGATCCGGATCGCCAGTGTCCGATGGCTTCTGGCGATGGTTTCAGGGATCGCCTCCCGGTAGGCGTTAAGGGCGGCCGTCTTCTTGGCTTCGTCGCCGCCTGCTTCGGCCTGACTGAGCGCTTGGCCACGCGCTAGTAGAGTGCTCATCACATCTTGTGCGACATCTATCCCGAACGCATTCGGGCGGAGACGTCCCGCCTTGTTGCGCATGAACTCTTCGGCCTCTAGTAGTATCGCCGGCTGAATCGCTTTCACACGCCCATCCGGGAAGCTGGCCGCGCGCAATCCCAAGGCGAAGACGTCTCCGCCATCAGAGGCGTCGCCAAAAATCGTCACCATTACGAGGCCAGCCATCAGGCGCAATTCTTGGATGTTGTGGCTCACGGGGAACTCCGGGTCCACCGCGATAAGGTCGTCGGTCAATTGTCGCGTGAATTCCTGGTCTGATGGCGGGAATAGAAACAGGCGGAGCAAGTCAATGATGCGGGCGCGGGCGACATTCTCGGCGAGCGCTTCAGCAGTGGCCCAACGCTTCTCGGCGAGCGCAGTATCGGGCGTAAGGTTGACTTGGCGAAGCCAATCAATCGTGTGCTTATGCATTGGGGTTTGTCGGGAAGAGATTCGGGGTCTCGGTCATCGTTGGCGTGTGCGCGGCGACAGCTGCCCAGAAAGCGGCGAGTCGGTTCTCTTCTTCCGCACGACGGAACACCTCTGCCCACATAACCTGTGGGTCGAGTGCATCATCACCGTCCCGCAGCAGGCCAGCCTTAAATGCGGCTTCGTAGCGCAGGGGAGTACGCAATTGGAAGAAATTGACACGCAACTGTCGCCTGGCGTCCGCCACGTCGATCGCCGCGGTGTTCACGTTGTTAGTGTTGGCTGTTGGCATGTCAAGGCTAGAATTTAGCACACTGTTCGAGCCGGCCGGCTCCGTGACTAGAGCCCTAGCGGCAGCAGGCGGCCGCGGAACTAGATCGAGCCGCCGCTCGAAGACGAGGGTGTCGTCTTCGTTTCGCCAAGGGCGAAAGCGGTAGTCGTGGAACTCGCGGGTATGTACGCGGACAAGGAGTTTCGGCCGCTCCTCCGGGCCATCTACTGCCAGTTGAACAATGTGGTAGGTCGGTAGCCATCCTTGTGCATCTCGGTCGGGCTGGAGCGCGCCCGCAAAAAGCTGTACCTGTCTTTCATCTGCCTGTAGGCGGGCGCTATGCTCGTGGCCAAAAAGCGCTAGCGGCGCAAAGCGCCGGAGGATTTGACGTACTTCCGCTTTATCCATCAACCAGTCGGGTGGATGATGGCTCATGACCACATTGACCTCGCCTGGGGTAAAGCAGAGCTTGGCTGTCTGAAACTCAGAAACCAGCAACTTAGCAGGATCGTCTCCTTGGTCCGAGATAAGGGCCGAGTTGAGTCCGTGTAGTCGGACCCTAAAGCCAAGTTCTAGCGGACGGGGAAATTCGAGACTCCAAGCCAGCTGATGTGGAGTAGTCGAGCAGTCGCAGCCTTGCGCAAAATCGTTATAGGTGTGGAATGGCGATAGTAAAAGCCGCGAAGGATCTTTTTGGAGTTGCGTCTGAATTGTTGCACGCCAGTGCGCCGGATTCGCATGCTGACGAATCTCGGCGTGCGAGGCCCACAGAGGGAAAGTCGGCTGCACATGAGACCGATCAACATCGTGGTTTCCCGGAACGACATATGTGTCCTTCATCGAGAGCCCGGTCTGACTGTAGACCTCCTCTAGAAAGTGTTTCGCAGTGTCGTATTCCCCTTTCTTGCCGGCGTAGGCGATGTCGCCAGTAATCAACAACGCATCATACTCGGCGCCACCTGCAGGACGCGTAGGAAGGTCAGCAAGGACAGCGCGTCTGATGTGCTGGTTTAAGTCGAACTGGGAGCCATCGTCGCCACGACCAAAATGGATATCAGAAAGGTGTATGAAAGTCAGCATGAGGCTGAAGCATAAACCCGATAGGCACGCGCGCAGTGCGAAATCTGCAAGTGACCAAGGTTCGCCGAACGAGTGCGAGTGCAATGCTTGGGTGATCGTGTTCCAGCTCGCTTTCTGGTCGTCGGTTTCGGGCTGCGTGTCCCACAAAGCAGTGATGGGTTGATGAGGGGAGGTGAGGGCCTCTCGCGGGCGAAGCGTGGGATGGGACAGGTGGGGGGA
>Ga0184637_10002163_pt1 | contig 12723 bp, 11 predicted proteins | sample PLM3_127_b2_FD_133143 | JGI IMG/M metagenome (GOLD analysis project Ga0184637, IMG submission 133143) | Groundwater sediment microbial communities from an aquifer in East River, Colorado, USA - PLM3_127_b2 | ecosystem: Environmental > Terrestrial > Soil > Riparian zone | place: USA: East River...
ACCGTCACGCCGAGGGCGAGCCAGAGCGCCAGGGTCGAGACGAGATGGAAGGGCCAGAACTCGGGGGGCACGCCACGCTCGAGGATCAGCAGGGTGACGGCCACGTACTGGGTCGCCGTCTTCCACTTGCCCAGGGTGGACGCGGGCACGACGATGCCCATCGACAGCGCCACGCCCCGGAGGCCGGTGACGGCCAGCTCGCGGCCGATGATCACGACGGCCATCCAGACGTCGACCATGTCGATGTGCACGAGGGAGACCACGGCAGCGGCCACGAGGAGCTTGTCCGCCACCGGGTCGAGGAGGGTGCCCAGCTTGGTGACCTGGTTCAGCCGGCGCGCGATGCGGCCGTCCAGCCAGTCCGTGAGCGAAGCGGCCACGAAGATGACCGCGGCGATGAGCACGTTGACGCGATCCGAGGAGATGAGGAAGACCATGACCAGCGGCACCAGGACGATGCGCACGAGCGTGAGCGCGATGGGCACGTTCACCGGCGCGCCTCCGGTTGCGCGGCCGGCGGGCCGCACGGGACGCCCGGCACGACGGCGCCGTCGGCCAGCACGGGCACGGCGTCCACGCTCGCCAGGGCCAGGCAGGCCCGGAGGTCGGCCGCGCGGCCGGCCCGGTCGAGCTTGCGCGCCCAGGCCGAGTCGTCGAGGAGCCGGGAGAGGTCCGCGAGGTAGTACTGGCCCACGCGGCGCGCGGCCATCGCCGCATCCGAGACCTCGATCGCCTCGCCCGCCCCGGTCAGCCGGTCGACGAGCAGCCCCGCGCACACCGCGTCCTCGAGCGAGAAGCGGCCCTTCTCGCCCGCGCAGAGCAGGGTGACATCGCGCCCCTGTGCTGCGGCCCACCGCGCGGCGGCGGTCAGGTTGGTGAGCGCGGCCACCCCGGCGGCGGCGGCGGCGCGGGCAGCGATCATGGCCGCCGTGCCATTGGTCGTGGTGAGGATGATGGTGCGCCCCCGCACGCGCTCCGGGATGTACTCCATCGGCGAGTTGCCGAGATCGAAGCCGGGGATGGGCTCGCCCCCCTGCTCGCCGGCCAGCAGCGCGCCGCCGCCGGGGAAGGCGCGCGCCCGCGCGCGGGCCGCCTCGGCGTCCGCCACCGGGATCACCTGCCGGCAGCCGGCGGCACAGGCCGCCACCACACTGGTGCTGGCGCGCAGCACGTCGATCACCAGGGCGGCACCCCCGGCGAGGCTCGCGCCGGCGAACTCGCTCGGGGTCAGCGCCACGTCAACCCGCATGGGGACCCGCCGGCGCCCGTCCCTATCGCTCGCGGTCGCGAAGGGCGCGGATCTTCAGCCGGAGGGCGCTGAGGTTGATGAACCCCTCGGCATCCTGCTGCCGGTAGACCTGATCAGCCTCGAAGGTGACGAAGTCCGTCCGGTACAGGGAGCGGGGCGACTTGCGGCCCGCCACCGTGATGGTGCCCTTGTAGAGCCGGAGCCGGACCGTCCCCGTGACGTCCCGCTGGACCGTGTCGATGAGGGCCTGCGCCGCCTCGCGCTCGGGGCTGAACCAGTAGCCGTAGTAGATCATCTCGGCGTAGCGCGTGACGAGCGAGTCCCGCAGGTGCAGCGCCTCCCGGTCGAGGGTGAGGGACTCCAGCGCCCGGTGGGCCGCGTGCAGGATGGTCCCGCCCGGCGTCTCGTACACGCCGCGCGACTTCATGCCCACGTAGCGGTTCTCCACCACGTCCGCCCGCCCCACGCCATGCTCGCCTCCAAGGCGATTCACCGCCTCGAGCAGGGCCACCGGGCCCAGGCGCCGGCCGTCCACCGCCACCGGGTTGCCCGCCTCGTACTCGATCTCCACGTAGATGGGCACGTCGGGGGCGGCCTCCGGCGAGTTGGTCAGGAGGAACATCTTGGGCGGGGGCTCCGCCCAGGGATCCTCGAGGATCCCGCCCTCGAAGGAGATATGGAAGAGGTTCCGGTCGGTGGAGTACGGCCGGTCCGCCGTCACCGGCACGGGGATGTCGTGACGCCGGGCGAAGTCCATGAGGGCGGTGCGGGAGTCGAGGTCCCACTCCCGCCAGGGCGCGATCACCGTGAGCTCGGGAGCCAGCGCGGCATAGGTCAGCTCGAAGCGTACCTGATCGTTTCCCTTGCCGGTGGCCCCGTGGCTCACCGCATCCGCGCCCTCCTCGCGCGCCACCTCCACCTGGGCCTTGGCGATCAGGGGCCGGGCGATGGAGGTCCCCATGAGGTAACTGCCCTCGTACACCGCGTTGGCGCGCAGCATGGGGAACACGAAGTCGCGCACGAACTCCTCCCGCAGGTCGCGGATGTGGACGCGGCTGGCGCCGGTGCGGAGGGCCTTGTCCCGGACGGGGATGAGCTCCTCACCCTGCCCCAGGTCCGCGCAGTAGGCGACCACCTCGCAGCGGTACGTCTCGATGAGCCACCGGAGGATCACCGAGGTGTCCAGCCCGCCGGAATAGGCGAGCACGACCTTCTTGGCTACCTTCATGGCTTGGCCGCCTTCATGGGATGCCTACTCTCCGCCCAGCAGGTGGAGGATGATCGCCTTCTGCGCGTGGAGCCGGTTCTCCGCCTGATCGAGGACCGCGCTGCGCGGCCCGTCGAGCACGCCGTCGGTGATCTCCTCGCCGCGGTGCGCGGGCAGGCAGTGCATCACGAGCGCGTTGGGCTGGGCGAACCCCATCAGCGACTCGTTGAGCTGGTAGCGCTGGAAGGCCTCGAGCCGCTCCTCCCGTTCCCCTTCCTGCCCCATGCTGATCCACACGTCGGTGTAGATGACGTCGGCGCCCTCCACGGCGTCGCGGGCCTCCACGGTGAGCGTCACGCGGCCCCCGAGGGCGCGGCAGGCGTCGAGCACGGCGGGGGCGGGCTCGAAGCCGGGCGGGGAGGCGACCACCGCCGACATCCCGGTGAGCGCGGCGAGCAACAGCACCGAGGTGCAGACGTTGTTGCCGTCGCCGATCCACGCCAGCCGCGTCCGGCCGAGGTCCAGTCCCCGCTCCCACAGGGTGAAGAAGTCGGCCAGGGCCTGGCACGGGTGCTCGGCGTCGGACAGGCCGTTGATGACCGGCACGGTGGCGTGGCGCGCCAGCTCCTCCACCGTCCGGTGCGAGAAGACGCGGGCGGCGATCACGTCCACCCAGCGCGACAGGTTCCGCGCGATGTCGGGCACCGACTCGCGCTTCCCCATGCCGATCTCCTGGGCGGCCAGGTAGACGGCCGTGCCCCCCAGATGCGCCATGGCGACCTCGAAGGTGACGCGCGTGCGGAGCGACGGCTTCTCGAAGATGAGCGCCATGGTGCGGCCGCTGAGGGGCGTGGCGCGGTCCCGCGCCTTCTGCTTCGCCTTGAGGTCGGCGGTGAGCCGGAAGAGGCGGGCCACCGCCTCGGCGTCGAGCTGCCGGATGGACAGGAAGTGGCTCATCGAGCGCGGGTCCGCGTCAGCCGGCGAGCCCCGCCAGGGTGCGGTCGAGGATGTCGCATCCCTCCGCCACCAGCGCCTCGTCGATGATGAGGGCAGGAGCGAACCGCAACGTGTTGTCGCCGGCGGTCAGCGCGAGGAGGCCGCGCTCCCGGCAGCCGGCCAGCACCTCGCCCACCGGGGGGACGAGGTCGACCCCCACGAGCAGCCCCATGCCCCGCACCTCCTTCACGAGCTTCGGGTGCCGCGACCGCACCCCGGCGAGGCGCTCGCGGAGCAGGCGGCCCATGCGGGCGGCACGCTCGGGCAGCCGCTCCTCCAGGAGCGTGGTCAGCACGGTGAGCCCCACCGCGGTGGAGAAGGGGTTGCCGCCGAAGGTGCTGCCATGCGTGCCGGGGGTGAAGGCGCGCGCCACCTCCTCGGTGGCGAGCGTCGCCCCGATGGGGATGCCGTTGGCGAGGGCCTTGGCCACCGTCATGACGTCCGGGGTCACGCCGGAGTGCTCGTAGCACCAGAGGGCGCCCGTCCGGCCCATGCCCGTCTGGATCTCGTCGAGGATCAGGAGCACGCCCGCCTCGTCGCAGAGCTTGCGCAGCCCGGGCAGGTACCCCTCGTCCGGGACGATGACCCCGCCCTCCCCCTGCACGGGCTCCACGAGAACCCCCGCCGTGCGGCTGTCGATGGCGCGCTCGACGGCGCGCAGGTCGTCGTAGGGCACGTACTTGAAGCCCCCCGGCAGGGGCTCGAACCCGTGGTGGTACTTCTCCTGCGCGGTGGCGGTCACGGTGGCCAGCGTGCGGCCGTGGAAGCCGCCGCGCATCGTGATGATGTCGCCGCGGTCGCTCGCGCCGTGCTCCTTGGCCCACTTGCGCGTGAGCTTGATGGCCGTCTCGTTGGCCTCCGCGCCCGAGTTCCCGAAGAAGACGCGGTCGGCGAAGGAGTGGTCGCAGAGGAGCTTGGCGAGGTGTACCTGCTGCGGGATGTGGAAGTAGTTGGACACGTGGAGCAGAGTCGTCGCCTGCTCGCGGATGGTCCCGACCACGCGCGGGTGGCTGTGGCCGAGGGCGGTCACCGCGATGCCTCCCGTGAAGTCCAGGTACTCCTTGCCGTCGGAGTCCCAGACGCGCATCCCCTCGCCGCGCACCAGCGCCACCGGGAAGCGCTTGGTGAAGGTCATCAGGTGCCGGTCCGCCGTCTCGAGAAGCTCTTTGGTGTCCACTGTTGCCATCCCTTCTCGGAAGTAGTGTCTCTACCATCTGCGGGGGCCCGGGATGGCCCCCGCACTCCCCCAGGCGCCGCTACCGCGGTGCCCGCGCTAGAGGGTGATCTCTGTGCCGATGCCTTCGTTGGTGAAGACCTCGAGGAGGATCGCGTGGGGGACGCGGCCGTCGATGATGTGGGCCTTGGCCGCGCCTCCCTCGAGCGCCCGGAGCGCCGACTCCACCTTCGGCAGCATCCCGCCGTCGATCACGTTGGCCTTGATGAGACGCTCGGCGTCGCGCCGGGTGAGCGTCGAGATCAGCCGCTTGTCCTCACCGAGGATCCCCTGCACGTCGGTGAGGTGAATCAGCTTCTCCGCCCCGAGGGCGGCGGCGATATCGCCGGCCACCAGGTCGGCGTTGATATTGTACGTCTCGCCGCCCACGCCCACGCCCACCGGCGCGATCACCGGGATCAGCCCGTGCTCCTCGAGGAGCCGGATCACCGCGACGTCCACCGCCTCCACCTCGCCGACCAGGCCGATGTCGACCATCTCGCCCTCGGCCGTCCGGTGCAGCCGCTTGCGGGCTTGCAGGAGGCGCCCATCCTTGCCGGACAGCCCCACCGCCCGACCCCCGTGGAGGTCGATCAGCCCCACGATCTCCTTGTTGATCTTGCCGACCAGCACCATCTCCACGATCTCGACCGTCTCAGCGTCGGTCACCCGCATCCCGCCCACGAACTTCGGCTCCTTGCCGAGGCGCTTCATCAGGGCCCCGATCTGCGGGCCGCCCCCGTGCACGATGACGGGGCGGATGCCCACGAGCCGCAGCAGCACCACGTCGCGCGCGAACGGCTCCTTGAGCTCGGCATGCTCCATCGCCGCGCCGCCGTACTTGATCACGAGCGTCTTGCCCTGGAAGCTGCGCAGGTACGGCAGCGTCTCCAGCAGCATCTCCGCCCGGCGAACGGGGCTCTCGGTCAACGTCCGGTCTCCTCACCGTCGGGGGGAGCGACCGCCGCTCCCCCCGACACCCCCCAACGGTCACCGCCCGCGGCCATCTCCCCGCGGCCTCGGAGCACGATCACACCGGCCCTCACAGGATGTAGCGGGACAGGTCCTCGTCCTTCACCACGTCGGCCAGCCGGCCGTGGACGTAGTCGGCGTCGATGACGATGGACTGGCCCGCCGCCGTGTCCGCGGTGAAGGAGATCTCCTCCAGGAGCCGCTCCATGATCGTGTACAGGCGCCTCGCCCCGATGTTCTCCGCCCGCTGGTTCACCACCGAAGCGATCTCCGCCACCGCCTCCGCCGCGTCCGGCGTGAAGGTGAGGGTGACCCCCTCCGTCTTCAGCAGCTCGACGTACTGGCGGAGCAGCGCGTTCTCGGGCTCGCTCAGAATGCGGACAAAGTCGGCCCGGGTCAAGGGCTCCAGCTCCACCCGGATGGGGAAGCGGCCCTGGAGCTCGGGGATGAGGTCCGAGGGCTTGGCGACGTGGAAGGCGCCGGCGGCGATGAAGAGGACGTGGTCGGTCCGGACCATGCCGTACTTGGTGGTCACCGTCGAGCCTTCCACGATGGGCAGGAGGTCCCGCTGCACCCCCTCGCGGGACACGTCGGGTCCGTGGCCGCCCTCGCGGCCGGCGATCTTGTCCAGCTCGTCGAGGAAGATGATGCCCGAGTTCTCGACGCGCTGGACGGCCTGGCCCACCGCCTCGTCCACGTCCACGAGCTTCTGGGCCTCCTCCTGCGCGAGGAGCCGCCGCGCCTCGGCGACCTTGACCCGCCGCCGGCGCGTGCGCCCGGGCAGGAGCTGGGAGAGCATGTCCTTGACGTTGATGCCCACCTCCTCCATCCCCTGCCCCGAGAAGATCTCGATCATGGGGCCGGCGTGGGCCGCCACGTCGAGCTCGATCACCCGGTCGTCGAGCTTGCCCGTGCGGAGCTGGGCCCGGAGCTTGTCCCGCGTCGCGTCGCGCGAGGCGTCCTGGGACACCTCCTCCAGCGTGCTCGACACGAAGGCCTCTCCCGGGCGCCGCGGCAGCAGGAGGTCGAGCAGCCGCTCCTCCGCCGCGGTCTCCGCCTTGTCGCGCACCGCCGCCGCCATCTCCGCCTTCACCATGTTCACGGACAGCTCGGTGATGTCGCGTACCATCGACTCCACGTCCCGCCCGACGTAGCCCACCTCGGTATACTTCGAGGCCTCCACCTTCAGGAACGGGGCCTGGGCGAGCTTGGCGAGCCGCCGGGCGATCTCCGTCTTCCCGACGCCGGTGGGCCCGATCATGATGATGTTCTTCGGCGCCACCTCGTCGCGCAGCTCGGCGGGCAGGTTCTGCCGGCGCCAGCGGTTGCGGAGCGCGATGGCCACCGCCCGCTTGGCCCGGTCCTGGCCCACGATGTAGCGGTCCAGCTCGGCGACGATCTGCGCGGGCGTGAGCGCGCTCACGGCAGCGCTTCCACCGTGATGTGATCGTTGGTGTACACGCAGATGGAGGCGGCGATGCGCAGCGCCTCCTCCGCGATCCCCTTGGCGTCGAGCGGGGAGTGCGCGCAGAGGGCCCGGGCGGCGGCCAGCGCATAGGGGCCGCCGGAGCCGATGCCGATGAGCCCGTCGTCGGGCTCGATGACGTCGCCGGTGCCCGAGACGATGAACGCGGACTCCGCGTCGGCCACCGCGAGGAGCGCCTCCAGCCGCCGGAGCACGCGATCCAGCCGCCAGTCCTTGGCCATCTCCACCGCGGCCCGCGGCAGGTTGCCCCGGAACTCCTCGAGCTTGGCCTCGAACCTCCCGAACAGGGTGAACGCGTCGGCCGCCGCCCCCGCGAAGCCGGCGAGCACGCGCCCGTGATAGACCTTGCGCACCTTGCGCGCCGAGGCCTTCACCACCGTCTGGCCGATCGACACCTGCCCGTCGCCACCGAGCGCCACCGCCCCCCGGTGGCGGACGCACACGACGGTCGTCGAGCGGATCGTTCCCGTCATGCCGGATGCGCCCCCGGACGTGCCCCCAAGTGCGCCCCCAAATGCGCCCGAGGATGGGCGGCGTCGTACGCCTTCATCAGGTGCTCGGGGCTCACGTGCGTGTAGCGCTGCGTGGTGGACAGGCTGGCATGGCCCAGGAGCTCCTGGATGAGCCGCAGGTCCGCCCCCTCGCCCAGCATGTGGGTGGCGAAGGTGTGTCGCAGCGTGTGCGGCGTCACCCGGCGGACGACGCCGGCGGCCTGGGCGCTCCGCTTCACGAGCCGGCGCACACTGCGCGGGGTGAGCCGGGCGCCCCGGAGGTTGGTGAACAGGGCGCGGTGTGCCCGCCGCCGCTCACGCAGATAGGCGTCGATGGAGCGGAGCGCGGCCTCGCCCACCGGCACCACGCGCTCCTTGCCGCCCTTGCCGAGCACGCGCACCGTCCCCTGCCCGTGGTCGAGGTCGTCCACGTCGAGCCCGCAGCACTCGGCCACTCGCAGCCCGCTCGCGTACAGGAGCTCGAGGATGGCGTGGTCGCGATGGCCGGCCAGCGTCGGCCCGGGGTCCCGGTCCAGGAGGTCCTTGGACTCGTCCTTGGGAAGGAAGGACGGCAGGCGGCGGGGCACCCGCGGTCCGCGCACGTGCCGGGCGGGGTTCGCCTCGACGAAGCCGCGGCGGGCGAGGAAGCGGAAGCAGCTCCGCACCGCGGCCAGCTTGCGCGAGATGGACGACTTGGCGAGCCCGCGCTGGTGCAGGCTCGCGAGGAAGGCCCGCAGCACGCGGGCGTCCGCCGCGGCGGGTCCGGGCACGCCGGTCCGGCGGAGGAAGGCGACGAACTCAGCCAGGTCGCCGGCGTACCCCCGCAGGGTGTGGGGCGACACCCGGCGCTCCGCCGCGAGGTAGTCGAGAAAGGCAGGCACGGGATCGGCGGCCGGCTGAGCCATGCGGAGCTCGGGTCACGCCACGGTGGGTTCGAGCTCGGCCTTGTACCCGCAGCCTTCCTTCACGCAGGCCCGCGTGGTCTTGCCGCCGCGGGCGACGCGCTCGGTGAGGAACGGCGCCGCGCAGGTGGGGCAGGCTTCGGGCACCGGCCGCTGCCACAGCGAGTAGGTGCAGCGCGGGTAGTTGGCGCAGGCGTAGAACGTCCGGCCGCGCTTGCTCCTGCGCTCCACCAGCTGTCCCCCGCACCCCTCCTGGGGACAGACGATCCCCAGGGGCAACGGCTTGGTCGTCTTGCACTCGGGATAGCCCGAGCAGGCGACGAACTTGCCAAAGCGCCCGTGCTTGACCACCATCGGCTTGCCGCACGTGGGGCAGCGCTCGTCCCACGGCTCGTCGGGGGGCCGCTCGCGCGCGCCTGCCAGGTCCTTGGTGTACTTGCAGTCGGGGTAGGCCGAACAGGCGAGGAACTTGCCGTAGCGGCCCCACTTCTCGACGAGCGGCTTGCCGCATTCCGGGCAGTCCTCGCCCGTCTTCACGCCTTCCTTCAGGTCCTCCATCTTCCGCCCGGCCCGGGCGAGGTCCTTGGCGAACTCCTTGTAGAAGGCGGCCACCGTCTCCACCCAGTCGGCGGCGCCCTCCTCGATCTTGTCCAGCGACTCCTCGAGCTGGGCGGTGAACTCCACGTCCATGACCTCGGGGAAGTGCGGCACCAGCATGTCCGTCACCTGCATCCCGAGCTCGGTGGGAAAGAGGGTGCCCCGCTCGCGATGCGCGTAGCCGCGCTCCTGGATGGTGGAGAGGATCTGGGCATAGGTCGACGGGCGGCCGATCCCCCGCTCCTCCAGCGCCTTCACCAGGGAGGCCTCCGTGTACCGCGGCGGCGGCTGGGTGAAGTGCTGCTTGGGGTCGAGGGCCCGGAGCTTGAGCACCTCGCCCTCGACGAGCGGCGGCAACAGGCCTTCCGTCTCCTCTTCCGGCGCCGCCTCGGACTCCTCGCGGGACTCCACGTACACCGCGGTGAATCCCGCGAAGCGGAGGCTCGAGCCGAGCGCCCGGAACAGGGCCTCGCTCGCCTGAACGTCGGCGGAGACGGTGTCGTGGATGGCGGGCAGCATCTGGCTGGCGAGGAAGCGCTCCCAGACCAGGCGGTACAGCCCGAGCTGGTCCTTGGAGAGGAAGCGGGTGAGGCTCTTCGGCTCCCGGGCCACGCTGGTGGGCCGGATGGCCTCGTGCGCCTCCTGGGCGCTCTTCTTGGCCCGGTACACCGGGGGCGTGGCGGGCAGGTACTCCGCGCCCAGCCGCCCCGCCACCCACTCGCGGGCCTCGGCCTGCGCCTCCTGGGCCACGCGCACCGCATCCGTCCGCATGTAGGTGATGAGGCCCACGCTGCCTTCCGCGCCCAGCTCGATCCCCTCGTAGAGCTGCTGGGCGAGCATCATCGTGCGCTTGGCCGTGAAGTGGAGCCGCCGCGCCGCCTCCTGCTGGAGGGTGGAGGTGATGAAGGGCGCGGCGGGGTTCCGCTTGCGCTCGCCCCGCGTGATGGACTTGACGCGCCACTGCGCGCCGTGCAGCGCGGTCATCACCGCGAGCGTCTGCGCCTCGCTGGGCAGGTTGGCCTTCTCCCCCGCCACCTCCCGGAGCGTGGCCTCGAACTCCGGCAGGCTCTTGGCCCGCAGCCGGGCGTGCAGGGACCAGTACTCGACAGGCACGAAGGCCTGGATCTCGCGCTCGCGCTCGGTGATCATGCGGACGGCCACCGACTGCACGCGCCCGGCGGACAGCCCGCGCCGGATCTTCTCCCACAGGAGCGGCGACAGCTTGTAGCCCACCAGCCGGTCCAGCACGCGCCGCGCCTGCTGGGCGTCGACCTTGTTCTTGTCGATCTTGCCCGGGTGCAGGAAGGCCGCCCGCACCGCCCGCTCGGTGATCTCGTTGAACATGATGCGGTGGGTCTTGGCCTTGCTGATCCCCAGCTCCTCGGCCAGGTGCCAGCCGATGGCCTCGCCCTCGCGGTCCGGGTCGGTGGCGATGTAGAGCGCGTCCACCTTGGCCGCCGCCTTCTTGAGGTCGTCCAGGACCTTCTTCTTGGCCGGCAGCACGGTGTAGGCGGGCTTGAACTTCTTCGCCGGATCCACACCGAGCTTGGACTTCGGCAGATCCCGGACATGCCCCATCGAGGCCTTGACGATGTAGCTCGAGTCCAGATACTTCTGGATCGTCTTGACCTTGGCGGGGGATTCCACCACCACCAGCGACCGCTTCGCCACGCCGCGCTCCTTCACGCCCCTCCGGAGCGCATGAAGCGCTTGCCGGCGAGCTGTCGCACGCGTCCCTCGAGCTCGAGGGTCAAGAGGATGGCCGCCGCGCGGCCGGAGGCCACGCCGCTCGCCTGGATGATGTCCTCGATCGACACGGGGTCCTCTCCGACGGCGCGCAAGAGGCGGGCGGCGGTGGTGTCACCGTGATCATCATCATCAACATGCCTGTTGGCATGTTGAGCGTGGGCGAGAGGGTCGGGGCGACCCGGGGGGGCCGCGGCATCGGTGGCGGTCGAGCCGTGGGTGGCGGTGGTCTCCGTGGCGGTCGGGCCGCGAGGATCGGTGAGGACGCAGGCGCGCCAGGGATGCGGGAGCTGCTGGATCACGTCTTCCCAGGTTTCGACGAGGGTGGCGCCGTCCCTGATGAGGCGGTGGCAGCCGCGGCTCAGCGGCGAGGTGGCCCGGCCGGGCACCGCCATCACCTCGCGGCCCAGGTCCGCCGCCCAGCCCACCGTCGTGAACGAGCCGCTGCGCTCGGCCGCCTCCACCACCACCACTGCCAGCGCGAGCCCCGCGATCACCCGGTTCCGCCGCGGGAAGTGATGAGCCAGCGGGCGGGTGCCCGGCGGGAACTCGGACACCACCGCGCCCTGCCCGGCGATCTCGCGCACGAGCCTCCCGTTCTCCGGAGGGTAGACCACGTCCACGCCGCAGCCGAGGACGGCGATCGTCCGTCCGCCCGCGCGCAGCGCGCCGCGATGGGCCGCGGTGTCGATTCCGCGAGCTAGGCCGCTCACCACCGTCACGCCCCGGCGCGCGAGGTCGGCGGCCAGCCGCTCGGCCATTTCGACGCCGTAGGGCGTGGCCTGGCGAGCGCCCACCAGCGCCACCGCCAGGGCATCCTCACGCCGGAGCTCGCCGCGCACGTAAAGCGCGGGAGGCATCCCCGTCATCTCCCGCAGCTGAGCGGGGAACTCGTCGCTCGCCGAATGCACCAGCCGCGTCAGCGCCGCGCAGGATTCGACGCGCGCTCGACGCCCGGGATGCGGCGTCTCGGTTCTCATACACTCATCACTCGCACTCAATGACGGAGATCCCCAAGGAAATAGTAGCGATTCAGTATACCTTCGACGCGGGTCGCGTCAAGGAGCGCGCCCGCGGCCGCGCGCGCCGGTCAGCGGGGGCTTCGCGCGGCGCCACGCCCGGCGAGCAGCGTGCGGGCCCGTGTCGCCGCGTCGCTGCCCGGATACTCGCGCACCACACGTTCGAGCACCGTCCGGGCTCGCGTGGCGTCGTCGAGCGCGCGGTGACAACGCGCGATGCGCAAGAGCGCATCGGGCGCCTGCTGGCTCTCGAGCCGCGTGTGCATCGCGGCCACATCCGCCGCGGCTCGCCGCGCGGACTCGTCGCTCGCGCAGGCCGACAGCGCGACGAGCAGCACGCCCACGAGAACCCGCCTGGCCACATCGGGGAGAGAGGCGATCACGGCAACCGGACGGTAGCATCCATCCGCGAGAAAAGTCAAACTTCCGGACCTTTACAGCCCTCATGGTCAGGGCTAGCATGCGGCCATGGACGAGAGTCAGTGGCCCTTCTACCTCTCCGGCGCGCTCACCGGCCTGGCACTGGGCTACGCGCTCCAGCGTGGCGGGTTCTGCCTCACGCGAGCGGTGTCCAACGTGGTCCTGATCGGCGACGCCACCGTGCTGCGCGCCTATCTCCTGGCCCTGCTCGTGGCCATGGTCGGCGTCCAGTTGCTGCTCGGGCTCGGTCTGGTGGACGTTCCCGTCCGCCCGTTCCGCTGGGTCGCCAACGTGCTGGGCGGCCTGCTCTTCGGCACGGGCATGATCCTCTCCGGAGGCTGCTCGGGGAGCACGTGGTACCGGGTGGGCGAGGGCGCGATCGGCGCCGGGGTGGTGCTGCTCGGCTTCGCCCTGGGCGCGACCAC
>Ga0184637_10002164_pt1 | contig 12719 bp, 25 predicted proteins | sample PLM3_127_b2_FD_133143 | JGI IMG/M metagenome (GOLD analysis project Ga0184637, IMG submission 133143) | Groundwater sediment microbial communities from an aquifer in East River, Colorado, USA - PLM3_127_b2 | ecosystem: Environmental > Terrestrial > Soil > Riparian zone | place: USA: East River...
GGCTTTTCTCAACGATGCGAGCCGCTGGGAAAACACCATGAACTACTATGCCAGTCGCCCGCTTCGCTTCTCTACCATCTCGCAGTCCAGCAAGTTCGTGCGGTTCGTCTTCCCGGCGACGCGACTATGCGACTGTGCGGCGGTCATCAACGTCCACACGAATCAAATCAACGCTCAGACCAATCGGCCGCCAGTTGAGGCGCGCTACCAGGTTCGTATTAACGCGGGGCCGATCACCAACCCGACGCTGGTCATGGTTCAGGATTGGGTATCACTTGATCTAACCAATGCCGAACTCTGGGGCCACAACATGTTTTTCCATTTCGCTGCGTCAACAGCGCAGCAGACTTGGACTTTCTTCTTCCGCGCGGCCAGCGAGCTGGAAGTTCCGTTAAATATCACGTCCTTATCCGTGGGGAACATCCTTCTCGGCCAGCTCTACCAGTTCCCCGGCAACCCCCTGATCGAGCACCCGAGGCACATCACGGCGGTCGCCACGGTCATCGGCCGGCCATTCGGAAGCGCTCAGTTCTGGCAGCGAGAGGAAGCGGTGGAGCGCTTGAGTCTTGACAATTTCCACGCAGACGAGATCTCCAGAGTCGGGCTGACGCGGCTGATCGGTGGCCGCGGCCGGCGCCGGTTTACTGGCAGCGAGTTCGCCCGCTTTCGCTTGGACATCCCCAGCGCTCTCATCACCCCGGATATGTGGGAGTCGGGCAGTTCGACCTATGGAGGATGTGTGTTCGGACGGTTCACCGGCGTCGAGTCGGGGATGAGGGTGGGAGGCCAAGCCTTGACTTCGGCTCAGTTCGAGGAAGTAGCATAGGCAAGACGGGGACGGCAGAAAAGCAATGGATTGGGTCTCTCAAATGTCCTGACCGAAGCCCGCGACGCGGTAACGAGGGTCCCAGCCCTCTACAGCCAGGAGGGGGCGGCTGTTGTTGGAGAGGAGCAGCTTCTTCTCCAGGACTCCTTCGCGGCTGATCCGCCGGATACGGCTGGCATCTTCACCCGCTGGATAAAGACCCAAGTTACTACGGGGACCGTTTCAAGAACCGGGGCGGTGCTGACTCTTTTCAGCGGTACTGGCGCGGCTGGTGAATGTCGTTTCGAAAGCCAAGAACCCACTCCATATATGGGAGGCCAGACGACTATTCTTCGCGGCGTCGTCCGATTCGGAACTGATGGCATTGCTGGGAATCGCCGTGAGTTCGGACTCTGGCAGGATGCGAACAACTACATCTTCTTCGTTCTTGATGAGACGCAGTTCTTTTGCCGTTGCTTCTCTGGTGGTGTGGCGCAGGCGCCTGACATCCCAATCACGATTGTCCAGGCTGACGACAACACCTTCATGGACCTGGAAATCCGGGTCACCAAGACAGAAGCCCGCTTCCTCATCAACACCGGGAGCGACGTTTTCCAGGTTGGTCACTTCTCAGCTATCGGCACGCAGACTCCAATTCAACAGGGCATTCACACCAAGGTCTGGATGCGAACAGTGAACATCGGCTCAACCGTGGACAACACCCTGATGATTGACGAGGTATCCCTAACCAGGGTGTCACACGGCTGGAAGAATGGCCCCAACCGGGTTGCACCGCTTAATACTCTATCCACAACCCCAATCTTCGTTGGGCAAGGTGAGTTGGTTGGCGTGGTTGTTGGCGAGGACAACGGACAGTCTTGGAGTCTGGCTGGCAATCTCACGGCTCTTTACCGCAAGGGCGGAACCGGGCAAGGGGGGATTTACGTGCCGCTGAACGTTGTCATTTGGGACGCTAGCGGACTGACGTTCACTGCTATCGGCGGAGCCACGGCCGATCGCCTCTCCATTCTCTACCGGACATGAGGAGGGTACGATGACCGCAGGAATCAGAATCGGGACCCACCTCGAAGATCCGTTCGGCAACATCCCCGCGCCGCATGGCCTGACTGGTATTCTCGGTGTCGCTCAAGAGCAACTCCTCATGCAGGAGAATTGCCACGGCGCAACACTTGACCAGAGTGCTCTCATAACCAGTCCGCGATGGACAAGAACGGTAACGGGCGCTGGCAATCATCAGCTTTTGGATGGAGTCCTGAGCCTGTTCCCTACCGCAGCGGCTTCAAGCTCGGCGCAAATCCTGAGCAAGCCGCTATTCCCGCTCCAAGAGTCCTCGACCCTGATTCTCCGCGCCATGATGCGCTTTGCCGGGACTCCAGTCGCGAACAACATTCGGGAGATCGGTTTCTACGGTGACGCCTCGAATTACATGATGATCGTGCTTGACGGCACGACGTTGTATTCCCGCGTCTACATGAACGGCGCTGCCTTCGCAACCGATCAGCAAGCACCGCCGACCATCTTCAACCCCTCGAATCTGACCTATACCCGCATCATGATTCGGGCGACCAAGAACGAGGTGCGCTTCTACGCCAATGCCATTGCCGGCGGGCGTTACCAGCTTGTCGGGCAGTTCGATTGCACCGGGACGCAGGGCGCGCTCCAGGAACTATCCAACGTGCAGGTGATTGCGAGGACCATCAACTCGACCTCGGCCGCCGACAATCAGCTCCACCTGACTAGCCTTTCCGTCTCGCGTCTCTACCATGCCGGACTCCCCGCGGCGAACCGAGTCGATGTCATAAACCAAGCATCAGACAAGACCATCTTCAACGGCTCCGGCGAGCTGATCGGGTACTGGCTCACCACTGCCAACGCTCAGGTCTGGCGGCTCATGGATGCCGACACCAGCACGGATGTCTACGTTGACTACTCGGGGCCGGCATCGGCAGAGGCGGGTGCCTATCACCCCCTGGGAATCCTCTGTCCCAGGGGCCTCAAGTTCGATCACGTCGCGGGGGCGACGGCGGATAAGGTCCACGTTCTCTACCAAAGCTGATGCGCTGCTTCATCTCCACAGGCCACGGCGTCAAGGAGGACGGGAAGACCTACGACCCCGGGAACGTCTTCGGCGTGGTCGGTGGAGAGAAGGCCGAGGAACATACGCTGGCGGGACTCGTCGCTCAGAAGATGGCGATGGCCCTCGCCGAGGTCGAGCCGCACGTCGTGCCGCGCGCCTACCGGAAGCGCCGCATTGATTACGTCAACCGCTGGTCAAGGCCTGGTGACATCGCAATCGAGGTCCACATGAACTCGGCAGCCAACGAGGGTGCCAAGGGCTGCGAGGTCTTCTACGCGCCGAGCTCGACCAAGGGGCATGCCCTTGCCGTGCTCCTCCATGCGCGTCTCGTGACCATCGGGCGCCAGGGCAGAGGCGCCAAGCCTGACTCCGAGTCTCAGTGGTCAAGCCTGGAGTGGTGCCGGCGTACCAAGCCCTGGGCAGTCCTGGTCGAGGTCGGTTTCCTCTCGAACCAGGAGGATCGTGCCTGGCTCTTGGGAGAGGGAACGAGTAGCGCGGCGGTGGCCCTGGCGCTTGCTGTGGATGGATGGGCATGAGGAGCGGAAGGGAGATGAGGCGATCATTCTAAGACACTTCGACTACGCGCCAGGCACCTCGATACAAGAAGCCGGTTCCATGCCGCACTTCGATGGTTTCGTGTGGCAGACCCGCTCGGCAATTGACGATCCCGATGGCGAGGTCAACAACGCGCGCTTCTGGCGCGATCAGGGGAAGCTCGACTGGTACTATGTCAACGTGCTCCAGCATCCGTGCCCGGAATGGCTTGGCGATGGTGCGCTGTTTGATTTCGTGGACGCAGGCGTGCCGAAACTCATATCAAAGACCAATGGCAAGACGGCGCTGTTCCCTTGGTTCAACTGTCAGGGGGGTGTGAAGCGGGCACTTTGGGATTGGCGGAATGTGAGTCAGATAGCGAGCCAGCAGCTCGGGACCGAACTCCAGCGGATCAATGTTGGCGGGCGCTTCTTTCTGGACCAGTTCTGGGCACATCCGACCTATTGGATGTTCGATCCCTCCGGTGCCGCGATCGAGGACTTCCCGCCCGAGAGCTGGCTTTACTGGAATCGCAGGGTCATGCGGTTCATGGAGCAGATCCGTCTGCGTCGGCAGGCATTGAACGCGGCGATCCCCAATGGCGACTGGACCGTGCCGGGACCAAAGATGCTGGAGAACGCCCACTGGTGGGGCCGGTGGGACGATGCGGTGGAACTTTGGCTGCGCGACGAGTGGTCGATCCTGAATGTCGATGCCGGGGTGCCCTGGGCGCTCTACGAGGTGGACAACCAGCATCGGCTCCACCCGGAGAAGTGGGTATCACTCAAGGGTGAGTTGGCAAAGCTGAATGATGGCTACGAGCTTCTGGCATCGTGATGGTTGAGTTGGCCGCGGTGGAGAGGGGATGAGAGTAAATGGATACTTGCGAGGCATGGTGGGGGCTGGCGTCATCGTGACTTGCGTAAGCCTGACATACATGCTGGTCAATCGTCACCGCGACGCGCAGTACCAAAAGGAGGGGAGGGTGGCGATGGTCAATGTCGGTAAGATTCCTGGTTTCGTGGCCAGGATTACCCACTTGGAGATGCGCTTCGACTCTCTCGCCACGGAGGTCGAAACGCACATTGAAACACATCCGTGATGTGATGCTCGGGGTCCTGGCCGCGGCGGTGATTGGACTCACGACCTGGGTCTTCAACATGCACTACTGGCAGGGAACGATCGACACGAAGATCGCCAATATCGAGGAGGACGCGGACAAGATCGTGCGGCTCCTCGAGGAGTTGCGCGACCAAAGGAACAGGAAAGGGGGTGAGTACGAATGAACTTTCTCGAAGGCAAGAAGACAATCCTCGGGGTGATCCTGACCGTCGTCTCCATGCTCATGGGCGACATGGCGGACGGGAAAATCTCGGTCAGTGAGGGCTCGAACATGGGCGGGGTCTTGCTCATCGGGCTCGGGCTGCGGCACGTCCTTGACCGCATCCTTACGGCCCTGACCGCGCTGGTGGCTGGCCTCAACGCGGCCGCTGCCAAGAAGTAGGTACATCGCGGCGGGGACGGCCAGTCTAGTCGCCGGTCTCATAAGCCGGAGAACCGAGTGCAATTCTCGGCGCCGCCACCAACCCAGGAGGTTGCCATGCTACGAATGCTGATCTGTACCCTCTGCGCCTTGACTGTTTCCCTTCTCTTCCAGCAAGACGCGCTGGCGGATAAGGACGAGGGATTGGAGGTCTACCCCTATGCCGCGGCTACGCTGGCGCGTATCTCTGGTCCCGACGAGTGGTCCACCGGAGTCGTTTTCGGAGCGGAACTCGTCAAAGAACCTCTATACCTTGGCGTCTCTTACGACATCCACGACATCCTCGCCGAGCACGATGCGTACCCTTGGGATTCCACGTTTGGGCTTGAGGTGGGAGTCTACAAACCCGCCTATCACGTTCTCGGTATCGACACATCGCCGCATGCGGGGCTAACGCTCAGCCGCCCCGCCGTTCCGAATGAATGGTCAACCGGGATCAAGGTTGGGCTCGAGCTGTCCTTTGAGCCCGTCTTCCTCGACCTGGGCCACGAGTGGCACGACATCCTCTCCGAGCACCAGGTCTACCCCTGGGACGGGACATTCAGGCTGATTGCTGGCACCTACTTCGGGGGCACGGGCGAGAAAGAAGGCAAAGCGCTCTGATCTCGCAATCGGGCGGTGCGGAAATGACCGTGCCCGCGGCGTGAACCGTGCGAGCTGGCGGGCATGGCCAGCTCGGCCCCTACATAGGAGGAGTCATGATCCGAACCCATTGGCGAGCTCTGACCTGCGGCAGCGCATTGGGGCTCGTGCTCATCCTCGCATGGTGGGCAACCGTCTACTCCGGCCCCACGCAGGACATACGAAACGCCCTCGTCGCGCATCGGGACTCGGTGGCCAGCTCGATCAACCCGGCTTGTCCGCCCTGTCCTCCGTGCCCGCCCGATACGGTAGTGCCGCCACCGCCGCCTCCGCCTCCGCCTCCACCTCCTCCGCCCCCACCAACGGGTGACTTGGCGGGAGGGGATGCGCTCTCAGGCTTTTGGCAGAACTGGCGCGGGCGCTCGGATACCAAGTTCGGGACGGTAGCTGACTATGGCTGGATGGCGAGCAACACCAACGGCTCGACTAAGATGGACCTGGGTGAGCGAGGCTTTGTCGAGTTCGATGTCTACTACGAGACCGAGATCCATCCCGGCTATGGCGGGGGCCAGCACCTCTTTGCGGTCAGCTCGCAGAACGCGCCGCAGGCCGGTCCTTACGACCCGCAGATCCCGAACCTCGATGGCTGGTACAAGGTGGACTTCTCCCCGCGAGAATCGGACCAGTTGCGGGGCGTCCTCTACTACGACTCGGACCCCGATCCGGGAGAGGTGACGCTCTCGACCGTCTTCCTCGGCACCTGGCCCCTGCGGGCGTGGCGCACCTGGGGGAGAATCCGGGTCGAGTGGGACCAATCCCCTCAGCGCACGGTTCTCCGGGTGAACGGCCGCCAGGTCGAGGTCCCGGTTTTCAACTGGATGAGCCCGCTCGGGAATCTGCTGGTCGTCGGGAACATGGATCGGAACAGCGGCGATCGCTGCGCCGGCTACAACCACGATCCCTGTGGGACCCTCGGAAGAATCCGCTATCGGGGCTTCCGGTGGGGGAGGTTATAAATGGCTGGCACTTACACGACGACCGCAACGAACGTGCTGGGGGCCTCTGGTGACGGCAAGCGCGCCCGAACCAAGCTGATTGCCGCAGACGTGAGCGGCGGGCTGGGAACGCTCTCGGCTACTACCAGGCAGGGGGGCTCAAGCTCGGTGGCAATACCACCGGGAACAACTGCTCTTGCCCTAGTCGCCAAGCTGACGAATGCTCCTGGCGGTGCAGCCACGGACACGGGATACTGCGTGATCGAACTCCAATATCAGGGGGAATGGGTCCAAGCACGGGCGACGACGCAATTCTTGGGTACGGGAGTAGCGAACGCAATAGCTGTTGCCCAAATTATAACCGCCGCCGGTACCTCCGTAACGATTGCGTCGGGCACAATCCAGACGAGTGGGGGCGCGGCAACGGCGACGCCGCTCGAACCGGCGGAAGCGGTACGGATCGGCTTCAACTTTAGCCACGGCGCGACCCCAGCCGGCTCTTTCAATATCGCGGCCGAGCTGTTCGCGATTGACGCATAGGCGCGGCGCGTTCTCGCAGGGGGACCTCCCGAGCTGCCGGCCGGGTGCCCGTCCTGGCTCCTCGGATGGGGCGCCGTGCTCCCCTCCAACGAGAGGAGGACAGCATGTGAAGCCATCACCACATAGAAGCGGATGAAATTGAGGTGTTTGGGAAATGAATAGGGCGGGGAACCCGATCGCGGCGGGGCCTCGCCCTCTTCTTATGCGCCAAAGGGGAGGAAGCTCAGGGGGCTCTCAAGGCCTCCCTGGCTGTGGCATTGAAGGGGATATAGAAGCGGGCGCCGAACCGGATCCAGTGATGGTCGCCGTCGCTCGTGAGGACAAAGGTGCCCAAGTCCGGGTCCTCGATCCGATCCCTGTCCTCGAAGCTAGTCCGATTGTAGGCCCAAAGGATAGTTGCATAAGGGGCCACCGGGATCGTGAGGTCGAGCACCATGCTGCTCCCGTCGCGGTTGAGGATTCCCACCTCGCTCCCGTCGAATGTCACCCCAAGCGCCGAGAAGCTTCGCCCCCAGTCATAGCTCCCGGCATAGGTGAAGCCCACCGCCATCGAGCCCACCGGCCCGTCCGGGTTGGTGGCAAGGGCCGGAGAGGCGAGTAGAAGGGCAAGAGCGGGCAGAAGAAGTCGTGGGGTCATGAGTGGCCTCCTGCGTTACGCCGGGGCCTCAGGGATAGCCCTAGCTGCCTCCGGCGGCCAACTATCAAGGCGTGGACGATATCGGCCTTGTGGAAGCTGCTAGGCACCCACCTTTCGGCCGCCCTGGCCTCCCGCTCGAGCCACCTCACGTCCTGCCGGTAGAGGTACACGACAACGGACCCGCCCAGAGCGGTCGGCGGGCGGTACTCGTGATAGGCCATCGGGGAGCTTGCCAAGGGTGCGCGGCCTGAACTGGCTAGAATCTTGGCAGGCCCCTGGAGCTTTTGCCAGTCGATTTATTCCAAAAATAATTCTTGACAGGGCGATGGTCGCTAATGTAAATTCCCCGTATGGCCGAATTAGAAGCTGAGGTCGCCAATCAGGAGGCGATGGACAAGAACGACGAGCACTACGTGACCCTGGTGCTCAAGCAGATCATGGACACGTTCAACCTTACCCAGGCTCAACTTGCGAAGCGGCTGGGCTGGCCGGCTGGAACCGTGGCGCAGTACGCCGCCGGCCGGTCGGTCAACCCGAGCTGGGACTTTCTGGCCCGGCTGGTGACCCGCTTCGGATGCGACCCGCGGAAGCTCTTTCCCGACCATGGGAGCTTCCCTGAGGGCGACGAGAGCAAGGGCGAGGCTGAGTAGTAGGTAGGAGCGTAAACCCGCGATGACCCACTCGTTAGGGACTACCCACTCAACTTTACATAATATAGCAGGTAGGACGGGGTTAGGGTCTTTACCTCCCCTAAGCTCTCAAGGAAGCCCGCCAAGTCCTGATCCTGGTTTAACCAAGAAGGCGGCCAGGTCCGCTCATTATGCGCCAAACAGCGGGGCCGCCCAGACCATGCTGGAGCTGCCCCTCGGCCCCGCCGTCCAGCCTTCGGTTGACCGCCCGGTAAGGCCAGCCGGTGCGGTCTCGGGGGGGAGCACGGCCGATCTCACTGCGCTCCTCCCCTCATCTTCCTTGCGGGAGGGCGAGGGCTCAGCAGGGGCTCATAACCCCAGCGTGGCCAGTTCGACTCTGGCTCCCGCATCCAACTTTGACCGCGCGCCGGATGTGCCGGTGGGCGCGGGTCGGGGGAGGGGCACGGCTGAGAGTGGCGCGCTCCTCCCCTTCGACCTTCCATTCGGCGGACAGACCTACTCCCCGGAGCTCGACAGGGAGCGCCTAGCGACGGCGCTGGGGCGCGTGTGGGAGCTCATGCGTGACGGCGCCTGGCGCTCCCTGTCGCAGATCGCGCTCATATGTGACTGCTCGGAAGCAGGGGCCTCGGCACGTCTCCGGGATCTGAGGAAGGCCCGCATCAGGGCTTTCTTCCCCACGCTCGCCGTCAACTCCAGGCGCATCGAGGGCGGGTACTGGGTCTACCAGGTGGTGGTCTGATGGGTTGGGCTGCACGCCAGGTCGCTCTCAATAACGGCGCACCCGTGGGAGCTGACGTTCACCATATTGGCGAGTGTCGCGTGTTCGTTGGCCACGAAGCTGGGAGATGGCATCTCTCGATTGCTCACCCGCGGCGTTTGCCTACTTGGGATGAACTCAAGGAGGCGCGTAATTCGCTGCTCCCCGACAACCTCTTGATGGCCATGCTTCTCCCGCCCAAAGCGGATTACATCAACATGCACCCATTTTGCTTTCACTTGTGGGAGATACAAGGCGAAGAGGCGGAATCCCATGCGCCGAGCCTGCGCTCAAGGATTGTCGTTCCATGACCCGCTACCTGATCCGCTGCCGCATCTGCAAACAGAGCTGGGCCGAGGAGGTAGTAAGCGCTCAGCGGGTCGGCCGCTTCCACGCCTGCACCGCGGGCGACACCTGGGGGATTCGCTCCATGCGTCTGGACATCCACCGCGTCGGCTGGAAGCCAGGGCGTGAGCATTCCTGCACGGTGAGCTGCTGGACGGCGAAGGGGCCGAGCTGTCGTTGCGAGTGCAAAGGGGAAAGACACGCCAGCCTGAGGGTAAGGAAGCCCCCCGAGGAGGAGAAGTCAGAGCTGGCCGAGCATTACCGGCGGCTGGAAGGAGGAGCGGCGTGAGCGCTTGGCGCCCGAATAAGTGTGGAGCCACATACGAAGCGGTGGACGAGTTGCCGGATCGCGTCTGCTTGATCTGTGGTGATTCTCCAGGGAAGCACGACCACGAGGAGCCGGTACCTCTCCGCGTTCGGGTCTGCGAGCTGTGTGCATTCAAGATGCCCGACTTTCAGGCGCTTCAGTTCTGTAATTCCTGGCTCTGTGCCATCTGCTACGAGGACGTGTTCACGATTGCCACCCAGCTTGATCCTTTCGCTTGGCCACTCAAATCCCCTCGTGTCCGCGCCTACCTCGCCATAGAGATAGAGCTGGCTCAGCACGAGCGCGAGACACCGCACCTCCAAGTGCTGAACGCTGATGAGCATGGCACAACGTTTATCCAGAAGCGCGCCACGATGACGGTTATCAAGGGAGGGCGGGATGAGTGACTCAGTGGAGTACGAAATCGTCGTTAAGGAACGCCGCCGGATTAGCAAGCTAACCAGGGAATGGGTTGTCGTGTCGAGCGAGGGCGGAAAATCTGCCTATGGATACGGCCCACCGATTGACCGCATGCAACAAGAAGATGTCGAAATCTACTCGCAAACGGTGAGAAATCTAGATGTGGCCGCGCTGGCTCGGTTCATCAACCAGCCGCGCAGCTTCTCGGAAACTCTCGTTGCCAAGGCGCATAAGCCATGACCTCCCCCCACTGGTGGACCTCCTTTCCCGAGCGCCCCGACCTGGACGACGACCGCGAGCCAGACGAGCCGGAAGAGGACAACGACGAGCCCGAGGAGGAGGATTTTCCCGATGACGACGAGCGCGAGTACCACGAGCTGATTGGGCACAAGCCATGAAACTGATGCTCCCAGCCCATTGCCCGAAGTGCAGAGCCGTGTCGGCGTTCGAGGGCAATCGGCGTTACTGCAAAACATCGCTATGCGAGGAGTCGCTGGAAATGAATGAGCATGTCCATCACTCATGTCGTGGCTGCGGCTACGAACTGGCGACACCATGCGCAGACGGAGGCGGATGGCAGGTCGAGAAGCCGCCGCCCTACGTTTTGGAACCACCGCTCCCGCCGGAGTACAAGCCATGACCTCCAGCCCCTTCCACTCGCACTGCTCCTACTGCGGCTGCCCGCTGCGAGTGAAGTCGTTCATCTGGTGCTGCTCGGTCTGCATGGCGCTCCGCATTCTTTACTACACGGTATCCGTGTATCTGCGTAAGCAGAACCCGCAGACGGTGCTAGCCGAAATCTGGCAAAAGAGGGTGGAGGTATGACGCGCTTCGATCACTTCATCGAGGTTGGATGGTCGGCGTTCAACGTGATGCTCATTCTGGCGACCGTTGCTCTCCTGTACGAGGCCGTGTCCATGAGCGCCTGGATGCTCGTGAAGGATTGGAGGCTGTGATGATTGACATTGATTCCTTAGTACTTGCCAAGGGCGGACACGTGAAGCGCGAGGACGGGATGTGCGCGACAGAGGCGATCGCCTATATCGCCGGCCGAGAGCACACAGATCACCCTCAATGCTTGTCGCCAGTGATCGGCGCCTTCCTTCGCAACTGGAACGACAACTTGCCAGACGCGACGCGCACGGCATTGCTGCGACCTCTCCTTATGCCAGCGGTGGGCACGGCCACCAGCGAGGCCGACGAGGAGCGGCGCGCGTGGATGGCGACGGATTGGCTAGTGCGCGTGCATACGCCAGCGTGGCTCCGGCTTGCAGGACTTGAGGCGAACGCCATGGCACTCGAATCGTTGCCAGAGATTTTGAGCGGCGAGCGGTGCACCTCGATCATGCCGGCGCTCGAAGCGGTGAAGCGTGATGCGGCCGCCGCCGGGGACGCCGCCGGGGCCGCCGCCGGGGACGCCGCCTGGGCCGCCGCCAGGGCCGCCGCCTGGGCCGCCGCCGGGGCCGCCGCCTGGGCCGCCGCCTGGGCCGCCGCCTGGGCCGCCGCCGGGGACGCCGCCAGGGCCGCCGCCGGGGACGCCGCCTGGGCCGCCGCCAGGGCCGCCGCCAGGGCCGCCGCCGGGGCCGCCGCGAAAGCCAAGCTGCAACCGACCGTCGATCAACTCCAACTATCCGCGCAGGACCTCGTGCTCAGGATGTGCGCGGTGGGGAGAGATGGATGATTACTCACTCACTCAACCTAGAACTGGCACGAGCCAACCGGAGACTTACTGACGTGGCGTCTGACCTGCGCATTGCCCGTGACCGCATGAGGTCTGCCCGCGCCGATGTCCTCTCATTCCAGGCCGAGATCGCCAAGGCCAAGGGTGCACCACTCACGAGAATGGATAAAGCCGGGCTCGTGGCCTTTGCCGCCTTGGTCCTGATGGCTGTGATGATAGGGAGTGCAGCGGCTTGCCCCTCTGGTGCAAGTCCAATGCGTTTGTTCTGGTGGACGATTCTGGAATGGTTATAGCCATGACCCCGAGCGAGATCGCCGAGCAGTTCTTGGAGCTGTTCAGCAAGAAGGAGCGGTGGACGAGCGGGCCGTATGCCATTGATGAAACCGGCGCAGCAGTCAAGGTGGACAGCCAGAGCGCGTGCGCGTGGTGTCTCTATGGTGCTTGGTGGAGGGCTCGACTAGCCGGCAAGATCAGCTTATTTGACATGAGCATATTTGCGGAGGCAATCGAGGATGCTAGTCGCGCGCTATACGGCTATGACGCCGTTATGGCCAATGAGGCCGATGGTCTCCCCGCCGTCCGCGCCATCCTGCGCCGGGTGAGGGATGGGAAGTGATCCGCCTCTACCTCTGCGCCGTCCTGCTCGGCATTGCTATCGGCTACTCCTGGGCGGCGCACGTCTACAAGCAACGAGCCACAGAGGCCAACGCCTGGGCGGACTCCCTTGCATCCGTGGCGATGGCTCACGCCTGGGCCAATGCTGACCCTCACGCCACGGAGTACAGCAAGGAGCTAGCGGAGGACGAGTTTTTTGAGGCGACACGA
>Ga0184637_10002165_pt1 | contig 12719 bp, 15 predicted proteins | sample PLM3_127_b2_FD_133143 | JGI IMG/M metagenome (GOLD analysis project Ga0184637, IMG submission 133143) | Groundwater sediment microbial communities from an aquifer in East River, Colorado, USA - PLM3_127_b2 | ecosystem: Environmental > Terrestrial > Soil > Riparian zone | place: USA: East River...
CCGGGTCACCCGGATGCGCTCCTCCACGAGAGGCATGAGCTGACCGCTGGCGCGGCGGCAGTCGGGACAGGTGCCCGGCTTGGGGCTGGCGAAGCCGCACTCCTGACACCGATAGACACTCGACGCGCGCGCCATCCTAGTTTCTGGGAGCGTCCTTCGGCGCGTCGCGGCCCAGGCTTCTGATGAGACTGCGCAGCAGCACGCTCCGGCCCGCGCCGTCGAGCACGGCGGCGAGGCGATCGTAGAGGGTCGGGTCGACCACGAGGGCACCGAGCGTCCCCTCGCCTTCGTTGATCTTCTCGGTGATGGCGCGGAGGTTGGCGAGCGAGGCCTGCAGATCACGAGAAGCCTGCTGGACGCCGTCGTCCGCGTCCTCGCGCACGAGGCTGCCGAGCATGCCCCGCCCGCCGGCGACGCGGTCGGAGACCTCACGGAGGTTCCGGGCCGTGACCTTCGCGTCATCGAGAACGGAGCGGTATTGCGGGTCGAAGAGCAGCCCCGGAAGCACGCCTGGCTGCTCTTCCGGCCGTTCCATGATCTGGGTCAGTCTCTCCACGGCGGCGACCAGCCGCCGCGCGGCGGCACCACTCTGCTCACTGGTGAGCACGCCCACCGCGCCCTCTCCTCGCTCGACCTTGGCGATCACCGTGTCGACCCGAGCGATCAGCTCGTTGACCTGCCGCAGGGCTATCGGCTCCTCGTAGAGGAACGTGTGAGCCAGACCAGGGCCGGTCTCGACGCGGTCGAGGACGCGCCCGAACCGCTCGGTCACCGCGCGCGCGGCACCTGCCGCGGCGGTGGCCTCCTGAATCATCTTCGACTGGTTGACGCTCTCCGCCGTGGTGCGCAGGCTCTCGGCCAGGGCTCCCACGCTCTTCATCGTCTGGGCGCCCTCGCTTGCTATGCGCGTGAGGTCGGTCGGATCGCGCGAGGCGAGAACCTCCCCGAGCTTCAGGACGGGCGCCTCCGGCGTCCCCACGGTGATCTCGACGATCCGGTCGCCGAGCAGTCCCTGGGTCTCGATCCGCGCCACGGAGTCCTGGCGGATCCGATCGGCAAACTGCCTGCCGATGGTGAGATCCACCCGGACCTTGCCGCCCGGCTGGGGCGGGAGGTGAACGTCGGTGACCCGCCCGATCTGCACCCCGGCCAGGCGCACGGTGGCGCCCTCGCGGAGACCGCCGACCTCGGTAAAGTCCGCGTGGATCGTGTAGCGCGCCTCGAAGAGTCGCGCGCGGGCGCCGAGCACGTAGATGACCGCGACAAATGCGACGAGGGCGATCACCACGAAGACACCCACCCGGAAACGGAGCCACCGCTCTCGCCCCTCCTGGTTCATGGGCTGGTTCATGGGCTATCGACGTCCCGGAGAGCGCCCGCCGAGCCCTTCACCCGAAGGGGGCGTCGCCCCCCTCGTGCTCCCCCGGCCCGACACCCCCCAACGGTCATCGTGGGCGCCTATCGCCTCACGTCCTCAGATCGCCGGCGAGGAAGGCCTGGACGGAGGCGTAGGCCGATTCGAGGACGGCATCCAGGGGTCCGCTCACCGCGAAGCGGCGGTCCATGAGGATGGACACCCGGTCGGCGATGGCCTTGGCCACGTCGAGATCGTGGGTCACGACCATGGCGGTGTCGCACACGCCCTCGCGCAGCTGCGCGATCAGCTCCACCACGAGCTTCGAGTTGGTCGGGTCGAGGCCCGCGGTCGGCTCGTCGAAGAGCAACACCTCGGGTTCGCCCACGATCGCCCGGGCAATGCCCACCCGCTTGCGCATCCCACCAGACAGCTCGGCGGGCAGGAGCCCAAGGACCTCCTCGCTCAGCCCCACCAGGCTCAGGACGTGCACGACGCGCGCGTGGATCTCCTCCTCCCGCAGTCGACGGTGCTCGCGCAGCGGGTACGCCACGTTCTCGTACACCGAGAGCGAATCGAAGAGGGCCGCCCCCTGGAAGACATAGCCGAGCCGGCGGCGCAGGGGCAGCAGCTCCTCCTCGGACAGGCGCTCGATGCTCGTCCCGAAGAGCCGGACTCGTCCCGAGTCGGGCCGGATGAGGCCGGCGGTGAGCCGCAGCATCACCGTCTTGCCCGAGCCGCTCCCGCCCATGACCACGTGCGTCTCGCCCTTGGGGAGGGTGAGGGAGACCCCGCGGAGCACCTGGGTGCTGTCGAACGACTTGTGCACGTCGATCAGCTCGACGACGGGCGTCATCACCAGAAGATCATGAGGAAGAGCTTGGTGAGGAAGAAGTCGGACACGATGACGCCCATGGCCACCTGCACCACGGTGGCCGTGGTGGCCCGCCCGAGCCCTTCCGTGCCGCCTTCCGTGCGCAGCCCGTTGGCGCACCCGATGAGGGTCACGATGGCTCCGAAGAACACGCTCTTGCCGATCCCCGTCAGGAAGTCCCGCGGCACCACCCAGTACGCGGTCACGTTCCAGTAGGCGTAGAGGTCGGTCCCCCGCTCGACGAGCATGGTGAACATCCCGCCGAGCACGCCGAGGACGTCGGCCAACACGGTGAGCAGCGGGAAGACGACCAGCGCCGCCAGCACGCGCGGCACGATCAGGCGCTTGACGTAGTTGACCCCGAGCGTGCGCAGGGCGTCGATCTGCTCGGTCACCTTCATGGAGCCCAGCTCGGCGGTGATGCCGGAGGCGACCTTCCCGCCCACCAGGATCGCCGTGAGGACCGGACCCAGCTCGCGAAAGATGGCCATGGCCACCAGGGGCCCGACATAGTTCTCCGCGCCGAAGCGGGCCAGGTTGATGGCGCTCTGCAGGGCGAACACCATGCCCGTGAACGCCGCGGCGGTGAGGGCCAGACCGAGCGAGCGCACGCCCATCACCTCGATCTCCCGCACCACCAGCCGGAGATAGGCAGGGGGCAGGACGAGGTTGCGCGCCACGCTCCCGGTGAGGAGTCCGAGGTCGCCGTACCACATTGCGGTTCGCCTGAGCAGGGTCTCGATGGCCTCTCACTCCACGGTGAAGGTGGCGACCACGCGCTGGAAATCGCCCCGCCACCGCGCGAAGTCGGCGGGCGGCGCGGCATAGAGCAGATCGTAGATGCACCGGTCGCCCTTCACCACGAACAGCTCCACGCGGACACGCTCGTCCTGACGGCTCGCCTGTCCGTCCATCACCACGTGCGCGGCCTCGCGACCCGCGACGGAGACAGCCTCGCGCTCCTGCACCGCGCGGCCCGAGAAGCCCGCGAGGATCTCACGGCGCAAGGTGTCCACCGCCCGGCCCACCAGACGTGGGCCGCACGAGGCATTCACCAGCATCCCGGCCGGCGCGTGCCGGTGCCGCAGCTCGAGGTCGGCGCGGCTCTCGCTCACCACGCGCCAGTCCGGGCCGGGGAGCATCACGCGATAGCCCTTGCTCGAACGGTACACGTCGTCGGGCGACGGCCGGCCGGCACATCCGGTCAGGACCAGGACGACCCCGATCCCGGCGGCGCCGGCTCGCCACGATCGCACGGACGTTCAGCCGCTCCGAAGGCGGGCGGCGTGACGGCGTGCCAGCTCCTCCAGCACGGCGCGAACGGTGAGACCGCGAGCGCCGAGGAGGACGATGGTGTGGAACCAGAGGTCGGCAAGCTCGGCCACGACGCGCTCGTCGCCTTCCCCGCCGAGAGCGGCGGTCACGACTTCGACGGCCTCTTCGCCGATCTTGCGGCACACCGCCGCTTCGCCCTTGGTGAGCAGGGAGCCCACGTAGGAGCCGGGCGGAGGCGCCACACGCCTCGCCGCCACGATCCGCTCGAGCCGCTCGAGCATGGTGGCCGAGGCCGGCGTCTCGGCGACCGGGGTTCCCTCGAGCGTCCGGAAGAAGCACGTGCGGTTCCCGGTGTGGCAGGCCACCCCGTCCTGGTGGACCTGAACCAGCAGCGTGTCGGCGTCGCAGTCCACGTAGACGGCCTGGACGTGCTGGACGTGCCCGGACGTCTCGCCCTTTTGCCAGAGAGCCCGGCGCGACCGCGACCAGAAGTGTGAGCGGCCCGTTCTCAGTGTTGCCTCCAGGGCCGTGCGGTCCATCCAGGCCACCATCAGCAGCTCGCCCGTGGCGGCCTCCTGGACCATGGCCGGGATCAGGCCGTGCTCGTCGAAGCGGAGGTCGTCGACGGCGACGTGCGTCACGGCTCGAGGCGGACCTCGACGCCGTGCTCGCGGAGATAGCGCTTCGCCTCTGTGATGGTGTGGGTACCGAAGTGGAAGATCGACGCGGCCAGCGCGGCGTCGGCCCGACCTTCGACGAGTCCCTCGCGCAGATGCTCGAGCGAGCCGGCGCCCCCCGACGCGATGACGGGCACGCTCACGGCCTCCGACACCGCGCGGGTCAGCTCGAGGTCGTAGCCGTCCTTGGTGCCGTCGCGGTCCATGCTGGTCAGGAGGATCTCTCCGGCACCCAGCGCCACCGCCTCCCGCGCCCACTCGACGGCGTCGCGTCCGGCGGGCCGGCGCCCGCCGTGCGTGTAGACCGACCAGCGCACCGCCCCACCGGCGGAGACGATCGGATCGAGCGACGGTGCCGGCCCGTCTCGGCGCGCGTCGATGGCCACGACGATGCACTGGCTGCCGAAGCGCTCCGCGGACTCACGGATCACCTCCGGCCTCGCCAGGGCCGCGGTGTTGAGCGAGACCTTGTCCGCCCCGGCGCGCAGGAGCACGCGGACGTCGTCGGCCGTCCGCACTCCGCCCCCCACGGTGAGGGGCATGGAGATACCCGTCGCCGTCCGCCGGACGACGTCGAGCATGACCTCGCGCTCCTCGTGCGAGGCGGTGATGTCGAGGAACACCAGCTCGTCGGCGCCCTGGGCGTCGTAGGCCAGAGCCGCTTCCACCGGATCGCCGGCGTCGCGCAGATCGACGAAGCGCACGCCTTTCACCACGCGGCCGTCCTTGACGTCGAGGCAGGGAATCACGCGCTTGGCGAGCACGTCTGCCGTCCCTCGAGAGCCGCCACCGCCTCGTGCAAGTTGACGGCTCCGGTGTAGAGAGCCCGCCCCACCACGGCGCCGGCCACGCCGGGAATGGCCGCCAGCGCCCGCAGATCTTTGAGGCTCGCCACGCCCCCGGAGGCCAGCACCGGCAGATCCGCGGCCCGGGCCACGGCGGCCGTCGCCTCGGTGTTCGGGCCGAGGCCGGTGCCGTCGCGACTGACGTCGGTGTAGAGCACGGCGGCGGCACCCGCGTCACGGGCCCGACACGCGACCTCCACGACCGTCTCGGCGCTGTCCTCCGTCCACCCCTTCACGGCCACGCGATCGCCCCTAGAGTCGACGGCCACGATGATCCGGTCGGCCCAGCGCTGACCGATCGCCCGGAGAAACCGCGCGTCGAGGGCCGCGCGCGTGCCGACCACCGCCCAGCGCGCGCCCGCGGCGAGGATCACCTCGATGGCCGCCTCGTCGCGCAGGCCGCCGCCGACCGACACCGCCAGGGGCGTCACCGCCGCGATCATTTTCTCGACCAGCGCCGTCTGGCGCGGCGTCCCCGCGAAGGCGCCGTCGAGATCGACGATGTGGAGGCGGCGCGCGCCGAGCGACGCCCAGCGTTCGGCCATGGCCACGGGATCGCCGCCGAAGACCGTTTCACTATCGGCCCGGCCCTGACGCAAGCGGACGCAGCGCCCCTCGCGCACGTCCACGGCGGGAATGACGATCATGCCCGGGCCGGGGCTCGATCGCGGACGAGGGCCGCGAAGTTCTCGAGGAGCCGGATGCCCCAGCGCTGGCTCTTCTCGGGATGAAACTGGGTCGCCGCGATCAGCCCCCACTCCATGGCCGCCGGGAAGCGGACGCCGTAATCGCACCACGCGAAGGCCACCGGGCCGCGTTCGTCGCCGGCCTGTCGCGCCGACGTCTCCGGATAGTAGGAGTGCACGAAGTAGAAATGCGCCCCCTCCGGAATGCCCTCGAAGAGACCCAGGCGCCCGCCGTGACTCACGCGGTTCCAGCCCATGTGCGGGATCTTGGGCCCGGGCGGAAAGCGGCGCACCCGTCCCGGGATCACGTCGAGACCGCGTCCCTCCCCGAACTCGTCGCTCGTCGAGAAGAGGAGCTGGTAACCGAGGCAGATGCCGAGGAACGGACGCGTGCCGTCGAGAGCGCGGCGCAGCGCGGGCACGAGGCCCAGGGCTTCCAGGCTCCGCATAGCATCGTGGAAGGCCCCGTCCCCCGGGATCACTACAGCGTCGGCGTCGTCCACCACGCGGGCCTCGTGCGTCATCAGCGCGGGCACCCCCACCGTGGCGAAGGCGCGCTGCACGCTGGCCAGATTGCCGCGCCCGTAGTCGACGATGGCGATCACAGCGCGCCCTTGGTGGACGGCAGCATCCCCGCGATGCGCGGGTTGATCCGGGTCGCCTCGGCCAGCGCGCGTCCCACCGACTTGAAGACCGCCTCCGCCACGTGGTGGAGGTTCGCCCCGTAGTGCATGGTGACGTGCAGGTTCATCTTCGCCTCGGTGGCGAGGGCGCGGAAGAACTCCGTCAGCAGATCGAGGTCGAAGCTGCCGAGCTTCGCGCGCTGGAGCGGCACGTTGAAGACGAGGTACGGGCGACCGGAGAGGTCCACCGACGCCTGCACCAAGGTCTCGTCCATGGGCACAAAGGCGGTGCCGAAGCGCACGATCCCTTTCTTCTCGCCCAGGGCTTCGTCGAGCGCGCGGCCCAGGGCGAGGCCCACGTCTTCCACCGTGTGGTGGAGGTCGACTTCGAGATCCCCCTTGGCATCGACCGACAGGTCCATGAGGCCGTGCTTGGCCCACGCCTCCAGCATGTGGCTGAAAAACGGGATGCCCGTCTCGATCTTGGAGACGCCGGTGCCGTCCAGGTTGAGCTGAAGGAGGATCTGCGTCTCCTTCGTCTTCCGCTCGACGCGCGCCTGTCGGGGAATCAGTTCACCGCCCATGCCGGGCTCCCTCCTTTCGCATCCGCACCTCGGCGGCCACGCCGTGCCCCGACAGACCCTCCACCTCGGTGAGCACCCTGAGGTGGGGTAGGGCCGCCCGCAGCCCGGCGGGCGTGTATTCGATCACGCTCGAGCGGGTCACGAAGTCCTCGGTGCCCAGGGGCGAGGCGAAGCGCGCCGTTCCGCCGGTCGGCAGCACGTGGTTGGGACCGGCCACATAGTCCCCCACCACCTCCGGCGTGTGCCCGCCCAGGAAGATGGCACCCGCGTGGCGCACGCGAGACAGGAGCGCCTCCGGCACGCGCACGCACAGCTCGAGATGCTCCGGGGCAAGACGATTGGCCAGCTCGACGGCGGAGTCCAGGTCGTCCACCAGGATCACGGCGCCATTCTTCTCGATCGACTCCGCGGCGATGGCCTGTCGCGGAAGCCGCGCCAGCTGGCCGGCGAGCGCCTCGGCGACGGCGGGAGCGAGGGCGGGAGCATCGGTGATCAGCAGCGCGCGGGCCATGGGATCGTGCTCGGCTTGGGCCAGGAGGTCGGCGGCCAGCCACTCGGGGTCGGCGGAATCATCGGCCACGATCACCACCTCGCTCGGACCGGCCACCATGTCGATGCCGACCTCCCCGAAGACGCTGCGCTTGGCGAGGGCCACGTAGATGTTGCCGGGCCCGACGATCTTGTCCACGCGCCGGATGCTGGCGGTGCCATACGCGAGCGCGGCGACCGCCTGCGCCCCGCCGATCCGGTAGCCCTCGGTGACACCGGCGAGCTGGGCCGCCGCCAGGACGGCGGATTCAACGCGCCCATCGGCGTGGGGCGGCGTCACCAGGACGATCTCCCGCACCCCGGCGACCCTCGCCGGAATGACGGTCATGAGCACCGTGGACGGATAGGCCGCGCGGCCGCCGGGAACGTAGACGCCGATCCGGTCGAGCGGGCGGACGTCCTGTCCGAGGACCGAGCCGTGCTCGTCGGTGATCCGCCAGGATTTGGGCATCGCCGCGGCGTGATATCGCTCGATGCGTTCGGCGGCGTACCGCAGCGCCTCGCGCACGGGCGGGGTCAGCGCGCGCTCGGCCGCCGCGAACTCCTCAGGGGCGATGGCGAGATCGTGGACGGCGCGCGCGCCGTACCGGTCGAAGCGGGCCGTCAGCTCGAGGAGCGCCTCGTCGCCACGCGCCCTCACCGCCGCCACGATGTCCTCCACCGCCGCGACGATGGCGCGATCGACGCTCGAGGGAGGCCTCTCGAGCCGGGCCACGACAGCGTCGAGGCCGAGCGTGCGCGCGTCCAGGGTCCGGATGGACGTGGGGATCATCAGCGCCCCGCCGGCGCGGGAGCCACCCGTTCCCGCAGCTCGTCGACCAGCCGGGTCACCGCGGCAAACTCCGTCTTCATCGACGCCCGATTCACGATGAGCCGCGCCGTGGACCGCGTGATCTCCGCCACCTCCACGAGACCGTTGGCCCGCAACGTCTCCCCCGACTGGACGAGGTCGACAATCCGGTCCGCGAGTCCCACCAGCGGCGCCAGCTCCACCGAGCCGTCGAGGCGAACGATCTCGACCTGGATACCGCGGTTGGAGAAGTAGTGCTCGGTCAGCCGCGGATACTTCGTGGCCACCCGCACCCAGGACCACTTCGACGGGTCGTCGCGCTCGAACAGCTCCTGGCGCTCCGCGACGACCAGACGGCAGAAGCCGAAGCCGAGGTCGAGGGGCTCGTAGACGTCCGGCTGCTGCTCGAGCAGGATGTCCTGGCCCACGATGCCGAGGTCGGCGGCCCCATGGGTCACGTACGCAGGGACGTCGGCCGGCTTGAGCAGCAGCAGGCGCAGTCGACGGGCAGGATCGACGAAGATGAGGCGGCGCGATTCGGCGTCGACGCCGGCCCCCCCCAGCTCGCGCAGCACGGTGAGCGCGCCGTCCAGCAGGCGCCCTTTCGGCAGGGCCACGGTGAGGCACTCCTTCATGACCGCCGGACGATCCTGGCCCCGAGGCTCGCCAGCTTGACCTCGAGCGTCTCGTAGCCTCGATCCAGGTGATAGACGCGCGACACGCTGGTGCGGCCGCTCGCGGCGAGGCCCGCCAGCACCAGCGCGGCCGAGGCGCGCAGATCCGACGCCATCACGGGGGCTCCCTGGTAGGCGGGCACCCCTCGCACCACCGCCGTGGAGCCGTCGGCGACGATGCTCGCTCCCATGCGGCCCAGCTCCGCCACGTGCATGAAGCGATTCTCGAAGATCGTCTCGGTGATCCGCGACTGACCATCGGCGAGCCCAAGGAGCGCCATCATCTGCGCCTGCATGTCGGTAGGAAATCCCGGGAAGGGACTGGTCATGATGTCCGCCGGACGGGGCCGGCCCTCTCCGCGGACGCGCACCGACGTCGGACTGACCTCCAGGCTCACTCCGGCCTCCTCCAGCGTGGCGAGCACCGCGCAGAGATGATCCGGCACGATCCCGGTCACCGTGACGTCGCCCTGGGTGATGGCGCCCGCCACCATGAGCGTTCCCGCTTCGATGCGGTCGGGCACCACCTGGTGCGTCGCCCCGCTCAGCTCCGGGACCCCCTCGATCTCGATCCGCGCGGTCCCGGCGCCGTGAACCCTGGCCCCCATGGCGTTCAGGAGCACGGCGAGGTCGACGACTTCGGGCTCACACGCGGCGTTCTCGATGACCGTGGTGCCCTCGGCGAGGGCTGCCGCCATCATGAGATTCTCGGTCCCGGTCACGGTGACGAGATCGGTGGTGATGCCGGCCTCCTTGAGCCGGCTGGCCCGGGCGACGACGTAGCCATTCTCGATCGACACCTCGGCGCCGAGCCTGGCTAACCCCTTGAGGTGCTGGTCGATGGGTCTCACACCGATGGCGCACCCGCCCGGCAGGGCAACACGTGCGGAGCCGTGACGAGCCACGAGCGGGCCGAGCACGAGCACCGATGCGCGCATGGTCGAGACCAGCTCGTAGGGCGCCCGATCGTCACGCACGCGCTCGACCTGGACCCGGGTCGCCGCGCCGTCGTGCTCGACGCGCGCCCCGAGCGTCTCCAGCAGCTTCAGCATGGTGCGCACGTCGTTCAGGCCGGGAAGGTTCGTGATGGTCACCGGGGCTGACGTCAGCAGGCTGGCGGCGAGCGCCGGAAGCGCGGCATTCTTGGCGGCGCTCGGCGCCACCGTGCCCCGCAACGCGATCCCGCCCTCGATGTCGAGCCGTGCCGGCATCAGCCCCTCCCCGCCACGAAGCGTTCGATCCCCGCCAGGTCATTGTGAACCAGGACGTGGAGAAAGCCGGCCTCGTTCATGAGATCGGCGACGGCAGGCGCTTGCGCACCCCCCGCCGTCTCCAGGGCGAGCACGCCCCCCGGAGTCAGCCGGCGCCCCGCCTCACTCACGAGGCGCCGGATGACGTGGAGCCCGTCGGGACCTCCGTCCAAGGCCAGCCGGGGTTCGTGATCACGGACTTCGGGAGCGAGGGAGCCCAGGCTTCCCGTCGGCAGGTAGGGTGGATTCGAGACGATCAGATCCGCTCGGCCAGGCTGCACGGCAGTCAAGAGGTCGTCCACGACCATGTGGACGCGCCCGTCCAGGCCGAGGCTGGTGACGCTGGCCTTCGCCGCCGCCACCGCCTCGAGAGACACGTCCAGGGCGATCACGTCCACGTCCGCGCGCCGCCACGCCAGCGCGCAAGCGATGCATCCCGATCCGGTGCCCACGTCGACGGCGGTCAGGCGCCGGCCCGGCCGGGGCGGCGGCAGAAGGGCGAGCGCCCAGTCCACGAGGACCTCCGTCTCCGGGCGCGGCACCAGAACCGCATCCGTGAGGCGGAAGCGAAGACCGTGGAACTCCTCCCAGCCGAGAATGCGCTGGAGGGGGGTGCGCAGGGCGCGGCGGCGCACCGCGCTGTCGTAGCGCGCGGCCAGCGCGGACGGCAGCCCCGTGTCCAGGTAGAGCGCCGAGCGCCCCACTCCCAGGATTCCCGCCAGCAGCCATTCCGCGTCGGCGCGGGGGGAGTCGATTCCCGCCGCCGCCAGGACCTCGGTGGCGGCGGCAAGGGCATCCCGGCGCGTCAGAACCGTCGCGGCGGCGAGCATCGGGGCCTCGAGGAGAACGCGCTCAGTGCGCAACCCGTTCAAGCTTCTCGGCCTGCTCCGCCGCGGCGAGGGCCTCGATGATCTCGTCGAGATCGCCCTCCAGCACGTCGGGAAGCCGGTGGATGGTGAGGCCGATCCGGTGATCGGTGACTCGCGTCTGCGGGACGTTATAGGTCCGGATCCGCTCGCTCCGCTCCCCGGTGCCGACCTGGCTCCGGCGATCGGCGGCGATGGCCGCCGCCTGCTCCTCCTGGGCCCGCTCGAGCAGGCGCGCCCGCAGGACGCGCAGGGCCTTGGCGCGGTTCTTCAGCTGCGAGCGCTCGTCCTGACAGGTGACGACCAGACCGGTGGGCAGATGCGTGATCCTGACGGCGGAGTCGGTGGTGTTGACGCCCTGGCCCCCCGGTCCCGAAGAGCGATAGACGTCGACTTTCAGGTCCTTGTCGTCGATCTTCACGTCGACGTCTTCAGCCTCGGGGAGCACCGCCACGGTGACCGTCGAGGTGTGGATGCGCCCGCTCGCCTCCGTGGCCGGCACGCGCTGCACGCGATGGACCCCTCGTTCGAACTTCAGGCGGCTCCACGCCCCGCGTCCCTGGACGAAGAGGACGACCTCCTTGAGACCACCCACCCCGGTGGGGCTGGCGTCCATGACCTCCACCCTCCAGCGCTGACGCTCGGCGTACTTCTGGTACATGCGGGCGAGATCGGCGGCGAAGAGCGCGGCCTCGTCGCCGCCCGCGCCGGCTCGGATCTCCACGAACACGTTCCGCTCGTCGTTGGGATCCTTGGGAAGGAGCAGCCGCTTGATCTCCTCCTCCAGGGTGTTCTGTCGCTCCTCCAGAGCCCGCACCTCAGCCTGGGCCAGCTCCTGCATCTCACGATCGCTGCTCTCGGCGAGAAGGCGCGCGTCGGCCAGCTGCTTCAGCACCTCACGGTAGTCACCGAAGCGGGTGACAATCTCGGTGCTCTCCGCGTGCTCCTTGCGCAGGCGCGCGTAGTCGGACCGAGCGTGGGCGCCCGGATCGGCGAGGGCCTGCGCGATCTCCTGCGATCGCCCCTCGATCTGGCGCAGCTTGTCGAACAGCATCATGGGTCAAGGCTCCGGACCGTCCTCCGCGAGCGGGGCGGTCGCAGCCGGCGGCGGGCGGACGCCCTACGAGGCGGCCGGGGATTGGCGCTTGTACTTCCTTTGGAATCGCTCCACGCGGCCGGCGGTGTCGAGGATCTTCTGCTTGCCGGTGAAAAACGGATGACACCGCGCGCAGATCTCCACGCGAATCTCGGGCCGCGTCGACCGTGTATGGATGACCTCACCGCAGGCACACGTGATCGTCGTATCGACGTACGTCGGATGAATGCCCACCTTCACGCTCACACCTCCTTAAGAACATGGGGGCCCCGAGATGGCCCCCAAACCCCCCGGCGCTCGGAGCGCCCCGGCGAAGCCGTGACGCTCCTCGATTCTCCGCGAGGTTCTCGGGGGGTTTCACCATACCAGCCCGAAGGCCCTCCAACAAGCATTCACCGGCTCCGGCGTCCCGGAGAGGGCCGGGCACGTATTGAGGCGCCACCGTTCGAGCGCCGGCTTTGCCGGCGCAATCGGCGTCGCACCTCGCGCGAACGGGGAGGTTTGGACCGCGTCGCACCTCGCGCGAACGGGGAGGTTTGGACCGCGTCGCACCTCGCGCGAACGGGGAGGTTTGGA
>Ga0184637_10002166_pt1 | contig 12708 bp, 11 predicted proteins | sample PLM3_127_b2_FD_133143 | JGI IMG/M metagenome (GOLD analysis project Ga0184637, IMG submission 133143) | Groundwater sediment microbial communities from an aquifer in East River, Colorado, USA - PLM3_127_b2 | ecosystem: Environmental > Terrestrial > Soil > Riparian zone | place: USA: East River...
ACGCTGGTGGCCGGCGTGCCGAACGTGCTCGTCTTGAACCCGGCGAAAGCCGAGGCGCTGAAGATCAACTCCGTGCCCGACCTGATCCGCTATGCGAAGGCGAACCCCGGCAAGCTGAACATGGCCTCCAGCGGCAACGGCACGTCGATCCACCTGGCGGGCGAGCTGTTCAAGACGATGACCGGGACGTACCTGCTGCACTTTCCTTATCGTGGATCGGGCCCGGCGGTGCTCGACCTGATCGGCGGCACGATGGACCTGATGTTCGACAACCTGCCGTCGTCGCTGCCGCACATCAAGGCCGGCAAGCTGAAGGCGCTCGCCGTCACCAGCGCGCAACGCAGCGCTGCGCTGCCCGACATTCCGACGATCGCCGAAGCGGCGGGGGTGAAGGGCTATGAGGCGAGCTCATGGTTCGGCCTGCTCGCTCCGGCCGGCACGCCGGCCGACGTGATCGGCCGTCTGCAGCAGGAGACGGCGAAGGCCCTCAACCTGCCTTCGCTGAAAGAGCGGCTGCTTGCGCAAGGCGCGATCCCGAGCGGCATGTCGAGCGCCGAGTTCGCGGCGATGATCGGCGCCGAGACGAAGAAATGGGCGCAGGTCGTGAAGACCTCCGGCGCGAAGGTCGACTGAGCGCCGCGCGCCAGCGCGCAACCGCAATGACTACAGCGGCAGCCCTTCCTGCGCGAGTTGAGGGTGGCGCGCGAGCAGCGCGCGCCAAAGTTCGCGCGCCTCGTCGAGCGACTCCGGGATCGCGGGCTTGGGCCGCTGCTGCTTGATCGCCTTCACCGCTTCGATCAGATCGCTGAGTTGTGCATACGCGTGCCGGCCCTCGTCGCCCAGGCGCTCGGGCGGCACCAGACTCGCCACGCTGTACAGCAGGTCGCTCAGCACACCGATCTGCTTGCCGTACGACGCAACGTCGCGCAACACGCGCGCCTCGGTGTCGGCGTTGCCGGCCTGTGTGAGCAAGGCCGGGTGGATGTCTTGCGCCACCGAGCCGCTGAACGGCCAGTGGACTTGCGGCTGGTAATTGAGCCAAAGCATGGATCGAGCTCCTGGGACGGGACAGCATGCTGCGCTGCAGCATGATCCGCGTCAAGTGCGTTTGCGCCCCCACAGTTCGTCATGCAGAGCCATGCCGGCGAGCATCGCCGGCACGAACCACAGCGCGGGTGCGAACCCGCTGCCGAGCGCGACCAATGCCGGCCCCGGACAGAAGCCGGCAATGCCCCAACCGACGCCGAACATCAACGCGCCGGACCACAGGCGCGCGTCGACCGGCGTGACGCTCGGCAAGGCGATCGGCTCGCCCGACCAGGCGCGCGTGCGCCGCTTCGCCAGCGCGAACGGCAGCGCGGCCACCACGATCGCACCGGCCATCACGAAGGCAAGGCTCGGGTCCCACGCCCCGGCCAGGTCGAGAAAGGCCTTCACTTTGGCCGGGTTCGACATGCCCGAGGCGATCAGGCCCAGGCCGAAGACGAGACCGACGCCAAGCGCGAACAGCATGCGCGCAACCTGGCTCCAGGCACGTCCGGCGCCGGCGGCCGAGGCATCGGGGGGCAACGGTGTCGTCGATGCGCTCATGCTGCCCCGCCTGCCACGTGCCGCAGCACGTAGACGGTCGCAAAGCCCGCGCCCATGAACACGAGCACGCTGACGAAGGACCGTGGCGACAGCCGCGCCAGCCCGCACACGCCGTGTCCGCTCGTGCATCCGTTGCCCATGCGCACCCCGAAGCCGACCAGCAGCCCCGCGCCGATCAGCGCGAGCGGGCCGACATCGACGCTCGAAAGCGGCAGCGGCGCGAACAACGACCACAGCCAGGGTGATGCCAGCAGGCCGGCGACGAAGGCCCATCGCGCGGCGTGCTGCGCGAGCGGCTGGCGCCGCAGCACGCCTTGCCACGCGGCGCCGAGCACGCCCGCGACCCCGGCGATGCGGCCGCTACCGAGCACGAACAGCGCGGCGGCCGCGCCGATCAGCACGCCGCCGGCGAGTGACATGAGGGGAGTGAACTGGTCCCAGGCGATGTTCATGCGGGCTTGTCCTCGTCGGCGGCTTTTTGGGTGCGGGGCGGTCGCTGCAAATACATTAGCAGCGAATTCCCTGCATCGCTTGAAGATGGCGCTGAATGTCTCTTGATCGCTGGGTGCCCCTGCGCGACAGCGCGCAGCGCGCGCGCACACGCGCCGCGCTGCAGGAGTACGCGCGCAGCGCGCTGCGCGACGACGTCGTCGGCGCGCTCATCGTCAGCGTGCTGCTGATCCCGCAGGGCCTCGCCTATGCGCTGCTGGCAGGATTGCCGCCGCAGGTGGGGCTGTACGCGAGCCTGCTGCCGCTCGTTGCCTATGCGGCGCTCGGTTCGAGCCCGGCGCTCGCGATCGGGCCGGCCGCCATCCTGGCGCTGATGACCGGCCAGGCCATCGGCAGCGCGCCGCCCGATGTCAGTGCGCATGCGGCCGCGCTGGTGCTGGCCGCCGAAGTCGGCGTGCTGCTGGCGATCGCGGCATGGTTGCGGCTCGATGCGCTCGCTGCGCTGCTCAGCGTTCCGGTGCTGCGCGGCTTCGAGGCCGGCACCACCTTGGCCATCACGCTGAGCCAGCTGCCGGTGCTGCTCGGCTCGTCGGCGCGCGGCTCGAACCTGCCGGACGTGCTGCACTCGTGGTGGCACGCGAGCAGGCCGTGGCTGCCGCTGACCGCGCTGTACGGTGCCGCGGCCGTGCTGGCCCTGTGGCTCGCCAGGCAACACGGCATGCACTGGCTCGCGCGCCGCATATCGGAACACCGCGCCGCGCTGCTCGTGCGACTGGCGCCGTTGCTGGTGCTGATCGTCGCCGTCGGCGCCGCCGCACTCGGCAATGCCGGCGCGAAAGGCGTCGCGTTGGTCGGCGCGCTGCCCCAGCTGACGCCGAGCCTCAGCCTGCCGTCGCTGCGCGCTGCGTTGTGGTGGCAGCTGCTGCCGAGCGCGGCGCTGATCGCGCTGGTCGCCTTCGTCAGCAACCTGGTCATCGCCGAGGCGCTGGCGCGCCGCCAGGGCAAGCGCATCGACGCGCAGCGCGAGCTGGCCGGCCTCGCCGCGGCCAACCTCGCCGCGTCGATCAGCTCGGGCATGCCGGTGGGCGCCAGCTTTTCGCGCAGCGTCGTCAACGTCGACTCCGGCGCTCGCACGCGCATGGCCGGGGTATACACGGCGCTCGCGATGGCGCTCGCGATGCTGGTGCTCGCCAAGCCGCTCGCATCAGTGCCCGTTACGGTGCTCGCCGCGACGATCATCGTCGCCGCGTTGTCGGGGCTGGAGTGGCAACCGTTTCGTGAAGCGTGGCGCTACTCGCGCAGCGAGTGCGTCCTGATGGGGGTGGTGGCCGCGCTGACGCTGCTGGCCGATTCGGCCTGGGCGCTCGGCGTCGGCGTCGCCGGGTCGATCGCGCTGCTGCTGCAGCGCACATCGCGGCCGCACGTCGCATTGATCGGCCGCGTGCCCGGCACCGAGCACTACCGCAATGTCGGCCGCTACGACGTCGAGCTGACGCCGGGAGTCGTCGGCTTGCGCATCGACGAAAGCCTGCTGTTCACCAACGCGCGCCAGCTCAGCGACGTGGTGGCGCAGCATGTCGCCGAACACCCCGACGCCCAACGCGTCGTACTCTTGATGTCACCGGTCAACCGCATCGATTTCAGCGGGCTCGAGGCGCTGCGCGGGCTGCAGAACGTGCTCGCCGAGCGCGGCCTGCGGCTCGATCTGAGCGAAGTGAAAGGCCCTGTGCTCGACGCTCTGCGCGCCGGCAACTGGGAACACTGGTTTCGCGGACGCGTGTTCCTCAGCCACCATCAGGGCATGCGGGAGAGCCGGCGCGAGGGCGAATCGGACTGAGCCGCCACGCGTCCCCGCAAGTGCGTCCTGCCGTCAGGCCTGATGCCACACCACCGGTCGCCGCGCACCGGTCCAGCGTTCGAACATCGGCGTGTAGACCTCCTCGATGCGGTTGCGCTTGACCTTGAAGGTCGGCGTGATGAAGCCGTTGTCGACCGTCCACGGTGTCGTCACGACAACGAGACAGTCGAGCTGCTCGTGCGGGTCGAGCACCGCGTTCACGCTCTTCAGGTGGTCGGCGAGCGACGTCTCCATCGCACTGCGTTGGCCGGCGTCCTTCGCGCGCTCGACGGCATCGGCGTTGAGCATCACGATGCCGAGCGGGCTGCCGAGGTTGGCTCCGGTCACGACGCAGGCCTCGACGCTCGGGTGCATGACGAGCTTGTCTTCGATCGGCGCGGGCGCGACGTACTTGCCCTTGCTGGTCTTGAACAGGTCCTTCACGCGGCCGGTGATGCGAAGGTTGCCCTCGGCATCGAGCGCGCCTTTGTCTCCGGTCTTCAACCAGCCGTCGGTGGTGAAGCTGTCGCGTGTGAGCTCGGGCTCCTTGTAGTAGCCGAGCATCATGCCGGGCCCGCGCATCTGGATCTCGCCGCTCTGCGGGTCGATGCGGCACTGCACGCCTTCGTACGGTTTGCCGACGGTGCCGGGCCGCACCTGGCCGGCCAGCGTGGAATGCGAGCAGCCGCAGTTCTCGGTCATGCCGTAGACCTCGACGATCGGCAGGCCGAGCCGCTCGTACCAGCGCAGCATGTCGGGCGGCATCGGCGCCGCCCCGCCGGCGGCGAAGTGACACTGGTCCAGACCGAGGCCTGTGAGCACCTTCTTGCGCACGATGCCGCCGAGGATCGGGATCGACAGCAGCCGCTGCAACTTCGCCGGCGGCATTTTCGAATGCACGCCCTGCTGGAACTTGACCCACAGCCGCGGCACCGAGAAGAACACGCTGGGCCGCGCACGCTGCAGATCCTGCACGAAGGTGTCGAGCGATTCGGCGAAGTAGATGTGCGCGCCGGTCGCGAGCCAGCCGTGCTCGACGAGCACGCGCTCGGCCACGTGCGACAGCGGCAGGTACGACAGCATGCGGTCGTCGCGCCCGATGTTCACGCGCTTGAGCCCGGTCTCGACGGCAGCCGCGAAGTTGTCGAAGCTGTGCATCACGCCCTTCGGGTTGCCGGTCGTGCCCGACGTGTACATCAGCGTCGCAAGCTCTTCTCCGGCTCGCACCGGCTCGCCTTTCAGCGCCTCGGTGGTCTTCATCAGGTGATCCCAGGTCGCGTAGCTGTTCGGCGGCGACAGCGGGTAGCTGATGCACGGCAGGCCGGGCGGAATGCCGGGTGCCATCTGCTCGAAGCCGTCGAGCTTGCCGACGAACAGCAGGCGCGACTCGCTGTGCTCAAGGATCTGACGGATCGTCTGCGCGGTGAGCGTCGGGTACAGCGGCACCGAGACGTGGCCGGCCATCCAGATCGCGAGGTCGCTCATCAGCCAGTGCGCGCAGTTCTTCGACAGGATCGCGATGCGCGATCCAGGTGGAAAGCCGAACGAGCGCAGGTGCGCGGCCATGCGGCGCGTCTCGTCGGCGACACGCTTCCAGGTGTAGTCCTGCAAGGCGCCGCCACCCATCGGTTGCGTCAGCGTGACGCGGTCGGGAGCGGTGCGCTCCCAGTGGTACAGGCGTTGCAGGGCCAAGCGGTCGGGCGACACGTCGCTCATTGGAGTTCCTTCATTCGGTTGATTCGGGCGACGGGGCGGCCCGAGGCACGGGGATGCGCAGCGTAGTTCCGAGTGCTGGAGTGCGCAACCTAGCGGCGGCGGCCGGTCGGGATGCGCAGGCGTCGCGGGATAGCGGCCTTCGCGCCGGGCTGATCGGCAGATCAGCGTCGCAGCACAAAGACACAGGGCGCCAGGATCACCTGGCGCCCTGCGTGGTCACATCGGCCGTTGTGCAGCCTTCGTTATGAAGCGTGTGCCGCTCGTCCGGGTTGCCGTCGTGCGGCACTGTCTCCTCGGCCCCCGCCACTGCAGACCGCTAGAAGGCGGGGCTGCTGCTGCGAGTGAGCGCACTGTAGGCCGTGCGCGCAGCGCACCGCAATAGGGTGTTCCCTGCGCATGCGGTGCGCTCTTGTGCGCCCGTGGTGCAGCGCCGCTCAGAACGGATAGCGGCGCGCCGTGGTCTGCACCGTGATCCAGCGCAGCTCGGTGAACTCGGCGACGCCCGCCTTGCCGCCGAAGCGTCCCATGCCGCTCGCCTTGACGCCGCCGAACGGCATTTGCGCCTCGTCGTGCACGGTCGGACCGTTGACATGGCAGATGCCCGATTCGATGCGACGCGCGACGTTCCATGCGCGCCCCACGTCGCGTCCGAACACCGCGGCCGCCAGGCCGTATTCGTTGTCGTTGGCGCACGCGATCGCGGCTTCGACGCCGTCGACGCGCACCACCGCCTTCACCGGGCCGAACGATTCTTCGCGATAGATGCGCATGGCCGATGTCACGCGGTCGAGCACCGTCGCGGGCATCAACGTGCTGTCGGCCTTGCCGCCGCACACGAGCCTGGCGCCCTTCGCGAGCGCGTCGTCGATCAGCGCGTTGCAACGCTCGACGGTGCTCATGTCGACCACCGACCCGAGCACGACCGGGCCCTTCGTCGTGTCTCGCGGGTCGCCCGCCGGCAGGCTCTTCGCCTTGGCGGCGAGCTTCGCGACGAAGTCGTCGGCGATCTTGCCGTCGACGACGATGCGTTCGGTCGACATGCAGATCTGCCCGGAGTTCGCGAAAGCGCCGAACGCGGCGGCGTTCACCGCGGCGTCGAGATCCGCGTCGTCGAGCACGACGAGCGGCGCCTTGCCGCCGAGCTCGAGCACGACCGGCTTCAGGTGCTTTGCGCAGGTCAACGCGATCAGGCGGCCCACACGCGTCGATCCGGTGAAGTTGACGCGCTTGACCGCCGGGTGCGCGACCATCGCCTCGACCACCGCCGCCGCGTCGGCCGGCGCATTCGTCAGGTAGTTGACGACGCCGGGCGGAAAGCCCGCGTCCTGAAACGCTTCGGCGATCAACTGATGCGTGCGTGGGCACACCTCCGAGCCCTTCAGCACCACCGTGTTGCCGCACGCCAGCGGCGTGGCGATCGCGCGCACGCCGAGAATCACCGGCGCATTCCATGGCGCGATTCCGAGCACGACGCCAGCCGGCTGGCGTATGCCCATAGCGATGCTGCCGGGCACGTCCGACGGAATCATCTCGCCGCCGATCTGCGTGGTCAGCGCCGCGGCTTCGTGCAGCATGCCGGCCGCGAGCATCACGTTGAAGCCGGCCCACATCGCCGTGGCTCCGGTCTCGACGCACACCGCGTCGACGAACTGCGGCGTCTTCGCTTCGAGCGCGGCCGCCGCCTTTTGCAGCAGCGTGCGGCGCTCGCCCGGGCCGGTCTGGCTCCAGGTCTTGAACGCTTCGGCCGCCGCTTCGACGGCGGCCACCGCGTCGCCGACGCTTGCCGCCGGCGCGCGCGTCGCGACGCTGCCGTCGAGCGGGTTGCGCCGCTCGAAGGTCGCGCCCTTTTCGGCGCTGACCGCCAGGCCGTTGATGAGCATCGACAGGTCGGACATGGACTTCTCCTTGGAATCGGTGTGGGACGATGGATCGGCCGGGCGCGCCGCGGCGCCCGCGCCGAGATAGGCCTGGCGGATCACGCTGGAGCGCGCCAGCAACGACGCCGAACCGCTCGCCAGCAGGCGGCCGCGCTCGAGCACGTAGCCGCGGTCGGCCACCGCGAGCGCCTTGCGCACGTTCTGCTCGACCATCAGCACGGTCGTGCCGGTGTCGGCGATGCGCCGCGCGAGCGCGAGCAGCTCGGCGACCATCTTCGGCGCGAGGCCGAGCGACGGCTCGTCGAGCATCAGCAAGCGGGGTGCGCTCATCATTGCGCGCGCCACCGCGACCATCTGCTGCTCGCCGCCGCTCATCGTGCCGGCGAGCTGCTGGGCGCGCTCGGCGAGCTTCGGGAAGTCTTTGAACGCTTGCACGAGACGCTTGCGGCGCTCGGCCGGCGCGATGAGCCAGCCGCCGAGCTCGAGGTTCTCGGCCACCGTCATCTGCGGGAACAACTGGCGCCCTTCGGCGACAAGCGCGAGACCGCGACGCACCGCTTCGGTCGTGTCCTGCGCCGGCAACACCTGGTCGTCGAGTCGCACCTCGCCGCTGCGCGGAATCAATCCGGCGATCGCCTTCAGCAGCGTGGTCTTGCCGGCGCCGTTCGGCCCGAGGATCACCGTCAGGCCGGGCTTCACGTCGAGCGTCAGATCACGCAGCACGAGGAACGCGCCGTAGCCCGCGCTCAAGCCCTCGACGCGCAACTGCGCGAGCAGCCGGCCGGCCCCGAGCGTTTGGCCGAGGTCGTTTTTCATGACTGCCCCCACGGCGCCGCGCGCCTGCCCCCCGAGGGGCTGAGTGGCGCGGCTCCATGCCCGCCAGTGCGGGCATGGACGCCACGAAGAGGCGTTGCGTCTCGCAACGCCGCGGCCTGCAAGGCTGAGTGCCGCGGCTCCATGCCCGCCTGCGCGGGCATGGACGGCACGAAGAACCGCCGCGTCCTCGCGGCGGTGCGGCCGGCAGGCGACCCTGTCTTGAGGCGGCTCGGCGACAGGCTCATACGACCTCCACCATCTCGTCGCCGAGGTACGCATCGACCACCTCGGCGTTGCGCACCACGTCGGCGGGCGTGCCGTCGGCGATCTTGCGGCCCTGGTGCAGCACGAGCACGCGCTCGACGTGGCGCAGCAGCGTCGTCACCGCGTGCTCGATCCACACGACCGCGAGCCCGAGCTCGTCGCGCATGCGCCGGATCATCTGCGCCATGGCCTCGACTTCGTTTTCGGTCAACCCGGCGGCGACCTCGTCGAGCAACAGCAGGCGCGGCCGCGTCGCGAGCGCCATGCCGATCTCGAGCAGCCGCTGTTGCGACGGCGTGATCGCGCCGGCCGGCAGCGCGGCCTGCTCGGCGAGCCCGATGAGTTTGAGGATGCTCTGCGCATCGCGCAGCAGCCACGAGCCCTTGCGAGCGCGGCCGGCGAACTGCAAACCGAAGTCGATGTTCGCGGCCACCGGCAACTCGGCGAACACGCGCGGCGTCTGGAAGGTGCGCGCGATGCCGTGCTGCGCGTAGCGATGCGGCTTCGCGCCGGTAAGGTCGCGACCCGAAGCGACCAGACGCCCGCTCGTCGGCACGACGACGCCCGAGATCGCGTTGAAGAAGGTCGTCTTGCCCGCACCGTTCGGCCCGATGATGCCGACCAGCTCGCCGGCGTCGAAAGTCGCGCTGACGGCGTCGACCGCGACCAGGCCGCCGAAGCGCACCGTGACATCCGTGGCTTCGAGCAACCGCTCAGCCACGGCGCCACCCCGCAAGGACCGCGCGGCTGTCGCGCCACCAGCCGGCCAGGGTGCCCGGGCGCAGCGATGCGAGCCCGCCCGGCAAATACAGCACCGACAGGATGAGCAGCAGCCCGAGCGCCATCATGTAGAGCTGCGGCAGCTGCAGCCGCAGCGTTTCGGCGAGCACGCTGAACACGACCGCGGCGATCAGTGGCCCCCACAACGTCGCGGCACCGCCGATGAGCGCGATCAGCACCGTCTGGAAACCGATGAACGGGTTGAACACCGTCGTCGGGTCGATGTAGGTCCAGCGCACCGACATCGCCGCACCGACCGCGCCGGCGAACAGCGCGGTGAGCGTGAAGCCGGCGATCTTGACGAGCCGCGTGTCGACGCCAAGCGTCTGCGCACGCTGCTCGTCGGCGCCGATGCCGGCCATCGCGAGGCCGAAGCGGCTGCGCCGCACGACGATCGAGGTCGCGAGCGCGAGCACCGCGAGCGCGAGTACCGTGAGGTAGACGGTGTCGCGATCGGGCACGACCATGAGCACGCGCCCGACGGTGCCGGTGACCTGCTTTTCGAAGTACGTGATCGCGTGGCGGATCAGCTCGGTCATGCCGAAGGTCAGCACCGCGAAGTAAGTTCCGCGCAAGTGCAGCACCGCGGCGCCCATCACCACGGCGACGGCGCCGGCCAGCAGCGCGCCGAGCGCGATCGCAGCCGGCCATGACACCTGCTCGAGCGCGAGCGCGCTCGTGTAGGCGCCGATACCGAAGAATGCCGGGGTGGCGAGCGACAGATAACGCGTGCTGCCGCAAAACAGCGCCCAGCTCGACGAAAGCGCGACGTACATCAGGCAGGTCAGTCCGAGCGAGACGACGAACTCGCTGCCGTAGTGCGGCAACGCGAGCGCCCAGCCGCAAAGCGCCAACAGCACCAGCACGTCGCGCACGAGCAGTTTGTGGTCGTCGCTCATCGTCGCGCGAACAGCCCGTTGGGCCGCAGCAGCAGCACCGCGATGAACACGCTGTACGACAGCAACATTTTCAGCGACGGGTTCGTGAAGTGCATCCCGAGCGCCTCGATCACGCCCAGCAACAGCCCGCCGGCGAGCGCCCCGCCCATGCTGCCGAAGCCGCCGAGCGTGATGACGATCAGTGCAGTCACCGTGTACGCCTCGCCCATCGACGGCGTGATCGCATACGTCATCGACAGCAGGCCGCCCGCGACGCCCGACAGGCCCAGCCCGACGCCGAACATCAGCGGGTGCAATCGCTTCGTATCGATACCGACCAGCTGCGCTCCGGTGGGCGACTGCATCAGCGCACGCACGCCCTTGCCGAGCAGCGTGGTGCGCAACAGCACGATCAGCGCGGCGCTGAAGACCAGCGCGAGCGCGAGTACGACCAGCTTGTTGGCGGCGAATTGCGCATGCCCGGTCGGCAGCGGCACCGCGACCGGCTCGGTCAGATAGTCGTAGCCGCGCAGATCGCCGCCCCACACCAGCGACGCGAAGTTCTGCACCAAGAACATCAACCCGAAGCACACCATCAGCCCGCGCGCTTCGAACACGTCGACGGTCGGCGAGCTCGCCGTCAGCGGTCGGAACCACAAGCGGTGGATCACGAGGCCGAGCGCCATCAGCAGCGCGAAGCACACCGGCAGCATCAGCAGCGGCGAGACGCCGAGCGAGGTGTGCGCGAGCCAGGTGACGAACGCGCCGAGCATCAGGAACTCGCCGTGCGCGATGTTCAGGATGCGCATCAGCCCGTACTGCAGGTTCAGCCCGAGCGCGACGAGCGCATAGATGCCTCCGGTGATCAGGCCGGAGGCGATCAGCTCGAGCCAGGCGCTGAACGACATCCGGCGACACCCACCCTCAGGCCCACGCCGGCTTGCTCGTCATCAGCGGCGCGGTGGCGACGTTCTTCGGCCACACGACTTCGAACTCGCCCTTTTGCCACTGGCTCACCGTGCCCGGGGTCGCGACGTTCTCGCTGCCGTTGAACTTGATCTTGCCGACGATCGTGGCGTGCTCGGTATTCGCCACGTAGTCGCGGATCGCCTTGCGATCGAGCCCGACCTTCGCGACCGCCGCCTGCAGGATCTCGAGCGCGGCCCAGCAGTGCCCGCTCGCCCAGCGGTCGGGCTCCTTGCCGCCGTACTTCTTCGTGTGCGCATCGAAGTACGCCTTCGCGCCCGGGTTCGTCTTCGCATTCCACGATCCCATGCCGAGCACGCCTTCGGCCCCCGCGCCCATCACGTTGCGGTAGAGCTGGAACGCGGTGCCGACGGACGCGTAGAAGAACTTCGGGTTGAAGCCGATTTCCTTCGATTGACGGCTCGCGAGGATCGTGTCGGGCGGATAGGTGAGGCCGATGAACGCGTCCGGATTCTTGTCCTTGATCGAGCGCAGCACCGGCGACAGGTCCTTCACGCCGGCCGGATAACTCTTGTCCTCCACCATCTTGATGTCGGTGCCTTGCAAAGCGACCTTCAACGCCGCGTAGTTTTCGAGACCGAACAGGTCGTCGACGTAGACGACGGCCGCGCTCTTCACGCCGTTGGCCTTCAGCAGGTCGACGAGCGCGCCCATCATCGGGGCGGGCTGCTGCAGCATCAGGAAGAAAAACGGCAGCTTCATCTCGATGAGCCGTCTCGACAACGCGGTCGGCGCGAGGAACGGATAGCCGAAACGGTTGGCCAGCGGCGCCACCGCGAAGTTCGCGTTCGATCCCCATGGCGCCAGCACCAGATCGACCTTGTCGCTGCCCATCAGCTTTTCGTACGAGCGCACGCAGGTCTCGACGTCGCTGCGGTCGTCCGAGCTGATCAGCTCGATCGGCCGCTTGGTGCCCTTCACGTTCAGGCCGCCGGCTGCGTTCAGCTGTTCGGCCCACAGCAGGTAGTTCGGTTCCTGGCTCACCTGCGCACCGGGTGTCCACGGCCCGGTGCGCGCGATCGCGTAGCCGATGCGCACCGGCGCCGCCTTCGGCGCTTGCGCGATGGCCGGCAGCGCGAGGCTCGCGGCGCCGAGCGCAAGCGCCTGTGTCGCGCTGCGTCGCGTCACGCCTTGAGGACGCTCGTCGCTGACGGGGTGGGCGCCGTCCTTGGTGGGATGGGTGTTCGACATGGCGTGTCTCCTTCGTTGCGGTCGCGCTGAGTGGCGGGCGACTCTCGCTTCGCAGATGGTAGGAAGTCGGCTGTAGCACTGCTGTGCCCGCCATGCAAGGGTGCTTGACCGGTTGTGCACGCGCGGCGCGGGCTTTCCCTAGGGTCGTCCGCGCGCACAGCGCTCAAGCCGCATCGGCCGCTCGGGATAATCGATGCACCAACGACGGCACGGCCGGTCGCTTCGGGCACAAGGCCCAGAACAAGTCACTGTTGATCTTTTCCGGCGAGGCCTACAACGTCGAGATGGGGATCACCAACGGTGCATTTCCCACCGAGCGCGA